>Ga0070660_100001764_pt1 | contig 14847 bp, 11 predicted proteins | sample KBSC33metaG_FD_64670 | JGI IMG/M metagenome (GOLD analysis project Ga0070660, IMG submission 64670) | Corn rhizosphere microbial communities from Kellogg Biological Station, Michigan, USA - KBS C3-3 metaG | ecosystem: Host-associated > Plants > Roots > Rhizosphere > Soil ... | reverse complement strand
TAAATAACTGAAGATATAACTTTTGGAAAGTTATCATACTTTCTTTTATGAAAAACTTTCCAAACAAACTTTCCAAAAGTTTATTTCGCCGGAACTTATATTTGGTAAAATTATTCAGGTAAAGAAAGATCAACAGTAAAAGAATAAATAACTGATATTCCTGTTTTATTTATGGGAAACAAATAATAAGGTTTTGGAATAAAATATCCATTCTCCGCCTTTTGTTAAAACCTCCCTGGTTTGCAAATTCCTCTCTTAAAAGCAATATTTTTTTGCTAAATCTTCGTACCTTTGCGCCCTCTAAATTTATTTTCTGAAAATGAATAAAGAAATGAGGCTGATTTAAGGAAAGCTACGTATTTATTTTCGGAGCGAAAAGCATTGTAAATTAAGAGGTATTAATTAATAATAAAAATTAAAACAAGCCAAATGGCCGATTTAAGATTTCAAAGAAACTTTGGTATTGCCGCTCATATCGACGCAGGTAAGACCACTACAACAGAACGCATTCTGTATTATACAGGTGTAAACCATAAAATAGGTGAAGTGCATGACGGTGCAGCTACTATGGACTGGATGGCCCAGGAGCAGGAGCGTGGTATCACTATTACCTCTGCTGCTACTACATGCTTCTGGAATTTCCCTATGGTTCAGGGTAAAAAAACTCCTGATACTCATCTATATAAATTCAACATTATTGATACTCCGGGACACGTGGATTTTACAGTGGAAGTAGAACGCTCTCTTCGGGTTTTGGATGGATTATTGTCTTTATTTTGTGCCGTAAGCGGTGTAGAACCCCAGAGTGAAACAGTTTGGCGCCAGGCCAATAAATATAAAGTTCCGCGCATTGGATTTGTAAATAAAATGGACCGCTCAGGAGCCGATTTCTTAAACGTGGTAAAACAGGTAAAAGAAATGCTGGGCGCTAAAGCAGTTCCTTTGCAATTACCTATCGGGGCTGAAGAAAGTTTTAAAGGCGTAGTTGATCTTATCACCATGAAGGGAATCGTTTGGGACGATGCTACCCAGGGAATGACTTTTGAAGAAGTGCCTATTCCTGATGATATGAAAGAGGATGTTGCAGAATGGAGGCAGCATTTGATAGAGGCTGTTGCGGAATATGATGAAAAATTATTAGAGAAATTTTTTGATGATCCGAATACGATCACAGAAGATGAAATGCACGAGGCGATTCGTAAAGCAACGATAGACTTATCTATTATTCCTATGATGTGTGGTTCATCTTTTAAAAATAAAGGTGTGCAGGCTGCATTGGATGCAATTGTTCGTTATTTGCCAGGGCCGATGGATATTGAAGCTGTAAAAGGAACCAATCCTGATACGGGTGAGGAAGAAGTTCGCCATTGCGATGTAAAAGAACCATTTAGTGCATTGGCATTTAAAATAGCCACCGATCCTTTTGTAGGACGTTTGGCATTCTTCAGAGCCTATAGCGGAACGCTTAAATCAGGCTCTTATGTCTTAAATACCCGTACCGGAAAAAATGAAAGAATTTCAAGGATCATGCAGATGCATGCTAACAAACAGAACCCGGTAGATTCTATTCATGCGGGTGATATTGGTGCAGCAGTTGGTTTTAAAGACATCAAAACAGGTGATACTTTATGTGATGAAGACCATCCGATTGTATTGGAAGCTATGACATTCCCTGAACCGGTTATTGCAATAGCTATTGAGCCTAAAACTCAGGCTGATGTTGATAAAATGGGTATGGCAATTTCTAAACTGGTAGAGGAAGATCCTACATTGAAAGTAAATACAGATGAAGAAACAGGACAAACAATCCTTCGCGGAATGGGCGAGTTGCACCTGGAAATTATTATTGACCGTTTGAAGCGTGAGTTTAAAGTAGAGATCAACCAGGGCGCTCCGCAGGTGGCTTATAAAGAAGCATTCAGAACAACCGTTGAACACCGTGAAGTGTTGAAAAAACAAACCGGTGGCCGTGGTAAGTTTGCTGATATCGTTTTTGAAATAGGGCCTGCTGATGAAGAGTTTTTGAAAGAAGGAAAAGGTAATTTCCAGTTTGTAAATGGTTTGTTTGGTGGTTCTATTCCAAAAGAATTTGTGCCGGCCATTCAGAAAGGTTTCGAATCTGCAATGACTACCGGTGTATTGGCAAGTTACCCGATGGAAAGCATGAAGGTGAGGGTATTTGATGGTTCGTTTCACCAGGTGGATTCTGATTCAATATCATTTGAAATGTGTGCCAAGCAAGGTTATCGTGAAGCAGGGCGCAAAGCAAAACCTGTTTTATTGGAACCAATAATGAAAGTGGAAGTGCTTACGCCCGATCAGTACATGGGAGATGTAACAGGCGATTTGAACCGCCGTCGCGGAATGCTGGAAGGAATGGATACCAGGCACGGTGTTCAGGTGATAAAAGCAAAAGTTCCTTTGAGCGAAATGTTTGGTTATGTAACTCAGTTGCGTTCACTTTCAAGTGGTCGTGCAACATCTACAATGGAATTCAGCCATTACGCACCGGCTCCAACAAATATCGCGGAAGAAGTGGTAGCAAAGCAGAAAGGAAAAGTGAAAGTGGAAGATTAATTTTAATAACTTTTGATAAAAAGGCTGTTCTGAAAAGAGCGGCCTTTTTTTTTGAGATATTTGGTCTGACGGTCTCCGTCTGACTAATTATTTCATGAGGAGATAGTAAACCAATAAATAAGACTGGTTTCTATTTTAAAAATGTTAATTATTTATTTGTTCACTGCAAAGTCTGGTTATCAAAACGGTGAATTGATTGATACTTTAGAAAAGTAAATTTATATCCTCAAACTCTTTAGATAGGCAATACTTTCAGGCACCTGTTCATTCACACGATTGCTTTCATCTTCTATAAAGTAATGTTTGATACCAACTTTTTGGGCTTCTTTTATGATAGCCGGGATATCAATTTCCCCGGTTCCCAGCGCCACATCATTTTCCTGCGAAGTACCGCCGCTGAGGTCTTTTTTGGTTCCTTTTCTTAAATCTTTTAAATGCATCAGTTTCCACCGGCTTCCATATTTTTTGAGAAGTGCCACCGGGTCGCCACCGCCAAACTGCACCCACAAAATATCCATCTCAAAAGAAACATATTTTGGGTTGGTATTTTTAAAAAGGTAATCAAGCAAAGTGCCATCGCCGTAAGGCTGAAATTCATAACCATGAGGATGGTAGCAAAAGATAATGCCACTATCCTTGAGCACTTTGCCGGCATGGTTAAAAACGGCTACCGCATTTTTTGCATTCTCCAGGGTAAACCCTGAATTGGAATGAGGTATCCATGCACACATTACATATTTAGCGCCCAGGCTTTTTGCCTTGTGTGCTACTGAGCCGGGAGATTTGATCAATTCGTCATAATCTGCACCGGTAGAGATGATATGGATGCCTCTTGCATCACACAATTTTTTAAATTCTTTTGGCGACATGCTGTAGCTGTCACCTTCCATTTCGGTAAAACCCAAACTTTGTATCGTGTCTAATGTTTTTACAATATCCACCGGAAAACTGTTTCGATACGTGTAAGCTTCAATCCCCAGAGGAGCGGAATACAATGATTGCGCGGACGCTTCATTACTAAACGTAAGTGCTGTCAATATGAAAAGTGTGATATATTTTTTCATTTGATTGATGTATTTTAAGATTTAATTTAAAACCATTTTTCCAATATCTTTTTATGGTTTGTCAAGCATGCTGTAACTAACATTACCAAAGATATATTTAAGAATCCTTTTGAACCTATTTTTTATATAGCAAACCAACAAATAATCCCGATTTTCATTTTTAAAAATGATTGAATGAAGGAGGATATTATCCGGGGATTATTGAAAGAAATTGGGTAGAATTACACAGGGAATTGTTACAGGACAGTAGCGCAGCAAATAATTCTGATTCTTATTTGTAGCAGTATAACAGTAAACAATAAACGAAAATATAATTAAGGCCCGGATTGCCGGAAAAATTTAAGATCGAATATTGAAGTTTATTCCTGTGAGAAGCACGCAATAGTAGAAAATCAAACTTATTACATAAAATGATACAGAAATAAAGTGTCGCCGGTAAACGCCGGTTTTGGCTGGTCTTTTATTTCCAGCGTAATAAAGAGCGTGGCTTTGGTAATACCTCTGAGGTTTATGATTGATTTAAGCGAAACCCTGCACCGTACTTCACTGTTTACCAGTACCGCCTGCCCAAACTTCAATTGCTCTATGCCATAATTTACTTCCATCTTAAGGTTTTGTACGTCGGCAACCTGTTTCCAGAAATAAGGAATGAGCGCCAGTGTGAGGTAGCCGTGCGCTATGGTAGTTTTGAAGGGGCTTTCTTTGCCGGCTCTTTCTACATCAATATGTATCCATTGATGATCGAGGGTAGCATCGGCAAACTGGTTAATCTGTTCCTGGGTTATTTGATGCCAGTCAGATACACCTATCTCTTTGCCTAAATACGATTCGAATTCTGCATGACTTTTTATGACTACCATAATTGCTAAGATAATGGGAATAATTTGTTTTTTGTAACAATAAATTCATCCCCGGTTTTAATATGGGATGGAAACAAAATGCTGTCCAAAGACAGTAAAGAAATAAATAAGCAGGATTTCTGTTTCTGTAGGTAAAGATTTGGTTGTTGCCAATGTTGGTGTTTGCGCTTTCAGATTGTCAATTACTTTACATGTTGGTCGGAAGACCAAACGGCGGCATCTACTCAACAAGTAACACACACGGGGTGGAAATTAGTAACGAACTATCACCGGTTAGGAGACCTGCGCCAGTTGGTAAATGATGCAGATTTTATTATCGCTATTGTATCGCGGAGATTATACTTGTAGCTTTCGCAACATCCAGTGATACTAAATAATAATAGGCCTGTGTAAGTTTGGTCTCTACGGCAGTGTCGGCCTTGTACTTTTTACGTAGGGTGTACCATTTAAAAATAAGTTCCAACTCATTTTTAGAATAAGTAACACCGGTATATTGCTGAATGGTTTCTAAAAAGCTGTAATTAAATTCAACAGTTGGCTCTATCATAGTCCCTTCTCCAAAATCATTCCAGGTGATTAACTGCAAGTATGATAAATTACTGTTTTTGGCAAGGTCAAGTGTGCTTTTCAAAGTATTGATTCCGTTGTGGTCAATTAAAAATAATGTATTCCCCCAGCCTCCCGGGCTATAGAAATCTTTAAACCCGGGATAAGCGCCGGCAAAAGCTGTAGTTAAACTAAGAGAACGATTCTGATAAAAATTTTGCAAGCCTGTAAGATAGTCGGAATATGCCCACGCAAACTCTCCGCTTCCCACATTGCCAGTAACATCTCCCTGATACCAGAGGGATAATAATATTGGCTTATTACCAAGTAATGAAAAAGCCTGTTGCCATTTGTCCTCAGTTTTCATTACCTGTGGCCCAAAACACAGCACTAAAGGTTGATTGTTAATTTTGATATAGCAGCTACTGTCAAAATATCGTGATTGCAAATAAGCGAAATCTTGCTGTGCGGCCTGTACTGTATCAATACCTGCTATTGATTTTACATATCGTAAAGTGGCATCTTCATAACAAACGGCAAACTGCAGGCCCACTTTTGGCATTCGGCTGAAAAGTGCATCTGTATTTCTTCCATTAAGTGGATAGTCATACACATTATGAGAGCCAGACCAGTCAACTATTACTCCATCAATCCCTGAATATTTCATCAATAATGTATGATAATCTATTACGTCAGAGTCCGAACTCGCATAGGGTCCGATCATTGGGTAAAACCAGGATGCAATTTGCCGGTTTCCGTTAGATAAGATAACATCCGGATTTTCATTGGCCATCGTCCAGTGTTGCCCCCACTTTCCATCAGGTGAGGTTGACTTATCTTCAAACCATGGCATATAATGAACATATACTTTTTGACTGTTTGTTTTTAAAACAGGCTTTGCAGCCAATATAGTTATTGGCTTATCTCCCTGACCCGTTCCTCCCGGACTGGGTACCGAGTTAGTTTTTTTACAGGAAACCACAATTATAGTGGCAAATAATATCGAGAAAATAAAAGGAGACTTTTTCATTATAAGTTAGATGTTTGTTGAGCAATTTTATTGATAACTCAAAAGTTATAAAATTATTTATGGTCAGTTGCGGCATTTTCAGTGGCCATTTTGCCTTTTCTTTTTTTGCCATTAATGGCTCTTATTGCCAATACTAATAAGAAAATTACTAAAGCAGTTCCACCAATACCAACAATAACTGCAGCCGCATCAGACCCAGCGCAGGATAAACTACAGGATAAACCTGCTACAAGAAAAAGCAGCCCCGCTGCTACAAGCGCAGAAAGAATTATAAGAGCTGTTTTCTCCCCTTTTGAAGTATTATTATCCTTTTTTATTTCTCTTACCTGCTCTTTCAGCAATTTTTTTCTTTCTTTCCATTTCAGGCTGTTGCCTTTTCCATCCATTAATGAGGTGTAAAAGTCACTAATAGACTTGTAATGCTTTACTGTGCTATTTTTGGAGGGAGAGGTAATTACAAATGCTTTGAGCTGCGGATAAAATTGAAATAAATTTTCCGGGCGATTACTAAGGTAAACCATCATACAAAAAGTAGAAGCAGCAAGAACAAAATCACAGCTTTTTTGTAAGTGATAATACGCCGAAGAGTTGAACCTTGTTCCTTTCTGTTTTTTTAAAGGATATACTATTAAAGCGATAAGAAAAATAAAGAAACAGCTAAGCAAAAACCCTGATAGAAAAAGTACTCCGAGTTGGTTTAAGAAATGCCCGGTAAAAAATGCAAGAGTATTTAAGAAAATAAAAGACGCAACTATAATAATACGGGCTTGGGATTTATGCTTTTTAGCCCAGTAAGAGACTTTTTTCATAAATAGAATTTTTATTTCCTTTCAATTTTTTTTTTAAGAAATTATCTTATTTACATTTCAATTTCTGAATATTATTGTTCTAATTCATTCTCGCCAAACTATCTTTTTTATATATTGAAAGAAAGCGATCCAAATGGAAAGAGCATCTTTACCTATCGCTGGTAAACCGATGTAATTTGCTCCAATGCTATAAACTTTAAATCAGTCTGCTTTTTCATGATAAATTTATGATTGCTATTCATTTTTTGGGTGAAATTACTTCAGTTAAAAAGTGATTTATTTTTTCTATATTCTAAAAACTTGAGTTGCATTGGAACTGTTTTCTTCTAAGTTATATTTCAATATTCTCGTGTATACTTTATAGTTAGTTTCAATTTTTGTTCAGCAACGAAAGGTTTTAATGCCTACCGTTTTAAATCGACGGAGAGTTCTTCGTAAGAGTTTACATCTGAATAGACTTTACTATGCAGCTTTACTGAGGCTGTGGTTAATGATTGAATATCTAATGTATCAATATCTATCACTACCTTATTGTTACTTAATATTTGGTAAGCAGAAGTATCCATACCACCATCTACCAACGAATACACTTTGTTATCACTTCTGAAATCAACATAATCTCCGGCCACTCCCGTATAATTGTTTGAATAAACAGTTATTCCATTTTCTACATCCAGGATACTTTCATTTACCACTCCCCATTTTCCCTGCAGAGACGGAGAAGAAGGCTTGTCTGTATTTTTTTTGCAGGCGGCAAATATTAATGCCGTTGATAGTGCAGAATAAAGAATTAGCTTTTTCATTTTTTACAGTTTAATGGTGAAAAGAAATTAGCTCTTCATTTTGCATGGATTTTATTCTGCTTAAATTTTCAATTTTCCATTTCAAATAATATGGATTTTCTGCTTTTTGGTTTGCGTGAGGGGCGGAATCAAAATTTATTTTTTAAGAGGTTTTTATGTTCAACGACCGATAATTATTTTTCTCGACTGTATAATATTTCCGGCCTTCATCTGGTAAATATAAACGCCTGCAGGAAGCGTTTTCTCATATTCATCTTTACCATTCCAATTATAAGAATATCTGCCAGGGCCAAAATCAGCATTTGCCAGGGTTTTAATTTTTTGGCCTGATGCATTGTAGATGGATAAAAGAACATGAGTAGGCGAAGCAAGACGGAAACCGATCTTAGTTGTTCCCGCAAATGGGTTTGGAAAGTTTTGTTCAAGAACAAAATCAGACTGGTGAAGTGTAGTAGTGCGGGTATTGGCCTTATTGGTTGGGTTTACTGCCAGTGTATCTGTATAGCTCGAAAAAGCGATAAATTTTCCGTTATGTGAACAGGCAGGATCATAATCTCCCTTATCAAAACCACCAATTCTGCCGCATACTCTTGTTGCCGGCCCGCCAGTTGCAGGTATAGACCATACATCAGGATCTCCTGTTGGCCAATCTATATAGTAAATTGTTTTGCTATTGTTTGACCATGTAGGCCCATAGCCGGAAGTTGTAAGTTGCAGTGGCGCTTCTATCGGATTGCCCGAAGTATCTACTTTTACTATCCATACGCCACCTCCTGCCCATCCCCAGCCATCAAATGCTATGTACTGGCCATTACGCGACCACGCCGGCCGGTCGCCATAATAGGTAACAAAAGTTTCATTACCGGTCTTAATATCCCTTGTGCCAATATAGCCGTTGTTATCATCAAAAGCTATTTTATTGCCTTTAGGATTCCAGCTTGCATGATGGCAGTTATACCTGAACAGCGACCTGGTTCCTCCTGTTGCCGGCACCGTGTAAATGCTGTAAGGATAAATATGGAAATCATCAAATGCAATGGTACCTTTTGCACTTATGTCATCATCCTCATTTTCTTCTTCACCAGGCGACCATGCAGCATCATTTCCTCCCTCTGCGCCGATAAGGGGAGCGCTAATGCCGCTCCGGACATCTGTTATAAAGATTGTCTGATCAAAAGGAGCTGCCGCGGCCCCAACCACATCATGGGCGACTTTTTTTCCATTCCCGGACCATGTTACATTAAACTCACCGGCATTAGAAATATTGGTAATTTTTGTTGTAGTACCTGTATTTATGTCAAAGACATAGATGTCGTAGGATTGTGCTGATAGGCTGCCTGCTATTAATAATAAGGTTACAAAAACAACTGAAACCTTTTTTAATGTGTAATAATACTGTTTCATAAAAATTTTTTAAGTGAGGAAATATTTTTGAAAAAGTTTTTCCTGGATTAGTATTTTTTCTGCGCATTACTTATCCGGAATAGTAAAGAACTATCAAAGGTCAGGAGGGCAGCCGGGTGTTTTCATTATTCCTGGATAGGTTATTTTCATCCCAAAATTAATCTATCCCCTAACATTTTATGCATACAAAACCATGACTTTAATCATGGAAAACCATGATTATTTTAAGTCTTTTAAAAAACCAATGATCGGTTCGGGTGGGCATAAAAGAGTTCCGTTTTCTTTTTATAAACCCTCGCAGATTCATGATCTTTCATTATCCATTTATCAAAAAGTAGTAAAAGAAATAGCCAATTTAGAAGTATAGATCTAGGCTGTTGTTGGCGGGCACGCCAACAATGTCTTGTCTCCCATGAAAAATGCCAGAAATAAAATTTCAATAAAAATGGATGGAAACAAAATGCTGCCCAAAGGCAGTAAAGAAATAAATAAACAGGATTTCTGTTTCTGTGTGTTTTGCTGACTGCACGTCACTTATTCCGGATTAGTAACGAACTATCACAGGTCAGGAGACCTGCGCCAGTTGGGGTACTTTCATGGTGATAGCGAATCCCTTCTAAAAAGTTTTTGATAAATACAATACCAACTTTTATTCAGTCGTTTAACGATTTTTACATAAGTTTGAGACCTCCTCATCTGTTAATGTTTTTAACGAAATTTATACAAAAAAGCAAGGGAAATATCAAAACTGGCATCATTTTCTCTTTAAGGGTAAAAAATGGGAATTACATATATTCATCCAAACTAAATTTTAATTATGACATATTTAAAAAGTTCACTTTTCGTTTTTATTTTAGTAATTGTTTTTGCAGCTTGTAACAGTAATGGCAATAAGCCTTCTGACACAAGAAACATTCAGTTATTATCAGATTCAAGCGCCCTTCACAATAATAGTTCGTCTTCAGATACAGCAAAGCAAAGAGAGGCTAATATTATACACGAAAGGAATATTCATCATGAAAATGCTTCTGGTGCTCAAAATTCAGGCGGGACAGGCACTTCAGGAACAGTTTCAAATAGCAATTCTTCATCAACAAATTCAGGAACAGTTTCTAATAGCGGAACTTCAACTTCCACACATGCAACTCATAAAAAAGGATGGAGCAAAGCAGCGAAGGGGGCAGTAATTGGCGGTGCGGCAGGCGCTGTAGGTGGAGCGATTATTTCGCACAAGGGAACAGGAGCCGCAATCGGCGCAGCAGTAGGTGCTGCAGGTGGATATATTATCGGACGTGATAAAGACAAAAAAGACGGCAGGGTGCAAAAATAAATTCTTAAAATATTCAAATAAAAAACCTTCTCAAATTTTTCCGGGAAGGTTTTTTTGTTTCGGAATTTAGATTTTCCAGATGTCAATAACGGTGCTATTTTGCCCTTTCATATTGCACCGGCCACAATATATCAACACCCAGTTGCTGACTGTCGTTTACTCATCCCCGCAACACAACCTTTCCCCGTCCCCAAATAAAAATCTAAATTATTTGTATGCTTACTGTAAATAATGGTAGCGCCGCCGTTTGGTCTTCGACCAACGGCACCTAAACTTACCCCGGCACCGTCGCGAAATCTCTCAAACACCAAAATACTTCGCCTGCCTTGCTCCATCAACGCACCTTCCGCAGCATTGTAATTGTGACTGTTCGTGCAGGAAGTTTTTCATATCCAAACCAATAAGTATTCAATTAGTCTTTTGTAAACACTGCCGGCGGATTATAATTGCCCGGCTACAACATAAAAAAAGAGGCTGCAATCGGCAACCTCTTTTTTATGTTAGCTTTTTAGGAATTATTTACCCTCTTTTATCAGCCGGATCGTTACCCTATCCGTGCCTTGCAGGAACTGGGCAATATAAATCCCCGGATGATATGAACTTCCCAATTGAATAGTACTGTTTGCCGGTACATCTGTTCTCTGTTCAATCACTCTTCCGGTAATATCAGTAACCACCAACTTGATATTTTCTTTGCTCAGGCTTTGGAGGCCTAATGTAAAGTAGTAAGAAGTTGGGTTCGGTGCTACTTTAACGGATAGTTTACCTGTGCCGGTTTGTCCATCGGGCTGGTTGCTGTTTACTTCAACGGCAGAACTCATTATCCTTGATTTGTTACTATTTGAATTATGTATCACAATAGAGCCTCCGCCTAATGCAGTAGAAGGATCTGAGTTATTCGCGCTACCTGAATTGTTATCATAAACGACACCACTTCCGTTACTATTGGTCCATATTTTAATGCGGAATTTATCAACTCCTCCACCTCCACTTATGGTGCCATCAATTGCAGAGATCATGAAGTTATAGTTGCCAGTTCCGTTAATAGTACCGGTTCCCTGGAAGATTGCTTTTGCACCTGCGACAACCAATGACCCTGTGCTGTAGTTAGTACTCTTAAAATTCAGGTTCCCTGCCTGGAACTGGAATTGTGTGTTACCATCTGGAGTATTATTGCCCTTTTTGTATTGAGCGTTAAATCCGAAGTTGGCTTTACCAGTTAAGGTCGGGTCCGGACTATAGGCTCCGGCAGGTGAATTGATCCAGCCACCGCCTGTTACGAATCCGGCATTAGGATCGTATACCGAGAAATAAGCGTCGGTAGAGGTTGCGCAGTTTGAGCCTGCGGTTGCGTCTACCTTATACAGACCCACACTCAATCCTGAAACTGTGGCAGTGGCAGTGGCGACACCGTTAATAATAGTCGTAGTTCCGTAATATGTTCCACCTGGTGTTACTGTGAATGTAACAGGAACTCCGTTAACAGCAGGTGTAATAGATGCGCTGAGTGTTACCGTGCTTCCCACCGGCCAGGCGTTGCTGCTACCCGATGCATCAATGCTTGTTATGGCATTGATGGTAAAGAAGGCAGTATTGTAGGCGATATTGTAGTTATTCAATACAGTTGCAGGGCTTAGTGTTGCACTAATGGTATAAGAACCGCCAGCTATTTCGCCCGCTGTTCTGCTGTATGTTGCAGTAACATTGTCAGAAGGTAGGAATCCATTTAATGTGCCACTCAATGATGGATCAACTTGACCGCAATATTTGTAAGCAGCGTCAGGAGTTACCGAAGCGGCTTTTTGATTAATAGCATCATTTACTGAACCGCTGGTATTATTATAGTTTGCTGTTCCTGTAAATGTCCACGGATCATTATTGTAAGTACCTGCATTGGTATGTGTAGTACCTGTTACATCGATCGTTCCGACCGTTGCTCCTGCCTCACCGTTCACACCTGTGATATTTGAGTATGTCGCTGTGTGAGGATTGCCATCGTAGGTTACACTGTATCCTGTTACGGTAACAGCCGGATTAGCTTTTGCAATAGCATCATTAACTGAACCACTGGTACTGTTATAGTTGGCAGCACCGGCAAAGCTCCATGCATCTGCGTTATAAGTACCTGCATTGGTATGTGTAGTTGCAGATACATTGATGGTTCCCACGGTAGCTCCGCTCTCACCGTTCACTCCTGTAATGGTGTAAGTGGCTGTATGAGGATTACCATCGTAGGTTACACTGTATCCGGTTACAACAACAGCCGGATTAGCTTTTGCAATAGCATCATTAACCGAACCACTGGTATTGTTATAGTTGGCAGCACCGGCAAAGCTCCATGCATCTGCGTTATAAGTACCTGCATTGGTATGTGTGGTTGCAGATACATCAATGGTTCCTACTGTGGCCCCGGTCTCACCGTTCACTCCTGTGATAGTGTAAGTGGCTGTATGAGGATTGCCATCGTAGGTTACACTGTATCCTGTTACGGTAACAGCCGGATCAGCTTTGCCTATCGCAAAAGTCTTGCTGTCGCTTGAACCGGTATGATTGGCATCACCCGCAAACGTATAGCTCGCCGTTGCTGTGCCTGCATTGACGTTGTTACTATATGAGGCAGTTGGTGTAAGGCTCAATGCGCCTGCACCTGTTACACTTACGGTGGCTGGTGTTTGTGCCAGGCCTGTATAAGTGAACGGACCTCCATTGATGGTCACTACTGTTGTTGACGGAGCTTTATCAATATTATCATTAACTGAACCGCCGGTATTGTTATAGTTGGCTGCTCCGGTAAAGCTCCATGCATCTACGTTATAAGTACCTGCATTGGTATGTGTAGTTGCAGATACATTGATGGTTCCCACGGTAGCTCCGGTCTCACCGTTCACACCTGTGATAGTGTAAGTGGCTGTATGAGGATTACCATCGTAGGTTACACTGTATCCTGTTACGGTAACAGCCGGATCAGCTTTACCTATCGCAAAAGTCTTGCTGTCGCTTGAGCCGGTATGATTGGCATCACCCACAAACGTATAGCTCGCCGTTGCTGTGCCTGCATTGACGTTGTTACTATATAAGGCAGTTGGTGTAAGGCTCAATGCGCCTGCACCTGTTACACTTACGGTGGCTGGTGTTTGTGCCAGGCCTGTATAAGTGAACGGAGCACCGTTAATGGTAACTTTGGTAACTGAAGGTGCCTGATCAATAATATCATGCACTGTTCCGCTTGCACTGTTGTAGTTGCTGTTACCGGCAAAGTTCCATGCATCAGCAGGATAGTCGGCTGCATTCGTATGACTTGTTCCTGTTAAGGTCAATAAAGAACTCAGGTCAGTACCTGTTGGAGTTTCCACACCGGTTGCGGTACCTGTAGCCGTATGAGCATTACCATTATAAGTTACATGATAAGGAGTAACAGTGATGTTCGCTGTGGCTTTTCCAATTATTAATGTTTGATTTTCAGGTGCGCTGTTTTTCGATCCGGAACTCACCGAGACTGTTATCGTCGATCCTGCAGTTGCAGCACCTGTTGTTAATTTTACTGTAACACTCTGGTTTCCATTTCCAGACAAAGAAACAGAAGTCGGTGAATAAGTTACTCCTGCAGGAAATCCACTGCAATTTATATTATAAGTAACTGCTCCGCTACCTGCGCCAGTTACCTTGAATGTATAAGTAAAATCAGCAGTAACGGAACTTCCATAAGTTGTAGGACTTGCCTGAGCTGAAAGGCTTTCATTACTAAATCCAATTGCATCGGTAAAGACTGCTGCTGCTTGCAATCCCGAACTCTGCCCCACCGCCGTCAATTTCAATGTTGCCCCTAATTCATCGGCATCACTGGGTACATACCATGATGAACTTACATTGCCATTTGCATCAGCCACGGTAGTAAAAGGTTGATGAGAAGGATCCGTAGCATCATCACCGCCGGTTGGGTCGTGCAACACTTGCAGCGTTACAGTTTCACCGGGTGTAAAGCCTGAGCCGGTAATAATTGCAGTAGAGCCTGGCGCATAGTCCGGCTGGTCTGTAGCAATAGTAGCACTTTGTGAAAATACATTCACACTGGTGAGCGTAATTGCGAACAAAATGAATAACAGGGAGCGTAACAGTAATTTCATAATCTTCAGTTTGAATGTTAATTGAATTTGGAAAAATAAATTAAGATATTGGTCAAACTGGTTCCTGGTAAATAGTAATATTTACCGGTTCATGGATAATGAATTCAATTAAAAATTATTGAAAGCTCGTGTTAGCTTTAGGGGATAAAGCAAAACAAATGTAGTTATTTCTTTTAATATCCAAACATTTTGTTAAAAAATATTTTTGTAAACTATCAAAAGTAATTGCGAGCACGTCAGCCCTGCTATTGCCAAATCAAATGTTAGTGGCCGTCCCATTTGTTTCAGAGTTCTTAAATC
>Ga0070660_100001763_pt1 | contig 14850 bp, 11 predicted proteins | sample KBSC33metaG_FD_64670 | JGI IMG/M metagenome (GOLD analysis project Ga0070660, IMG submission 64670) | Corn rhizosphere microbial communities from Kellogg Biological Station, Michigan, USA - KBS C3-3 metaG | ecosystem: Host-associated > Plants > Roots > Rhizosphere > Soil ... | reverse complement strand
GACGACGATGAGCGGATCCCCCTTGCCGACGAGCACGCCGCTGGCTTGCTCGTCACGATCGAGGGTTGCGAGAAGCTGAACATATTGGCCGTCGAGGCAAAGGCGGACAAGCCCGCGGCCGTGGTCGTCGAAGCGAGTGACGGCTTCGGCGTTCTTCGCCACGAGTCCTTCGAGTCCGGAACTCTCCCGGGAGGCGAATTTCAGCAGGACCGCGATGAGCGGCTTGACGATGCCATAGGAGAAGATCAGCGCGCCGGCGATGGCTGCCCAAAGGACGACGTTCGGAGCAAATTTGCCCTCCAACAGAAGGCCAACCGCGCCCGCGCCCAGACAAAGGCTGAAGATATCCAGCGGCGAGATGAAGAAGAACTGCCGGTCGCCCCTGGCGGCCTTGGCGTTCTTGAAACCTTTAAAGCTGAAGAGCGAGTGCGCCGCATGGTCACCGTGTCCGTGACTCCCTCCGTGCCCGTGAGCGTGGCCGCCGTCATGGCTGTGCCCAGCGCCATGAGCCATCCCAAGGACGGTCATTCCGAGGAACCCAATCGCGCCGATCAAAAGCAGTAGAAGATAAGTCAAGAGCCTTCTACATCATAGTACGGTCGACGAATTTGCAGGTTGCAACCCCTTTGGGAGTGCGCTCGCTGGCGAGCGCTTTGTATGAGCGCGAAGCGCCTCCCGCCGACCGCCAACCGCTTACAATCCAAGAAAGAACTCGTGCATCCGCGTGTCCTCGGTTAGCTCCGGATGGAACGAAGTCCCCAATCGACGACCTTGCCGGACCGCGACGATCTGCCCTTCATAGCGGGCGATCTCCTGCGCCTCTCCGGTCCGCGTCACCACTGGTGCCCGTATGAACACGCCCATCACGGGCTCCTCCATACCGTCCACCTCGACCTCGTCCTCGAAAGAATGGACCTGAGCTCCAAAGGCGTTCCGCCGGATTGTCACGTCGAGCAGGTCGAGGGTGTATTGCTGCCGGTTCTCCACCTCATGCGCCATCAGAATCATGCCCATGCAGGTTCCCCAGATGGGCATGTCCTCAGCGGCACGTTCTCGAAGCGCCTGACCGAGTCCGAACCGTTCCATTAGCATGCCAACCGTCGTGCTCTCTCCACCGGGGAGTATCACCCGATCGACCTCGGCAAGATCTTCAGGAGTGCGCACCTCCACAATGCCCGATGGAGCAAGGCAGCACCGCTCAAGAGCTTCAATGTGCTTGGCGAAGTCGCCCTGCATGGCGACAACGCCCACCTTCGGCATAGGTGAGAGTTTACTTGGGCCTATACTGGATTCATGCGGCGGACCCTCTGGCGCTATGCACCCATCGCCCTCGGCGCAACTCTTTGTCTCTTGGCACTGGCGTCGAATCCGCCGGTGACATCGAAGAAGCCGAAAGCCACCGTCGATTTCAACCGAGACGTCCGCCCGATTCTGGCCCAACACTGCTGGGTCTGCCATGGCGCGGACAAGGCCGCCTTGGAGAAGACCGGCAACATGAAGTTGGACACCTTCGAGGGTGCCACCAAGGACCGCGGCGGGTACCGCGCCATCGTTCCCGGCGATCCGCTTAAGTCGAAGCTGATGGAGCGCATCCAACCGAAAGATCCGGAGATGCAGATGCCGCCGCCCGGCTCCGGAGTCAAGCCGCTGACCCCCCAGGAGGTCGCGACCCTCCACACTTGGATCAAGGAAGGGGCGGAATACAGGCAGCATTGGGCGTTTGTTCCGCCGAAGATGCCGGCCCTTCCGGTGGTCTCCGACACCAAGTGGTGCCGCAACGACATCGATCGTTTCATTCTCGCCAAGCTCGAAGAAGAGCACCTGAAACCCGAGCCCGAAGCGGACAAGCGAACCCTCATCCGCCGCGCCAGCCTCACCCTGACAGGACTGCCGCCCACGCCCGGAGAGGTCGACACCTTCCTAGCCGACAAGCGGTCGGACGCCTATGAGCGGCTCGTCGACAGGCTCCTCGCCAGCCCGAGATTCGGAGAAAACCAGGCCCGCTACTGGCTGGACGCGGTTCGTTATGCCGACACGCATGGCCTGCACATCGACAATGAGCGCGCGATCTTCCCCTATCGCGATTGGGTCGTTCGTGCCTACAACGAAGACCTTCCCTTCGACAAGTTCGCCCTCTGGCAGCTCGCCGGCGACCTGCTTCCGAACCCGACCACCGAGCAGAAGATCGCGACCGGTTACATACGCCTGAACCCCACCACCAACGAGGGAGGAGCGATTGAGGCCGAGTTCCTCGCCAAGAACACGATGGACCGAGTCGACACCACGGCCACCGTCTTCATGGGTGTAACCCTGCAGTGCGCAAAGTGCCACGACCACAAGTACGACCCGTTCAGCCAGCGCGACTACTACAGCATGTACGCGTTCTTCGACAGCACTGCCGACTCGCCGCTCGACGGCAACCTGAAGCTCCACGAGCCCGTGATGAAGGCGCCCACCCCTGAGCAAGATTTGCGATTGCGGCTGCTCGACAAGCAAATGGATGCGCTGGCAAACGGCGTTTCTATTGAGCGGGCGAAAATGTGGGCGAAGAAGGCGGCAGAGACGTTGCCCGTTGCCGGACTGTGGGAAGTCTCACAGGCTTTCCCGCAGAAGTCCTTCGATCTAGCGTTCTCGACAGAGGCCGGTGATTCCACCGCAACGGTCGGCACCAGCAACCTGCAATGGAAGCCGATCGACATAAAGCTGGAGCAGCCGAGCGCCACTGTCGTTGGTAAAGAGAACGCCTTCGCATATCTACGAACCACGGTCTACGTGGACAAGCCAACAAACGCCGATCTGCGCCTGGGCAGCGACGACGCTATCAAGGTCTGGTCGAACGGAACGCTCGTGCACTCGAATAAGGTGCTGCGTTCCCTTTCGGCCAACGCGGACCGCGTCACTCTGCACTTGAATGCCGGAGCCAACAAGCTCCTCATCAAAATAGTGAATGCCGGGTCTGGCGACGGGGTTTTTGTGGGCCTCGGCAACGCGGATGACCAGAAGATCCATGACTATGCCCTAAGTCCGCCTCTCTCGGGAGACCAGCAGCGTGACTTAGCTCGCACCTACCTGCTTCAGGGCGACACAACGGCGAGCGGCGACAAGTATCGGCAGTGCGATGTCGAGCGCCGCATCCTGGACGCGCAGCTTCCCTATACCTACATCGCCAAAGAGCTCCCCATGCCACGCAAAACCTTCCTGCTTCGCCGCGGCCAATATGACCTTCAGGGCGATGAGGTGCAGCGTTCGATTCCAGGCTGCTTTGGCACCTTGCCGAAGTCGGCGCCCCAGAACCGGCTTGGTCTAGCTCAATGGATCGCCTCGCCCTCGAACCCGCTCACCGCGCGAGTCGCCGTAAACAGGATCTGGCAACAGCACTTCGGCCAGGGCCTCGTGAAATCGAGCGAAGACTTCGGCAGCCGAGGCGATTGGCCGACCAACCCCGAGCTGCTCGACTATCTCGCCTGCCGCTTTGCAAAGGACGGCTGGAGCATCAAGAAGCTCACCCGGCTCATCGTAACCAGCGCGGCCTTCCGACAGTCAGCCACGGGCACGTCCGCCAAGCGCCAGAAGGACCCGGACAATGCGCTCATCTCTCGCGGCCCTCGCTTCCGCCTCGACGCCGAGGTGATCCGCGACTGCGCGCTGTACGACGCCGGCCTCCTGTACGAGAAGCCCGGCGGTCACTCGGACAAGCCCTACCAGCCAGCCGGACTCTGGGAGATCATCGCCTATCCCATTTCAGACACGGCCCGCTACATGCAAGACCACGGATCGGCCTTGTATCGGCGCAGCCTTTATATGTTCTGGAAGCGAACCAGTCCGCCGCCGACGATGATGCTCTTCGACGCGCCGATGCGCGAGTCCTGCGTCGTGCGCCGGTCCCGAACGAACACCCCGACTCAGGCCCTCGCGACCCTAAACGAAACAGGATTCTTCGAAGATGCCCGCGCCATGGCGCAAAGGGTGATGCGGTCCAAGGCTGGAGATGCGAACCGACTCGACTATGCCTTTCGCCTTGCAACTTCCCGCCCGGCGACAAAGCAAGAACTTGATCTCGTCACGAGCTATCTCAGCGAGCAGCGAAATCGATACAGGACTCACCCCGATGAGGCTGAAAAAACGTTAAGCATCGGCGAGTCACCTCGGGACAAATCTCTGCCCGCTCCCGAGCACGCCGCCTGGACCCTAGTGTGCAACCTCATCCTTAATCTGGACGAGGCGCTCACGCAACACTGATCGTAATTTTGGATTTGGATTTTTGATTTTGGATTAAGAGATGTTCGGTTGGGACGAACGTAGGATCGCAAGTCTCCGCCGTCTAACTGTTAAGTCCAAAATTCAAAATCCAAAATATGGCTAGTCTGCCAACTCGGCACCAAGCGTAGCCTCGCGATCGTCTCTTGGAGCCAGAGGCTTCGGGCCGATCAGGCGATCGTAGAGCCATCCAATTCCGAACCCGAGAACGCTCAGCATCATCAAGGACACCATCTGCGACGAGGTGAACTGATTCGAGCGCGGCGCGTTGCTGTAAAGCACCACGCATGCGATAAGGGTAGTGATCAGGGTAAGGCTGGCCACAAGCGTGTCGCGCTCGATCCACGCCGCTCTCACGAAGAGAAGGCCAAGGCCGAACAAGACCATTGCCCCGAGAAACACCGCGGTAATCGTGTAATAGGTTGAATTAGCGTCGTTCAAGCGTTGTGCGTAACGCACCGCGTCACGTCTCCGCCACTTAGAAGACTCGAGGGCTGCCGACGTTCCGGTGGGCGCGCTGCCAGCCCGGCTCAAAACGTCCTCAGTTAATCACGTTCTGCGGAGTGCCCGCAACGAATAATCGCACGTTCTCCGCCGCAATCTCCATCAGGCGCTTGCGTGCTGCGAGCGTGGCCCAGGCGAGGTGGGGAGTTACGATGCAATTGCGCGCCCGTGTCAGCGGGTTCTCGCCAGTCGGTGGCTCTTGACCCAAAACATCCAAAGCAGCCGCCGCGATCGTGCCGCGCTCCAGCGCCATCGCCAGGTCCTTCTCCACAATCAGTCCGCCTCTTGCCGTGTTAATCAGGATCGCCGTCGGCTTCATTAATCCCAGCAGCCGCCGGTCGACCATGCCCTTGTTCGCTTCCGTGAGCGGACAGTGCAGCGACACCACGTCGCACGTGGCCAAGAGCTCATGCAGTTGCATCCTCGGAATTTCCCCTCCCTCTCCAGGAGGGGGCAGGGGGAGGGTCTGCCGGCTTGACTCGGCAGCGACCACCTCCATGCCGAAAGCACGCCCAATCTCGGCCACCCGGCGCCCGATATCCCCATACCCGACAATGCCTAGCCGCAAGCCCGCAAGCTCCACCATCGGCGCGCGAGTGAAACTCCAATCTCGAGAAGCTGCCCAATCCCCGTTCCGCACGGCGGCGGAGTGCCGCCCGACCGCATTCGTTAATTCCAGCAGCAAAGCAAAAGTGTGCTGCGCAACCGAATCCGCCCCGTAGGCAGGCACGTTGCACACCATGATCCCGCACTCACGCGCGGCCTGCACGTCGACGTTGTTGTAGCCCGTAGCCAGCACGCCGATGTACTTTAGCGTGTCCTGCACGCGGTAGATCGTGTGCACGTCCACCGGAGTCTTGTTCACCATAACGACTTCCGCGTGGCCGATGCGCTCAAGGATGTTCTCCGGCGTCGTTCGGTCATGCACCTGCACGTTGCCGAGCGCCTGCAGAGGCTCCCAGGAGAGGTCCCCGGGATTCAGCACATAGCCGTCAAGCACGACAATGTCCATCAGACTAGCGTCGCAAGCAGTTCGCTGGTCTCGGCCATGGCTTCAGCGAAAGTCTCTCCGGCAAAGGAGATCTCCGCGTCCCCAATAATCAACGGCGGCTCGAATCGCATCACGCGCGGGTTGTTCAGGGTGTAAGCCGCGCACATGCCGCGCTTGAGAAGCTGCGCCACCACCAGTTCGCCGACCTCGTCCATCTGGAACTCAACCCCGATCATCAGACCCCGGCCGCGCACTTCCTTGATCAAGTCCGTGTGCTCAGACGCCACCGCTCTTAACGCATCCTGCAACTTGGCACCCATCACCTTCGAGCGCTCGACCAGCCCCTCCTCTTGCATCACCTCGAGAGTCGCAATTCCTGCTGCGCATGCCACCGGACTGCCGCCGAAGGTGCTGGTGTGCGAGAGCGGGTTCTCTGAATAGATCTTTTCCCAAACCGCGCGCGTACCCATCACCGCCCCGATCGGGATCACCCCACCTCCGAGCGCCTTCGCGAGCGTCATGATGTCCGGCGAAACACCATCGTGGTTGCAGCCGAACCAATAACCGGTCCTCCCAAGCAGGGTCTGCACCTCATCCAGGATCAACAGCGCACCCGTGCGGTCACAGGCGGCCCGGAGCTCGCGCAGGTAGCCGTCGGGCGGAATGACGATTCCTCCCTCGCCCTGGATCGCCTCCACAATCATGCAGGCGGTGCTCTCGTCTATTTCGGCTGCAGCCGCAGCAGCATCCCCGTAGGGAACGAATACCGCGCCCGGCATCAGCGGCTCGAAAGGCTTGCGGTATTTGTCCTTACCCGTCACGCTCAGCGCTCCGAGAGTCTTGCCGTGGAAGCTGCCGAGCGTACTGACAATCTTGGATCGGCCTGTCGCTCCCTTGGCAAACTTCAACGCGCCCTCGACCGCTTCAGCCCCCGAGTTGCAGAAGAACGTGTACTCCAGCCCCTCCGGCGAGACATCGGCCAGCTTGTCGGCCAGGTCGGCGGCGGGCTTGCTGAAGAATGCTTTGCCGCTGAGCGCAAAGGTGTCGAGCTGCTTCTTCACCGCCTCGATCACCTTCGGATGGCGGTGCCCTAGGCTGAAACAGCCGTAGCTCCCAAGGCAATCCAAATATCGCTTCCCCTCGTGATCCACGATGTAGCAACCCTCGCCAAAGGTCTCCACGCCGAACCCTGCGAAGGCGAGCAGCTTCGCCAGATACGGGTTCACGTGGTCGGTGTACTTCTCGATGACATCCGCGTACAGCGCCTCAGGGTCCATGCAGCGGAGAATACTCGGCTGGCAGAGCGGTCCCTAGTCCACAAGCCGACCCACAGGAGTGGATGCGTCCTGCAACAAGGACAGCGGCCGCCAGTCGGAATGAGGTTCAAGGACCTCTCGCTTGACACCGTCGCCAAGGCGGTAGACGCGATGCGCGAACGAGTTCGGCTGAGCCGCGAGGACCCGGTACGACTCGTCACGTATTTGCAACGCGCAACCGTCGTCCAGACCAACACCGACGCCTTCGATTTCGCGCATCATGCTCGAGAACTCGGCGAGCCTGAATCCTTCATCCCGAGTGTGCGGGCACAAGGCGAGGTCCACCAGTCCCATGCACTCCAAAGGCGCAGTATTCACGCCCTCAATACCGTAGAACTGTGGCCAGTCGCTGTTCGCCACGCGGAACCAGCAGATGGCGCCGGCGCTTAAACCCGAAACCGACTTGTCGGAGTGGACGAACTCCCGCAATGCAGAGTCGAACTCCTCCTCTGCCCACTTCTCCAGCATCGCTTTCGTGTTTCCGCCCCCCACGTAAACGACGTCGGCCCGCGCAAGCTTCACTCTCGCAGAGTCGCAATCATCTGAGGACCAAAAGCGCACGACCTCGACCGAACAGCCAAGGCTCTCGTAGGTCCGAGTGAACCGCTCCACGTAGTCTTCGCTGTCCTGACTTGCGGTCGGCACAAAGAGCGCGCGAGGGTTCGGCACTCCAGCCTGCGCAACGATGTCCCGATCGATCGCCAGCGTCTCCCCCGCACCAACGTCTCCGCCGCCGATCGCCGTGATCCGCACCTACTCGGCCTCCAGCACCGCAGCTGCCATGTCGATAGCTCGCCGAGCCGCGAGCACATCGTGAGCGCGGAGCATCGCCGCACCAGCTTGCTGTGCCAGCACGTGCACAGCCAAGGTTCCTTCAGTGCGTTCAGATGCAGGAAGCGGTCCTGAAGAAGCCGAGAGCACACGCCCAATAAACGACTTCCGGCTCGCGCCCACCAGCACACGATAACCGGTCTCTACCAACACATTCAGATGCCGCAGCAGAAGCAAATTGTGCCCCACGTTCTTCCCGAAGCCAATCCCTGGATCGATCCAAATATTGTCGCGTGCGACTCCCGCAGCCTCCGCCCTCCGCGCCTGCGCCACCAAATAGTCCCGCACCTCCGCCACCACGTCCTCATAGTGCGGATTCAACTGCATCGTCTCCGGCTCACCCTGCATGTGCATGATCGCCACCTGACACCCGGCACGCGCACAAATCGAAAGCATGTCCGGGTCTCTCAATCCGCTGATATCGTTGACCATCTTGGCCCCGACTCCGAGCGCGGCCTCCGCCACTTGTGGTTTGCGCGTGTCGACCGACACATTTCGTTCTTTCAGGGAAAGAGCTTCAATCACGGAAGCGACGCGGCGGATTTCCTCCTCAATGGGCACGACCTCGGCACCGGGCCTTGTGGATTCCCCACCGACGTCGATCCAATCCGCACCTTCGGCGGCCATGCGCAATCCAGCCTCGATCGCAGCGGCAGCCTCGTAGTGGAGCCCGCCGTCGCTGAACGAGTCGGGGGTGACGTTCAACACCCCCATCAAAAGCGACTTCACGCTGAGACCAGGGCTCGCGCGACTTCCACGACGTGCTCCGGCGTAAAGCCAAACTCCTTCATCACCTGATCTCCCGGCCCCGAGAGGCCAAACCGATCGATGCCGATCTGCTCGTCCGAGTACCGCGGCCATGCCAGCGTAGATCCCGCCTCGACACTCAGCTTCTTCACACCTTTCGGCAGCACCTGCTCCTTGTAGCTTTCGGACTGCTGTTCAAAGAGGAACCAACTCGGCATTGAAACCACTCGGGTTTTGATGCCCTCCTGCTCTAAGGTCAGCTGCGCCGCGACGCAATGCTGCACCTCGCTCCCCGTACCGATCAGGATCACCTGCGGCTCCCCCGAGGCCTCCTTCAGTACGTAAGCTCCCTTCTGCGCCGGATGGCTCTGTACGTTGTCCGGAGTCAGCGGAGGCAAGCCTTGCCGGGATAAGGCCAGCAGCGTCGGCGTCTGCGTCGACTGGAGCGCGACTTTCCACCCTGCCGCCGCCTCATTGCCGTCCGCTGGACGGAAAACGTTGAAATTCGGCGTTGCACGGAGCATCGTCAGGTGCTCGATAGGCTCGTGAGTAGGACCGTCTTCGCCAACCCCAATTGAGTCATGAGTAAAGACGTAGATCGCGGGGCACTCCATAAGCGCCGCCAGGCGCAGCGAAGGCCGGCAATAGTCTGTGAAGGTGAAGAACGAGGCCCCGTATCCACGGGTCCCGCCGTGCAAGGTGATCCCATTAACCGCCGCAATCATCGCGTGCTCGCGCACGCCGAAGTTAATGTTTCGGCCGACGTAGCTCCCTGGCTCGAACTCTCCCTTGTCCTTCTGATGCGTCAGATTGCTTTCTGCGAGGTCAGCGGAGCCTCCGATCAAAGTCGGCAGATGCGCTGCAAGCTCCTGGATGACCGCCTCGCTCGCTTTGCGAGTGGCGATCTTTTCCGTGCAGACCGGAAGCGCCTCGATCCACGCGCGCCCGAACTCCCCTGAAATAGCGCTTCGGAGTTGCTTCCCCTCCTCAGGGTTCGCGCCCTCGTACGCCTTGAGCCTCTCTTGCCACTGAGCGTGTAGTTCACTTCCCTTCTGGCCGAAGGATTCGAACTCGCTTTTCACCGTCGGCTCGATGAAGAAGGTCGGCTCTAGCGGGATACCCAGTGCTTCTTTAGTCGCCTTAAGCTCGACGGCTCCGAACGGGTTGCTATGCGCCTTATTCGTGCCCGCCAGCTTCGGACTGCCGTAGCCGATCACAGTCTTGCACATGATCAGCGTCGGTCGGTCCTTCTCCGCCTTCGCCTCCTTTAGCGCTCGATCGACCGCCTCCACATCCATGCCGTCCTCCAATCGGATGACCTGCCATTCGTAGCCACGGAAGCGAGTTTCCACGTTCTCGGTGAACGTTATGGAGGTGTGGCCATCAATCGTAATCCCGTTGTTGTCATACAGCCAGATCAGCTTGCCAAGCTTCAAGTGCCCAGCTAACGAAGCCGCCTCCCCCGAAACACCCTCCATCAGGTCGCCGTCGGAGCAGATCACATACGTGTAGTGATCGATGATCTCTTGGCCTGGCCGGTTATAAGTTGCCGCTAAAAACTGCTCCGCAATCGCGAATCCGACCGAATGCGCGACACCCTGGCCCAGCGGACCCGTGGCCATTTCGACACCTGGCGTCTCGACGTTCTCCGGGTGCCCCGGAGTCTTCGAGTGCAGTTGACGGAACCGTTTAAGCTCTGCCAGTGGCAGGTCATAACCGGTGAGGTGAAGCAACGCGTACTGCAGCATGCAACCGTGCCCGGCCGAAAGAATAAAGCGATCTCGGTTGAACCACTTCGGATCCTTCGGATCGAATCGCATGTGCCTCGACCAGAGCGCATAAGCCGCGGGCGCCATCCCTAAAGGCAGTCCAGCATGGCCGCTCTTAGCGGTCTCCACCGCGTCCAAAGCGAGGCCTCGAATTGTGTTGATGCAGCGAGTCTGGAGGTCGGTTGCAACAGCGGAACTCATGGGCGTAGCGTACCGCCCCGACGGTAAACTACTGCCTTCCAATGAAGCTGCACGAGTATCAGTCCAAAGACGTCCTTGCCAAGTACGGCGTGCCCGTTCCGCGCGGTGAGGTCACAAGCGACCCGGCCGAGGCTAAGGCGCTCGCTGAGAGACTCGGCGGCAACGTCGTCGTGAAGGCGCAGGTGCTCATGGGCGGCCGGGGAAAAGCGGGCGGCGTCAAGCTCTTCGAGAACGCCGACGATGCAGCGAGTTTCGCGAAGGAGCTCATCGGTAAGAAGCTCGTCAGCATCCAGAACCCGGACGGCATGATTGTCGAGAAGATCCTCGTCGCCGAGACCGTGGACATCGCCAAGGAGTTCTATGTCGCAGTCCTCCTGGACCGCGCTACCCAAAAGAATCTCGTAATGCTCAGCGCGGAAGGCGGCATGGAAATCGAGCAAGTCGCCGAAGAGAAGCCGGAAGCAATTGTCCGCATCAATGTGGACCCGGCCTGGGGTGTGCACGACTACGAGCTCCGAAAAGCGGTGCGAGAAGCCAACATCCCCAAAGAAGCCCAAGGGCAAATGGTCTCGATGATTAAGAAGCTTGTGAAGGCTTACATAGAGGAAGACGCGGAGATGATCGAGATCAATCCCTGCGCGCTCACCCCCGACGGCAAGCTCATCGCCGCCGATGCGAAAGTCTCCATCGACGAGAACGCGCTCTTCCGCCATCGAGAGTTCGCTGACACCCAGAGCGACTCCGCCGAAGACCCCATCGAGGCGGAAGCTGCCAAGCGCGGAATTGCCTACGTCCGACTCGGAGGCGAGATCGGCATCATGGGCAATGGAGCCGGCCTGGTCATGTGCTCGCTCGACGAGGTTTCTGCCGCAGGCGGGAAAGCGGCAAACTTCATGGACGTAGGAGGCGGCGCGCAGGCCGAGCGCGTGAAGGGCTGTGTCGAACTCGTCCTCATGGACCCGAACGTAAAGGGCCTGATGATCAACATCTTCGGCGGCATCACCCGCGGCGAAGAAGTCGCCAAAGGCATCCTCTCAGCTTTCGAGCAGCTCGACGTCAACGTGCCGGTCGTCGCCCGCATCGAAGGCACCGGTGCCGCCGAGGGACTCGCGCTTCTTCAGAACACCACAATAGTGCCCGCGAGCACGATGCAGGAAGCCGCTCAGAAAATTGTCGCGCTGACCCGCTAGCCCCCGTCGTTGTCGATCCCCGGCGCAGGAGCCGGGGTCGGTTGCGTAGTCGGCACCGTCGCTGCAGGGCCGGTTGGCTTCGGAGCGAGGATAGTCGGCTTCTTGGTGCCCACGGCCACAACAGTGATCAAACCCGAGTAGAAGCTGGTGCCCAGCGACTCGCGCTTGACGACCACGCCGTCCTTGTAAACGACCCGACGGGCGCTGATCGTTCGTCGCGGGCCGCCCCGCTCGAGAATCTTCTGCTTGCCGAGCGGCAACGAGGGATCGAGCACCCGTTGGGTCCGACCTTCGCCCACCGACAAACCATAGGTCTCGATCTTCACGACCTTGCTGGGATCCTTCTTGCCAAGAACCCGCCAAGTCAACCGCCCAGATTCGTAGGTCGACCAGATCGCGACCGGATCAGGCCCGGGGTTTTCAAAAACGAAGTCGAGATCGGGCCAGTCGACTGTCGCATCTCGCCCCACCGGCACGTACACGCTCGGCGTGGAGTGGTTGTGCCTATTGATAATCTTGAGGTCCGCGAGAAGCACCGCATTGTAGAGTGTGCCGCTGACCTGGCAGATACCACCGCCAATGCCTTCGTCATGCTTGCCATTCTTCAGAACGGGCGCGGTCCTAAAGCCTCCTCGCACAGTGCGCTGACCCACCGTCTGGTTAAAGCTGATCCGCTCGCCGGGCATAAGAATGTGGCCGCTCAGCTTTTCGGAAGCAAGCCGGATATTGGTATTGCGGCTCGTCTGGTAGGCCGGAAAGTGGGAGGAATAGCTGCTGACCACATCCGTGATCTTGTTGAGAGCCACATCCGGAACATGCTTGGGAGCTTCGGTCACGGGCACCTGCACTTCTCCATCTGCCTGAAGGGCCGAAGTGACAGCATCGGAGAGCTTCGTCTCATCCAACTGGTAGCTGGTGACCTCCGGAGTCCGAGTTACCACCCCTGACGTAAAAGAAACCTTCGCCGGACGAGCCGGACCAATCGCGGATTTGATCACTTTCTCCAGCTCATCGGCTTTGGCGCCGTTGCTCTTGTAGACAATTCCGAGTGCGGAACGCGCTGGCTTGCCCGAAATCTCTTGCGAGGCTGCATCCCAAAAGTCGTTGACTTCACAAGGCCCGACGGACTTCACATCGTCCACCGTTATCCCGAGTTGGCTCGCCGTCATCGGCGGCAACGGCTTCTTGAATTCGGGGCAAGTGAGCGTCAGCTGCTTCAACTTCTCCGTCTCCCACCAGATCCGAACCTTCTTCTGGGCCTCTTCAATGGTTAGGCCACCCACCGCAACGGGCCCCACCATCGTGTTGGGTCGAATCACCGGCTGATACTTCGCCGCAACAATGGTCAAACCACCCCCGAGGCTGGCCAGCACCACTCCTCCTCCAATCAGAAATTTTTTCATCCGTGAGCCTTTCGCCAAATCAAATTAAGTAGACGCAATTGACCTTAATTATGACCGGAAGTGTGCTTCACACTAGCGAAATTTCGCGCGCGCACACGTAGTAGAATGACCTCATGCCCAAGCTCGTTTGGCTCAATGGTGTTGTAACGCCTCTCGAGGAAGCGGTTACCAGCGTGGCCGATCACGCCCACCTATACGGCGATGGCCTCTTCGAGGGCATCCGCATCTACGAGGGCAAGATATTCAAGCTCGACGAACACTTGGACCGCATGTATCACGGTTGCCAGTTCCTGGGGTTTGAGATGAGCATGAGCAAGGCCGACATGCGCAATACGATCATCGATGTGTGTCGCCAAGCGCAGATCATGGACGGCTACATTCGGTTGAACGTCACGCGCGGAACCGGTTTGGGCCTCGACCCCAAGAATATTGTCCGGGTTCCAAACGTGATGATCATGGTCAACTCCCTAGCTCTCTACACCGATGATCAGTACGAGGTCGGCCTGAGCGTGGTAACCAGTTCCATTCGGGTCATTCCGCCGGATTCGCTCGACCCGCGACTGAAGTGCATCGGCCGCTATGCCGCCAACATCCTTGCCAAGCACGAGGGGAACCGCGTCGGAGCAGGCGAAGCACTGATGCTCAACCATCAGGGCTACCTCGCGGAATGTACGGGCGACAACATCTTCCTTGTCCAGGGCAAGAAGGTGCGCACCCCCCACCCGAGTTGCGGCATCCTCCAGGGCATCACCCGTGACACCGCAATCGATCTCGCGAAGGAAGCGGGCTATGAAGTCGAAGAGACGCTCCTCACGCCTTTCGACGTCCACGCCGCGGACGAAGCCTTCCTCACGGGTACCGCCGCGCAGATCATCCCCATGATCTCGCTCGACAACCGCCCGATCGGCTGCGGCCATGCTGGCGAAGTCACGCGCGACCTGATGGCGCGATACAAGGTCGCGGTTCAGACCGGCACTTCGTTTTGAGCCGAGCTTGCGTGGATTGCGGAAGGCCGGCGCGGTGGGCCGTCGCGGAGGGCGCTGACGAGCGTTTTCTCTGCGACCAATGCCTCGACCGCGAATTTCCTGCGCTAGAACCTGCAACTCTTGCAGCCGCAATGCACCGAAGCGTCGTCCAAAGGGACGTATGTCCACACTGCGGTACGCAGCGGCTACAATTGATGGAGTCTGCTTTGGTGGGTTGTCCGCTTTGCTACGAAGTGTTTGCGGATGCGATGCCAGAATTTGGTTTGCCACGCAGAGTCGTGGCGTAAAGAAAGAACATATGGGAAGGTTAGGGATTTTCGTCGCCGTTGCGGCTTTGCTTGCTGCTCTTGGGTTATCCGGCTGCGGTGGCGGCGGGGGATCGGGATCTTCCATTACCAAGCCGACCGTCCGCGTCATTAATGCAGCGCTTTACGATGCCACTTCGGCTCCGCGCCCACTGCGCGTTGATCTGAACAACGACACGTTCGAGAGCTCCGTCGGCTACCTCACGACCAATACGACTTTCAAAGAGAAGAAGGCCGACACCTACGATATCCAGGTCTATGACGATGCGGCCGCCGATCCTTCCCTATGGGCAGAGACGGCAACCTTCCAGAATGGCAAGGACTACGTGATCTTGACGTTTGGTCTGGAG
>Ga0070660_100001761_pt1 | contig 14851 bp, 13 predicted proteins | sample KBSC33metaG_FD_64670 | JGI IMG/M metagenome (GOLD analysis project Ga0070660, IMG submission 64670) | Corn rhizosphere microbial communities from Kellogg Biological Station, Michigan, USA - KBS C3-3 metaG | ecosystem: Host-associated > Plants > Roots > Rhizosphere > Soil ... | reverse complement strand
AGAGCCTCGACCGCGGCCGCGAGGACGGCGCGCACCGTGGGCACGTCGACCTCGGGCTCCTCTGGCACCGGATCACCCTATGTCGCGCTGCCGACGGCACGAGCCACGGAGGTCACGATGCGCTCCGTGAGCGTCCCGAATTCACAACCCGGGTTGTGAAATTGGAACGTGCGGCCGACACCGAAACCCGCGCACGTGCCCGCAAAGTTGTCGTCGATCCGCCAACTGGACAGCAACTTCGCGGGCACGTGCCCTGGTTGTGTCAGCGGTGGCCCGGGAAGTGGGCGCGCCAGGCGTCGGAGGGGCGGGGCGGCAGGTTGCGCAGACCCCGGGCCCGCAGCGCCCGCCAGACCCGCGCGACTGTTCGTCCCGGGTCGCGGTAGATGCCACGGGAGGTGACGACGATGATGCGCCACCCCTCGTCGTCGATCGCCTCGCGCCGGTCGAGGTCGGCCTCCCACTGCGCCTCGCGCTCGATGTGCTGGCGGCCGTCGTACTCGACGATGACGCGCGCAGCGGGCCAGGACAGGTCGTACTTGCGGACCGGATCGCCGTTGTCGGCCCGGATGGTCCGATTGACCTCCGGCTCGGGTAGCCCGGAGAGGACCAACAGAAGTCGGAGCCGCGTCTCCATCGGAGAGTCGACGCCGGCGCGCACCAGCGCGGCGGCGCGGCGGGCCGCCCGTGCCGAACGGCCTCGACTGGCCGCGCAGAACTCGACGAGCGCCTCGGGAGTGCTCAGCCCGGCCCGCACGAGTGCGTCGCCCAGCACGACCAGGTCCACCAGTTCGAGCACGGCGGCCAGGTCGAGGAAGGTCTGTCGGGCGGACGACACCCGGACGCCCCGGACCGTGACGATTTCGGCCGACCTCGAGACGTGGACCCGGGCACCGGCCCGGGCCTTGCGGTGCGCCGGCTCCGCGACGCTCACGTGCTCGTCCGCCAGCGCCGGAAGGGGGAGGCCGTGGATCCGCGCGGCCGACGCGTGACTCGCATGCGCCCGGTCGTCGTAGCCGATCAGCGTCGCCCGCGCCGCGTCCAAGGGCGAGATCGTCGACCCGGCATCGACGTACAGGCCGTGCCCGACACGGCGAAACCGAGGACCGCGAAGAACTCCGGACGTGATGCCGGCGGCCAAGCCGGACGCACGGGTGAACGGACGGGACGTGTCAAGACGAGCGTGGGGGTCAGCGGCCGAGTCCATCCCGACAGGATGCGACGTGCACGTGACGGACGTCGGACGTCATCCACAGCCTCGCTGACCGCGCGACGTCGCACACGTGCCCGGAGAACTGCCCTCAGGCCTGGGCCGGAGGCTCCTCGCGGGTGCCCGGCGGAGGCTCGACCGCCGCAGGCGGAGTGGTCGGCGGTACGGCGGGCGGCACGGCAGCTGCCGGAGCAGCCGGTGCCGACGTCTCGAAGTCGATCCGCGGCGCGACGTCGGAGCCGGCGGGTGCCTCGTAGAACTCGCGGGCCTTCACTCCGGCCATCCCGCTGAACAACATCCACGGGATCGTCGCGACCAGCTTGTTGAGGGTGGCGACCGCGTCGTTGTAGTACTGCCGGGCGAAGGAGATCTGGTTCTCGGTCTCGGCGAGCTGCTTCTGCAGGTCGAGGAAGTTCGTGTTGGCCTTCAGGTCGGGATAGTTCTCCGCGACCGCGTTGACCCGCACGAGCGCCTGCTGCAGCGCGGCGTCGGCGGCGGCCTTGGCCGGCACGTCGTCGCCCTTCGCCGCAGCCTGGACGCCGGCCCGGGCTGCGGTCACCTGCTCGAAGACGCCCTTCTCGTGGGCGGCGTACCCCTTGACCGTCTCCACGAGGTTCGGGATCAGGTCCGCCCGGCGGGTGAGCTGGACATCGATGCCACCCAGCGCCTCCTGCGCGCCGATGTCGCTCTTGCGCAGCTTGTTGAAGCCGACGACCACGAAGCCGACCAGCAGCACGACGAGGACCAGGATGATGATCAGGGCAACCATGAAGGCACCCTAGTGGCACCCGGCCCCCGCGGCCACGCACCGCAGGACTCAGCGGCGCACCGCGAGCTGCTGGTCGAGCTCGGCGAGCAGGCCGTGCGCCCCGAGCTCCTCGTACGTCGACCGGGCCGTACCCAGCGCGTCTGCGGCCTCGTCGGCCCGCCCCTGACGGTCCAACCAGACACCGAGATCCGCGAACGTCCGGGCCCGCCACAACGGCGACCCCCACGCCTCGAACGACTCGGCGGCGTCCCGCAGGAAGGGCTCGACCTGGTCGGGCTCGGCGTCGCGGGCGGCGAGCCCCCGGAACCGGAGGTGGTGGCCCAGGGTCCCCGGCGGCAGCCGATCGGGGTTCTCGATGAGCCCGATCAACGACGCGAGGCGCGCCGCGTCGCCGATGTCGGCCGCCAAGGTGCCGGCCATGCCGTACATCCACACGAAGTCGTCCGTGGTGCCACTCACGGCATGCATCGTCTCGGCCGCCTCACTGGCCTCGGCGCACGCGCCGATCCGGTCGCCGGCTGCCAGCGCGAGGACGGCGGACTCGAGCAGTCCCCACGCCCGGTCGGCAGGTGCGTCGCCGGTGGCCGGGCGGTTCTCCGGCACCGGTGGCACGGGGAGTCCCCGGTCCAGAGCGGCCGCCGTCGCACAGAAGACCGTCGCCTGGCTGAACGCCGACTCCCGGAGCTCGCGCGCATTCGCCAACAGCACGTCGAGCTCGGTCCAGCGCCCCATCCCAGTCAGGACGGTGGCGAGGTTGAGCTGAGCCACCGCCGTGTTGAGCCGGACACCGGTGCGGGCGAGCACGGAGAGCGCTTCACGGGAAGCCTCGGCCGATGCCTCGAGGTCGCGCTCGAGCCGTGCGGAACCCAGGTTGGACAAGGTGAGTCCGAGGGGCTGCCAGAGCTGGTTCTCCCGGGCGAGCCGAGCGGCGGCCTCCTGGAAGGCCTCTCCCGCCGTCGGCGCGCCCCGGGTCATGTAGAAGTTGCCCAACGCCCCCATGCTCTCGGCCAGCTGGTGCACGTCACCGAGCCGGTCGGCGATCCGGATCCGCACGTCGAGGGTGCCGAGCATGTCCAGACCCATGGCGAGCTCGGCACCGGTGACGACCTGGGCGAGCTCCAGGGTCGCGCGCAACGCGTCCTCGCGGCCCTGCATCGCCTCGAACCGTGGGCGTGCGAGGTCGGCCGAGGCGGAGATCTCACCGCGTTGGGCCAGCGACCTGGCCCAGACGGCAGCCGCGCGGGCTGCGGCGACCTCGTCTCCCAGCTCGTCGAAGGTCGCCGTCGCCTCCGTCGCCAGGGCGACCGCCTCGTCGTACCGTCCGGCGTCGCGCAGCGCGGTCGCCCGCTGGCGCTGCAGGTCCGCACGCGCGTGGGGATCCCGGACGTGGGCGAGGGCCGTGGCCAGATGCGCGGCCGCGTCCTCGGGCACTCCCAGCGAGTACGACCGGTCCGCAGCCCGGACGAGCAGCTGCGTCGCCTTGGTCGCGAGCTCCGGGGCGTCCGCCTCGTCGGGCACGGCCTCGAGGGCGTCGAGGTAGTGCTGCGCGATCACCGCGTCGATCTCGGTCGCACCCTCGAGGTGCTCGTCGAGGTACTGCGCGGCGGCAAGGTGACCGGCCTTCCGGTCGTGCCGCGACAGCGTCCCGTACGCGACCTGCCGGACCACCGACTGCACGAAGCGGAGCTGGCCGTAGTCGGCACTGAGCCGGTTGGTGTCCCTGGTCAGGATCTGCAGCCGGAGCAGCTCGTCGACGGTCGCGTCGAGGTCGACCCCGGGGCAGAGCTCCCGGACGCCGTCGAGGGTGAAGCTCTGGCCCAGGATGCTGCCCTGGTTGACGACCATGCGCTCGTCGGGTCGCAACGCGTCGAGCCTCGCGGCGACGAGTGCCTGCAGGGACGCCGGCGCGCCGACGGCCGCCAGGTCGACATCCGGGTCGACGAGCACGTACTGCCCGCCGCGAGGTACGACGAGGTCGCGGTCGATCAGCGAGCGCACCGTCTCGACGGCGTACAGCGGCACGCCCTCCGCGCGTTGCACCAGAGCGCCGCACACGTCGGAAGGCAGGCCCGCCACGAGACCGTTCACGAGCGCGGTCATGTCGCGCTGCTCGAGCGGCGCGAGGTGCAGGAGGGTGGCCCGCCGGTTCGTCGCCAGCGTCGGCCGGCGCTCGATGAGTCCGGGTCGGGTCAGCAGGACGACCATGCACGGGTACGTCGCCGCCTCCAGGAGGTACTCGACGAAGGCCAGCAGCCCGTCATCGGCGTGCTGGGCGTCGTCGATGAGCAGCACCACCTCCTCGCCGGCGCTGACCCGCTCGAAGAAGGTGACCCAGGCGGTGAACAGCTCCTCGCGTGCGAAGGTGCCGATCGAGCCGCCGCCGAGCAGGGCCCCGACGCGCGGCGCCAGCCAGGCGCGCTCCTCCTCGTCGGGCACCGCTGCGGCGAGTCCCTCCGCGACCAGCTGCACGACGTCGTCGTCCTGCTCCTCGTCGCCGTCGCGCCCGGCCTCGCGGAGCAGGCGCAGCCGGACCGCCTCGGCGAGAGCCCAGTACGCGATGCCCTCGCCGTAGGCCAGGCACCGACCCTGGTGCCAGTAGGTGTCCTGGGCGAGGCCGTCGATGTACTTGAAGAACTCCCAGCCGAGCCTGGTCTTGCCGACACCGGGCTCGCCGTCGACCACGAGCAGCCCGGCACGCGCGTTGTCACCCGAGGCGTGGTAGAGCTCACGGACCAGCCGCAGCTCCCGGTCCCGACCGACGAACGGGGACTCCAGGCCGTCCTCGCGCTGGTTGCCGCGGATCGCACCGACCACAGCGCGCGCCGACCAGAGGGCGACGGGCTCGGCCTTCCCCTTGAGGGTGTGGCTGCCCACCTCGGCGTACGAGATCGCGCCCGAGGTCAGCAGCTTGGTGGTCTCGTCGACCCACACCTCGCCTGGCGCCGCGATCGACTGGACCCGCGACGCGGTGTTGACCGGATCGCCGGCAACCATGCCCTGCTGCTCGGCGCCGATCGTGACGGCGACCTCGCCGGTGACGATGCCGACCCGCATCGCCAGGTCGGACGCCGCGAGGTCAGCGCCGAGCTCGACGACCATCCGGGTGAGCTCCATGCCCGCGCGTACGGCGCGCTCCGCGTCGTCCTCGTGGGCGACGGGCACTCCCCAGACGGCCATGACGGCGTCGCCGATGAACTTCTCGATCGTCCCGCCGTACCGACCCACGACCTGCCGGCAGCCGTCGAAGAACCGGGAGAGCAGCTCGCGGGACTCCTCCTGGTCGCGACTCTCGGAGGCCGTGGTGAAACCGACCAGGTCGCCGAACAGCACGCTGGTGACCCGTCGTTCCGCCACCGGCTGGGCCCGCACGGGTGCGGCCAGGGCGCCGGCCGTCTGGGGTGCGCCGCAACTGCTGCAGAACTTGACCCCGGGGACGACGGCCTCGCCGCACGAGCTGCACTGGGCCGCGGTCGGCGCGCCGCACTCATGGCAGAAGCGGGCGCCGTCGACCAGGTCGGCGGCGCCGCACGACGAGCAGGTGGTTGGCATGCGACCTCCCGGGCGACCACCTCGCGCAGCCGGCCCCTTGGCCACATCGTGCATCAGCGCCCGGGCCGGTGTCAGCGAAACGTCAGATCACCAGGACCCGCCGCCACCGCCGCCCCCACCACCGCCGCCACCGAACCCGCCGCCTCCACCGGACGAGGACGCCTGGGTCGCCTGGTAGGACGAGATCGCCGAGGACACCGCGGAGTCGAAGCTGTCGACCATCTGGCTGACGTAGTTGCCGGTGTGGGCGCCGTTGTAGCCGACGAAGTACGCCGGGGCCGGCGGCTCCTCGCCGGTCTCGATGCGGTACTTCTTCGCCCACGCGTCGGCGCAGTCGAAGGCCACCGCCCACGGGAGGTACGCCGTGTAGAGCTCCTTGCGCCCGGAGAAGTCGAACCGGTCGACGCTCGACGGCGTCGAGAGCACCCGGTGGAAGCCGCCGACCCTCGACCACAGGTCGCGCCCGGTGGGCGTGCGCTTGGTGCCGGCGCCAGCCATCCCGACGCCCAGCCCGAACACCGCGAACGCGCCGGGGATCAGGGCGACCGCCGACATGTTGAGCGGGTTGAAGGCGCCCAGCCAGATCGTCAGCCCCCACACGGCCAGCAGCACGAAGAGTCCCGCCCCGCCGAGACCGCTGGGGGCCATCAGCCCCGAGACCCGCGCCCACCCCGTCGTGCTCGAGCGGAAGGACGCGAGCACCGCCTTGAGGGTCTCCCCGGCCGACACCGACTTCGGCGAGGCGGAGAAGGACTGGCCCGACCCGACGACGCCGAGCGACTGACCGGCCAGCTGGGTGACACCGTCGACCTTGCCCCAGGCGGCCTCGTCACCGGTGCCGGTGATCGTCCAGGTGCGACCGTCCTGCTCGAGGGTCACGGCACCGTTCTCCGCGGCGTACATCAGAGTAGCGACGAACGCCTTGTCGCTGACCTTCTCGGTCAGGATGTACTCCGCCTGCGCCGGCCCGATGCCGTCCGGCGGTGCGTACATCAGCGGGTACGGCGGGGTCTTCTCCCGCGTCGACCGGGTCAGGGCGAACCCACCGGCGCCGGCCAACGCGGCAAGGAGCAGCACGAAGCCGAGCAGCACGGGGTGCCGGCCCAGCACCGGGTCGAGCCACCCGGGCCAGGGCAGGGTCTCCGCGGCCGGGGTGGCGATGTCGAGCCCGGCTCGCACGGTGACCGGCGTGTTCGGCGCGAGGTTCGCTGCCAGCACGGTGACCGTGTCGCTGTGCTCGTCGTCGACCGTGCATCCCGACGTGCTGCCGACCCCGACCGCGCACTGGAAGGTCTGCGCCTGGGCCGGCAGGTGCACCACGAGCCGGGCCTGGGTGATCGGCATCAGCCAGCCGGCCGGGATCAGGTCCCAGTAGAACTGCGTCGGCTGACCCTGGCCGCCCTTCGCGAGCACGCCGTCGACGCGGTAGCTGATCCGGTAGGTGTGCTCGCCGGAGATCGTGCTCTCCGCGCGCCCGATCTTGAGGGTGAGGTAGCGACCGCGCTGCTGGTCCACCTTCTCGTAGGGCTCCTGCTGGCCGTCGCGGGTCACCGAGATGTCCTTCGGGACCGCCCGGGCGTGGGAGCCGTTCGGGTTGTCGCGAGTGTCGAAGAACCGGAAGATGCCGTGCCGCGAGACCGGGAAGTCGACGGTGAGCGTCTCGACGGCCCGCAGGTCACCATCCGATCCGACGGTGAAGTCGGCGGCGTAGTTGCGGATCGTCGAGGTCTCGCCGGACGACTCGCTGCTGCCCGGGAAGCTGATCGCCCCGATCAGGACGATCACCGCCAGCACGCTCAGTCCGAGGACGCCGGCGACCAGTTTCTTCATGGCGCGACCCTAGTGCCGACGCCGTGCCGGCACCCGCAGATCATCGGTCAGGGCAGCACGCCCTCCCCCGGGCGCACCAGCCCGCTCTCGTAGCCCAGCACCACCGCCTGCACCCGGGAGGTCAGGCCCAGCTTCGCCAGGATCCGGTTGACGTGCGTCTTCACGGTCGCCTCCGAGATCACCAGGGCGTCGCAGATGTCGCTGTTGGACAGACCGCGCGCGATCAGTCCGAAGACCTCCCGCTCGCGCTCGGTCAGCCCCGTCAGCACCGAGGGGACCCCGGCCACGGGAGCTGGTCCGCGAACGTGCTCGGCGATCAGCCGCTGGGTGAGCTCCGGCGCCAGCAGCGCCTCGCCCGCGGCCACGGTCTCGATGCCCGTCACGAGCCGATCGGGCGGGGTGGCCTTGAGCAGGAACCCGGCAGCCCCGGCTCTGAGGGCGCCGTACACGTAGCTGTCGATGTCGTAGGTGGTCAGCACGAGCACCCGGGTGGTCGAGCCCGACGCGACGATCCGTGCGGTGGCCTCGATGCCGTCGAGCACGGGCATCCGGATGTCCATCAGGCAGACGTCCGGCGTCGTACGACGAACCAGCTCGACCGCCTCGCGACCGTCCGCCGCCGTCGCGACGACGTCGATCCCACGGGCGCTGAGCACCATCTCCAGGCCGCTGCGGACGAGGTCCTGGTCGTCGGCGACGACGACGCGCAGGGCGGCGGGGCCGGTCACGGGCCCACCGGCAAGGTCGCCTCGAGCTCGAACCGACCGGACTCGTGGATGCCGTGGGTCAGGGTGCCGCCCAGCACCGCGACCCGCTCGGCCATCCCGAGCAGCCCCAGGCCGCTGCCGCTCGAGCGGGTGCCGTTGACGTGGTTCGCGGCGGTGATCGACACCCCGGCGGGGTCGGAGCTCACGGTGAGGCGCACGGACCGGTCCGCGGCGTACCGCAGCGCGTTGGTCAGGGTCTCCTGGACGATCCGGTAGGCCGAGACGTCGACGCCGGCCGGGAGCGCGGGCAGCGGGTCGTCGACGAGCAGGTCGACGCGGAGCCCGTCGGCCCGGAAGCGGTCGACCAGCTCGGGCACCTGGGCGAGCCCGGGCGCGGGCTCGAGCCCGAGCTCGTCGCTGGTGTCTCGAAGGACGTGCAGCAACCGCCCGGTCTCGGCGAGCGACCGGCGGCCCGTGTCGGCGACGTCGGCGAGGATCTGCTCAGCCCGGTCAGGATCAGTGCGCACGATGTCCTGGGCAGCCGCGGTCTGCACGACCATCGCGCTCACCGAGTGCGCGATCACGTCGTGCAGGTCGCGCGCGATCCGGTCCCGTTCGTCGCGGATCGCCTCACGACGCACGATCTCCTGGGCCTGCTCCAACGCCAGCTTCTGTGCGTCGAGCCGGCGGACCACGCGGCCGAGCACGAACGGCGGCGTCGCCAGGATCATCACGAAGGCCACGTCGGACCAGTCGTGGTGCCGGGTGTCGACCCAGTGGTAGTCGGCGTACACCTGCGCCAGCACGAGCACGAAGCCGACGAGCGCCGGGAGCCCGCGCACGTTGCGGCCGAGGGAGAAGAACGACAGCGCCCAGATGGCGATCGGCACGGCGGGCTTGTCCAGCGGCACACCGGCCCAGGGCACGATCAGCAGCACGAACATCGACAGGGTGGGCGAGAGCAGCGGCCACCGGCGCCGTGGCACCAGCAGGGCGCAGGCAACCCCCTCGAGCGCAACGCCTCGTTGCCAGTTCGCGATCCCCAGCGACGCGAGCTCGGCCGCGCCCGCGAGCGCGATCAGCCCGGGCAACCAGGCGTCGCGCCAACCGATCCTCCAGCCGATCCTCCAGCCGACCGTGCGGGCATCCACAGCGGGAGCGTAGGCCGCGCGGTCGCCGGTGTCCGTCAAACCACGGGTTGATCCAGGTCCCACCCGTCGGCCGACGCACCGCACGGGTCGCGGGCTGGATCGTCGAACCATCTGCACACCACGACGAAGGAGTGACCATGTTCGACTCGAGCACCTCACAGCGCCGGATCGGCCGGTTCGCCTGGGCGATGGCCTGGTTCGGTCTCGTCGCCGGACAGCTCCACGCGATGGCCCGCCACCAGACGGTGGACGGCAAGGGCGACCTCGCGATGTGGACGACCCGCGTCTGGTCCGACCCGGGCCGCAAGCTGTTCGCGCCGCTGCTCGACTGGGCCAACCCCGATGTCGTCTACGTGACCTGGGGCAAGATCTGGCTCCCGGTCTTCCTCGGCTTCACGCTGTGCGCCTTCCTCGTCCACCGGCGGCGTCGGCCGGTCGGGTTCGAGAAGTGGGCCTGGCGGATCGCGCTGGTCGGGTACGTCGGCGCCACCGCCTCGGTGTTCGCGGAGTACTGGACGCAGTGGACCTCGGTCGACCAGGGGCTGATCGACGGCGTCTTCCTCGTCACCGTCCCCTTCCTGCTGATCACGATCGTGGGATCCACCCTGCTCGGCATCTCGCTGCTGCGGCGCGGGTTCCGTCCGCTCGCGCCGGCGTGGCTGCTGGCGCTGGCCATCCCGGAGCTCGTCGCGATCTCCACGGTGACCTCGCTGGGCAACGTCGCGCTGCCGATCGCCTTCGCCTTCGGCATCCTGGGACGGCGAATCGGGGTCGAGCGCGATCAGCGGGCGCAGCTCGCTGCTCCGGTTGCCGCGTGATCGTCGCGCCGCTGCTCGACGATCACGTGCTCAGGTCGAGAACGAGCAAGCCCGTCTGGGCCTCGCTCAGTTCGCGTAGGGAGCGAGCTCGCTGGCGAGGGCCTCGCTCACCCGGGCGGCGACGACCGTGCCCTCGCCGGTGTGCTCGGTGCCGAGGACCTCGCCGCGGTCGTGGATCTTGCTGACCAGGTCGCCACGGTCGTAGGGCAGCAGCACACGGACCTCCACGTCGGGACGCGGCAGGTCGGCCTCGATCGCGGCACGAACCTCGGCGATGCCCTCACCGGTCTTCGCCGAGCAGACCACCGAGTGCGGTTCTCGCTGGCGCAACCGGGCGATGGTCATCGGGTCGGCCAGGTCGGCCTTGTTGATCACGACGAGCTCGGGGATCCCGGCGGCGTCGATCTCGGCGAGGACCTCTCGCACGGCCGTGAGCTGGCCCTCCGGATCGGGGTGCGAGCCGTCGACCACGTGCACGATCAGGTCGGCCTCCGCCACCTCCTCCAGCGTGCTGCGGAAGGCCTCGACGAGCTGGTGGGGCAGGTGCCGGACGAAGCCGACCGTGTCGGACATCGTGTAGACCCGGCCGTCGGCTGTCGTCGTACGCCGCGTCGTCGGGTCGAGCGTCGCGAACAGGGCGTTCTCGACGAGGACGCCGGCGTCGGTGAGCCGGTTGAGCAGCGAGGACTTGCCGGCGTTGGTGTAGCCGGCGATCGCCACGCTCGGGACCGCGTTGCGCCGCCGCTCGCTGCGCTTGGTCTGCCGGGTGGTGCGCATGTGCGCGAGGTCGCGGCGCAGCTTGGCGATCTTGTCGTTGATCCGCCGGCGATCGGTCTCGATCTTCGTCTCGCCCGGACCACGACCCCCGATGCCCTCGCCACCGGCGACCCGGCCGCCGGCCTGCCGAGAGAGGTTGCCACCCCAGCCACGGAGGCGCTGCTTCATGTAGTTGAGCTGGGCCAGCTCGACCTGCGCCTGGCCCTCCTTGGACTTCGCGTGCTGGGCGAAGATGTCCAGGATCAGTGCGGTCCGGTCGACGACCTTCACCTTGATCTTGTCCTCGAGGTTGCGCAGCTGGCTGGGCGCGAGCTCGCCGTCCATGATCACGGTGTCCGCGCCGGTGGACTGGACGATCTCGCGGACGCCGTCGACCTTCCCCCGGCCGATGTAGGTCGCCGGATCGGGCTTGTCGCGTCGCTGGTAGACGTTCTCCAGGACGTGCGACCCCGCCGTCTCGGCAAGCAGGGCCAGCTCGGCCATGGAGTTCTCGGCGTCCTCGACGGTGCCCTCGGTCCAGACGCCGACGAGCACGACGCGCTCGAGGCGGAGCTGGCGGTACTCGACCTCGGTGATGTCCTCGAGCTCGGTGGACAGTCCGGCGACCCGACGCAGCGCGTGCCGAGCGGCCAGGTCGATGTCGCCGGCGGTCTCCTCGGGATCTTCCTCCTCGTCCCAACCGGCGGTGGCCTCGAGTGCGGCCCCGAGATCGACACCTTGGTCGTCGTCGAGGTTGATGTCGAGGTCCCGGCCGTCGAGCTCGCGCTCGCTCAGCGGGACGGCGGAGGAGTCGTCCGGTGCGTTCGTCATACGGCGTCCAGCCTAGGCCCCGACGGCAACCGGTTTCGGGCCGCCGCAGCAAACCCGCGCCCCTGGGGCATGGGCGTCCCGCGCAGGGGTACACCGGGCCCATGAGTGACTACGAGACGACGCCGACGCCCGACGCGGACCGGACCGTGACCGACGTCGACGACGAGCTCGACGACCTCCTCCAGGAGGAGAACGCCGCGACCTCGCTAGACCAGCCGTCCGACCAGAGCTCATGAGCGAGGACGAAGGCTCCGGCCCCCGCGAGTCGCCGAAGGTCACGGACTCCGACCCCAGCGGCGACGGACCCAGGGGGCTGGCCGGAGGCATGGGTGTCAGCAGCGAACGGACGGGCCGCGTCGCGGGCGCACAGCGAGAAGCGACCCACGGTGCGGTGGACCCGTACCCCGACCTGCCCACGGACGACGATCCGCCGCCCGAGCAGTCGGCCGGTGGGTCCGAGGTCCGTCCGGACAACGCCCTGCCACGACATCCCTTCGATCCCCGGACAGCCCAAGGGCACTCCCACGGCTGACCCCGCAGGTCACGGAACGCCCGGACGCCCCCTCACGCAGCGGGGCACCGGGCGTTCTGCGTCGTGCGGCTACTTGGGGGGCATCCGGATGCCGCCGTCGACCCGGATCGTCTCGGCGTTCAGGTAGGAGTTGGTCACGCACTCCACCACCATGCTGGCCAGCTCGTCGGCCACTCCGAGGCGCTTGGGGAACAGCACGCTCTGACCGAGGTGCGCCTTGAACTGCTCCGACGCCTCGCCCTCGCCGTAGATCGGGGTGTCGATCAGGCCCGGGGCGATGGTGTTGACCCGGATGCCGGACGCCGAGAGGTCCCGGGCGACCGGCAGGGTCATGCCCACGACACCTCCCTTGGACGCAGAGTACGACGCCTGGCCGATCTGGCCGTCGAAAGCCGCTACCGAGGCCATGTTGACGATGGCGCCGCGCTGGCCGTCTGCGTCCGGCTCGTTGCGGCTCATCGCCGTGGCGGCCAGACGGATCGCGTCGAAGGTGCCGATCAGGTTGATCGCGATCACCTTCTTGAAGGCGTCGAGGTCGTGGGCGGAGGCGAACTCGCCATCCTTGCCGATCGTGCGCTGGGCCCAGCCGATGCCGGCGGAGTTCACCAGCACCCGGAGCGGGCCGAGCTCCAGGGCCTTCTCGACCGCTCCCTGGATCTGCTCGGTCCGGGTGACGTCGACGGCGGCGAAAGCGCCGCCGATCTCCTCGGCGAGGGCTTCGCCCTTCTCGGCGTTGAGGTCCGCCACGACGACCCGGGCGCCCTGGGCGGCGAGCCGACGGGCGCAGGCGGCCCCGATCCCCGAGGCGCCACCGGTGACGATGGCGCTGACTGCGTTGATGTCCATGGCGGCGATCCTAGGGGTGCCACCAGCCGAGCCGGCCCCGGGTCACCACCCGATTTGGAGAACCGGCACTCGTCGGGGTGCAATTGAGGGCCGACACCACCCACGGACCGACGGAGAAGACATGCCGACCACCGATGCCACGGTCGCGGCAGTCCGCAAGCGTCCGCGGCATCTGATGGACCCGGCCAACCCGAGGCCGCCGGCGACCCACGGCAGGGCGATGAGCCTCTCCCAGGTGCAGATGTGGGTGATGTCGGTGCTCGCCGTCACGACGATCCTGCACTTCGCCGCGGGCCTGATCGCCGCCGCGTTCTACGTCGGGGAGGAGCGGCGGGACGCCCAGATCGGGCTGCTGGCCATCGCCGGTGTCGTCGGGATCTTCTCGGTACTGATCGGAGCGGCGATCCATCGCAAGCCGCTGCTGAGCTGGTGGGTGGCGCTCGGTCCGGTGCCGGCACTGGCCGGCGCGTTCGTCATGTTCGCGGCGTGAGCCTCACAGGTCGGTGACACCCTCGGCGACGAGGACCGCCGGACCGGAGAGCAGCAGCCGGTCCTCAGGGGTCCACACGACCTCGAGCGTGCCGCCCGGCACGTCGACGGTGTACGGCGTGCCGCGCTCGGCGCCGTCGGCGACCGCGCTCGCCACCATCGCGGCGCACGCACCGGTGCCGCACGACCGGGTCTCGCCAGAGCCGCGCTCGTGGACCCGCATGGCCACGTGGTGCTCGCCGCGGCGTACGACGAACTCCACGTTGGTGCCGTCGGGGAACACCTCCCGGTCGTAGCCCGGCTCCTCGAGCAGCGGCCCGGCGTCGTCGAGCGAGTCGACCATCACCACTGCGTGCGGGTTGCCCGTGCTGATCCGGGCCGCCGGCCACGACCGGTCGGCGACCTCGACCTTGGTCTCCGTGAAGAGCTCCGGGGTGCCCATGTCCACGGTGATCCGGTCGCCCTCGAAGGTGAGCGCCCTGACGCCGGCCCGCGTCGCGATGCGCAGCGGCTCCCGTGGGTCGACGTCGGCGTGGGTGGCGAGGTAGAGCCCGAGCACGCGGATGCCGTTGCCGCACATCTCCGACAGCGACCCGTCGCTGTTGCGGTAGTCCATGAACCAACGGGCCTCGCCCCGCGCCGCCACCGCCGCCGGATCCTCGGTCGCGTCGGTGCGGACCACCCGGATCACGCCGTCGCCACCGATGCCCGCACGCCGGTCGCACAGCCGCGTCACCTGCTCGGCGGTGAGCTCGTGCCGCCCGTTGGCATCGGGAACCAGCACGAAGTCGTTCTCGGTGCCATGACCCTTGACGAAGGCGTAGTCCACGACGGCAAGTCTAGGCAGCGCCGGGTCGAGTGCTCAGGTGGTCGCCCGGGCAGCCACCTGAGCACTCACCGTACGACGTCGTACCGGGCGCAGGCGAAGTCTCCGTTGCGGACCACCTCGCGCAGCCCGAGCTCCACGTGGCGCGGCAGCAGCGGCGCACCTGCCCCGAGCATCACGGGGGCGTACTGGACCCACACCTCGTCGAGCAGGCCGGCGTCGTGGAACTGTCCGACCAGGTCGCCGCCTCCGACGAGCCAGACGTCCCGGTCGCCCGCGGCCGCCACCATCTCGGCGTGCACGTCGGTCACCGGTGCCGTCGTGAATCGCACGTCGCCGCTCGGCTCGGGGAAGTCGCGGTGGGTGAAGACCCAGCACGGGTGCCGGTAGGACCAACCGTCCTCGTCGTTGTCGAGGATCCACTGGTACGTCGTCGCGCCCATGCACATCGCCCCGACGCCCTCGATGAAGGAGGTGTAGCCGTGCGGACCCGTCGGATCGACGTCGCGGCTGAGCAACCAGCCCAGCGAGTTGCCGGCG
>Ga0070660_100001760_pt1 | contig 14853 bp, 11 predicted proteins | sample KBSC33metaG_FD_64670 | JGI IMG/M metagenome (GOLD analysis project Ga0070660, IMG submission 64670) | Corn rhizosphere microbial communities from Kellogg Biological Station, Michigan, USA - KBS C3-3 metaG | ecosystem: Host-associated > Plants > Roots > Rhizosphere > Soil ... | reverse complement strand
CGTCGCCACCTCGGGATAGTCGAGCGGTCCCAGGACCGAGAATTCCCAGTCGACCCGGCGGTGGAAGGCCGCGAGCCGCTCCGCGCGCGGCCGCTTCTCGTCCATCGCGATCGCGTAATCGGCTTCGTCCAGCACCTGGTTCGGAACCCGGGTCGGCCAGAAGGTCGAGAGGTAGGGATCGTAATTCGGGTCGTAGCCGGAGCGGCAGGTGGCGGTGTCCCCCTGCCAGGGAAGCGCCATGTAGCGGGTGATCGTCCCCGGCCCCTGGCCGGTGAGCGGGCCGTCGACGCCGAGCGCGATCTGCTGGTTGAGCTTGGCGCCGTAGAAGCGCTCCTTCTGTCCGGCGGCACGGGCGCGGATCCGGAACGGCGCCGAGTAGAGCGTGGCGTGGCGCATCGGCCAGGTCATCTCGCAGCCGGGATGGAAGGCGTCGGCGATGCAATAGCTCATCGCCGCCCGGTCGAGCATCTCCGGCCGCTCGGCGAGGGGGAGCAGGTCGATGTCGGCCGGGATCGCCTGCACGGCCTTGCGGTCGTCGACGAACTGGCCGCGCACCCATTGCCGCATCAGCGCCGCCTGGAAGTCGGGAAGCGCAAGGTTGTTGCGCGGCGAATCCTCGGCGAAGCTTCCGAATGCATCGCCATATTCCCATGGCCACAGGCCCGGAGCGAAGGCGTTGAGGCTGTCGAGCCGGAAGCTGTTGTAGATGTTGCGGCGAAGCTCCAGCCAGGGATCGTGATCCGCATCGGCGGGAACGGCGGCGAGTCGGTCGATCAGCGCCGGATCGGTGAAGTCGAGCGGGCCGCCGGCGCCGAACAGGCCGGCAAAGCCCTTGTTCACCCATTGCAGCTCGGTCATCCGCTTCAGCACCGGAAGGATGTCGCGGCTGAACAGCACCGGGTCGGGCATCGGCAGCTGGCCGGCGGCGGTGAACAGGCCGCGCTGGAGATCGTACATCGAGCGCCAGGCGATCAGGTCGGGCGCGTAATTGGGCGGAGCGACGATCACCCAGGCGGCCTCGGCCTCGAGCTCCACTCCGTCGACGCGAACGCGCGCCGACACCGGACCGTCCGACGTGTCGTCGTACCAGCCGTCGGCGTTGTTGTAGCTGTCCATGTCGGAAGGATCGTAGATCGGGCTTCCGTCGGGCGAGCCCGACTCGCCCGTCCCCCCGAGGAAGATGAGGCGCCCTTCCTGGTCGGTGAGGATCTCGCCGAGATCGACGGACTTGCCCATGAACTTGCCGGTGTCGAGCCGCCACTTCTTGTCGCCGCGCTTCGAGCAGCCGGAGATGGTTCGGGAGCCGGGGTCGATCGCCAGGGTGTGACGGTCCGCCGCGGCGACCTTTTTGTTGCGAAGGATCGTCTGCAGGCTCGCCGCGTCGGGAATGTCGAGCGCCGCGATGAACCGGTACCATTCGCCCTTCCGGTTGGCGACGTGGACCGTCCATTCCACTTCGTCGCCCGAGCCGGGCATGATCTCGCGAACCACTTCCCCGGCGGCGTTGTAGCCGTAGACCCGGAAGCGGGCCGCCTCGCGCTTCAGCGCGCCCTTCTTGTCGCGGTAGAAGCCGACATCGCGCTCGTGCGGCGTGACGGTCTCCGGACCGACATAATATTCCTCGGGGCTGTTGCCGATCCGCGCGACCCCGATGCCGGGATGGATCGCGGCGCGCACGATCTTCGTGTCGGCCGCCGCCGCCTGCTTCGCCTTCGCCATATGATGCCCCCCTTTGCCCCGGGAGCGAGCCTACATCATGCGGCAGTCCGCTCAAGCGGCGAAAGCACCGGATCGGAGGCGGCTGTGCGCGCGTCGGCGGCCGTTTCGGGGTTGAGATCGTCACCCCGGACTTGATCCGGGGTCCACCTTCCTTCCTTGAGCCGGAAAGAAGAAGAAGGTGGATGCCGGATCAAGTCCGGCATGACGGCGTATGGATCGGATCCCGTGAGCCGCCTTCATCCCGCGAAGCGCTTGCGCGCCTTCGCCAGCCGCTCGATCCCCGCCTCCAGGGTTTCGCGCCGCTTGGCGAAGCAGAGGCGGATGACGTTGGCCGCCGGATCCTCGGCGTAGAAGCTCGACAGCGGGATCGCGGCCACGCCCGCCTCGCGCACCGCGGCCAGGCAAAACGCCTCGTCGTCCACACCGATTCCGGACTCGGCGAGGTCGACGCACAGGAAGTAGGTTCCCTCCGCCGCGAGGGTCCTGAAGCCGGCCTGCTCCAGCCCTCGGGCAAGGAAGTCCCGAGCCTCGGCGAAGCGCCCGCGCATCTCCCGGTAATACTCATCGCCCATTCCAAGACCCCAGGCGACTGCCGACTGAAGGTTCGGCGGGGTGGCGAAGGCGAGATATTGATGGGCCATCCGGACCGGACCGCCGAGCGCCGGCGGGGCGACGATCCAGCCGACCTTCCAGCCGGTGAGCGAGAAGATCTTGCCCGCCGAGCCGACCTTGACCGTGCGCTCCGCCATTCCGGGAAGCGCGGAGAGCGGGCGGTGGGCCCCGCCATCGAAGACGACATGCTCCCAGACCTCGTCCGACAGCGTCACGGCGTCGTTCGCCACGCAGGCGGCGGCGAGCAATTCCAGCTCCTCAACCGTGAACACCCGCGCCGACGGGTTGTGCGGGTTGTTGAAGATGACGAGCCGGGTGCGCGGCGTGAACGCCTCGGCCAGCGTCTCCGCGGTGATCCGCCAGTCGGGCGGCGCGAGGCGGACGAAGCGCGGAACGCCTCCCGCCCGTAGGACCAACGGCAGATAGGCGTCGTAGAGCGGCTGGAAGAGAAGCACCTCGTCGCCGGGCGAGACCAAAGCGAGGATGGCGGCGGCGATCGCCTCGGTCGCTCCGGAGGTGACCGTCACCCCCTCGGGGTCCACCTCAAGCCCCTGATGGACCCGGTAATGATCCGCCACGGCCCGGCGAAGCTCGGGCAGGCCAGGCATCGGGGCATATTGGTTCGACCCGGACAGCGCCTCCGCCGCCTTTGCGACCACCGCCTCGGGCCAGCCGAAATCGGGAAAGCCCTGGCCGAGATTGATCGCTCCGTGCTCCGCCGCGAGCGCCGACATTCGGGTGAAGACCGACACCGGCAGGTTGGCGTAAAGCGGGTTCACAGCCGCTCCAGGAGCGCCATGGCCGCCGCCGGCGCCCGCTCCTTCGCGCCGGCGATCATGAACATGTAGACGTCGCGGGCGACCGAGGCGGCCGGTTCGGCGACGATTGGGAGCCCCTCGGGCGTCTCGCCGCGCGACCAGGCGCGCGCGATCGCCGCCCAGCGATCGAGCTCGCCCGGGGAATAGCCCGCCGGCTCCTCCGCCCGGCAGCGCTGGAGGCGGGCGTAGGCGATAGGTCCGGAGAGGTCGGCGAAGCAGGGATGATCGTCGGAATCGGCGAAGACGATGCCCACTCCGGCCTCCCGCGCCATGGCGACGAAGGCGGGATCGCGGAAGCTTTCGTGACGTGGCTCGACGACGTGCACAAGCGGAACCCCCGCCACCTGCCGCGGCAGAAGGGCGAGAAAGGCGCGGAAGTCGTCCGCCTCGAACTTCTTCGTCGTCATGAACTGCCAGAGGATCGGGCCGAGCTTGTCGCCGAGCTCGGCGAGGCCCTGACCGAAGAACCGCTCCAGCGCCTCCCCCGCCCCGGCGAGCAGCTTGCGGTTCGAGCAGAAGCGCGAGCCCTTGAGCGCGAAGCGAAAGTTCTCCGGAGTAGAGTCGCGCCACTTGGCGAACAGCTCGGGCTTCTGAAGCTTGTAGTAGGTGGCGTTGATCTCGATCGCGGTGACCCGGCGCGAGGCGTGCTCGAGCTGCTTCGCCTTGGCGAGGCCCGGCGGGTAGAAGCTCTCCCGCCAGGGATCGAAGTCCCAGCCGCCGATTCCCGCCCGGATCGCGCCCGAGGCCCCGGCGGCGGTCACCTAATAGGCCTTGGCAATCAGCACGAAGGCCGTCGCCGGCGCTCCGGTGGCGATGCACCTGGCGCCTTCCGGTGTTTCGGGGACGAGGATCCGAACCGTCAGGCGGCTCGTCGCGAGGCGATCGAGGAAGGCCTGAAGCGCCGGACCCTCGGGCGCGCTCCAGCCGACCTGAAGCCACTGCGTCGGCCGCTCGGCGACGAAGGCGTCCAGTTCGTCGAGGCTGCCGTCGAAGCGGACGATATTGTCCTGCGTGAAGGCCCGCGCCGACTCGCGCAGGCCCGACTGGACGGAATCGCATTCCGCGACACACCGCTCCGCCGCCTCGTCGCGGCCGAACGTGTTGCGCGCCAGGCGCCCGTCCTCGTCGCGAAGCCGGTCGCGGCGGTAGCAGGTCACCTGGCCGCCGGCGGCCTCGCGCGGGCCGACCTCGAGGATCAGCGGAACGCCCTTGCGGATCCAGTTCCAGCGCTTGTTGACGGGCTTGTCGTTGCCGCGGTCGACGAAGACCCGAAGCGGTTCGTTCCTCCACGCTCTGGAGCGGAGCTCGCGTGCGAGGCCGTCCACATACTCATAGACCACCGCTTTCTCCTCGTCGGAGCGGACCAGCGGGACGATGACGATCTGGTGCGGCGCCACTGCCGGCGGAAGCTTGAGCCCGTCGTCGTCGCCATGCGCCATGATCAGCGCTCCGATCAGCCGGGTCGAGGCGCCCCAGCTCGTCGTGTGGGCGAGCTGCCAGGCTCCGGTCTCGTCCTGGAACTTGATGTTCTGGGCGGTGGAGAAGTTCGTCCCAAGGTAGTGCGACGTCCCCGCCTGCAGCGCCTTGCCGTCGCGCATCATCGCCTCGATCGCCAGCGTCTCGACCGCGCCGGGGAAGCGCTCGTGCGCGGGCTTGGCGCCGGTCAGGACGTGGAGGGCAAGGACGTCGCTCGCGATCTCGCGATAGACTTCGAGCATCTGCTCGGTCTCGGCCATCGCCTCCTCGCCATTGGCGTGGGCGGTATGCCCTTCCTGCCAGAGGAATTCGGAGGTGCGCAGGAACATGCGGGTGCGCATTTCCCAACGCATGACGTTGGCCCATTGGTTAAGCAGGAGCGGCAGGTCGCGGTAACTTTTGATCCATTTGCTCATCGCCGAGCCAATGATCGTTTCCGACGTCGGCCGGATGATCAAAGGCTCCTCGAGCTGCGAAGCCGGATCGGGCTGGAGCCGGCCGTCGATCGGCTTCACCCGATGATGGGTGACGACCGCCATCTCCTTGGCGAACCCCTCGACATGCTCGGCCTCGGACTGGAAGTGGCTCAAGGGGATGAGCAGGGGGAAATAATAATCGTCATGGCCCGTCTCGCGGATCCGGGCTCCGAGGGTGTGGCGGATTCGGTCCCAGATGCCCATTCCCCAGGGCTTGATGATCATGCAGCCGCGAACGCCGGAATCTTCCGCGAGATCGGCGCCCCGGACGGCGGCCTGGTACCAGCCGGAGAAATCGTCCTGCTGGCGAACGCGCAATGCAAAATCGGACACGGGGAGCCTTCCTAAGTCTGTCGCCCCCGCCAGTGCCAGCGCCGTAGCGCCACGGCAAGCAGAGCCTTGCCCTGGGTCAGTCGGACCGGTTGGCGAGCACCGCGTCGAGCAGACCGGGAAAGCGGCGATCGAAATCGGCGCGCCGAAGCGTGTTGATCATCTCTCGCCCGGCCTGCGTCGTCTCGATCAGCCCCGCGGCGCGAAGCAGCTTGAGGTGGTTCGAAAGCGTGCTCTTGGGGATCGACTCGCAGGGCGCCGAATCGGTGCAGCTCAGCCGCTCGGTGGCCGCGAGGCGCGCCACCATGCCCAGCCGGTTGGGATCGGCCAGCGCGTGGAGCGCCAGGTCGAGCGGAACGTCCTCCAGCCTGGGGTGGGTGAAGCGCGGCATGAAGGGGATATAGGAGGTCCTCACGAATTTAATAGTTCGGGAATGTTGAACTGTGGAAGTGACGCACCATCTTCCTCCCTGCCGACAGCGCACGAAGGCGTGAACGCGGGCTAGATTCGGAGAACTCACATGTCACTTCAGGGCAAGAAGGCGCTCGTCACCGGCGGCTCGCGCGGAATCGGATCGGCGATCGCGAAACGGCTTGCGGCCGAAGGCGCCGCCGTTGCGATCACCTATGCCGGCAACAAGGCGGCGGCGGATTCCACCGTGGCGGCGATCGGGGAAGCGGGCGGCACCGCCTTCGCCTTCCAGGCCGACGCGGCGGATGCCGAGTCGCAACGCTCGGGCGTCGACCAGGCGGCCGAGGCGCTGGGCGGGATCGACATCCTGGTCCACAATGCCGGAGTGGCCGAGTTCTCCGCCCTGGCGGAGGATACCGACGAGACCTTCGACCGGCAGTTCGACGTTAACGTAAGAGGCCTCCACGTCGGCACGCGCGCGGCGCTGCCGCACCTCGGCGACGGCGGACGGATCATTCTCATCGGCAGCGTTTCGGGCGACATCTCCTATCCTTCGACCTCGGTCTACAGCGCGACCAAGGCGGCGGTGGCGTCGCTGGCGCGCGGCTGGGCGAAGGATCTCGCCGCGCGCAACATCCTGGTCAACACCGTGCAGCCGGGACCGATCGACACCGACATGAACCCTGCCGACGGCGACCTGGCGAAGCAGATGATCGGCTTCGTTCCGCTCGGCCGCTACGGCAAGGTCGAGGAGATCGCCGGCGCGGTCGCGTTCTTGGCTGGGCCGGATGCAAGCTACATCACCGGCGCCACGCTCAACATCGACGGCGGCATGACAGCCTGACGGCCGGCCCGCTGCGCCGCCAGGGCTTGTCCCTGCGGCCGGCGGGCCGACGCTGAAAGCGCTCCTAAGTCTGTCGCCCCCGCCAGAGCCGGCGCCGTAGCGCCACGGCAAGCGCCAGAATCGCGAGCAGGGCCGCCGCCGCGAAGGTGACCCGGGTGGCGAAGGCGACCTCGTCCGGGGCCGCGCCCACGCCGGCAATTCGGGCGAACAGCCCGCCCAGGCCCGAAGCCCCGGCGATCAGGCCGAGGCTTCGCGACAGGTTGAGCAGGCCCGACACGGCGCCGCGGTCGCGCGCTTCGGCCGCCGCCATGGCCGCGACATTGTTGGCGGTTTGGAACAGGGCGTAGCCCAGCGTCAGGACGGCGATGGCGGTCAGATAGCCGAACAGGCCGAGGGCGCGCGGCAGCAGGGCGAGCAGGAGGCAGCCGAGGAGGATGGCGGCGAGGCCGGCGGCCGTCACCGCCGAAGCTCCGAACCGGTCGGCGGCGCGCCCGGCCGGAACTCCGGCGAAGATGACGATGGCCGGGCCGACCGAAAGCACCATTCCGACGGCGGCCGGACCCAGGCCGAACGCCTGCGACAGGTGGAAAGGACCGACTACCAGGGTGGCCATCAGGACGGTGGAGACCAGGAAGCTCATCGCCATCGAATCCCGCACAGCCGGATCGCGAAGAGTGTCGAGCGGAATGAACGGAGCGATCGGGGCCGGCGTGCCGGAGCGCGGGGCCTCCGGCAGGCTGCGAACCGCCAGGAGGAACGCCGCCGCGCCGATCGGCAGGGCGACGAGGAAGATCGGGCGCCAGCCGCCGGCGGCGATCAGAAGCCCGCCGAGCGACGGCCCGAGCGCCGTTCCCGCCGCCGACGTCGATCCGAGCAGGCCCATCGCCCTGCCCGCCTTGCCCTCGGGAACGGACTCGCCGATCAGCGCCAGTGCGAGCGCGGTCATGGTCGCGGCGCCGAGGCCCTGAACGGCCCGCGCCGCGACCAGCAGCTCCAGCGTCGGTGCGGCTCCAGCCAAAGCGGCCCCTGCGGTGAAGATCAGGATCCCCGCGACCAGGAGGCGCTTGCGTCCCAGCAGGTCGCCGAGGCGGCCGACGACGACCAGCGCGGCGGTGGAGGCGAAAAGATAGGAGAGGACGACCCATTGCACCTGCGCGAAGCCGGCGCCGAACGCTTTGGCGAGCGGCGGAAGGGCGACGTTGGCGATGCTGGTCCCGAGCGAGGCGCCGAGCATGCACAGCGCCAGGGCGGTGGCCGCCCCGGGCCGGCCGCCGCCGCTTTGCGTCCGCCCGGCCGGGCCCTCCAAAGCGATTTCCATCGTCCGTCTCCCTTGCCGTTCTCGAGTCGCGGGCGCAGGGTGCCACTTCAAGTCAGGTTGAGGTCAAGCAGATGTGGGCGCTCGATATCGCGGAGGTCGCGGACCGTTCCGGAGTGCCGGCGTCGGCGCTTCGCTATTACGAGGAGAAGGGGCTGATCGAATCGATCGGCCGGCGCGGACTGCGGCGGATCTTCGAGGAGTCGGTGCTCGATCGGCTCGCGCTGATCGGCCTTGGCCGCCTCGCCGGCTTCTCGCTCGACCAGATCGGGCAGATGTTCGGCGACGGGACGGTCCGCCCCGAGATCGACCGAGCGGCGCTTTCGGCGCGGGCGGACGAGCTGGACGTGACGATCCGAAGGCTGTCCGCGATGCGCAACGGCCTTCGGCACGCCGCCGCCTGCCCCGCGCCCAGCCACATGGAGTGCCCCAAGTTCCGCCGGATCGTGCGGGCCGCGGCCTCGGGTGAGCGGTCGAGACGCCGGGCGCTTGCCAGGCGGGTCCGGTCCGGGGCCGCGTGAACCCTTTTCTGGACACTGCCTAGCCCTCGCGCTGAACCCGGCGGCAGACCGAAAATGGGCCGGTCGGGCCATGGCGCTTCGCCGCCCGGACCGTGAAGCTGGAGGCTCAGCTGCAGGGATTCGTGGTGAAGGTACGCGCGCTGATCGGGCCGATGTCGAGCGCCGCCGGGCGGCAGGGGATCGCGCGCCTGCTCGCCGCCCCGCCGCGCCGCTACCGCAGCGCCATCGCCGCCGATCAGTCCGAGACCTGGGACGATGTGCTCGAACGGCTCGCCTCGGAGCCGTTCGACGTGCTGGTCGCCGAGTTCGGAGCCGGGAGCCCGGAGATCGACCGCCTGTTCCAGCTCCAGCCCAAGCTCTCCGTCATCGAGGTCGACCTCGCCGGGGGCACGACCAACGTCCACGTCTTCGACGTCGGCAGCGAGACACTGATCAGGCTCGCCGAATGGCTTTCCAGGGAGGCGGGGCTGGCGGGCGCCAACGACACGGTCGCCCGGGTCACCCATGCGCGGCCGCGGCTTTCCCCGGCGGCCAACGAGGCGGACGACCGGCCGGAGCCGCCTGCGCCTGCGCCGCCGAAGAGGGAAGCACGCCTCGTCGCGACTCGCCCCGATCCCTATGCCGGGCCCGGCGACCAGCTCGACGATCTCGATCATTGGCTGACCCTTCGGCTCAATCTCGCCCTCGCGCGGGCGGAGAGCGAGACGGCGGGGCAGGACGTCTCGAACTGGACGATGAGCGCGGCGCGGGCACGGACTCTGCTCGGGCGCGGCGGAGCGGCGCTTCCACTCCCCGATCTGGCCGCGAAGTTCGCCGAGGCCGACTCCGCGCTGGCGGGTCGCGGCCTCGCCTCCGCCGACCTGCCGCTGACCCGTCTCTGCGCCGCCTTCGAGCTCGACGAGGTGGAGCGCCGGATGCTCTATTTCGCTCTCGCTCCCGAGCTTGACGGCCGCTTCGCGCAGATTTTCGGATTCCTCGCCGACGACCTCTCCCAGCGACGCCCGAATGCGTCGGTCCTGGCCGAGCTGATCGACGGTTCGGGCGCTCCGTGGTGCATTCTGGGCCGCCTTTCGGGCGACCGTCCGTTCGCCCGTTTCGGCCTGGTCGCGCCGCTTCGGGCCGATCTGCCGGGCGCCCCCGACCCGCAGGTTCCGCTCGCTTTGCCCACCGACATGACCGCCTTCCTGCTCGGCCGTGGGACCGGACAGCCGACCCAATGCAGGCGGTTCGAACCGGCCGATCCGGTCACGCTCGGCTTCGACCGCCAGGCCGCGCCGGTCGTCGCCGCCGCCCGCTCAGCGGGCCGGACGGCGAACCCGCCGCCCGTCGTCCGGCTCGCCGGAGCCGAGGGGGAAGAGCTCTGGCTTGCCGAGCAGCTCGCCGGAGTGGGCCTACCGGTCCTGGTCGGGACCCTGGCCCCCACGGCCGAGGCCACGCCCGCCGAGATCGAGGACAAGGTCCGGATGTTCGCGAGGCAGGCGCACCTTGCCGGCTCGGTCCTGATCGTCGCCGGGCTCGATTCGCTTCCGGAAGCGCTTCGGCGGCCGCTCTGCGCGTGGAGCGCGGCGGCCTTCGCCCCCCAGCTCAAGCTGCTCGTTCTGCAGGGCCGCCACGTCGACCCGGTCTGGCTTTCCGGCGCGCCCGGCGGAGTCCTGGAAATCGCCCGCGAGGTCGCCTCGCGCGAGGACCGCGCGGCGATCTGGTCGCGTGCCGCCGCCGCCCGCGGGATTCCTCTGCCGGCCGAGACGGCGCGAGAGCTGGCGGCGACCTTCGCCTTCACCCGCGGCCAGGCCGAGGCGGCGCTGGCGCTGGCGCTAGGCGCCGGAGGGACCGACTTCGCCGAGGCTCCCGGAGAGGCGCTCCGCCACGCGGCCCGGATCGTCTCGAAAGCGTCGGCGCCTCCTTCGGTTCGAAGGGTGGAGACGGCCCTCGGCTGGGAGGACATCGTCCTTCCCCCGCCGATCGAGGCCGAGCTTCGCCGGATCCCGGCGCATGTCCACCATGCCCAGACCGTGTGGGAGCAATGGGGCTTCGGTGAGCGGGTGCCCTACGGCCAGGGGATCGCCGCCCTTTTCGCGGGGCCGAGCGGCACCGGCAAGACGATGGCCGCCCAGATCCTGGCGCGCGAGCTCGGCTCGGCCCTGTTCCAGGTCGATCTCGCCAAGACGGTCTCGAAATATATCGGGGAAACCGAAAAGGCGCTCGACGCGATCTTCGACGCCGCCGAGGCGGCGAGCGCGGTGCTCCTGTTCGACGAGGCCGACGCCCTGTTCGGCAAAAGATCGGAAGTGAAGGACGCCCACGACCGCTACGCCAATTTGGAGGTCGCCTATCTGCTTCAGAGGGTCGAGGCGTATCGCGGCCTCGCCGTCCTCACCACCAACTTCAAGGAGAACCTCGACTCGGCCTTCCTTCGCCGGCTTCGCTTCGTTGTCGATTTCCCGATGCCGGACGCCGAGCACAGGCTCGCCATCTGGACCCGGATGTTTCCCGAGGAGGCGCCGGTGTCCGAGGACGTCGACCTCTCCCTGCTCGCCCGCCAGCTGCCGCTGTCGGGCGGGAATATCGAGCAGAGCGTGGTCAATGCCGCCTTCATGGCGGCGGAGGAAGGCGGGCCGATCAGGATGCGCCACCTCGCCGCCGCGACTCGGGCCGAGCTTGCCAAGATGGGCATGGAGAGCGCGGGGCGAAGCCTGACCCGGCTCCTGACCGGCACCGAGTCCGCGGGAATCGAGGCGTGACCGCGACCGCGCTTTTCGACACGACCCTGGCGCTCGCCCGGCGGGTACGCGAAGCATCCGGCCTCGACGTGCATATCGGCTCGCCGCTGCGCCGGGAGATGGGATCGGCACGGGTCGCCCTGACCCTCGTCCACATCCAGCCGAACGCGGCGCTTCGAAACACGCCCGTCCACCGCGCTCCGCCGCCCGACGCGGCGGTCACGTCGCCCGCCCCGCTCGTCTCGACAATCCCGTTCGACCTTCACTTCCTCATCACCTGCCACCGTCCCCCGACTCCGGGCGGAGTGGCTTCACCGGAACCGGTCGAGCTGACCAGCCTCGGGCGGATCATCGGCGCGCTGCACGCCCAGCCGATCCTTACCGGCTCGGTCCTTCCCGGCCAGAACGTCAGGCTCTCCCCGGCAAGCTCGAGCGCCGAGGAGATGCAACGTATCTGGGCCCTGTTCCCGGAGGAGCCGTTCAGAGCGTCGATCGCCTATGTCGCGACCCCGGTCTTCGTCGAGGCCGGGGACGAGGCGCCCTACCCGCCCGTCCAGTCCCGCAATATGCCCGGCGGTCTCATCGGGGAGGGCGGATGATGACCGACGGACTGAAGAAGATCGCGTTCGACACGGGCGGGCGGATCGACAGGGTGACGCTTGCCGTCGGCGCTGTCGATCCCGTGGCCGGCTTTCTGATCCGCAAGGGGGTCGAAGTCCGGATCAAGGGGCTGGCGGATCGGCCGATCGTCAACGGATCCGGCTTGTTCGTCTTCATCAATCTCGCCGACCGGCCGGAATATGAGGTGGAGGTGGACGGACGACGCGCGGGCTTCCCCTTCGTCGAGCAAATCACCTTCCGGCCGCCGTCCGCGGCAAACACGGATCCCAATGCGCGCCGCCGAGACGTCGTGCTGGCCGCTGGGCCCGATTATCCGTTCCCGCCTGGGACGACGCTTGTGCGCGGAGTCGTCCGCCACGGCTCCGGCGTCGTCGCGGAGGCGGCGATCGCCGCCACGCCTGCCGGCGGGGGCGGAACCTTCCGGACGCGCAGCGCCGCCAACGGCGCCTTCGCGCTGGCGCTTCGGCTGCCGCCGCTTGGGCCGCACGAGGCGGAAGCGGCCGTGCCCGTGACGATCGTGATCGAGCAAGGCGGCCACTCGCGCAGCCTCGTCCGCCCGGTCGCCAATGGCCGCGGCCACAGCTTTCTCGAGCCGATCGACCTCACCGGCAGCAACGAGCCCGGCTTTTTCGCGGCCTGAAAGGAGCAAGGGAATGGCGCAAGACGACCCGAACGAACCCCCGGCGCCGCAGGGTGGCCCGGCCGCGCCCGCCGCGCCGGTCGGCCCCGATACGCACCACATCGCCGCACCGGCCGCGACCGAGGCTCCCCAAACGGAGCCCAAGCCGAAACCCGACAAGCCGGTCGCAGCGACGGGCGATGCCCCCGCCGGTGCCGCCCAGGGGGACGAAGGTTCGGGCGCCGCCGGGGCGACGGAGCCGGGCGACGGCCCGAACGAAAGCGAGCTTCGCGACGAAATCGAAAGGGCGAAACGGACGATCCAGGCCAATACGGAGCGGCTTGCGGCGCTCGAGGCGGAGCGCAAGGCGCAGCAGGCCGCAAGCAAGGCGATCTCCGACTATGCGGCGGAGCGTCCCTCGCTCCTCGCCCACGAGGAGGATTTGCGCAAATACCGCGCCGCGGAGGCCAGCTTCCTCGCCCAATTCCTCGACCAGGAGACGATCCGGCGAATCGAGCAGGTGGAGTCCGAGGCGCGGGCGCAGATCGACCGGGTGGCGGCCAGGATCGCCGCAGCCGACGTCGCCGGGGCCGCGAAACGCGACATCGAGGCGGCGAAAGCCGAAGCTTCGGCCGCCAAGCGGAGGGCGGACGCGCTGAAGCGTCCCGCCGCCGCGATCCGCGACCGGCTCGCCGCCGCCGACGCCCTCCGCTCCGAAGCGAAGAAAGCGAGCGACGCCGGCAATTACGCCCTCGCTTACTGGCTGATCATGGACGGCGGCCCGATCGACAGGAAGCTCAGGGAGGAGCCTTCGGTCCTTCCGCCCTCCGACCTGAAGTCCGCCGCCGACGGAGCGGCCGCCGCCCAGGCCGAGGCCGAAGGGAGGGCCGCCCGCCTGCAGGACGAGGCCAAGCAGGCGGAGGCGTCGCTCCAGGCGGATCGCGCCGAGCTCGCGAAGCTCACCGCCGGCCTGGACTCGAGGGTGCGGACCGATCTTGCCGCGCTCAATCCGAAACCCGCTGAAGCCGCTTAGGAGGGAAGACCATGCCCGAATATCTTGCGCCCGGGGTCTACGTCGAGGAAATCGAACGCGGACCGAAACCGATCGAAGGCGTGGCGACCAGCACCGCCGCCTTCCTCGGCGAGACGGAGCGGGGGCCGACGAGGCCGCGCCTCGTCACCAGCTACGGCGAATATCTGCGCCTGTTCGGCGACGTCTTCGGCGCCGGCCACTACCTGCCCTATGCGGTCAAAGCCTTTTTCGACAATGGCGGGCGGCGGGTCTACATCGCCCGGGTCAGCGGGGCCATAGCGGGCGGCGGCGACGGCGTCGCGACCCGGGACATGGGCGAATTCCACCTCCGCTCGGTGGGCCCCGGCGCCGCCTACAAAAGGGTGTGGGCGGCGATCGAGCCCAGCACGACGCAGGACAAGGACAAGAAGCCGATCGGCTTCCGCCTGCGGCTCGCTTACTGGGACCGCGAGCCGCCGGAAGGGACGGCGCTGTTCGATCCGTTCGACAAGACCAACGACAAGAAATTCCCGCGCCCGACGATGATCGAGGACTTCAACGACGTCTCGCTGGACGAGTCGTCGCCGTCCTACTGGGACAAGAGGATCAACAACGGCAATTCGTCGCTCGTCACCATCAAGGTGGACGACGGAGCGAAGCCGGACTCGCTCCCGACGGACCCGGGCCTGCTCGACGGCGGAGCGGACGGCGGCCCCCCCGACGACACCCACTTCAAGGGCACGGAGGGGGATCCGAGCGCCGCTACCGGCCTGGCCGCGCTCGCGCTCGATCCCTATCGCGACATCGCCATCGTCGCCGCGCCCGGCCAGTCCGACCCCAAGGTCGCCCAGGCGGTGATCACCCATTGCGAGCGGAACCGCTTCCGTTTCGCCGTCATCGACTCGCCGCCGAACCAGGCCGTGGCTCAGCAGCTCGATCCCCGTTCGGACATCGAGGACACGAAATACGCGGCTTATTACTATCCCTGGATCGTGGTCAGCGATCCGCGCACCGGCGCGAGGATTTCCACTCCGCCGAGCGGCGCCGTCTGCGGCATCTACGCGCTTACCGACAATACGCGCGGTGTGTGGAAGGCGCCGGCCAACGAGACGGTCTCGGGCGCGCTCGACCTCGAATATGACGTGACCATGGGCGCGCAGGAGGTTCTGAACCCGAGGGGGGTCAATTGCATCCGCCGCTTCCCCGGGCGCGGCATCCGGGTGTGGGGGGCGCGGACGCTGTCGAGCGATCCGCTGTGGAAATACGTCAACGTCCGGCGGCTCTTCATCTTCCTCGAGGCGTCGATCTACTATGCGACGCAGTGGGTGGTGTTCGAGCCCAACGACCCGAAGCTGTGGG
>Ga0070660_100001755_pt1 | contig 14876 bp, 13 predicted proteins | sample KBSC33metaG_FD_64670 | JGI IMG/M metagenome (GOLD analysis project Ga0070660, IMG submission 64670) | Corn rhizosphere microbial communities from Kellogg Biological Station, Michigan, USA - KBS C3-3 metaG | ecosystem: Host-associated > Plants > Roots > Rhizosphere > Soil ... | reverse complement strand
CGACGAGCTCCTCGACGAAGAAGGCGTTGCCCTCGGCGCGCGCGATGATGCCGGCCACCGCGCTCTCGCGCAGGGGCGCGGGGTGCAGCTGCTTGACCAGCGAGCGCACCGCACGGGGTGGCAGCGGCTCCAGCTGCATGCGGGCGATGCCAGGGATGCGGCTCCACTCGGCGGTCGCCCGACGCAGCGGGTGACGGCGGTGCAGGTCGTCGGAACGGTACGACGCCACGATCGCGACCCGGCCGTCGGACGGTCGCGAGAACAGGAAGCTGAGCAGGTCGCGGGTCGAGGTGTCCGCCCAGTGGGCATCCTCGATGACCAGCAGCAGAGGGGCCACCTTGGCCATCGCCTCGAAGAGCGCGAGCACCGCGTCGAAGAGGTCGGCTCGACCGACGGTCGCCGAGGCGTCCTGCTCGGCTCCCTGCATCGTGCGCCGCCCGGGCTGCAGGGCGCGCAGCACCGGACGCTCGCCGGTGATCGACTCGATCAGCTCGGGCAGCTCGGTGGTCAGCCGACCCATCACCTCCGAGAACGGCAGGTAGGGCAGCGCGCTGTCGCCGAAGTCGAGGCAGTGGCCGGCCACGACCTGCCACCCCTCGCGGACCGCCACGTCGCGCAGCTCGGTGAGCAGTCGGGTCTTGCCCACGCCGGCGTCACCTGCCAGCAGCACGGCGCGACTGGGAGGGCCCGCGGTGCCCGCGCCGTCAGGCGTGCGGACGCCCAGCAGCGAGACAAGCTCCTCGAGCTCGTCGTGTCGTCCGATCAGGGTCCTGGGGTCACCTGTGAAGTCAGGCAGGGGCACAGCCCCCATGATGACGGGTAGGACGGACAGATCGCTCACTCAGCGGCTGCGGTGCTCCGCTTGCTCGGCGCGCTCGCCCGCCGCCACAGCTGGATCGGCTGCCGGTCGCGCCGCATCTGCTCGCGTCGGTAGTCGAGCTCGGCCTGGTAGAAGGAGATGGTGTTCATGCCTCGAGGTTGCTCCCCTGAGGTAGTCCGGCACATCGGACGAGTGCCCTAGATCGATGCCACTCCGATCGCGCCTACCTCAGGCCACCTCGACGTAGCCTGATCCCGTGGAGCAGTACGGGCAGTACCCCGACCCCGGTCACACCGTCGCGCACCTCAGCGACCCCCACCTGCTGGCGGGCGGCGCGCTGCAGTACGGCCACGTCGACACCGAGGCGCGGCTCACCGCCGCCCTCGAGCGGCTGGGCCGGCTCGAGCCCGCTCCCCAGGCTCTCGTGTTCACCGGTGACCTTGCTGACAAGGCCGAGCCGAAGGCCTACCTGCGGTTGCGCGAGCTCGTCGAGTCGACGGCGGAGGCGATCGGTGCCCAGGTGATCTGGGTGATGGGCAACCACGACGAGCGGGCGGCGTACTCGCGGCACCTGTTCGACGTCGAGTCCGAGGAGCCGCAGGACCGGGTCCACGATGTCGCCGGGCTGCGGATCGTCAGCCTGGACAGCACCGTGCCGGGCTGGCACCACGGCGAGCTCCGACCGGCCCAGCTCCACTGGCTCGCCGAGGTGCTCGCCACGCCGGCTCCGCACGGCACCGTGCTGGCGATGCACCACCCGCCGATTCCGGTGCCGATGATGCGGATCGCGGAGATCATCGAGCTGCGCGACCAGCAGCCGCTGGCCGATCTCGTCGAGGGGAGCGACGTGCGGGCGATCATCGGCGGTCACTTCCACTTCACGTCGTACTCCACCTTCGCAGGCGTCCCGGTCTCGGTCGCCTCCGCCACCTGCTACACCTCCGAGCTCGCTCCGAACCAGCGCCTGCTCTCCGCGGTCGACGCGCACCAGAGCTTCACGATGGTGCACGTGTACGCCGACCGGGTGGTGCACTCCGTGGTGCCGATCTCCGACTCGGCGGAGATCTCCGGCTACGGCCTGGACATGGCCGAGCCGTTCGCGGCGCTGTCTGCCGAGGAGCGCTTCGAGATGGTCTCGCGCAAGGACTCGCCGCTCTACATCGGCGAGTAGCGCTCCCGAATTCACAACCCGAGTTGTGAATTCGGGTCAGCCCGAGGTGGCTCCGGGGTCGGCCCGCCACGCACGTCGAGCACGAGCGGCACCCCCGGCCGATACGCCAGGTGGACGTACGAAGGGGCGTCCAGCACGACGTAGTGGGCCGGCCCTCCCGGGGACAGCCGGCCGAGCTCGTCGCGCGCCAGGGCCAGCGCACCGCCGCGGGTGGCCGACCAGAGTGCCTCGGCCGGGGTCATCCGCATCTCGCGCACGGCCAGGGCGAGGCACAGCGGCATCGAGGAGGTGTAGCTCGACCCGGGGTTGCAGTCGCTGGCGAGCGCCACCACCACGCCGGCGTCGAGCAGTCGCCGCGCGTCCGGGTACGGCGACCGGGTGCTGAACTCCACCCCCGGCAGCAGGGTCGCAATGGTGCCGGTGTCCCCGAGCGCCGCGACGTCGCGGTCGTCGAGGTACGTGCAGTGGTCGACCGCGACCAGCTCGAGCTCGCAGGCGAGCTGGACGCCCGGGCCGGGGCCGAGCTGGTTCGCGTGCAGTCGGCCCGCGAGCCCGGCCGCCCGTCCGGCAGCCAGGATGGTGCGTGCCTGGTCGGCGTCGAACGCACCGCTCTCGCAGAACACGTCGATCCAGCGGGCGTGCCCCGCGACGGCCGTCAGCATCGGGCCGGTGACGAGCTCGACGTAGCCCGCCGGGTCGTCGGCGTACTCCTCGGGCACGACGTGCGCACCCAGGAACGTCGTCTCCTCCGTGAAGGTCCGGGCGATCGCCAACGCTCGTGCCTCGTCGCGCACGGTCAGGCCGTAGCCGCTCTTGATCTCCACCGTCGTGGTGCCCTGCCGGCGCATCTCCGCCACGTGCTTCGCCACGTGCGCAGTCAGCTGCTCGTCGGTGGCCGCCCGGGTCGCGGCGACCGTGGTCCGGATGCCGCCGGCGGAGTACGCCGTGCCGGCCATCCGAGCGGCGAACTCCGCGGACCGGTCGCCGGCGAAGACCAGGTGGGAGTGGGAGTCGACGAACCCCGGGACGACGGTCCTGCCGCCCAGGTCCTCCACGGCGTCCGCCGCCGGCGCCTCCGTGGTCGTCCCGACCCAGGCGACCCGGCCTCCCTCGACGACGAGCGCGGCGTCGGTGAGCCGGCCCAGCGGCGAGCCGTCTCCGAGGGCAGGGTCGTTCGTGACGAGCTCCCCGATACCGCGCACCAGCAGGCTGGTCATCGCACATCCGCACCCGTCGCGGCGTAGACCAGCGTCTCGGGGGTCGCACCGGTCCCCCGCGTGCGCCAGCTGTCGAGGTCGAGGGTCACCAGATCGGCGCGCCGGCCGGCCGCGATCCGGCCGGCGTCGGGGAAGCCCAGCGAGGCCTGGCCGTCGTACGTCGCCGCGGCGAGCAGCTCGACCGCCGACCAGTGCCCCCGCTCCTGCGTGGCCAGCCGCTCGTGCATCTCCACGGCCCGCATCTCCTCGAACAGGTCGATGACCGCGTGGCTGTCGGACCCGAGGGTCAGCCGCGCACCCGCGTCGTGCAGCTGCCGGGACGGGCCGATCCCGTCGGCCAGGTCGCGCTCGGTGGTCGGGCAGAGGCAGGCATAGCCCCCGGACTCACCGAGCAGCCGCACGTCGGTGGCGCTGAGGTGGGTCGCGTGGACCGCGGTCGTCAGCGGGCCGAGCACCCCTTCCTCGGCCAGCACCTGCGTCGGCGTGAGGCCGTGCACGGCCTGGCACGCCTCGTTCTCGGCGACCTGCTCGGACACGTGCACGTGCAGCGGCACCCGCCGCTCCTGCGCCCACCGGGCGACCGTGCTCAGCTGCTCGCGCGGCACGGCCCGCACCGAGTGGATCGCCGCACCGACCCTGTCGTCGCCGAACGCGTCGACCCGCTCGGCCCACCGGGTGGCGTCGCCGTCGCTGAACCGGCGCTGGACGCCTTCGGGCTCGTGGCCGAAGCCGGCCGCCAGGTAGCACGTGTCGAGCAGCCGGATCCGGACGCCCGCCTCGTCGGCCGCCGCGAGCAGTGCCCGCCCCATCTCGTTCGGGTCGTCGTACGGCGTCCCGTCCGGCTGGTGGTGCAGGTAGTGGAACTCCCCCACCGCGGTGATCCCGGTGGCGCGCATCTCGGCGTACACCTCGACGGCGAGCTCCCGGTAGGAGTCCGGGGTCAGCGTCGCGGCGAGCTGGTACATCTGGTCGCGCCAGGTCCAGAAGCTGCCACGCCCGGTCTGCGTGCGGGCACGCAACGCCCGGTGGAACGCGTGCGAGTGGCAGTTCGCCAGGCCCGGCATCGTCAGGCCCGCGACGACCTTGCCGGCGATCGAGGCGTCTGTGGTCGAGCCTGTCGAGACCCCGGTGATCACACCGTCCTCGACGGTCACCTCGACGTCGGGTCGCACCGCGTCGCCGACCAGGGCGTGCTCGTAGGTCGTCATCCGGCGAGCTCCTCCAGCGCGTCCGCGAGCGCCTCGACGCCCGCGAGGCAGTCAGCGGTCTCGGCGTGCTCGGCCGGGGAGTGCGAGACGCCCGTGGGGTTGCGGACGAACAGCATCGCGGTCGGGACACCCGCCGTCGACAGGATCCCCGCGTCGTGCCCCGCAGCGGTCGCGATGACCGGCTTCCCGGCCGCCAACCTGGCGCCCAGCTCATGGTCGAAGAGCACGGCCGGTGACAGCGACTCGAGTGTGACCTCCAGTCCCGTGCCGTCGCGACCGGCCCGGTCCCGGGCCTGCTTCTCGATCGCCGCGAGCAGGTCCGCCAGCCGCTCCTCGCTCTCACACCGGGCGTCCAGCCAAGCGGTCACGCGCGACGCGATCGCGTTGGTGCCGTTCGGAGTGACCTCGAGCCGACCGAACGTCGCCCGCGCGACGTCGGGCGCACCGGTGGAGGCCAGCCGTGCCTGCTTGTTGGCCGCCAACGCCGTCATCGCGTAGGTGAGCATCGGGTCGTGCCGGTCCTCCATCCGCGTCGTGCCGGCGTGGTTGGCCTCGCCGGTGAAGTCGAAGCGGTACCGCCCGTGCGGCCAGATCGCGCTCGCCAGCCCGACCGGCTCGTCGCGGTCGACCAGGTCCCGGCCCTGCTCCACATGGAGCTCGACGTAGCAGCCGACGTCGTCCAGCCACGCGCTCGGGCCGAGGGCAGGTGCCAGCCCGGCGGCAGCCATCGCGTCCTCGAGCCGTACGCCGTCCCGGTCGGTGAGCTCACGCGCCTGCTCGGGAGCAGTCACACCGGTCGCCAACCGGGAGCCCAGGCACGCCAGCCCGAACCGTGACCCCTCCTCCTCGGCGAACACGGCGACCCCGATCGGCCGGGCCGGCGCGAACCCCCGCTCCCGCAGCACGTCGACCGCCGCCAGCGCCGACACCACACCCAGCGGCCCGTCGTACGCACCCCCGTCGAGCACCGAGTCGAGGTGCGAACCGGTCAGGACGGATAGTCCGGCACGTTCGGCACCTTCGTCCGGCGTACGAGGGTGCCGAACGTGCCGGACTATCGCGGCGGCCGAATCCCACCACCCGATCGTGTTCCCGTTGCCGTCGTGCTCGATCCGCAGACCCCGGGTCCGACACTGCTCCACGAACCAGGCATGGCACTCGCGCTCGGCGACCGTGAACGGCTGCCGGAAGTAGCCAGTGGTCCCCGCCGAGCGACCGATCGGCGCCAAGTGGGCCCACATCGTCTCGAAGTCGTCAGGCACGCCGTGCTCCGTCGTACCGTGCTCGGTCGTACCGGGGCTCCTGGCCCTCGCTCCACTCGTCGACGCGTCGCGCGCTCGGCCGCGAGCCGGCTCGGGTGCTCGCTAGGCTCCGGGCGTGGAGTTCCAGGACGTGGTCGACCGCCGCCGGATGGTCCGCAATTACAGCGACCGCCCCGTGGACCCCGAGCTCGTCGACCGCGCCCTGCGCAACGCCACGCACGCGCCGAGCGCCGGCTTCAGCCAGGGCTGGGGGTTCCTCGTGCTGGACACGACCGACGACGTACGCCGCTGGTGGCAGGCGGCCACCGACGCCGCCGACCTGGCGAGCCCCGACGACTGGCTGACCGGGATGATGCGGGCGCCGGTGGTCATCGTGCCGTGCTCGAGCAAGGCGGCCTACCTGCGTCGGTACGCCGAGAAGGACAAGGGGTGGACCGACCAGGACGAGGCGCACTGGCCGGTGCCCTTCTGGCACATGGACACAGCGATGGCCTCGCTGCTGATCTTGCAGACCGCCGTCGACACCGGCCTCGGCGCCTGCTTCTTCGGGATCCCGGTGGAGCGCGAGCAGGCGGTGCGCGCGGAGTTCGGGATCGACCCCGACTTCGACCCCGTCGGCGTGATCACGCTGGGTCACCGGGCGTCTGACCCGGGCAACGCCGGGTCCCCGGCGCGTCGTCCGCGCAGGCCGCTCACCGACGTCGTCCACCGGGGCCACTGGTCGCGTCGCTGACACGTCCGCCAGTCCATCGCCCAGGCCGGTGCGGGTCAACGCGCCGAGCCGCGGGACGTTCTCGGATCCCAGACGGGCCCGAGGTTTGCCACTTCGCAAATGGGGCACTTTACGGGTCGACTGCTCAACGAAGGAGCTTGACATGATTGCTCTAGGCCTGATCTTGCTGATCATCGGTCTTGTCGCCGGCATCGGGGTCCTCACCACGATCGGCGTCATCCTGCTCGTGGTCGGACTGATCCTGAACCTCGTCCCGATCGGCGGCAGCACCCGCCGGGTCTGGTAGCGACCAGCCCCAGCTCAATCACCCGGACCCCGCTCACCCGAGCGGGGTCCGGTTTGCGTCCCCCCTGCCCTGCGTGCCCTACGGTGCTCGCATGGGGAGGGAACCCGAGAGTCTCGCCACGGGTCCGGAGACGGCGGCGGTCGGCAAGCTGCAGGCGCTCGTCCGGATCGCCACCGTGTCGTGGCCCGAGGAGGGCGCCATCGACACCGCCGCCTTCGACGAGCTCCACGGCGAGCTGGCCGATCAGTTCCCGTTGCTGCACGACAGCGTCGAGCAGCACCGCGTCGGGGTCCACGGACTGCTCTTCCGCTGGGCCGGCAGGAGCGCCGAGCGCCCGGTCGTGCTGATGGCACACCAGGACGTCGTACCGGTCGACGAGTCGGCGCCCTGGCAGCACCCTGCCTTCGGCGCCGAGATCCACGACGGCGCCGTCTGGGGTCGCGGCACGCTCGACGACAAGGCAGCGCTCGTCGGCATCTGCGAGGCGGTCGAGGCGCTGCTCGCCGACGGGTTCGTCCCGGCCCAGGACGTCTGGCTGTCCTTCGGCGCTCGGGAGGAGGTCTCGGGTCCCGACGCCGGTCTGGCCGTCGACGCGCTCCTCGCGCGCGGGGTGCGGCCCTGGTTCGTGCTGGACGAGGGCGGCGCGATCGCCCACGAGGCGTTCCCCGGCATCGACCCGCCGCTCGGCGTCGTCGGAGTCAGCGAGAAGGGCACCACGACCGTCGAGCTGGTCGCCGAGGGCCGCGGCGGGCACTCCTCCACCCCGGCATCCGGCGGTCCCACGGCACGGATCGCCCGCGCCGTGACCCGGCTCGAGCGGCGCCAGCTGAGGCCCCGGCTACCGGAGCCTACCGTGCGGATGTTCGAGCAGCTGGCTCCGCACGCACCCGCACCCATGGCGCTGCTGTTCCGGCACGCGCGTCGACTCCGACCGGCGCTGGCCCGAGCGCTCCTGGCGATCGGCCCGGAGGCTGCCGCCCTGGCCCGTACGACGATGGCGGTGACCACCTTGCAGGGCTCACCGGCGCACAACGTGATCGCCTCGCGCGCCAGCGCCGGGGTCAACCTGCGGATCATGGTCGGCGACTCGGTCGACTCGGTGGTCGCGCACATCCGGCGTGCCGTGGCCGACGACTCGATCCGGCTCGACGTCGTCGACGCGAACGAGCCCAGCCCGGTCTCCCCCAGCGACGGACCGGCGTACGACCTGCTCGCACGCACCATCGAGGCGGTGTTCCCGGACGCGGTGGTCACGCCGTACGTGATGATGGCCGCCACCGACTCGCGGTTCTTCACCTCGATCTGCCCGCAGGTCTACCGGTTCGCGCCGTTCCGGATGACCAAGGCGCAGCGCGAGAGCATCCACAGCTATGACGAGCACCTCGGCGTCGAGGACTTCCTGGCCGGTGTGGAGTGGTACCGCCGACTGATCGAGGGCCTCTCGTGACGGCCCCGGTGGCGGCGCGCACCACACCCCGGGTGCCCGCGGGGCTCTGGGGGATCGTCGGGTTCCTGGTGTGCGTCGAGCTGGCCAGCGGTGTGCTGCAGGGCTACTACACGCCGATCTTCAGCGACATCGCCGATCACCTGTCCATCCACGACGCCGACGTGAACTGGTTCGAGGCCGCCCAGCTCGTCGTCTCCGCCCTGGTGGTGCCGGTCCTCGCCCGGCTGGGAGACCTCGTCGGGCACCGCCGGGTGCTGCTGATCTCGACCGCGGTGACCGCCGTCGCGTCCTGGGCGGTCGCGTTCTCCCCGACCTTCACGACGTTCCTCGTCAGCTGGGCGATCCAGGGCTTCTACGTGGTCTGGCTGCCGCTCGAGGTCAGTATCATCCACCGCCGGACGGCGAACACCGGAGCCCAGACCCGTCTGACCCGCAAGGCGGCGGCGTTCCTCGTCGCGGCACTCGAGGTCGGGGTGATAATCGGCGCCCTGACCAGCGGCGCGATCGTCGAGGGGACCTCGATGACCGTCGTGCTGATGCTGCCCGCGGTCGCCGTGACCGCGTGCTTCGTCGTCGTGTGGTTCGGCGTCGCCGAGACCCCACCCCTGACGACCGGCCGACTCGACCTGCGCGGCTTCGCCGTCCTCACCGCCGCGATCTCGGTGGTGATGGCGGCACTGATCCTGGTGCGCCTCGACGGTCCCGGTTCAGTCCTGCCCTGGCTGCTGATCCTGGTCGGCCTGGCCCTGTTCTGGCCGTTCGCCCGCATCGAGCTCGCCCAGGACGAGCCCCTGATCGACGTACGGCTGCTCGCCACGCCCGCCCAGTGGCCGGTGCAGCTGACCGCCTTCCTCTTCGGCATGTCGGTGCTGGGTGCCCAGATCCCGTTGTCGACCTTCGCCCGCACGGACCCCGACGAGGCGGGCTACGGGCTCGGTGCGAGCGCGAGCTTCGTCTCCACGCTGATCGGGATCTACGTCATCTCGCTGGTGGCCGGGGCTCTGCTGCTGCCGGTGGTGGCACGTCGCCTCGGCACGCGCGGCGCGATGCTGCTCGCCTGCCTGCTGGTCTCCCTGGGCTATGGCCTGTTCATTCCGTTGCACGGCTCGACCACGCAGCTGATGGTGAACATGCTGGTCGCCGGCATCGGCTCGGGGGCGCTGGTCGCGGCGTTGCCGGCGGCCGCTGCCGCAGCCGCTCCGGCGGACCGGACCGGGTTCGTCACGGGGATGACCAACACCACCAAGACCATCGGCGGTGCGATCGCCTCGAGCGTGTTCGCGATCGCGCTGGCCGCAACCGGCTCGCTCGCCGACGTGAAAGCAGGCCATGCGCCGATGAGCGGGTACCTCACGGTCTGGGCGGTCTGCGCGGTGTCGGCTCTCGTGGCGGCGGCGTCGCTGCTGATCACGCCGCGCGACGCCTTCGCCGACGAGCGTTGACGTCCAGCGCCTACCCTTGACGCATGGGGAACAGCAGCGGCCTGTCCGTGGGGGGCCGCCGCACGGTCTTGGTCGTCGCGCTCGTCGCCGCACTGATCCTGGTGCTCTGGTTCGTGCTGCGCCCGCACCCGCTCGGCTCCGACACAGTTCCGCAGGCTCCGGCGGCACCGGTGGTTCCCGCGGCACAAGCAATCGCGGCAGGCGACGTACTGGCTCCCAAGCCGTGCTACCGGCCTGCGACCACGCCGTTCACGCCGACGCGGATCACCGTGCCGGGCGTGACCCGGGACGCGACGGTTCTCGGGCTGCCGCGCGACAGCGCGAACGTGCCGCAGGCTCCGCCGATCTCCGACGTCGGCAAGACCCAGTTCGCGTGGTCGCGGTCACCGGACCCGATGCCCGGCACTGCCAAAGGGAACGTGCTGCTCAACGCGCACACCTGGCCCGACGGCACCGCCCTGGGCAACAAGCTGCTCGCCGGACTCCAGCTCGGCGACCGGATCGTGGTGCACGGGCGCTCCGCGGACGGTCACGCCCAGACCCTCTGCTACCGGGTCACCAAGCGCGACGTCATCGTGGCGTCCGACGGCTCCTGGGAGTACTACGAGCGCGAAGGCCCCCCGCAGCTCGCGCTCATCGTGTGCTCGCCACCGCGGCTGGGCCCGGGCAACTGGCTGCACCGCACGATCTGGTACGCCGCCCCCCTCGTCTAGACCGCCGGGTTCGACGCGGGGACTCGCCTGTGAGCGACGGCCGATCCGGCCTACCCTCGGCCCATGACGGCGCGAAAGCCCGTGGGGGCCCTGATCTTCGCGCTCCTGCCCGCACTGATGATCTTCGGCCCTGCCGGTACGGCGACCGCGCCTGTCGCACCCACCACGCAGGTGCGCCCGATGGCGGCGGCGACCGCGCCGGCCGTGTGTCGCGCGCCTGCCCGGCGCGGGTTCTGGCCGCTGCAGGCCAATGTGGCACGGGTCGGAAAATACGTCCCCGTCATCCCCGTCGGCCGGACTCACGGCGTACCGAACAGTCCCCCGCTGACCAGCTCCGGCAAGCGCTCCTTCGGTTGGGACCAGCGCGGACCCGCGCCGGGATCGAGGTACGGCAACGTCCGGTTCAACGCCCACACCTATCCAGACGGCTCCGCACTCGGCAACCGGTTGCTCGCTCGCCTGGTCGTCGGATCGCGGATCATCGTCCGCGGCGCGAATGGCGTGGGCATCTGCTACCGCGTCACCAAGCGGATCTCGGTGACACCACGCAGCTACGCCGCCCGAGTCGGGTACTACAACACCACGGGAAAGCCCAAGCTGGCCATCGTCGTGTGCAGCGGCAAGCGCCTGGGCCCGGGCAACTGGACCCGCCGCACCATCTGGTACGCCAAGCCGTCGATCAGCTGATCCGGATAGTCCGGCACGTTTGGCACCCTCGCAGGATCCCGGACGGGTGCCAGACGTGCCGGACTACCCCGCCTTGCGCTGCAGGTACCACGCAGGCTCCTCGAGCGTCCAGCGGCGCCGGTCCGGAGGGAGAAACCTCGCCCGGCGACGGACAGCGTGCATGCGTGCCGCCAGCCGGGCACGATCTGCGACCTCGCCCTCGACCACGCGGAAGTACTCGAGACCGTGATCGCGAAACCGCTCCTCCCGTGAAGAGTCCGTGCGCCGGCGGTCGAGACGACGGTGGTCGGCACCGTCGTACTCACCGACGACGCCTGCACACTCGTCGAACAGGTCCGGCACCCCCAGGAGGCTGCCGTCGAGCCCGAACACCGGTCGGTTGCACAGTGGACGCGCCAGGCCCGCATCGATCACCCACACCAGGCGCACCAGGACCTCCTGGGGTGATCGCGCATCATCGCTGGCGAGCAGAAGGCACCTGCGGACCTTGGGGACGTGGATCCACGCCGGCCGACGTTCGACGTACGCCGCAAATCGCTCCACGGTGATCAGGCGAGCCGCCGCGGTCATGTCGATGGCGACCACACCGAGGCGTCCACCGCGGAGACGTCGCACCTCGTCGAACAGAGCGCGCTCGACCGAGCTGCACGGCAGGTCAGCGACCACCTCCCGCTCCCACGGCGCGAACTGCTCCTTGGACAGCTGCACTCGCGAATCCGGCCGGAGGTTGCCCAACCCCAGCAGCAGTGGGACCGGAAGGACGGCATCGTCGGGACCGACGCCAGTGAAGTACGCCGCGCCACGCCATCGCAAAGCCGCCCACGCCGTCACACCCCCTCCCTCGGGCAGTCGGCTGGCGCCGGCGAGGATCCGCTGCTCGACGACGCCGAGGTCAGCCTCCGCGGGGAGGTACCAGCCGCTGGCGACCTGCTGCCAGCGCCCGTGGCGAGCAGCGCTCCGCGTGGGACCGGAGCGGCCGGTCGGATCCAGTCGCGCTGGCAGGATCAGCCCGTCCGGTCTTCGGCACGTCGGCTGCCACCCCTCGATCATGTCGACAGGGTGCGTCGCGCCGTTCGTGTCCACAGCCACGTCGCGCGACCCTGGGGAATACCTGCCCACACCCGCGGTTGTGGACGTGGGGGTAGTCCGGCACGTTCGGCACCCTCCAGCGACGATCGCAGGGTGCCGAACGTGCCGGACTATCCGCCTTCGGACATCGGCACCCGCACCCCGCGCTCGGAGGCGACGGTGCGGGCGCTGTCGTAGCCGGCGTCCACGTGCCGGATGACGCCCATGCCGGGGTCGTTGGTCAGGACGCGCTCGATCTTCTGGGCGGCGAGGTCGGTGCCGTCGGCCACGCAGACCTGGCCCGCGTGCAGGGAGCGGCCCATGCCGACACCGCCACCGTGGTGGAACGACACCCAGGTCGCGCCCGACGCGGTGTTGACCAGCGCGTTGAGGATTGCCCAGTCGGCGATCGCGTCGGAGCCGTCGAGCATCGCCTCGGTCTCCCGGTACGGCGACGCCACCGATCCGCAGTCGAGGTGGTCGCGACCGATCACGATCGGGGCGGACAGCTCGCCGGACGCGACCATCTCGTTGAAGCGAAGCCCGGCCAGGTGGCGCTCGCCGTACCCCAGCCAGCAGATCCGGGCGGGCAGCCCCTGGAACTGCACGCGCTCCTGCGCCATCGTGATCCAGCGACGGAGTCGCTCGTTCTCCGGGAACAGCGAGAGGATCGCCTCGTCGGTCTTCCGGATGTCCTCCGGATCACCCGACAGCGCGGCCCACCGGAAGGGTCCCTTGCCCTCACAGAACAGCGGGCGGATGTACGCCGGCACGAAGCCCGGGAACTCGAACGCCCGGTCGTAGCCGCCCTTGCGGGCCTCGTCCCGGATCGAGTTGCCGTAGTCGAACACCTCGGCGCCGCGGTCCTGGAACTCCACCATCGCCCGCACGTGCGCGGCCATGGATTCCCTTGCCTGCTTGGTGAAACCGGTGGGATCGGCCGAGGCTGACGTGTGCCACTCCTCGAACGGCACCCCCCTGGGCAGGTAGGACAGCGGGTCGTGCGCCGAGGTCTGGTCGGTGACGATGTCGATCGGCGCGCCCAGCTCGAGCAGCTGCGGCACCAGCTCGGCGGCGTTGCCGAGCAGCCCGACGGACAACGGCTCCCGGGCGTCCCGGGCAGCCACCGCCCGCGACAGCGCGTCCTCGAGCGAGGAGGCCTGCACGTCGAGGTAGCGGTGCTCGATGCGTCGCGTGATCCGGGACTGGTCGACGTCGATGCAGATCGCGACACCGTCGTTCATCGTCACCGCGAGCGGCTGCGCGCCGCCCATCCCGCCAAGCCCGGCGGTCAGCGTGATGGTGCCGGCGAGCGTGCCCCCGAACCGCTTGTCGGCCACGGCCGCGAACGTCTCGAAGGTGCCCTGCAGGATGCCCTGGGTGCCGATGTAGATCCACGAGCCGGCCGTCATCTGGCCGTACATGATCAGCCCGAGCTCCTCGAGCCGGCGGAACTCCTCCCAGTTGGCCCAGTCCCCGACCAGGTTGGAGTTCGCGATGAGCACCCGCGGCGCCCACTCGTGAGTGCGGAACACCCCCACCGGCTTGCCGCTCTGCACCAGCAACGTCTCGTCGTCGGCGAGCGTCGAGAGCGTCCGCACGAGAGCGTCGTACGACTCCCAATTGCGGGCCGCCTTGCCGGTGCCGCCGTACACGACGAGGTCCGCAGGGTTCTCGGCGACCTCGGGGTCGAGGTTGTTCATCAGCATCCGCAGCGGCGCCTCGGTCTGCCACGACCGGGCGGTCAGGGACGTGCCGTGCGCGGCATGCAGGGGGAGACGATCGTTCACTTCAGCTCTCCGATCTCTTCTTCGACGGCAGCGACCACGGCGCCGCTGCGAACGAGCTCGACGGCCGTCTCGATCTCCGGCGACAGCTGCCGGTCGGGACCCGGACCCTCGACCCCCGCCGACCGCAGCAGGCGTACGACGGCCGCGGTGGCCGGCGCCGGCGTGACCCCGGCGGTCGGGCCTGTCGAGACCCGCAGGTCCAGCGCCCGCGCGCCGGCGAGGACCTCGATGGCGAGCACGCGGGCGAGCCCGTCGACTGCTCGACGCAGCTTGCGGGCGGCCGACCAGCCCATCGAGACGTGGTCCTCCTGCATGGCCGACGACGGGATCGAGTCGACCGACGCCGGATTCGCCAGCCGCTTCATCTCCGAGACGATCGCGGCCTGGGTGTACTGCGCGATCATGAGGCCGCTGTCCACGCCCGGGTCGTCGGCGAGGAACGGCGGCAGGCCCTGGTTGCGGGCCTTGTCCAGGAACCGGTCGGTACGACGCTCGCTGATCGACGCGACGTCCGCGGCGACGATCGCGGCGAAGTCGAGCACGTAGGCCACCGGCGCGCCGTGGAAGTTCCCGTTGGACTCGACGCGATCCTCCAGCACCACGGGGTTGTCCACCGCCGACGCCAGCTCGCGCGCCGCGACGACCGCGCAGTGCGTCAGCGTGTCCCGGGCAGCGCCGTGCACCTGCGGCGAGCACCGCAGGGAGTACGCGTCCTGCACCCGGTTGCAGTCAGGCCCGCGGTGCGACGCCACCACGCCGCTGTCCTTCAGGATCGCGACCAGGTTGGCGGCCGAGGACGCCTGACCCGGATGGGGCCGGAGCGCCTGGAGGTCGGCTGCGAACACCCGGTCCGTGCCGAGCTGGGCCTCGACCGACATGGCGGCGGCGATGTCCGCCGTACGCAGCAGCACTTCGAGGTCGGTCAAAGCCAGCACCAGCATGCCGAGCATCCCGTCGGTGCCGTTGATCAACGCGAGCCCTTCCTTCGCGGCGAGCTCGACCGGTCGCAGGCCGGCGGCCTCGAGCGCGTCC
>Ga0070660_100001750_pt1 | contig 14884 bp, 16 predicted proteins | sample KBSC33metaG_FD_64670 | JGI IMG/M metagenome (GOLD analysis project Ga0070660, IMG submission 64670) | Corn rhizosphere microbial communities from Kellogg Biological Station, Michigan, USA - KBS C3-3 metaG | ecosystem: Host-associated > Plants > Roots > Rhizosphere > Soil ... | reverse complement strand
CGACACGGCGCTCGTGCTCGACCTGCTCGCGCGGCGGCGCGGCATCGACCTCGACCTGCCAGACTCCGAGGTGCTGCCGTGATTTCGCGTCTCACCGCAATCGCCGCCGTCGCCGCGCTTCTGATTCCCGCTGCGGCCGGAGGTGCGGACAGCTGGGCCTCGCTACGCCGGCCGCTTCATCTGCCGACGGTGGCGCCGGGAGCCGCGTGTCCGGTCAGCAAGATCGATCGGCGCATCAACTGGAGCAGGATGCACATCTTCGGCGGCTTTGGCATCGGCCGCGGGCCGGTGTATCCGGGGCTCCCGACTAGCTTCTTCATGGCGACGCGCGACCAGCAGTACGGCTCCAAGTGGTACGGGACGAAGGTGTTCTGGTTCGCGCTTCCGAGCTATCGCGGCCGCTTCCTGATCAGGGGGCGACAGCTCGACGGCTCGAGCTCGGTCGGGTTCAACGGGCAGCGCCGCGTCCACGACGAGCTCCGGGTCGAGCCGTACGACTCGGTCGGCTGGACCGGCCAGCCGTACAGGAGCCGCGGCATCCCTTCGAGCGTGAGGATCTTGCAGAAGGGGTGTTACGGGTTCCAGATCGACGGGACGACGTTCAGCCGGACGGTCGTCGTCACCGCCGACGTCGCGAACTAGTCGGTCTCGCCCTGCTCGATCGCCGGGTGGAAGGCGAATGTCACCGTCTGCAGCGGCTCCGACTCGTCTTCGAGCTCGGTGAGCTCCTGGACGAGACGGCGGAGCAGGTCGCGCACCGTCTCGGGAGCAAGGCGCGTGTGTACCTGCGCGCTTCGGAACTGACCCTGGGTCGCATGCATCTGGAAGCCGCGCTGAAGCTCGCGAAGCTGCGCAGCCTGTAGCTCGCTGGCGCCGCCCGACGCGCGGATCTCGCTGCCGACCTTCAAGTGCTTCGCGACTGCGCGATACGGTTTTTCGCGTCCCGCGGCCTCGGCGCGCTCGATCAACCCTGCGCGGTGGAGCATCCGGACGTGGAAGTGAAGGTGGCCCGGATCGACCGCGAGCCTCGCCGCGAGCTCGCGATTCGTCAGCGGCTCGTCCGACTGACCGAGCGCCTGCAGCACCTTGAGCCGCAAGGGGTGGCCGAGGGCCTTGAGCTGCTCGGGCCGGTCGAGCTCGAGGACGTCGGATGGGCTCGGCTGGGGCTGCGGTGTGCTCATCGTCCGTCCAACTTATCCCCTGCGGCACGATCGAGGAAGACCTCGACCTGCGGCGCGAGCCGCGAAAGGCTGGCGGGGACGTCAGGCGTGATATCAGCGCCGAATGCCCGGGCGGCCGCATCTGCTTTCGCGGCGCCGGTCACGAGGAACACGACGCGCTCCGCCGCCTGGATCGTCGGCACCGTGAAGGTGATCCGGTGCACCCACGGCTCGAGCCCGGCGGGGCCGTCGGTCGCCCGGCGGTTGGTGACGTCGAGCTGCGGTGAGCCGGGGAAGAGCGACGCCATGTGCCCGTCCGGGCCGAGGCCGAGCAGGAGGAGGTCGAGCGTGACGTCTGCGAGCGCTATGTCGAGCTCGTCCGCGGCTTGGGCCGGCGGCGCTTCGCCGCGGATCCGGTGCATCGCCGCAGGCGGCTCGTCCAGCAGGTCGAGCAGCGTCTCCTTCGCGAGCCGGTAGTTCGAGCGCTCGTCGTCGGGCGGCACGCACCGCTCGTCGCCCCACCACAGCGTGACCTTGCTCCAGTCAGGCTCGAGCTCGGCCGCGTGCCGGTACGCACTGCCGGGTGTGGAGCCGCCGGTCAGGACGATCGACCCGCCGGCGCGCGCCTGCTCGGCAAGCAGTTCGCCGACTGCGGCCGCGGGGTCATCGACGATGTGCAGGTCAGGCTGCAAGAGGCAAGGGTACGAGACCGCGCGCGTACCCCGTCAGGAGGTACACGCTCGCGAGCCCCGACCACTCGGCGTACGGTGCGAGCAGCTCGTCGCTCTCCTCGGCTTCGACCCACCGGCCCCACAGCGCCGACGCGAGCTTTGCCAGCCCGAGATCTCGGTAGAGGCCGAACTCGTACCGGCCGAGACCTTCCACGCAGACGATGCCGACCGACCACGGCCCGAGCCCACGCTCGCGGGTCAGGCGCGCGACGATCTTGGCAGTCGGCACTGCCTTCAGCCGTTCGAGCTCGAGCGTGCGGCACACGCGAATCAGCGCTCCCGCGCGCCGGGCGCCGAGTCCGAGCCGCGCGAGCTCGGCCGGTGAGTAGCGCGCGAAGTCCGCGCACGTCGGCGGTGCGTGCAGGCCGCCGAGCTCCGGCGTGGTCGCGCGCACGATCGTCCGCTCGATTTGCCGCGCCCGGCTCGCCTGGATCAGCTGGCCCGCGACGGCGCGCAGGAGCGCCTGCGCGACCGTGCCCGTTCGCATCGGCCGCAGCCCGCGCAGCTGCTTGACGCTCTCGCCGAGGAGCGGATCGTTCGCGAACCGCCGTAGGAACTCCGAGTGATCGTCGTCGAGACCGAGTGCGAACCGGACGTGATCGATGCCGGCGGCGCTTTCGGCGGCGACGACGATCGCGCCGTCCGGCCGCTGGAGCGCGTGGACTCGCTCGAGCTGGTCGCCGACGCGAATCGTCGCGCGGTAGGTGCCTGCGCTGACGACCCTCGTGGCGTCGCTCGCGTGGCGACCGGAGAGGCGGAGGGAGTACGGCCCCTTCGGGCGGAGCTCGGCGCGGACCACCACCCGAGTCTAGAAGTACGCTCAGCCGATGCTGCGCCGGGCCGCGTCGCAGGTGTCGCTGCGAAGCCGCGAGCGGAAGCTCCGCCTGTTTCTCGATCTCCTCACACCCGGGCCTGAGACGACCGTGGTCGACGTCGGTGTCACCGATGCGCCGTTCGGCGGTGGGTCGAGCGACAACTTCTTCGAGGCGATGTATCCCTGGCCCGACCAGATCACCGGAGTCGGGCACACGGAGCTCGACCGGTTCATCGCCGCCTTCCCCCAGGTGCAGGCGGTTCGGGCCGACGGACGCGACCTGCCGTTCGCAGACGGCGCCTTCGACCTCGGGTTCTCGAACGCGGTCGTGGAGCATGTCGCAGGCGGGCGCGAGGGCCAGCGGCAGTTCGTGCACGAGCTCTGCCGGGTCGCTCGCCAGGTGTTCGTCACGACGCCGAACCGGTGGTTCCCGCTCGAGGTGCACACGCTTCTCCCGCTCGTTCACTGGCTCCCCGCCGGCGCCCGTGACCGGCTGATCCCGTTCGACGACGTGCTCGACCCCCTTGGTCCGAGGGCGTTCGCATCGCTCTTTCCTTACGAGGTGCGTGTACTGAATCGCGGCATGACGCTCATCGCCGTCGGGCCCGCATGACGCTGCGCCGTCCTGTGTGGGCGCTCTACGCGCTCGTGGTCGGGCTTGCGCTTCACAACTTCGCGATGGCGATGCTCTGGCGTGCCGGCGCGCGCGGCGGCACGCTCACGGTGATCTCCGCGTGGAAGGAGGTGCTGCTGCTCGTGGCGCTCGCACTCGTGGTCGCGGAGCGGCGCGCACTGCCGTTCTCCCGGTCCTTCGTGCCCGACGTGCTTGCGCTCGCATTTGCGGTGTTCGTCGTCGTGTACGCGCTCATTCCGCAGTCGGTGCTCGGCGGCGGCGCGACGCACAAGGGGATCGCCTACGCCCTTCGCCACGACCTGCTGATCGTCGGCGCGTACTTCCTCGGCCGCGGCCTCGACCTCACCGAGAAGGAGCGCGGGTGGCTGTGCCGCGTGGTTCTCGGGACGGCTGCGTTCGTTGCCGTCTTCGGACTCGTCGACGTCTACGCGGTCCCCCTTTCGTGGTGGCGGTTGTCCGCGGGGTGGTTCCAGCACCAGCTGGGCCTGGACTACGGCCTCGGTCTGTCGCACCTCCCGCAGAACTTCGTTTACAACGCGGGCGAGAACGTCGTCTTCCGCCGGCTCACCTCGACGTTCCTGTCGCCGCTCGCCACCGCGTACCTGCTCGTCATCGCGATGTTCTTCATCCCGCTTCGGCGGTGGTGGGGCATTGCTGTCGGCGCGCTGCTGTTCGCAGCGATCCTCTGGACGCACACGCGTGCTGCGGTGATCGCGCTTGCGTTCGGCTTGATCGTGCTCGCTGTCGTTCGCCGGCGCGTGCAGCTCTTCGCGTGGGCGATCGTGGTCGTGGTCGTTGCGCTCGCCTTCGTCAAGGGCTACGACCACTTCGCGCCGCGGACGCATTTCACCGCGGCGGAGAAGGTGGTGCAGGAGCAGAACGGCTCGAAGACGCCGGGCGTCTCACACGACCCGACCGCAGCAGGCGAGGCGTCGACGAGCGAGCACCTCACGAGCCTGCGCGACGGCGCGAAGACGGTGCTCAGGCATCCGTGGGGCTTTGGGCTTGGCAACTCCGGCGTGACCGCGATGCGGACCGACGTTCGCATCAAGGCGGGGGAGTCCACCTACACCGAGCTCGGCGTCGAAACCGGTCTCGCCGGCGGCCTCGTCTTCATCGCGTGGTCGCTCGCGTTGTTGCGCGGGACGCTCCGCCGTGTTCCGTGGCTCGGTGCTTCGTTCGCTGCGGTGCTCGTGCTCGGCCTCCAGACCGACGTGATCGGCGTGCCGTGGATCGCGGTGGTGGTGTGGGCGATGGTCGGCGACGCGGTCTACCGCGAGCAGATCCATAACCCGCGGCCGATCAGCCCGTCGGCGTCGTAGTCGACCCCGAGGCCGGCGGCTTCGAACGCACCTCGCATCTCGTCCGTCGTGAAGAGGTAGAGGTCGTGGTGCTCAACGAAATGCTCGACTCCGGCAGGGGTCGCGACGAGGTAGTGCATCTCGGTCGTCGAGATGCGTTCGTCGCGGAGACCGCTCACCGTGGCACGCGCGAGCACGAGCCCCGGTTCTTCGTGCGTGAGGAGATGCGGGCGGCTTTCCATCCATCCGTCGGGCGTGATCCAGGGCTCGACGAGTGCGAGGCCGCCCGGGTTCAAGTGACGGACGAATGTGCGGGCGGTTGCGGCGAGCCCGTCTGGCCCGCCGACGAAGCCGATCGCGCTGAAGAGGCACGTGATCACGTCGAACTGCCGCCCGAGATCGAAGTCCCGCATGTCGGCCTGATGCAGCGGCACGCCGGGGACGCGGCGTCGCGCGACGTCCAGCAGCCCGTCGTCGAGGTCTGCTCCTTCGCAGTCGAACGTCCTGCTCAGGTGCTCGAGGTGCTTGCCGGTGCCGCACGCGACGTCGAGGAGTGTTGTCGCGTTCGGGTGCCGCTCGCGGACGATCCGCTCGAGCGTCGCGGCCTCGCCTTCGTAGTCCTTGAACGAGTACTCGAGGTCGTAGAGCTCGGGGCGTGAGGTGTACGGCATGGCTCACGGGAGTGTGACGATTCTGTGCCAATCACAAATGGACAGTTGCGGGTGCGCGGGCCGTTCGTACCGTTGAACGAATGCGTCTCTCGGTGGTCGAGATCGTCCTGTTTCTCGCCGCGGCGGCGGTTGCCGCGACGGCTCTGCCACGCTGCTCCGGCAGCGGTCCCGGCGGCCTCGTCGTGCGTGCGAGCTGGACGCTCACACCCGGCGTGCTCAACCCTGCAGTCACGCAGGCGACCATCGCGTCGACGATCTGTCGTCACGGCTGGACGCGGACGATTCGGCCACCCGTCTCGTACACCAACGGCCTCAAGGTGAAAGGGCTCCGCCAGTACCGGCTCCGCGGGCCTCCATCGTCGTTCCAAGAGGACCACCTGATCAGCCTCGAGCTGGGCGGTGACCCGGTCGATCCACGCAACCTGTGGCCGGAGCCGTACCCGCGCGCCGCTGCGGTCGACCAGATCGAGAACGACCTGAACCACCGTGTCTGCGCGGGGTCGCTCTCACTTGCCGACGCGCAGCGCCGCGAGTCCGCGCTGAAGCACAGGGAGGGCTAGTTCGATGCGCGCAGGGCGTCGGTCATTTGGCGCAGCAGCCTGGCGAGCTCGCGGCGATCGCCGGCGGACAGCGTTGCGGCAGCAGGCTCGAACGCCTTCGCTGCCCGCCTGAGCCGCTCGTCGAGCAGGTCGCGTCCTCGCGGACTCACCTCGATGCTGAGCGCACGACGGTCGTTCGACTCCTGCGCGCGGGTGACGAGGCCGAGCGCCTCGAGCGTGTCCACCGACCGGCTGGCAGTGGGGGTGCTCGTGCCCATGCGCTTCGCCAAGTCGGTCAGGCGGAGCGGCCCGTCGTCGCCGAGCTCGATCAGCGCGATTCGCTGTGTCGCCGTCATCGGCGGTCCTTCGTCGGCGCCGCCGACGAGACGCGTCAACTGGCGGATCAGGTGGCCGAGCTCGCGGAGGATCAGCTCGTCGTCGGGGGTTCCTGTCATGTGCCAATGATTGCACAACGAAATAGTTTCGTGATGTGTGGTATTCTCAGGAGGTGGTGCCGAACGACCAGCCGCGTGTCCGCCTGATCTTCACGGCGCTTCTCTTCGTCCTGCTGCTCGCGGCGCTCGATCAGACGATTGTCTCGACGGCGCTGCCGACGATCGTCGGCGACCTCGGCGGGATCTCGCACCTCTCGTGGGTCGTGACCGCCTACCTGCTCGCCGCGACGATCACCGGGCCGCTCTACGGGAAGCTCGGCGACCTCTACGGGCGCAAGAAGGTGCTGCAGTCGGCGATCGTCGTCTTCCTGGTCGGCTCGGCGCTGTGCGGCCTCGCGCAGTCGATGGCGCAGCTGATCGCGTTCCGGGCGCTGCAAGGTCTTGGCGCCGGCGGACTCATGGTCGTCACGCTCGCCGTGGTCGGCGACATCATCCCGCCGCGCGAGCGGGGGCGGTACCAGGGCTACTTCGGTGCGGTGTTCGGCGTCTCGACGGTGGTCGGCCCGCTCCTCGGCGGCTTCTTCGTCGACAACCTCTCGTGGCGCTGGATCTTCTACGTCAACCTCCCCGTCGGCGCGATCGCGCTGTCGATCATCGCCGTCGCGTTCCACACGCGAGAGGTGCACACCCGACACGCGATGGACTACCTCGGCGCGGCGCTGCTCGCCGGCTCGCTCGCATCCGTTGTTCTCTTCACGAGCCTCGGCGGGACGACGTGGGCGTGGGGGTCGCTGCAGATCATCGCCCTGATCGCGGCGAGCATCGTTTTCACGCCGCTGTTCCTCCTCGTCGAGGCGCGTGCCGCGGAGCCGATCCTTCCGCTCTCCCTCTTCCGCAACCACACGTTCTCGGTCACGAGTGCGATCGGCTTCATCGTCGGGTTCGCGCTGTTCGGCGCGATCACGTACCTGCCGCTCTACCTGCAGGTGACGAAGGGCTCGAGCCCGACGGTGTCGGGCCTGCAGCTCGTGCCGCTGATGGCGGGCGTCCTCGTCACGTCGATCCTCAGCGGGCAGCTGATCACGAAGCTCGGCCGCTACCGCGTCTTCCCGATCGTGGGAACGGCGCTGGTCGCGGTGGCGATGCTCCTTCTCTCGCGGCTCGAGGTCGGCACGAGCGTCTGGGTCGCCGCCGGCTTTGCCGTCGTGCTCGGCCTCGGGCTCGGCATGGTCATGCAGGTGCTCGTACTCGCCGTGCAGAACGCGGTCGACCGCTCGGTGATGGGCGTTGCCACGAGCGGTTCGACGATGTTCCGCCAGATCGGCGGTTCGATCGGCGTCGCGCTCTTCGGGACGATCTTCGCGAGCCGGGTCCACGTCGAGCTCGCGCATCGCCTGCCGAGCGGCACGCGCGTTCCGAAGACGATCAACCCCGCGGGGATCAAGCACCTGCCGCCGAAGGTTCATCTCGCCTTTCAGCATGCGTTCGCGGCCGCGCTGCACCCGGTGTTCCTGACCGCAGCGGGCATCTCGGTGCTCGCGTTCGTGCTCACGTGGTTCCTGCGGGAAGTGCCGCTGAAAGTCGGCGCGCAGCCCGGCGAGGTCATGACGCCGCCGGGCGATCCGGCGTCGGTCGCCGCGTAACGATCCCTCCTATGCGGCATGCAGGGTTGCCCTCACCCCGGACGAAGGAATGAGGGCAACCAGGCGACGACCGAAGGAGGTCAGCAATGCCACGTAAGGCCACCGAGGCCGCCGCGACGACGAAGCCGGCAGCCAAGAAGGCGACAACCACGCGCCGCACGAAGAAGGCGACAGAGCCGACCGTGCTCGGCTGGGAGCACGTCGCGGAGCGTGCGTACTACATCCACCTCGAAGAGGGTGGCGACGCGACTGACAACTGGCTGCGCGCCGAGCGCGAGCTCGTCGCGGTCTGAGCGAACCGCGGCGTTCGTACCTACCTAGTGCGCGGGGCGGCCACGAGCCGCTCCGCGACGTTTCCTGTGAGCCTTCTTAGGGATCTTCTTATGGATCTCTGAGGAAGCGCTGGTTCTCTTCGAGATCGATGTTCTACTTGCGGTATCTCCGCAACGAGCTCGTTCGTCGGCGCGCGCGGACGATCGTCACGCTCGTCGGTCTCGGTCTCGGCGTGGCACTCGTCGTTGCGATTGCGAGCCTGTCGAAGGGCCTCGACCGCGCACAGAAGAGGACGCTCGATCCTCTCTCCGGGATCGGTACTGACCTCACCGTCACGCTCCAGCCGCAGCAGCAACAGGATCAGACGTTCGGGGGCGGTTTCGGGCCGGGCGGTGGTGGCGGTGGTGGCAACCGCGACCTGATCCAGTCGAACCTCTCCGTTCTCACCGACCTCTCGAAGCTCGGCAAGCCGGGCACGCACTTCGTGCACGACTTCTTCCTGCCGGGCACGCAGCTCACGTTCCAGCAGAGCGCGGCCAGCCAGATCGCGTCCCTCGACGGTGTGGCGAAGACGACGACCGGGTTGACGCTGCTCGCGGAGCATCAGGAAGGGATCGTTCCGAAGATCGTCGCGACGCTGAAGACGGAGGCGAAGACGCTGACGATCCGGCGGAACCTGCCACGGCCGAGCGCGCAGGACTTCGCGACGATGCAGGCCTGCCTGCAGAAGCTCGGCGTCACGCTCGGCCGCAACAACAACAACGGCGGTGGCGGTTTCGGCGGCGGAGGCGGCAGCTTCGGCGGGGGCGGGACGCAGGGCGACAGCGCGAGACGCGACGCCTTCCAGAAGTGCTTACCCGCGTCGTTGCGCCGCTTCCGCACGCGCGTCACGACGCCGAGCCAGACGCTGAAGCAGGTGCTGAACCCGCCCCAGACGAACATCACGACGAGCGCATACACGATCGGCGGCGTCGATCAGACGAGCCCGACGATGGGTGTCGTCACGACGGCGCAGGTGACGAAGGGGACCTTCCTCTCGCCGGCCGGCGGCAACGAGGCGCTCGTCGCGACGAGCTACGCCGCGAAGCATTCGCTCAAGGTCGGCTCGAAGCTGAACCTGAACGGCACCTCGTTCACGATCGTCGGCCTCGTCAGCCCGCCGCTCGGCGGCCAGAGCGCCGACGTCTACCTGCCGCTCAAGCAGTTGCAGACCCTCGCGAGCGAAAAGAACCTCGCGAACGTGATCCTCGTCCACGCGAAGTCGTCGAGCGACGTCGCGAAGGTGAAGCAGGAGATCCAGGCGGCGCTGCCTCAGGCACAGGTCGCGAGCTCGAAGGACGTCGCCGACACGATCAGCGGCTCGCTCGTCGACGCATCGAACCTCTCGCACGATCTCGGTCTCGCGCTCTCGATCATCGCCGCGGCGGCAGCCTTCCTGCTCGCGGCGCTGCTCGCGCTCTCGTCGGTCGGCAAGCGCGTCCGCGAGCTCGGCACGCTGAAGGCGCTCGGCTGGACACAGCGCATGGTCGTCCGCCAGATCGCCGGCGAGTCGCTCGCGACGGGAATCCTCGGCGGCATCGTCGGGATCGGGCTCGGCGTCGTCGTCGCACTGGCGATCGACGCGTTCGGTCCGTCGCTCTCGGCGAGCTCGTCGACCGGCACTGACTTCGCAAATCTCGGTGTGAGCACCGTACGAACCGCGACACGCAGCGTGTCGCTCACTGCGCCGGTGGGGATAACCGTCCTCGCGATCGGCTTTGGGTTGGCTCTCCTTGGGGGGCTGATCGCGGGGACGGCCGGCGCTCTCCGGGCGGCACGGCTACGGCCGGCCGACGCATTGAGGCAAGTCGAATGAGCCTGTACGAGCTGAGCGGCGTCGCGCGGTACTTCCAGCGCGGGCCGACCACCGTCCGGGCGCTCGACGATGTGAGCCTCCAGATCGAACCGGGCGAGTTCGTGGCGCTCGAAGGCCCGAGCGGCTCAGGCAAGACGACGCTCCTGCAGATCCTCGGCGCGCTCGACCGCCCGAGCGCCGGCACGGTCACCTTCGACGGCAGCGATCTCGTCAAGCAGCCCGACTCCGCACTCGCCGCGCTTCGCCTGCGCTCATTCGGCTTCGTGTTCCAGCAGTTCAACCTGATCCCGACGTTGACCGCCGTCGAGAACGTCGAAGCGAAGCTTGCCCCCGTCGGCGGCACGCGCGCGCAGGCGCTCGAGTTGCTCGCCGAGGTCGGGCTCGCCGAACGCGCCGACCATTTGCCTGCGCACCTATCGGGCGGCGAGCAGCAGCGCGTGGCGATCGCCCGCGCGCTGTCGGTCGAGCCGCGCGTCGTGCTCGCCGACGAGCCGACCGGCAACCTCGACTCGGCGACGGGGGGCGAGATCATCGATCTCCTCGCGAACCTGGCGGCCGAGCACGGATCGACGATCATCGTCGCGACGCACGACGCGAGCCTGGCCGCACGTGCGCCCCGTCGCGTGACGATGCGTGACGGCAAGCTCGCAGGCACCATTCGCGCCGTTCCGGCTTAACACTCTTTACCTACCCTGTGGGCATGCGCGCCCGCGTCTGGCTCCCGCTCGCGGCCCTCTTCGCTGCCTCCGTGTGGTGCGTCGTCCTCGTGGTCGCGCGCCGGCACGCATACGGACCGGGCGGGTTCCGATATCTCGTCTGGAACCTCGGGCTCGCCTGGCTGCCACTCGTGTTTGCTCTTCTGCTCTACGTCGCTTTCCGCCGGCGGCACACCGCCGCCGAGCTGATCGCGCTCGGAGCGGCGTGGCTCGTGTTCCTGCCGAACGCGCCGTACATGCTCACCGACTTCGTGCACCTCGGCGAGCGGCACCGGCTCGTCGACTCGATGATCCTTGCCTCATTTGCATTCACCGCGCTCGCGCTCGGGTTCGCATCGCTGCTCCTCGTGCAGATCGTCGTGACGCGCAAAGCGGGCGCGCCGATCGGTTGGCTCGTCGCGCTCGCAGCGCTGTTCTTGGCGAGCGTGGGCGTGTACCTCGGCCGCGTCCACCGCTTCAACAGCTGGGACGTGATTACGCGTCCGCGTCTCGTCGCGTGGACGATGTGGCAGGCGCTCGACAACCCGTTCGCCCACACGCACATCCTCTTCTTCGTCGCCGCCGGCGGCGGGTTCCTGGCGCTCGCGTACGTTGGTCTCTACGGCGTCGCCGACCTCGTCGCGGCGCTGGGCCGTGAGGATCAGCGCCCGCTGCTACTGTCGAATCGACAGTGGCGAAGCCGGTCGTCGAGCTCGAATCCGTCGTAATCCGGTTCGCCGGGGATTCCGGCGACGGCATGCAGCTGACCGGAGGCCGGTTCACCTCCGAGACTGCGCTGTCGGGCAACGATCTCGCGACCTTCCCGGACTTCCCGGCCGAAATTCGCGCGCCCGCAGGCTCGCTTCCCGGTGTGTCGGGATTCCAGCTCCACTTCGCCGACCACGACATCCTCACGCCGGGCGACCGGCCGGACGTGCTCGTGGCGATGAACCCGGCAGCGCTGAAGACCAACCTCCACGACCTGCCGAAGGGCGCGACGCTGATCCTCGACACGGACGCGTTCACCGATCGCAATCTGAAGAAGGCCGGCTACGAGTCGAACCCGCTCGAGGATGGTTCGCTCGAGGACTATCAACTGCATGCCGTGCCGCTGACCGCCCTGACAGTCGGTGCGCTGAAGGAGATTGAGGGCGTGACCGCGCGCGAAGCGGAGCGCGCCAAGAACATGTTCGCACTCGGGCTGATGTCGTGGCTCTACGGCCGTGAGACCGAGTCGACGACGACCTTCATCACGAGGAAGTTCGCGAAGCGGCCCGAAATCGCCGAGGCGAACCTGAAGGCGTTCAACACCGGCTACCACTTCGGCGAGACGTCCGAGGCGTTCGCGGTGCAGTACGAGGTGAAGCCCGCGAAGCTGCCTCCGGGCCGCTACCGCCAGATCACCGGCAACACGGCGCTATCGTACGGGCTGATCGCGGCGTCGAAGCTGTCGGGCCTCGACCTGTTCCTCGGCGCGTACCCGATCACGCCCGCATCGTCGATCCTCGAGGAGCTCGCGCGCCACAAGTCCTTCGGCGTGCGAACGTTTCAGGCGGAGGACGAGATCGCCGCCGTCGGTGCAGCACTCGGCGCGTCGTTCGGCGGCGGCCTCGGCGTGACCACGTCTGCGGGGCCCGGCGTCGTGCTCAAGTCGGAGACGGTCGGGCTCGGTGTGACGCTCGAGCTGCCGCTCGTGATCATCGACGTGCAGCGTGCAGGTCCGTCGACCGGCATGCCGACGAAACCCGAGCAGGCCGACCTGCTGATGGTGTTGTTCGGCCGGAACGGCGAGTCGCCGGTGCCGGTGCTCGCCGCGTCGACGCCTGGCGACTGCTTCTACGCCGCGGTCGAGGCGGCGCGCGTCGCGCTGACCTACCGAACGCCCGTTTATCTCCTCTCCGACGCATATCTCGCGAACGGCACGGAACCGTGGCTGATCCCCGACATCGGCGAGCTCGAGCCGATCCACGTCGAGTTCGCGCAGGCGGACGGCGGCGAGTTCCTGCCGTACAAGCGCGACGCCGAGACGCTCGCGCGGCCGTGGGCGATTCCCGGCACACCGGGGCTCGAGCATCGCATCGGCGGGCTCGAGAAGCAGAACGAGACGGGCAACGTCGCGTACGACCCGGAGAATCACGACCTGATGACGCAGCTCCGAGCGCAGAAGGTCGCGGGCATCTCGGTTCCCGACCAGCCCGTCGACCATCAGGAAGGCGCGGACGTGCTCGTGCTCTCGTGGGGCGGGACGTACGGCCCGGTGCACGCCGGTGTCCGTCGCGTGCGCGGGATCGGCGGGAAGGTCGCGCACGCGCACCTGCGCTGGCTGAGCCCTTTCCCGGCGAACCTCGGCGACGTGCTGCGCAGCTACGACAAGGTGCTCGTGCCCGAGATGAACTCGGGCCAGCTTCTGCAGCTCATTCGGGCGCGCTACCTCGTCGACGCGGTCGGCTACAACCGCGTCACGGGCAAGCCGTTCAAGGCCGGCGAGATCGCGGACGCGATCCAGACCGCGGGGGCGACCGGTGGCCGCTGAGCCGAAGCTGACGCTGAAGGACTTCAAGTCGGACCAGGAGGTCCGCTGGTGCCCGGGTTGCGGCGACTACGCGATCCTCGCTGCGGTGCAGGCGTTCATGCCGGAGCTCGGCATCCCGCGCGAGAACATCGTGTTCATCTCGGGGATCGGCTGCGCAGCGCGCTTCCCCTACTACATGCAGACCTACGGCATGCACTCGATTCACGGCCGTGCGCCGGCGATCGCGACGGGGCTCGCCGTGTCGCGGCCGGATCTTTCGGTGTGGGTCGTGACGGGCGACGGCGACGCGCTCTCGATCGGCGGCAATCACCTGATCCATGCGCTGCGCCGCAACGTGAACGTGAAGATCCTGATGTTCAACAACCGGATCTACGGGCTGACGAAGGGGCAGTACTCACCGACGAGCGGCCAGGGCAAGGTGACGGGCTCGACGCCGATGGGGAGTGTCGACTATCCGTTCAACCCGCTCGCGCTGGCGCTCGGGGCGGGGGCGACGTTCGTCGCGCGTGCGCTCGACATCGACAAGCCCGGGCTGACGAGCGTGCTGCGCCGCGCGGCCGCGCACGAAGGCGCCGCGTTCGTGGAGGTCTTCCAGAACTGCAACATCTACAACGACAACGAGTTCGACTACATCCGCGAGGACAAAGATGCGCGGACGTACCTCGAGCACGGCCAGGAGTTCGCGTCGACGGGCATCACCCATGACGAGAGCGACTTCGCAACGGCGTTCTCGCTCGCGCAGCTGACGTGGGAGAAGGACGGCGCGATCCCGCTCGGCGTGTTCCGCGACGTGCAGCGCGACTCGTACGACGAGCTCGTCCAGGCGCAGCTCGCGAACGCGAAGGGCGATGGGGATCTGCAGGCGCTCGTCGGCTCCGGCGACACCTGGACGATCAACTGACCGTCTACCAGGTCTACCTTCGCTCGTTCGGCGGCGTGCGGGCGCATCTCGCACACCTGGCATCGCTCGGTGTCGACGTTCTCTGGCTGAGCCCGGTTCACCCGAGCCCGAACGTCGACTGGGGCTACGACGTCGCCGACTACCGCGACGTCCACTCCGACTACGGCACGCTCGGCGATTACGACGCGCTCGTCACCGAGGCGCGCGGGCACGGCATCGAGCTGTGGCTCGACCTCGTTCCGAACCACACCTCCGACAAGCACGCGTGGTTCACCGAGCGGCCGGAGTACTACGTGTGGTCGGACGACGTGCCGAACGATTGGACGTCGGTCTTCACGGGCGGCCCGGCGTGGGAGTACGACGCCGACCGGAAGCGCTACTACCTGCACCAGTTCGCACCGCAGCAGCCCGACCTCGACTGGTGGAACCCGGACGTCCGGAACGAATTCGACGACATCCTCCGCTTCTGGTTCGACCGCGGCGTGCGCGGGATTCGGATCGACGTCGCGCACGGACTGATCAAGGATCGCGAGCTGCGAGACGGCGACCAGTACCTGCGCAACCGCCCCGAGGTGCACGAGATCTACGCGCGCTGGCAGGACGTCGCCGCGGAGTACGACCCGAAGCCGGTGCTGATGGGGGAGACGTACATGAATGACCTCGACGAGCTCTGGCCGTACGCGCAGCACCTCGACCTCGTGCAGAACTTCCCGTTCGCGAACGCCGAGTTCACGCTCTC
>Ga0070660_100001749_pt1 | contig 14885 bp, 18 predicted proteins | sample KBSC33metaG_FD_64670 | JGI IMG/M metagenome (GOLD analysis project Ga0070660, IMG submission 64670) | Corn rhizosphere microbial communities from Kellogg Biological Station, Michigan, USA - KBS C3-3 metaG | ecosystem: Host-associated > Plants > Roots > Rhizosphere > Soil ... | reverse complement strand
AACGCCGGCCCGGCGGCCGTATATTGTTCCTTCATCGTCACCTGACGCTTGGCGAAACCGTCATTGTTGGCGTTGACGACGTTTTCGGAAATGCCGGCGAGCGCGCTCTGGTAGGCGAGCACGCCCGATTTGCCGATGGACAACAGATCGGTCATTGGACCACCGCCTTGGTGCCGGCCGCGGGCTGGGCGCCCGGAGCGTTCGTGGCGGCGGCGCTGCCGACGAGACGCGCGCCATATTGCTTGACGAGCATGTCGGCGATGTGGAGCGCGCCCTTCTGCGCCATCGCGTCGGCGGTCTTGGCGTCGGCCATGTCCTGGAACTGCTTGCTGGCTTCGGAATCGAACAGGCCGTCGCCGTCGCTCGCGGAGCGCATCGATCCGATCAGCTGGCGCACGAACACCGCCTCGAATGCCTGCGCCGCCTTCTTGAGCTTCGCCTGGTCGGGCGAAGCCGGGGACGGCGCGGCCGTAGCGGCCGTGGCCGCGTTCGTGATGGGGGACGTCGTCACAGGACCACGAGCTCCGCCTTCATCGCGCCCGCTTCCTTGAGCGCCTCGAGGATTGCGACCAGATCGGCGGGCGACGCGCCGATCGCGTTCACCGCCTTGACGATGTCGGACAGGCTGGCGCCGGGGGCGAAGCGGAACATCGGATTATGTTCCTCGTCCACGTCGATCTTGCTCTTGGGCACGACCACGGTCTGGCCGCCGCGGCTGAAGGACTCGGGCTGCGAGACCTTGAGAGTCTCGTTGACCTTGACCGTCAGCTTGCCGTGGCTGACCGCGGCGGGCGCGATCCGCACCGCGCCGTTGATCACGACCGTGCCGGTACGGGCATTGACGATGACCTTCGCGGGCGCGTCGGCCGGATCGACGAGCAGATCCTCGATCTGGCCCATCATCGCGGTGCGCACCTCGGCGCCTTCGGGCGCGCTGATCGAGACGGTGACCGCGTCGATTGCGCGTGCATGGCCCGCGCCGAGCTTGCTGTTGATCGCGGCAGCGACGCGGCCGACGGTGGTGAGATCGGCTTCGGCGAGGTTGAAGCGCAATTCGGGCGTGGTCGCGAAGCCGGCATCGACCGCGCGCTCCACCGTCGCGCCGCCGGGAATGCGGCCCGCGGTCGGCACGTTGACCGTGATGTTGGAGCCGTCGGCGGCGGAGACGCCGAGACCGCCGACGGCAAGGTTGCCCTGCGCCATCGCATAGACCTGGCCGTCCGCGCCCTGAAGCGGGGTCATCAGCAAGGTACCGCCGCGCAAGCTCTTGGCCTTGCCCATCGCGGCGACGGTGATGTCGAGCCGCTCGCCGGGCTTGGCGAAAGGGGGGAGCTCCGCGGTGATGATCACCGCCGCGGCATTCTTGAGCGCGGGGTTGACGCCCGCGGGCAGCTGCATGCCGAAGCGCGACGCCACGCTGTGCATGCCCTGCGTCGTATATTCGAGATTGTCATCGCCCGTGCCCGCCAGCCCGACGACGATGCCGTAGCCGGTCAGCTGGTTGGCGCGCAGGCCCTGGAAATGGCCCAGATCCTTGATCCGCTCCGCCGAAACCGGACTCGTCAGCAGCATCGCGACGATCACCAGCGCCATGCCGGCAAGCGTCGGAACCAGCCGCAGGCCGAACGCGCGCAGGCGCAGGGCGAGCAGCGCCGGCGCGGCGGCCTCGTCGCGATGGTGGCGGAAAGGGGAAGCGAGATTCATGGACACGAATCCTAGAAGGGGCTCAGGATCGAGAAGAAGTGGCTGAGCCACCCCTGGCGGCTGGCGCGGGCGATCTCGCCCGTGCCGGCATAGGTGATCTTGGCGTCGGCGACGCGGGTCGAGGGCACGGTATTGTCGAGATCGATATCCTGCACGCGGACCAGGCCCGAAATGCGGATCTGCTCGTCGCCGCGGTTGAGCGTGAGGTTCTTCTCGCCCCGGATCAGCATCGTGCCGTTGGGATAGACCGCGGCCACGGTGACGCTGATCGCGCCGTTGAGCTGGTTCGACTGTTCGGCACCTCCCTTGCCGTCGAACTTGCCGCCGCCGCTGGCGGACAGGCTGGTCGACTTGAGGAAACTGAGCGGGCCGGTGACCGGCGGCACGAGGCCGAGGCTGCCGCTGCGGTCGGTCGTGGCGCTGTTGCTCTTGGTCGCCTGCGTCCGCTCGACAAGGACGATGGTGAGGATGTCGCCGACTTGCGCCGCGCGCGCGCCCGAGGTGAGCGGCGCGTATCCGGCGGCGGCATGGAAGATCGCGCCGTCCGCGGGCGCGGCGACGGGGGGTTGATACGGGGTCGGCTGATATTCGGAGCGCAATTCGGCCATGCGCTTGTGCTGGCCGAAGAGCGCATGCGCGGGCTGGCCGGCGACCAAAGCGACGGACAGGCCGAGCAGGATGTGGGACGCGCGCATCATCAGAGCTGCTGGTTCGCGGTCTGGAGCATCTCGTCGGTCGCCTTGATGACCTTCGAATTCACTTCATAGGCGCGTTGGGTCTCGATCATGTCGACCAGTTCCTCGGTGATATCCACGTTCGAGGATTCGAGGCTGCCCTGCGCGATCGTGCCCCGCCCGTCGGTGCCCGCATCGCCGACCTGCGGCGCGCCGGAGGCCGCGCTTTCGGACAGCAAATTGTCGCCGTCCGCCTGGAGTCCCGAGGGATTGGCGAAACGCACCGTCTGGATCTTGCCGATGATGCTCGGCTGGGCCTGGCCCTGCGAGGTGACCGAGACCGTGCCGTCCGCGCCAATGGTGACGCCGGTCGCATTGTCGGGAATCTGGATCGGCGGCTGGAGCGCCATGCCCGCCGAGTTGACGACATTGCCGTCAGCGGTGCGGCTGAAGCTGCCGTCGCGGGTGTAGCCGGTCGTGCCGTCGGGCTTGAGCACCTGAAAGAAGCCCTGGCCCTGGATCGCCAGATCGAGGCTGTTGCCGGTGATCTGCATCGATCCCTGCGTGTCGATCCGTGCGGTCCCCTGGATCAGGACGCCCGAGCCGAGGTTCAGGCCGGTGGCATATTTATTCTGATCGGTGGACTGCGCGCCGGGCGCGGTGATCTGCTGATACGCGAGCGTCTCGAAGTTCGCACGATCGCGCTTGAAGCCGGTCGTGTTCACGTTGGCGAGATTGTTCGCGATCACGCGCATCTTCTCGTTCTGGGCATCGAGGCCCGTGCGCGCGACGTGGAGGGCGGCGTTGGTCATGACGTGTCCTTACTCGGAGATCTGCATGAGCGCGGAAGCGGACTTGTCCATGTCCTGCGCAGTGGTGAGCATCTTCACCTGGGCTTCCCAGGAGCGCGACGCGTCGATCATGTCGACGAGCGTCGCCGATGCGTTGACGTTCGAGCCTTCGATACTCTTCGCGGTGAGCGTGGCGTCGGGGTCGGACGGCAAGGCGCCACCGCCATCGACGCGGAACAGGCCGTCGAGGCCCTTCTTGATATTGGAGCCCTGGGGCGAGACCAATTTGATCGTGTCCACCGCCTGCGGGCTCTTCGGATCGCCGCCCTGCGGCACGATCCAGATCTGCCCGTCCTTGCCGATCGACACGCTATCCGCGGGCGGAATCGTGATCGGCCCGCTCTGGCCCTGCACGGGCAGGCCGTCGCCGGTGGTGAGCAAGCCGCTGTCGGACAGCTGGAGATCGCCGCGGCGGGTATAAGCCTCCGAGCCGTCGGGAGCCTGAACCGTGAGCAGCGCGTCACCGTTGAGCGCGACGTCGAGGTCGCGCCCGGTGGACTGAACCGCGCCGGCCGTCATGTTCGCGCCCGTCACGTCTTGCGACACGGTGGCGCGGCCGTTCAGCCCACTGCCCTTCAGCCATTCGGCCTCGGCGCTGGTGAACTCTCCGCGAAAGCCCACCGTGTTCACATTGGCGAGATTGTTGGCGATCGTCGCCTGGCGCGCCATCGCGCCACGCATCGCCGCCAGCGAAGAGTAGATCAGACGATCCACGGCTCAGTTCCTTACCTAGATCGCTCTTACGAACGCAGCTGGATGATCGTGTTGGTCATGTTGTTGGCCGTCTCGATCGACTTGGCGTTCGCGGAGAAGTTGCGCTGCGCGGAGATCAGCGAAACCAGCTCCTCGGTGATGTCGACATTGGCTTCCTCGAGCGCGCCCGACTGGATCGTGCCGGCCGAGCCGCTGCCCGCCTGGCTGATGATCGGCTCGCCCGACAGGCCGCTCTGGCCCCAGCGGCTGTCGCCGAGCTGGCGCAGGCCGTTGGTGTTCGGAAAATTGGCGATCATGATCGCGCCCAATTTCTTGGTGCTGCCGTCGGAGAAGGTGGCGGCGACGAGGCCGTTACCGTCGACCGAGATGTTGGTGAGCTGGCCGGCGGCCTTGCCGTTCTGCGTGATCGTGCCGGGCGTGAAGGTCGACGAGGCCTGGATCGTGTTGGCCGAGTCGTAGGTCAGCTTGACCGAGATCGGCGCGCCCGCACCGGCCGGCAGAACGCTGCTGAACTGCGTGAAGGTGGTCGGCGAAACGAGCTTTCCGGTGTTGTCGAAATCGAGCGTAAGCGGCTTCGGCGGGACAGTCCCCACGTTACCGTCGGCGCTCGATTCCTGATCGCCGATGAACAGATGCACGTCCCAGGTGCTGTCGGTGACCGGCGGCGATGCGGTGGCATTGGGCACGGTCTTGCGCACATAATAGAGCGTCGCCTGCTGCGGGTTGCCCGAGCTGTCATAGACCGTGGTCGCGGTCGAATAATTGTAGCTGTTCGCGTCGAAGCGATCGAACTTGTAGGGGTTCGTCGCCGAATAATTGGGGCGGTTGGTCGGCAGATCCGCATTGCTGGGAAGCGTCGCGCTGAGCTGGATCGCGCTGGTCGCGATCGGCGAGCCGGCGGTCTGCGGGATCTGCAGGCTGGTGGCAGACGAAATGCCGCTCGCGCTCAGGATGCCCGAGCTGTCGACCGGCAGCACCTGAACCCTGGCGCCGTTGGCGTCGACCAGATAGCGGTCGCCGTCGAGGCTGAAGGCGCCGTTGCGGGTGTAGCTCAGCTGCGCGCCGGTCTTGGTCACGAAGAAACCCTGACCCGAAATGGCGAGGTCGAGCGCGCGGTCCGAGGTCTGGAAGCCGCCCTGCGTGAACTGCTGGCTGATCTCCTTCAGGCGCGTGCCCTGGCCCGCGACCGTGCCCGACTGAAGCGGCGAGGCCGAGATCAGATCGCCGAATTCGGCGCGGCTCTTCTTGAAGCCGATCGAGCCGACGTTGGCGATGTTGTTCGAGATGACCGAAAGGTCGGACTGGGCGCCCTTGAGGCCGGACAGCGAGGTGTAGAAGGACATGGAATAACTCCTGCGAGCAAGCGTTGATTAGGAAAGCTGAAGCACGTCGGCCGGATCGATCGAGCCGAGGCCGGTGATGAGCTGGGTGGTGCCGGTCGCCGGCGACTTGACCGACTGAATCTCGTTCCAGGTCGAAAGCGTGGGGCTCACGCTCTTGCCGTTGGCGCCGGTGGCGGTGACGATCACCTGCAGCGCACCATCGCTGGTCGCGTTGCCCGACGGATCCTTGCCGTCCCACGACCAGGAGACGTCGCCCTTGTCCTTGGCGCCAAGCTGCTTCGAATAGACGGTCTGGCCGCTGGAATTGACGAGGTTGAGCGTCACGTCCTTGGCATCCGCCGGCAGGCTGATCTGGCCGGCATAAGCGCCGTTCGCCGCCTGCGTCGCGACGTTGCCGGTGATGAGCGCGGCGCGGCCGATCCAACCCGAGGCGTCGCCGAAGCGCGAGGCATTGACGCCGCTCAACATCGACTTGAGCGACTGGTTCATCTCGGTGATGCCCGCGACCTGGCTGAACGTCGCCATCTGCTGCGTCATCGTGTTGGTGTCGGTCGGCGCGGTCGGATCCTGCGTCTTGAGCTGCGCGGTGAGCAGCTTCAGGAAGCCCGACTGGTCGATCGTCTGGTTCGACTTGGAGGCCTTAGCCGCCGCCGTCGCCGCCGAATTGGACAGCGAATCCAGATAGGAGTTTCCGGTGGATACGGTCATTTTTCGAGCCTCAGCGTATCGAGGGTGAGGGATTTGGCGGTCTGGAGAACCTGCACGTTGTTCTGATATTGACGCGCGGTCTCCATCATCTCGACCATCTCGGCGGCCTGATCGACGCCGGCATCCCAGACGTCGCCATTCTTGTCGGCGAGCGGGTTGCCCGGATCGTGGCGCTTGGTGGGATCGGTCTGCGATGCGACCACCTGGCTGACCTGGACGGTGGCGATGCCCGCCCCACCATCGACCGTCTTGAACACCGGCTTCAACGCGCGAAACGCGCCTTCCTTGGTGGTCGAGACCGAATTGGCGTTGGCGAGGTTCGACGCGGTCGTGTTGAGCCGCACCAGCTGCGCCGCCATGGCGCGGCCGGAAATATCGAAGATCGACATGTTGCTCATGGCTTATTCCCCCCTCAGCGCCGTCATCACGGTCGAGATGCGACCCTGGAGGAAGGAGAGCGTCGTCTTGTACTGGACGGCATTCTCCGCGAACAAAGTCTGCTCGGTCGACAGCTCGACGGTGTTGCCGTCGAGCGAGGTTTCGAGCGGCACGCGATAACCGGCCGCCTGGTTGGCGGCGGTGTCGAGCGACTGGCCTGACTGGGCGGCCGCGAGCGCCTTCTGGAAATCGAAGTCGCGCGCCTTGTAATTGGGGGTCGCCGCGTTCGCGATGTTCGACGCCAGCAGCGACATGCGCTGCGAGCGAAGCTTCAGCGCGTCGCCGCTCAGCCCGAAGAGCGGATCATTATTCGCCATGTCGCCCTTCCTTTTCTTCCTAAAGTTTCCCGTGCCGCTGTCGTGAATGATGTGGACGGCGGCGTCGCCAGCATCGTTGCAAAGGGTGTGCCAATTTGTTGGCGGCACCCCGGAAAACTGTGCCGGCAAGCGTTGTCGGGGCGAGATCGGCAAGACTTTGCCGGGGGCGGCAAATTTTTGCCGGTGTTTTGGGCTGGGAGCAGTTGAGCGTGGAGTTTTTCGCGCAAGTCGAACGGCTTCTGGACCCGGTGGCGCTGGTGATCGTGTTCGGTGGGGCGTCGGTCTCAGCGTTGCTCCGCGGCGGACGTGCGGCCTTCGGGCCCGCGTTCGCCGCGCTACGCCCTTTTTTCGCCGCCAATCCCGAAGCCGACGCGCTCGCCGCGATCGTGGCCGTGGGCAAGGTCGAGAAAATCGCCGAAACCAAGGGCATCGTCTGCGCCGACCGCGTCTCGACCGCGGGACGCTTCCTGCGCGAAGCGATGCGCAAGCTCGCCGAGGCCAAGAATAGCGAAAATTTCACGCGCTGGACGAACGAGACGCTCGACGCGCGGGCGCGGCGCCATGCCGCCAATGTCACCTTCTGGCGCGATTTGGCCGACGCCGCCCCCGCAATGGGGATGTGCGCGACCGTGCTCGGGCTGGTGCGGATGTTCGCGCACATGACCGACCCCGCCTTGATCGGCGCGCCGATGGCGACCGCTTTGGTGGCGACCCTCTGGGGGATATTGCTCGCCAATCTGATCGCTGGACCGGTCGCGGACCGGCTCGAGCGCCTGTCCGAGGCCGAACTGGCCTGGCAACGCCGCACGCTCGATCATTTCTGCGCGCTTGCCCGGGCGGAACTGGATCATGCGCAAGGGCTGCGCCGCGTGCTCGAACGGAGCTACGGCACGTGAGAGCGGGTCGCCAGCGCTGGGCGCTGAGCTTCGCCGATCTTTGTTTGCTGCTGCTCGGCTTCTTCGTGTTGCTGCAGGCGAAGCCTGACGCGAACCATCTCTCCGCCGGCCTGCGCGCGGCCTTTGGTGCGCGCGCCGACGCCGCGCTCGAGCAGGACGCGAATGCCTGGTTCGAGCCCGGCGAGGCCGTATTGACCCCGCAAGCCCATAAGATCCTTGGCGATTTCGGCCAGGGCGCGAGAGGCGGGAAGCTGATCGTCAGCAGCCGGGGGACCGAACCCAAGGCCGCACGATTCGATGGCTGGGAGTTGGCTGCGGCCCGGACGGCGGCGGTGGCGCGCGAGCTCGGCAATGCCGGCATCGCGCAGGACAGGATCGCGATCGCGATCGACCCTGCCACCGGCGGCGGCCAGGTGATCCAGATCACGCGGAATTAGGGGGACTTAGCCCTTCCTGCCAAGGGAGGGGAGTTCGTGCAGCTTATTATCAATCTTGGCACGGCTTTTGCACAATTACGGGCATGACGATGCGTGCCCTTCCCCTGCTGGCCCTGCTTGCCGCCCCTGCGGCAGCGGCGACGCCCCAGTTCCAGAATATCGACGCGCTCGAGGCGCGGCTGATCAACGCGCTGGGCGCGGGTATCGGCGAGCCCGGCGGACCGGCTGTGCCGATCGACCGCCGGCTGAAGCTCGCCGCCTGCCCGGCAACGGTGCAGATCGATCCGCCCGCGATGGGCGCGGTCGCGCTGCGTTGCGCAGCCCTCAACTGGCGGATCCGCGTGCCGATCGCACGGCTGGCCGGCGCCCAGAACGTCGCGATGGGCGGCATGACGGGTGCGAAGGCCGATCCGGTCGTCCGCCGGGGCGATCCGGTGGACCTGGTTGCCGAAACCGATGGTTTCAGCGTCAGCGTTTCGGCCGTCGCGCAAGAGGATGGAGCGCCCGGAAGCCGCATCCGCGTCAAGGCCGACCGGCAAAATAGCCCGATTTTCGCGGAAGTTATCGAAAGCGGGCGCGTGAGATTACCAGGATTTAAATAATTGGCGATTGTGTCGTTATTCCGATCAGGCGATGGTTCTGGTTGGGTGAGCGTAGTGCGAAAGGATGCGACGATGATCAATGCAGTCGGACCGACCGGCATCGCTCGCGCAATGGGTGTGCGAAGCGAAGGCGTGGCCAAGAACGAGCCTGTCGCCAAGGTTGAATCGACAGACGCGCAGGCGTCCGGCACGGTCACCACGGCCGCCGCCGAGCTGGCCGCGCAGGGCGCGCCGATCGACACCGCGAAGGTGGCGTCGATCCGCGAGGCGATCGCCAACGGAACCTACAAGATCGATGCGAAGGCGATCGCCAATCGCATGATCGCGCTCGACCTGCCGACCGCGTGAACGACGCCGCGCTCCAACAGCTGGGCGATGCCCAAGCCGCGTTGATCGCCGCGCTGAACACGCGCGATATCGGGGCGATCGAGACGGCCAATGCCGCCGTCGCGACCGCGGTCGAGGACGTGCGCAAGGTAGGCGGCTGGAGCGATCGCCCCGGCCTGCGCGACGACCTGATCCAGCTTCTCAAGAACGCGGAAGCGGCGCGCGGCCATGTCAATGTGCGCGCCGACCAGAACCGCCGCAGCCTGGACAAGTTGATCAGCCTGGCGGGCACGCCGCGTGCGGCAGCTTATGGACGCAGCGGCAAGCTGAGCTGATCCCTTTCTCTATTTAGACACGTGAGAGCGCCGGCCGGGAGGTCGGCGTTTTTCGTTTTGGGCCCCTTTTCCCAAGGCCGCGATTGCCACGGCCGCGGGCCTGGATTGCTTCGCCGCTGCGCGGCTCGCAATGACGATGACTTTTTCGGTGGTCTTTGCGAGCGGAGCGAAGCAATCCAGACCCGCGCGCTCACGATGTCACCCTCCAAATTCTGGCACGTCTCTTGCTTCTTTTCCTCTGTAAGTAAGAGGTAGAGATGGCGACCAAAGCGATTAGCCGCAGTCTGTGGATCGGTTCGTTGAAGGGGGCTATCCTGCCCCTGGCAACGCTGATGCTTGTCGGGTTGATGATCGTGCCCGTGCCGAGCATCGTGCTCGACATCGGCTTCATCACCAATATCCTGATCAGCCTCGCGGTGCTGATGGTCGCGTTGAACGCCGAGAAGCCGCTCGATTTCTCCGCTTTCCCGACCGTCCTGCTCTTCGCCACTTTGCTGCGGCTCGCGCTCAACGTCGCGTCGACTCGCGTGGTGCTGGTCAATGGCCATACCGGCGCAGCCGCGGCCGGCCATGTGATCGAAGCCTTCGGCCATTTCCTGATCGGCGGCGACTATGCGGTCGGCCTGTTCGTGTTCGGTATCCTGATGATCATCAACATGGTGGTGATCACCAAGGGCGCGGGCCGCGTCTCCGAAGTGTCGGCCCGCTTCACGCTGGACGCATTGCCCGGCAAGCAGATGTCGATCGATTCCGATCTCAGCTCCGGCCTGATCACGCCCGAAGACGCCAAGGCGCGCCGGGTCGAGCTGTCGACCGAGGCCGATTTCTACGGATCGATGGACGGTGCGTCGAAGTTCGTGAAGGGCGACGCCGCCGCCGGCGTGCTCATCCTGGTCATCAATATCATCGGCGGCCTGATCCTGGGCGTGTTCAGCCACAAGATGGCGGTCGGCGAGGCCGCGTCCGATTATATCCAGCTGGCGATCGGCGACGCGCTGGTCGCGCAGGTGCCGGCCTTGTTGCTCTCGATCGCCGCCGCCGCAATCGTCACGCGTGTCAAATCCGATCAGGATCTGTCCAACCAGATCACCAGCCAGTTCGGCATGGCCAAGGCCTGGCCGCCGGTGGCGGGTATCCTAGGCTTCCTCGGCTTCCTGCCGGGCATGCCGCATTTCATCATCCTGCCCGCGGCGGGCATCGCCGGCACGATCGCGTGGAAGCTCAAGAAATCGAAGGACGCTGCCGCGGTCGCGGCCGCGATCCCCCTCCCCGCTCCGGTGGTCAACCCGAGCCAGATCCAATGGGAGGAGGTTTCGGACGGCGCCGCGCTCAGCCTGGAGCTGGGCTACGGCCTGGTCGGGCTGGTCGACGAGCGCAAGGGTGCGCCCCTGATGGCGCGCATCACCGGCATTCGCCGCCAGCTGAGCCGCGAGCTGGGCTTCGTCGTGCCGCTGGTGCGCGTGCGCGACAATCTGTCGCTCGGCCCCAACAGCTACCGGATCACGGTGGCCGGCGTGGTCGTGGGCGAGGACGAATGCTGGCCCGACGACCTGCTCGCGCTCGATTCGGGCGAATTGATCGCCACGATCGAAGGCCGCGTGACCAAGGATCCGAGCTTCGGCCTGGACGCGGTGTGGATCCGGCCCGAACAGCGCAACGACGCGGTCGTTGCAGGCTATACGGTGGTCGACGGCGCGACCGTGATCGCGACGCACCTCAACCAACTGATCGCCAATTCGGCCGCCGATCTGTTCGGCATGGATGAGGCACAGAAGCTGCTCGACGCGCTCAAGGAAAATTCGCCGCAGCTGGTCGCAGGCCTCACCCCGGCGCCGCTCTCGCTGGCGCAGCTTGCCGCGGCGTGCCGATCGCTGCTGGCCGAGGGCGTACCGCTCAAGGATTTCCGCCGCGTGGCGGAGGCGATGATCGACGCGTCGCGCGAAACCACCGACCCGGTACAGCTCAACGAAGCGGTGCGGCAGCGGATCGGCGCGCTGATCGTCCAGACGATCGTGCCGGTGCGCATGCCGCTTCCCGTCGTCACGTTCGACGCCGAACTCGAAGGCCTGCTCGCGCAGGCGGTGCGCGTCGGGCCGAATGCGGCGCACCCGTTCGAGCCCGCGCTCGCACAGCGGATCATCGCGGCGGTGAATCAGGCGGCACAGCCCTTGCTCGGCACCGCGACGCGTTTCGCTTTGGTGACCTCGCCGGTCGCGCGACGCGCGGTGGCAAGACTTCTTAAACCCCATCTACCTGAAACGCCGATCATGTCCTTCCTCGAGATTCCCGATGGCAAGCCGGTTGAAGTGATGGCGATCGTCGGCAGCCATGGCACCAGCGCGGCACCGACGCTGGCGGCCGGCCGGGAGATGGCGGCATGAGCCTTGCGCAACAGACCGCGGCTTCGGAAGGCGCGATGACCTATCAGCGCCGCCCGTCGCGGGCCGATCCGGCCGCGCTCGCGCGCCAGCATATGCCGCTGGTGCGCAAGATCGCATGGCACGTCCATGGCCGCGTTTCGAGCGCGCTCGACGTCGAGGATCTGGTGCAGATCGGGATGGTTGCCCTGGTCGAATCCGCCAACGGCTATGAGGATCGCGGCCACGCTTTCTCGACCTATGCGTCGATGCGGATCCGCGGCGCGATGATCGATCACCTGCGCCGCCACGCGACGATCTGCCGATCGGCGATGGCCAAGCGCAAGGCGATGAACGAGGCGTCCGCCAGGTTCGAGGCGCAATGGGGCCGATCCCCGAGCGAGGCCGAGCTGGCCAAGGCGATGGGCTTCGAACCGGCCGAATTCCGCGAAATGGCGGATTCGGCGATCTCGGTGCGCCAGGAATCGCTCGACGAGGTCTATTCGGACCAGTCGATCTGGTTCGCGGACGTCGAGGAGCGCGCCGACCAGACGCTCGAACGCGAGGAATTGGGCCGCGCGCTGGCGGAACATATCTCCGAACTGCCCGAACGCGAGGCGATGGTGCTGCAGCTTTACTTCGTCGAGGAGATGAACCTCGACGAGATCGGGCAGACGCTGGGCGTCGGCGCCGCGCGCGTGTGCCAGATCAAGAAGGCGGCGCTCGACCGGTTGCGGAAATCGCTTAGCGAATGGGCGGAGTGAGAAGAGGAAAACTGGCATCAATCCTCACTGGATCCCGGCGCATTGGTTGCTTCCGACCCTAGTGGCTCTTGTTCATTAACGCTGGAATCACGGCCAAATCCGGATGTTGCCCAATAACCGGATCAGCCATAGCTTATCGGGGAGATAGTTGGCTGGGAGGATTTATGGGCCTGCTGCTAATGGCGCTGCTCTTCTCCGCATCGAGCGCGGAGATCGACCCAGCCAAGGAAATTGAGGGGCTGCGAGTTCCTAGCGAGCTCTACTGGGCCGCCTATCGCGCATCCGGAGCCAAACTCTGCGATCCAACTCTACGAGGAAATCAGGAGCGGCAATTTAATAAGCGGTTTGGAGGTCGGGTCTCCAAGCTCATTTCGATCATCAGAGCTAAGCAACGTGAGCAATCCCAAGGCGATAACCTGATCGTTACGTCCAGTTGCCTTGCCTTCGTGGACCGCGACAGCGCCACGAACGACTTGTCTCGCGCTCTCGACGACTTCGGCCCAGCACTCGACGCGATAGAGCGGCGATACGGCAGCACCAACCCGTGACAGCTATCCACTGATCCTGCCCCGAAGCCGCCATTCGGCTTCCCACCATTAACGGCCGTTCTTGCGCGCCAGAGGCGCCCCCGCGCATATCTCCAATAGATTGCAGTACCGTTCGTTAGCGATTGCCCCGCCCGCTCACGACTCGCTCGCGCGAGCCGGCTCCGCGGCTGCGACGTGCTGCCGGCATGTCGCTGATCGTCGTTACGTCCCCTCCACCAGCCTGCGGCTGGTCCTCCTCCCCACGAAATCGTGGGGAGGATTTGGGTTAGCGGTGCGGTCTTGCCGCCGCGCCGCAGGGGTCGCGTTCGATCTGGATCGTGGCGTGGCCGATGCCGAAGCGCTGGTCGAGCAGCTCCGCCACGGTGCGGCGGACGTCCTCGCCATTGGCGTCCTCGACGATCGCGATATGGACCGAGCCGTTCACGTCGCTGATCGCCATCGACCAGACGTGGAGATCGTGCACGTCGCAGACGCCGGGATGATCGGCGATCGCCTGGCGGATCTCGGCCAGGTCGATGCCCCTGGGCACGCCTTCGAGCAGGACGTTGACCGTGTCGCTGAGCAGTGCCCAGGTGCGCGGCAGCACCCATAAGGCGATGCCGATCGCGACCACGGGATCGATCCAGACCTTGCCGGTGAAACGGATCAGCAGCGCGCCGATAATCACCCCGACCGATCCGATCGCGTCCGACCAGACTTCCAGATAGGCGCCCTTGACCGCGATGCTCTCGCCGCGGCCGCCCATCAGCACGCCCATCGCGACAACGTTGATGACGAGGCCGATCGCGGCCACGACCAGCATGCCGTTCGCCGCCACCGGCTCCGGAGTGTGGAAACGGCCGATCGCCTGCACCAGCACATAGGCCGCGGCGGCGAACAGCAGCAGGGCGTTGAAGGCGGCGGCGAGGATCTCCAGCCTTTTATAGCCGAAGGTGCGCTTGTCGTCGGGCGCCTTGGTGCCGATCCGCACCGCCATCAGCGCGATCAGCAAAGCCGCGACGTCGGTCAGCATGTGCGCCGCGTCGGACAAGAGCGCGAGACTGTTATAGAGGAAGGCGCCGACCAGCTCGATCGCGAGCACCGATCCGCTCAGGACCAGCGCCAGCCCGAGCGAGCGGGCGCTGGCGCCGGCGGTATGATCGTGATGGCCATGGCCGTGATCATGTCCGTGATGATCATGATGATCATCATCATGATGACGATGGGCGTGATCGTGATGGCTGTGCGCGGCGCTCATAGCCTGCGCCTTAAGGGGCTGGCGCGTAGTGGGCAACGCATCGCGGAAACGCTTCGTCGCCCAATAGAAGAAGCCCCGGGCGCCAAGGGGGAACAGCGCCCGGGGCCTCAACGCCCGTATCTGGTCAATCCTCGTCGAGGATTACTGGAGCAGCTTCAGAACGCTCTGCTGGCTCTGATTGGCCTGGGCGAGCATCGCGGTGGATGCCTGCGACAGGATCTGCGACCTTGCGAGGTTCGTGGTTTCGGTGCCGAAGTCGGCATCCTCGATCCGCGAGCGCGCGTCGCTCAGGTTGGTGATGTTGCTGGTCAGGTTGTTGACCACCGAGCTCAGGCGGCTTTCGGAGGCGCCCAGCGTAGCGCGCTTGGTGCTGACCGTGGTGATCATCGTGTCGAGCGAGGTCATCGCGGCCTGGGCGGTCGTCGCGCTGGCGAGAGAAACCGAGCTGACGGCCGACAGGTTGAGGGCGGTGAAGTCCATGCCGACCGTGTCGCTCGAGCTCGAGCCGGTCTGGATGGTGACGGTGCCGCCGGAACCGGCCGAACCGGTGAACAGGCCGACGCCGTTGAACTTGGTGTTCGCCGTGATCGACGTGATCTGCGAGGCCAGAGCCGTGACTTCGGTCTGCAGATT
>Ga0070660_100001748_pt1 | contig 14894 bp, 13 predicted proteins | sample KBSC33metaG_FD_64670 | JGI IMG/M metagenome (GOLD analysis project Ga0070660, IMG submission 64670) | Corn rhizosphere microbial communities from Kellogg Biological Station, Michigan, USA - KBS C3-3 metaG | ecosystem: Host-associated > Plants > Roots > Rhizosphere > Soil ... | reverse complement strand
GTAGTAGTTTTATCAAGTAATGACGGTTGCGCCGTAGCCCGCAGCAATGAGGCTAAAGCCCTGGGCATCCCCATGGGCGCGCCGGCTTTCAAGTATCGTGAGTTTTTCAAACAGCAGGGCGTCGTGCAGTTCAGCGCCAATTTCGAGCTCTACGGCGACGTGTCGGAACGCATCACTCGGCTGCTGACTCAGGTAACGCCGCGTATTGAAGTTTACTCGGTCGACGAGTCGTTTCTTGATTTGAGTGAGCTCGGCATCGCCAGTTACGTCGGCTGGGGCAGAGCCCTGCGCCAGCGCATACTGGACGAAATAGGCGTGCCGGTCTCGGTCGGCATTGCGCCAAGCAAAACACTGGCCAAGCTGGCTGGCGAGCGCGCCAAAAAAACTGCCGAGCTGAGAGATGTGCTTGATCTTTTTAGTCTGCCGCCAGAAGGCCGGGATCCGTATCTGTTGCAGACGCCCATTCGAGATGTCTGGGGCGTTGGCTGGCGCTTAACCCCGAAGCTCAAGGCCGAAGGCGTCTTTAATGCACTCGACCTGTGCCGCATGCGGCCGCAAGCCGCCCAGCAGCTGATGGGTATCCACGGCCGGCAAATGGTCAGCGAGCTCAACGGCCTGTCATGTTATCCGCTAGAACGCATAGGGCGTGTTCGCCAGAGTGTGATGCACGGCCGGCTATTCGGTCACGATACTAATCAGATCGACGTCCTTGAGGCAGCCATCGCCGGCCTGACCGCCCGGGCCGCCTATCGCTTACGTCGGGAAGGCTTACTGGCCCGCAAAGCCGCCGTGCGCTTTGCCAGCAACCGTCACCGGCCCGATTACCAGCGCCAACAGGCGGAGGTGCGGTTCACGACCCCAACAGCCGACACCGGTCGTATTACCGCCGAGTTGGTGCGCAGCACGCAGGAAACGTTCCGTTCCGGCATGCTGTACCACCGTGCCGATATTCTGCTGCACGATCTGGTCGACCAGCAGCGCTTCCAAGCCGATCTGTTGGGGAGCGTCGACATTGACCTCGACCAGCGTTCGCAAGCCCGCCTGAGCGCCCTGGACACCCTCAACGAGCGCTATGGCAAGCGCACCGTCCGCTACGCTGCCGAAGACCTCAATCAACGCTGGACTCCGAAATATGAGCTCCGCAGCCCGCGCTACACTACCAACTGGCAGGAACTGCCGGTCGCGCGCGCCCGGTCACATAATTAGGCGACTGGCGGCTGATCAGACGGTATCGGCGTTGATGGCGCCACCGGTTGGGCCGGGCTTGAAGGGGAAGGGGGTGCGGGGGCTGGAGGCGGAGCCTGCATAGGACCAGTAAGTGGTGTCGTCGGCTGAGGCGCCACAAATGGTGTCGGCTGCTGACCGGTCACGGCCTGCTTGATACCTTGGATTAGCTCTCCGGGGGTGGCAATACCGGCATCCTGGAAGGGGACACCAAGTGCAGCGGCTAGTTTCTGGCCTTTATCAACCAATTTACTGGTGTTAATACCGATAGCCAGGTTGGCTCGTTGCTGCTCGTCGGCGACAGTAACCAAGGTGCCGTCTTTCATTTGGACAGATAGCGTACGAGTGATGGCTGTCGACGTATTATTGTTACCAAACGTGATGCCGGACCCGTTATTCCCATTGCTATCATTGCCGTTATAAACTTGCTGATAGCCCTGAACCATCGTCACGGCCCGTACATCATCAAAAGAGAACTGTTGGCTTTGCCCCTGACGCTTCGTCAGCGACGCAAATGTCACCGTAAGCTGCCGAGCGGTTTTGTCAGCCACGACGACATCTGATTTTGTGAATAATAACGCCAGCAGCCCACAGGCGGCAAAGATAATTCCAGCCCCTACTAAGACCACTGCCTTTACCGCGACCAAGCCCGCCACGGCCATGCCAATGCCTATAATCAGAAATAAAATTCCTACCAGGCGTCCCGTCAGAGCGCCTTCTTTCAGGACCAACCGCGACGGCGAATCTTCTATAATTTTCATATTTTTACCTGTTTCTGTTATTTTAAACTAACTCGATTATAGTATCGGTATCGGTAAACAGCAACATGAAACTCCATATTATTACAATTGGTCAACCCAAGCTCGACTATGCCAAGCTCGGTTTCGCCGAATATCTGCAGCGGTTGCAACACTATCATCAGGTCCGCGTCACGCACATCGCCGACAAGCACAACGATGCCGATCACATATTAGCGGCTGCTGGGTCGAGTTATAAAATTGGCCTTGTCATTGAGGGGAAACAGCATACTAGCCAGGAGCTAGCAAAGTTCCTGGAATTCAAAGCCCAAAGTGGGCAAGAGTTAAGCTTTATAATTGGCGGCCCGGATGGCTTACCGCCCGAAGTCGTTACGGCCGCTGACTACTCCTGGAGCTTCAGCCAGCTGACCCTACCTCATGATCTGGCCATGGTCGTCTTAGCCGAAGCGCTCTATCGCGCCAGCACTATCAACGCTGGCCAGCCGTACCACCGCTAGAGCTATTCAGATTCGTTTTTTTCTTTGGTCTCTTGGAGCTTTTCTTCAGACCTTTCAACTTCTTTATCGAGTGCGTCTTCTAAACCCATGGTGAATCTCCTATATTTACAAGGAAAGTATAGACAATGACGAGGTACGCTTCAGTAAACAATCTTACCAGCTACCACTTCAACGTAACTTGGGCTACCTCTATATTAACGTTGCTCTGGAGTGACGTGAGATTCTTGACTGAAAAACCGGGGTTTACTTTTTTGCCCGGCGCCACACAGACCTCTTGTAGATCATTGGTAGCTGTGGAACTTAGATTGACAGTCAGATAGTTGTTATTATTGGCGAACTCGACAGTAGCAGTGGCCGTTCCGGCCTTGGGCTGCGTTACATAGACGTCGTAGCAGGCCGTTACATTACCTTTCACGCCTTGAGTATAGGTGAGCGCTTGGCCCGATCCTAAAAAGTTCACCGTCTGAGAGCCGACGAACGAATAGGGCACCGACGATGGACCCACGCTGCCGCCCTGGGCATTGCTGGAGTTCATAATTGCCGCATTAGTGATGCCGGTGGGAGCGGCGTGAGAATACTGCAAGACGAGGGCGCCGACGAGGCCAATGCTGACTGCTGCGAGTGCCGGTAAAACGAAGTGCGCGATGCCGCTCTGGTTGAGTTTAAGGTGTTCCATTGATTTTTCCTGTTTGTTTTTGAATTGTTCTGATTTGAATATAACCACGGGTGAACAGCACTGTCAACTCCTAAGGTGCTTGATTGATCAATTCGGCGGGACAGCAGTCATGGGCTTTCCCCCTAACACCGTGCTGTAAGCCAAGTAAATAGCCCAGCTAAAGCTGGGCTATTTACTTGGTGACCCCTGCGGGATTCGAACCCGCGATCTTCTGGATGAGAACCAGATATCCTGGACCACTAGACGAAGGGGCCATAAAATGCCTGTCGGCATTTTATGTAGACTCAAGCGAAGCGTCGCTAGTGAAACTAATCAGTTCTCGACAATTCACCAAAGCCCGGCTATCGTATCATATCTGATAGGGGGCGTCCAGAGGTGGGAAAGCATAAGAGAATTGCAAAATTTTGCTACACTAGAGGCAGTATATTATGGGCACCGCACTATTATTTTCTGCTAGATTAAGCCACGCGAGGGCACTATGAGACTGTTTGGTACCTCCAAACCGCACGGTCACACTTCGGCGGCGCATCTTTCCGAAAGCTTGAGCGACGAAAAGCTTAAGTTCGAAGTCATTATCAATAACATCGAAGACGGCGTCATGCTGATCGACGCGCAGGGCGTTATTCAACTCTGTAACCCCGGTGCCAGCACCATAACCGGCTGGCCAGCGGAAGAGGCCACCGGTATTAACATCCAACAAGTCATGAATCTGGTCGACGACAAAGGCGAATCGTATAAAGCGGCCGACAGCCCGTTTACCAAAGTATTCGCCGCCGGCCAGACCATCCGCGACGGCAAAGCCACGTTGCTAAAACGCGACAAAACAACGGTAGCCATCAGCTTAAGCCTGACCCCGCTGATGAACGAGGCCAAGCAGGCGACCGCCGCCGTAGCCGTTTTTCGCGACGTCAGCCAGGAGCGGGCCGAAGAGAAGCAGCGGGCCGATTTCATTAGCACCGCCAGTCACGAGATGCGGACGCCGGTGGCAGCCATCGAAGGCTACCTCGCACTGGCCCTCAACGACAAAGTCGCCACTATCGATAGCCGGGCCCACGACTATCTGGAGAAGGCCCACACCTCCACCCAGCACCTCGGCAAGCTGTTTCAGGATTTGCTGACCAGCGCCAAGGCCGAAGATGGCCGCCTGACCAGCCATCCGGTGGTGGTCGAACTGGGTGCCTTTTTAGAGCAACTGACCAATGATCTACGCTTTGTCGCCGAGAAAAAGGGTCTGTTCATGGAATTTGTGATCGGTTCCAGCGGCACCATCAACGCCAGCAAGGATGCACCGGGCAATGTGGTTCGACCGCTGTATTATGTGCTGGTCGACCCCGACCGCCTGCGTGAAGTCATAACCAACCTCTTTGATAATGCCGTCAAGTACACCCCGGAAGGCAAAGTCTCTATCGGTCTGACGGGCGACGCAAATGTTGCTCAATGCTACGTTCGCGACACCGGTCCGGGCATTCCAGCGGGCGATTTGCCGCACTTATTCCAGAAATTCTATCGGGTCGACAACTCAGCCACCCGCACGGTCGGTGGTACCGGCCTCGGGCTATTCATCTGCCGCAAGATCGTCGAACTCTACAATGGCCGCATTTGGGTCGAGAGCGAGTTAGGCAAGGGCAGTAGCTTTTATATTAACTTGCCACGTCTGTCGAATGAAAAAGCCAAACAGCTACAAGACGCTGCCGCTGCCAGCCCCGATATGAAGCCGGTTAACTCTTTAGCAACAGCGTGATACAATGAAGTCAAACGTAAGCATAAGCGAATTATAGAAGGACAACAGCTATGGCAAAAGTAATGTTGGTCGAAGACGACAATAATCTCCGTGAGATCTACGAGGCGCGCCTACAGGCCGAAGGCTATACCATCGTGTCGGCAAAGGACGGCGAAGAAGCCCTGGTGGTCGCCAAAGCCGAGAAGCCGGATCTGATTATTTCCGATGTCATGATGCCGAAAATTAGCGGCTTTGAGATGCTCGATATTCTACGCAACACTGACGGCCTGAAAGACGTTAAAGTTATTATGCTGACAGCGTTGGGCCAGAGCGATGACCAGCAGCGGGCCGACAAGCTGGGCGCTGATCGCTACCTGGTAAAGTCTCAGGTAACCCTCGAGGATATTGTGGATGTAACGCGTAAGTTGCTGGCCGCCGATGGTGTAGCCGCTGAACCGGCAGCAGCGCCAGCGGTCGCTGCCGAGCCAGCGCCTACTCCCGCCGAACCAATTGCTACCCCAACCGTCAGCACACCGATAGCGGTCAGTCAGGCACCCGCCGATGATGCAGCGGCCGTCACTACGCCAGTGTCCGAACCGGTGGCTACCGATCCTGCCCCTGACAACAGCGCCCAATCCAGCCAAGAGGAACAGGCTGGCGTGGAAGCCCAGATTGAAGATTTTGTAGCTGGCGCCACCTCTGAAGCCGACGCACCGTCGGTGACCGCCGCAGCACCGCCAGCCGAGGAAGCACCGGCCGCGGAACCCCCAACAGTCACTTCGGCACCAACGGTTACGACCGATGTCGCTGCCGCCACTGACGATAAGCTGATGGCTGACGCCGTCAACACGCTTGTTACCGATACGCAGCCCCCCGTTGCCGCCGTTACCGCACCCGCTCCTGACCCTGCGGCGTCCACAGCCGCCGAGACGCCAGCTCAACCAGCTAACACCGATGAAAGCAGCGGCAGTACTGGCGGCACCCGCATCATTACGCCGCTCGACGCATCGCCCAAACCAGACATTAATGCCTTGCTCGCTGCCGAAGAAGCCAAGGAAGGCTCGCCGACACCGCCGCCCAACACTAGTGTCCAGCCCGATAAGCCAGTCGACCCCAACAGCATTGCGCTGTAATAGCCATAAATCCGGAAGCCAGCTTGGCCTTCGGCTTTATGGCTTGAGACTTTATACTTAGGCGCATGCGTATTAATAAGTTTGTGGCCCAAGCCACCGGTCTCAGCCGACGCGCCGCCGATGCGGCTATTGCTGCCGGTAGAGTGACGATCGACGGCCAGCCGGCGCCAGCCGGTGCGGACGTAACCAGCGATCAAGCGATCGCTCTCGACCACCACAGGCTGCAAGCGCCTCAAGTGCACCATACCATTATGCTCAATAAGCCGGTTGGCTACGTCAGCAGCCGAGCGGGGCAGGGCAGCCAGACGATTTATGATCTGTTACCGGTAGCCTTACACCGTCTTAAACCTGTGGGGCGGCTCGACAAAGACTCGTCCGGCTTGTTGCTGCTGACAGACGATGGCGAGCTGGCCAACCAGTTAACTCATCCGCGCTATGCCAAAACTAAAATCTACGAAATCATCCTCGATCAACCGCTCCAGCCACTACATCAACAGATGATCAGCGATCATGGCATCCAGCTCGACGACGGTGCTAGCAAGCTCATGCTCAGTAAATTGGATGACCGCGGTCTCCGCTGGCGCGTCAGCATGCAGGAGGGCCGGAACCGCCAAATCCGGCGCACCTTTGCGGCTCTAGGCTATACCGTCACCGGCCTCCACCGCACACATTTTGGCGCCTATACTTTGCCGGCCGACTTGTCAGCTGGTAAGCACGCCGCTATAGCCGCTATATAAGATCGGCCGTCTCATATCGGAAGGTAGGCAGCCATTCGGTGTGCTCGGGCCGCTGTCGTACTTCCCGTAACGTCGCCACGCCGCCTTTAGTAAGATGACTGTAACGCAGGTTTCCAAATACCTGAGCGGCATAGCCGGGGATAGCAACAGCTATGAAACCTAAATCGTGCGTATGTCGCAAACCTACGTCCGCCGCGTCAACACTGGCCTCAAATTCATACAGCGTTTGGTCGAGCACCTGATAGGACTGCTCGACGACGTGCTTGGAGTCGGCGGGCGGTAGTATAGCTGGCTCCGATTCGACCAGTGTTGTCACACCATACTCCATGGTCAGAGCTTCCTGCAGCAATTCGGCGGCCCAACTAAACTCCCGCTTTAGTGAACCCATGGCGGGATTTGGTAGCAGCGGGCGAATGCCGACGATCGATGTATTTGGCCGAAAAACACCTTGATCCTCCAAAACCCGGGCGGCTGCTTGGGCTCTTCGACTGGCGCTTGGCCCGGAGTGCTCAGTTTCGGGATCTACAAAGCCGCCGACTAACGCCATATTGCCCACATAGCGTTCTAGGTGTTGCTGCTGCCGATACAGATTAGGGTTTAGGGCCGGCCAGCGGCCCAGTCTGCCCGGAGCTTGCCGCAGGCCGGCTGCAATTATCCGACCAGACGTTCTGGCCAGTCCGGCCGGTGTTCGAATCGCCACACTTTTTTCCATGCTACCCCCTCACCCATATGATGGGTTTTATTTTTATCGACAAAAGGTGAGTATAGGCTTACGCCTGAGTGGGGTCTGTACGTTTCGCCACTCAATATGGCGCAGCGGGCTAAATAATCACACGGGCCGACAGGGAGCGATGGTCGCTGACAGGAAGATGCTCGCCAATTCGGATCTGTTCCACACCTACATGCTGGGAGATGATAAAGTGATCGGGTTGTAGAAGCGGGAAATAAGCCGGAAAGGTTACTCGACGCATCCGATCAGCATCTCGAAAATCTGTATTGTTTGTGAGTATTTCCAGGCACTCGCCTTGGGCCATTTCGACATAAGCGTCGCTCAAAATAACGACATCGGCATCGAGCTGTTTGATGTGCTCGATGGCCGCCGGCATAGTAGCTGGTTCGGCGAGCGATTCCTGTGCATTCCAAGCTGCAATCTCAAGGGCCATGATAAAATTATACTAATATTTTTTAGTGGCCTTGTCAATATAGCGTAACAGAGGTATAATGTAGGTAAATGGCAGTAAAACTACCGATTGTGGCAATTGTGGGCCGGGCCAACGTGGGCAAGTCCAGCTTGTTCAATGCGATCCTTGACCGGCGCGAAGCCATTGTCGCCCGCGAAGCCGGCACTACTCGCGACAGCATTATGTCCAAGGCCGAATATAAAGATCAGCATTTCTGGCTGGTGGATACGGCCGGCATCAAAGACCCGGAAGATGACTTCGAGTTCACCATCCAGGAACAAATCACGCAGGCCGCCGACAGCGCCGATGTTATTTGGGTGGTCGTCGAAGCCGATATTCCGATTACCGACGAGGACCGCCGGGTTGCCAAGATGGCCCTCAAAAGCCGCAAACCCGTCTTTCTCATTATCAACAAGGTAGACAAGGCCAAAGGCGCTGATCTAAGCGGGTTTGATCGCCTCGGCATAAAGCCCATCTTGCGCACCTCGACCACCCAGTCACGAGGTATTGAGCAATTACTGGATCAGCTGGTCGAGACCATCCCTAAAGCCACCGCCACCGAAGACGACAACCGTTTACGGATCGCCATCCTCGGCCGGCCAAACGTCGGTAAGTCGCAATTGTTCAACAGCCTGGCTAAGAAGCAGCAGGCCATTGTGGCCGATCGCGCCGGCACGACCCGTGACGTCAATCGTGCAGTGGTGCGCTATCAAAATAGAGAAATCGAGCTGCTCGACACGGCCGGCATCCGCCGCAGCGGCAAGATTGAGGTCGGCATCGAGCGCTTCAGCGTTATCCGAGCCTTAGCAGCCATCGAACGGGCTGACGTCTGCTTGCTGCTGATGGATGTCAACGAGCTGAACGTCCAGCTCGATCAGAAAATTGCCGGCATGATCAAGGACGCCGGCAAGGGGCTGATCCTGGTCGTCAGCAAATGGGACATTGCCGAAGAGAAAGATTCCTTTACACGCGATGAATTAGCGCCCCGTATTGCCGCCAACTACGATTTCGTGCCGTGGGCACCGCTGATTTTTACTAGCGCCATCAGCGGCCAAAATGTAACCAAATTGTTTGAACTGGCCCAGCAAATCGACGAACAGCGCCATAAGCGCATCAGTACCAGCGAGCTGAACAAGTGGCTGCGCCAGGCCGTCGATGACCACCCGCCAGCCGGCCTCAAGAATCGCAGCCCGAAACTGAATTATATTGTTCAGGAAACCGACAATCCAACGCCCGCCTTCAAGATCTTTGGCAGTCATACTAAGTATCTTCATTGGAGCTACCGCCGTTATTTGGAGCGCCGCCTGCGCGAGTCGTTCGGCTACGCCGGCACGGCTGTCCAGCTATGGTTTATTGAGAAACACGCCACCCACAAACACGGCGTTAGCCCCACAAAAGAGAAGCCTGTCGAAAAACCCAGCAGTCCGCTGTATTAGCGGCGCCTTGATTATTGACCAGTGATACCAGATACTAACTGGTATGGCCTGGTTACAAAAACGCCCGCAAGTCAGCAACCCGACGATGTTCTATACCGTTGGACTCAATAAAACACTGTTGCTTGTCGGGCTCGGCAACCCGGGCAAAGAGTACGATCTGACCCGCCACAATATCGGTTTCGCCTGTCTGGATGCCTTTGTTGATAAAACCGATGCTATGGAACCGTGGATGCAAAAAAAAGATTTAAAATGCCTCCTCAGCAGTGGTCAGATTGGCGAGGCGCGGGTGCTGGCTATCAAACCACAAACTTTTATGAATCTCAGTGGTGAAGCCGTCCAGGCGACAGCTGCATTTTATAAGCTATCGCCGGAAAATATAGTCGTCTTACACGACGAGTTAGATGTTGCTTTCGGCCAAATCCGCCTACGGATGGGCGGCAGCTCGGCTGGGCACAACGGCATCAAATCCATCACGCAGCACTTGGGCGAAGGCTATGGCCGCGTCCGGATCGGCATCGGCCCGAAACGACCAGTTAGAATTAAGAGTGAAGATTTCGTGCTCCAAAAATTCTCCGACGAGGAACAAGCCCAGCTGCCCAACCTAACCCAGGAAGTGAATGCTCTCCTGAGCGAATACGTCTACGGTGGCCAGCTCCCGCACGACACCCGCAGTTTTATTGTCTAGCTTCGAGAGAGATCTGTTTTTCTAAGGCAGCGATCATGGCGGGGGCCAGCACCGGGACAAGCGCCACGCTCATCTCATCCAGATGATTTAAACGCTGTACAAAACTTGGCAGCAGCCGCATCTGTTCATCGCTCACTTCTGTCACATCACAGGTGAGCAGGTGTACAAATTCATTAAAATAGTCACCCCTGGTCCGTCGCACGCGGCCAAATACAGTGTTGACGGCGCCCAGGGGCATCTTGCCAGGTAAGCCAGAGGCAAATCTGTCCATTTCATCGAACTTTATGTGTGTCGAGTCAAATTCCATACTAAATATCAGTGTACCAAACTTCTGCGAGTCAACGGAACGGGCAACGCCTAAATATAAAGAGTCTCCGGAGGGCAAAAAGCCAAAGTCTTGGCTTTTTGTAGGCACGAGCGGAGCGTCATTAAAATGCGCAAACTAAAAAGGATCTCCGGAGGGGGTGGGCACCGCCGGAGATCCTTTCAGGGCTCGAACTTACATTCAAGCCGCTCATTGCACCCTTCAACCCACCCCGGCGAAACATCGATGTCGATAATCAAATGACACGTGTCTCCGTCTTGCGACAAAACCATTTAGGCTCGCTTTGAGTCGGGGACCCCGGGATCCTGACAATCAGGATCGAGGAATCTAGTTAAAGGGGTTAGTATGCTTTAGAGCGCTTTAGCTCGAGGCCAACAGCTAGAGGTAAGTGGAGGGTAACAACTTTCCTTAGCGCGCTCTAAAACAATCTAACGATAATCCCCGCGCCCTAAGGCGAGAGGTGTTAGAATAGGGTAAAGGTACAAGAGTTCAGAATTTTGAACTCACAATTTGCTAGTTTATCAAATTCATGGCATTATGTCAATACTTAAACCTATTTATGCATGAATAGCAAGAAGCTCACGCTTATCCCACCTCTGTTACGGCAGATCCCCAGTCCGCCCAAACAGCTATGGTGCGCCGGTGCCAATTTAGATGATTTACTGGCCCGGCCACGGCTGGCCATCGTTGGTAGCCGGAATGTGTCACCATACGGCAAACAGGTGACGCTACAGCTCAGCCGTCAACTGGCAGAGCAGGGCGTTGTGATCGTTAGTGGCTTGGCGCTCGGGGTTGATGGCCTGGCGCATCAAGCAGCACTCGAGGCACAAGGGCTGACCATTGCCGTACTGCCGAGCTCGCCGGATATCATCACGCCAGCCACGAATTATCGTCTAGCCGAGCAAATCGTGGCGCAGGGCGGGGCGCTCGTGAGCGAGTATCCAGCCGGCACACCAGCCTTGAAGCAGCATTTTATAGCTCGCAACCGGCTCATCGCCGGTCTGGCCGACGCCGTCTTGATAACTGAGGCCGCCGAGAAGAGCGGCAGCCTCCATACTGCCACGTTTGCCCAAAAGCAGGGCAAACCGGTGCTGGTAGTGCCAGGCAATATCACCAGTCAGGGGTCGGCAGGGACCAATAATCTGCTCAAAGCTGGCGCCACGCCCGTCACCGCCTACACCGACGTTCTAGACGTTCTGGGGCTGCAAGCTCATCAAACGCCCGCTCACGCCGTCCAAGGTGCTACCAGCGACGAACAGCGCCTGCTGCATCTGATACTGCGCGGCGTTAACGACGGGGCTGAGCTGCTGCGGCGCAGCGGTCTGACGGTCAGCGACTTTAATCAAGTAATGACGATGCTAGAAATTGGCGACAAGATACGGGCACTGGGTAATAATCAGTGGGCGCTGGTGTAGGTCGCAAGAATCAGGTGGCAGGTAGCAAAAATGGAGCAGGGGGCAGGGCATGCGAGCTGCTGCCTGCAACCTCATCGTCGACATGCTACACTGACAACATGAAGCTTATGATTTTTATTGGCTTGACCATCGGCGGCACAGTCGGCGGCTGGCTGGGCGCCGCCATGAGCCACGGTAACTGGTTCAGCGGCTGGAGCATTCTGTTGAGTACGCTCGGCTCCTTCGCCGGCATCTGGGCCGGCTATAAAGCCAACCAATACATTTAAATACTTGCGGTTTTTCAGGTTATTCTTATATATATTGTTGCAAAATACTAGCATGTGCGCTTACTATAGGAGCTTATGGCCAAAAACTTAGTTATCGTTGAAAGCCCCGCGAAAGCCAAAACTATCGAGAAGTTCCTCGGTAAAGACTATGTCGTGAAGAGTAGTTTTGGCCATATTCGGGATCTGCCCAAAAAAGGGCTCAACATAGATTTAGAGCATAATTTCGAACCGCACTACGAAGTCAGCGCCGACAAGCGTAAGGTCGTCAGCGAGCTCCGGAAAGCAGCTGCTGGCAGCGAAGTCTGGCTGGCCAGCGATGAAGATCGCGAAGGTGAGGCAATTGCCTGGCACTTAGCGCACGCCCTCAAGCTTGACCCGGCCAAAACTAAACGTATTGTCTTCCATGAGATTACCAAGACAGCCATCGACGCCGCCATCAAACAGCCGCGTACGGTTGACCTGAAGCTGGTCGACGCCCAACAGGCACGCCGTGTGCTTGACCGTCTGGTCGGCTACGAGCTATCACCAGTGCTCTGGAAGAAGGTCCGAACCGGCCTGAGTGCGGGCCGCGTACAGTCGGTTGCCGTGCGTATTATTGTTGATCGCGAACGCGAAATTCGTGACTTTACTCCCGAAAGCTCTTTTAAGGTAAGCGCTGTTTTTCTGGCCGATGGCGCCGAACTACCAGCCGAACTTCAGAATAAAATTACCAGCGACAAAGACGCCGAGGCTTGGCTCAACGAGGTTCGCAATGCCAGCTACACGGTCAGCAACATCGAACAGAAGCCCGGTAGTCGCAACCCAGGCGTGCCATTTACGACCAGCACGCTACAGCAAGAAGCCAGCCGCCGCCTCGGCTACAGCGTTCGGCAAACCATGACCTTGGCGCAACGGCTCTACGAATCGGGCCATATTACCTATATGCGCACCGACAGCACGACGTTGTCAGGTCTGGCCATCAAGAACGCCGAGGACTATATTTTAAAGAATTTTGGTGAGCAGTATCATCACCGGCGCCAGTTCAAAACTAAGAACTCCAGCGCCCAGGAGGCGCACGAAGCTATCCGGCCGACCAGCTTTACCAATACCAGTGCCGGTGGCGACGAACAGCAGAAGAAGCTGTACCAGCTGATCTGGCAGCGCGCCCTGGCCAGCCAAATGAGCCCAGCCCAGCTGGAGCGCACTGAGGTGACTATTTCGATTAATCGAAATAGTCACCCTGAGCACAGCGCCAGCGACGCCGAAGGGTCCCGCGCAGACGCTCACGAGATCTCTCGACAAGCTCGGGATGACAGTGTTTTTATTGCCAAGGGTGAAATTCTGCGCTTTGACGGCTTTATGAAGGTGTATGGCGGTACTAAAGACGACACGCTACTGCCACCGATCAGCGTTAGCCAAACACTGCCTCTACAATCAATGCGCGCTACTGAAACCTTTAGCCGTTCGCCGGCTCGCTACTCCGAGGCCACCCTGGTGCGTAAGCTGGAAGAGCTGGGCATTGGCCGCCCGAGCACCTACGCCCCGACAATCTCGACCATCCAGACCCGCGGCTATGTCGAGAAGAAAGACCTCGACGGCACGGAGCGTACCGTCACCGAGATCGTACTCGAACAAGGCACCGTCAGCCGCCAAACCAACACCGTTATAACAGGGGCCGACCGCAACAAACTGCTGCCGACGCCAATTGCCGAAGTTACGACTGACTTTCTCGTGAAGTATTTCCCAACGATTGTCGATTACGACTTTACGGCCAAAGTGGAAGCAGACTTCGACAACATTGCCGAAGGTAAGCAGCAGTGGGCGGCCATGATTAAAGCCTTCTATCAGGATTTCCATCCGTTGATTGAAAACTCTGCCGATATTTCTCGTCAGGAAGTCTCCCAGGCCAGGGAGCTGGGGGTAGATCCCAAGACCGGTGAACCAATTTATGCCCGCTTTGGCCGTTATGGACCGATGCTATTGCGCGGCGACATCACTGACGAGACCAAAAAGCCGGCTTTCGCGCCCATACCCGCCGGCACCACCATGGACACCGTGACGCTCGAACAAGCCCTGGAGATGTTTAAGCTCCCGCGCCTGGTCGGTACCACCGAAGACGGTAAAGACATCAAGGCTAACATTGGTCGTTTTGGCCCGTATGTCCAGGTCGACAAGACCTTTGTATCGATTAAGCCGCTCGACCCATTCACTATCAGCGAGACAGAAGCGCGCGACTTATATGTGCAAAAGTTGGCCAAAGATGCTGCCAAAAACATCAAGGCCTTCAAAAGTGGTGTCAAAATTCTCAACGGGCCATACGGCCCGTATGTGACCAACGGCAAGAAGAACGCTCGGATTGCTAAAGACACCGATCCGACAACCTTAACAGAGGCCGATGCCAAAGCCCTGCTGGCGGCTGCACCGGCTAAAAAACGGGGTTTCCGGCGCGGCAAGCGGGCTACCAAAGCCAGTAAATAAGCTCGTTTTCTTGCTGCGCAGTAAAGCATATTGCTCTGTAACATTTCTACAACATGTACTACGCACAGCTGTCAGGAATGTGCTACAATAAGTCATAGATCGGAATATGTTGACTTTTAAAAACTATAGTTTTATAATACTAATAAGCTCTATTGATTAACAGGGAAGATTTCACCTTATGGCCCAAGCCGAAACTACGACCGAACCGACGACCGAACAACTGGTGAATGGTGTGCTGGGCACCATCGACCGCGAGCGCGAACGTGAGATTATCGCTCGCCGCTTCGGCCTGTTTGACCGCAAAGAAACCCTCGAGCAAATTGGTGAAATGCTCGGTATTACCCGTGAACGTGTTCGTCAGCTCGAAAAGTCGGTTATGACCAA
>Ga0070660_100001747_pt1 | contig 14895 bp, 16 predicted proteins | sample KBSC33metaG_FD_64670 | JGI IMG/M metagenome (GOLD analysis project Ga0070660, IMG submission 64670) | Corn rhizosphere microbial communities from Kellogg Biological Station, Michigan, USA - KBS C3-3 metaG | ecosystem: Host-associated > Plants > Roots > Rhizosphere > Soil ... | reverse complement strand
TCCTGGACGAGGAGGACGGAATCGACGCTGTCGGGGACGGTGCCGTCCTGGACCGATCGGGCCAACTCCTCGCCGTTTCCATAGCGGGCGATGCCGGCGCCGGACCCGCCGATATTGGCCTTGACCATCAGCGGCCAGCGCATCGTCTCGGCCGCGGCGGCGAGATCCTCGCGGCGGTGGACGATGCGGGTGTCGGGGATGGCGTATCCGAGGCGGCTGATGAGCGAGAGTTGGCGGGCCTTGGAGCTGTCGACGGCGATCACCTCGGCGCCGTTCAGCACGCGCGCGCCGTTGGCCGACCAATGGTCGAACAGGCTCTCGGCGTAGAAGATGCCGTGCTGGGTCTCGCGCAGGAAGGAGGACATGGCGACGCGGCTGAGGACGAGCGGCGCGGGGACGCCGCGCGCGGCGGGATCGAAGCTGTGGTCGGAGAGGCGGATCGCTTCGTACTCGACGCCGTGGCGGTCGAGCGCGGCCCAGAGGGGGAGGAACCATTGCGGGTGCTCGTACAGCACCGCCAGATCGGGTTTCATCGGGAGACCTGTAAGCGTGGAAGGCGCCATGTGTGCGTTCGGCAGCGAGAATGGAAGGGTTGGGACAGCCTATTTGGCTGTCCCCTCGGGGGGTGGCGAGGGGACAGTCGTGGTGAGGGGGACAGTCAGATAGACTGTCCCCGGCGGGCGCTTGACCTTCGCGCCGCTCGGCCTTCAGGAGAGGGGATGGACGAGCTGGAGAGCTTCGCCGCCTTCGCCGGGCGGCTCGCCGACGCGGCGCGGGCGGAGACGCTGGAGCGGTGGCGCGCCGGCTGCGCGGCCGAGGGGAAGGCCGGGGCGGCGGACTTCGACCCCGTAACCGAGGCGGATCGCGGGGCCGAGCGGGCGATGCGGGCGCTGATCGAGGCCGAGTTTCCCGACCACGGCATCTTCGGGGAGGAATTCGAGGATCGGCCGGCGCGGGGGCGGTGGGCGTGGAGCCTCGACCCGGTCGACGGGACTCGCTCGTTCATCTGCCGGCTGCCGACCTGGACGACTTTGATCGCCTTGCTCGACGAGGGGCGCCCGGTACTGGGGGTGATCGACGCGCCGGTGCTGGGGGAGCGCTATGTCGGCTGGGGCGAGGCGGCGTGGCGCAACGGCGAGCCGGTGCGGGCGAGCGGGTGCGCGAGGCTGGCGGAGGCGCGGGTGTCGACGACCGACCCGTATCTGTTCGAGGACATGGGGGTGTGGGAGCGGATCCGCGGTGCCGCGCGGACGACTCGCTACGGCCATGACGGCTACGGCTATGCGTGCCTGGCGGCCGGCGGGCTCGACCTGGTGATCGAGTGCGGGCTGAAGGCGCACGATTACAATGCGCTGGTGCCGGTGGTGCGCGGCGCGGGCGGGTGGATCGGCGATTGGGAAGGCGGCGAGGATTTCGCGGCGGGGCGGGTGATCGCGGCGGCTTCGCGGCGGCTCTATGAGGAGGCGGTGGGGGTAATATCCCTCTCCCCGGCGGGGAGAGGGTAGGGAGAGGGGGCTCGGCGTTCGAGCTTTCACTCCGAGTCAGTACCCCCTCACCCCAACCCTCTCCCCGTCGGGGAGAGGGGGCCGGTGGCGTGGCGTTGCCGCAACACCTCCACCACCTCCGCCCAGCCGAAGCCCTTCGCCTGCATCAGCACCGTCAGATGGTAGAGGAGGTCCGCGGCTTCCTCGGCGCATCCCGCCGGGTCGCGGGTGACCGCCGCGAGGGCGAGCTCGACCCCCTCCTCGCCGACCTTCTGGGCGATGCGGGGGAGGCCCTCGGCAAGGAGGCGGGCGGTGTAGCTGGTCTCGTCGCCGGTGGCGGCGCGGTCGGCGACGATTGCCGCGAGCCCGGCGAGCCAGCCGGGGCCGGCGGGGCCTTCGCCGCCGAAGCAGCTCGGCGTGCCGAGGTGGCAGGTGGGGCCCTCCGGATCGGCGAGGACGAGGAGGGCGTCGGCGTCGCAATCCTCGTGGATTGCGGCGACGCGCAGCACGTGGCCGCTGCTCTCGCCCTTCTGCCACAGGCGCTGCTTCGAGCGGCTCCAGAAGGTGGCGAGGCCGGTCTCCAGCGTCGCGGCAAGGGCGTCGCGGTTCATGTAGCCGAGCATGAGGAGGCGGCCCGAGGCGCGGTCCTGGACGGCGGCGGGGAGGAGGCCGTCCATCTTGTCCCACGCGAGGGCGGCGAGGTCCGCCTGGGTCAGAGGCGCATTTCGATCGCGCATGACGCGAGATACTCCTTCAAGGCGGGGATGGCGATGAGACGGTCGTGGAAGACGGTGGCGGCGAGGGCGCCGCTGGCACCGGCCTCGAGGAAGGCGTCGCGGAAATGCTCGGGCGCGCCGGCGCCGCCCGAGGCGATGACGGGGACGGTGACGGCGTCGACCACCGCGCGGGTGTGGGCGAGGTCGTAGCCGGTGCGGACGCCGTCGCGGCGCATGCAGTTGAGGACGATCTCGCCGGCGCCGCGGCCGGTCGCCTCGCGCACCCAGTCGAGGGTGCGGCGGCCGGTGTCGCGGGTGGCGTGCGGGGAGCCGGTATATTGCTTGACCCAATAGTCGCCGTCCGCCTCGAAGCTGTCGACGCCGAGGACGACGCACTGGGCGCCGAAATCGCGGGCGAGCTCTTCGATGAGGGCGGGGCGTTCGAGCGCGGGCGAGTTGATCGACACCTTGTCGGCGCCGGAATCGAGGCAGGCCGCGGCCTCGTCGCGGGTGCGGATGCCGCCGGCGACGGCGAAGGGGATGTCGATGACGCGGGCGATGCGGCGGACCCACTCGGTGTCGAGGCTGCGGCCCTCGGCCGAGGCGGCGATGTCGTAGAAGACGAGCTCGTCGGCGCCTTCGGCGGCGTAGCGGAGCGCCGATTCAACGATGTCGCCGGCATCGCGATGGTCGCGGAACTGCACGCCTTTCACGACTCGGCCGGCGAGGACGTCGAGGCAGGGGATGATCCTACGCGCAGGCATCGAGCGCCTCCGCGAGGGTGAAGCGGCCTTCCCACAGCGCCTTGCCGACGATCGCGCCGGCGGTGCGGAGGCGGCGGAGGTCGTCGAGCGAGGCGACGCCGCCCGAGGCCTGGATGGCGAGGTGCGGGAGGCGGCGACCGGCTTCTTCGAGCAGGGCGAAATTGGGACCCTCGAGCATGCCGTCCCGGCCGATGTCGGTAAGGAGGAGGTGGCGCGCCCGGGGAAAGCCCGCGGCGACGTCCCAGAGGCTCATGCCGCTGTCCTCGGTCCAGCCGGCGGTGGCGACCTGGGGGGCGCCGTCGATCAGGCGGACGTCGAGCGAGAGGGTGATGCGGTCTCCAAACTCCTCGAGCCAGGCGGCGACGAGGCCGGGCTGCTTCACCGCGAGGCTGCCGACGACGACTCGGCCGGCGCCCGAGTCGAGCAGGCGGGCGATCTGGTCGCGAGTGCGGATGCCGCCGGCGAGCTGGAGCTTCAGCGGAGCCTCGGATGCGAGGCGGGCGAGGAGATCGTGCTGCACGGGCGCGCCGGCCTTGGCGCCGTCCAAGTCGACGACGTGGGCCCAGGCGGCGCCGGCGGCTGCGAAGGCGGCTAGGGCTTCGGCCGGATCGCCGGGATAGGCGGTGGCGTCGTCGAAGCGGCCCTGGGCGAGGCGAACCACGCGGCCGCCCATCAGGTCCATGGCGGGATAGAGGATCATTGGCTGAGGAAGGCCTGGAGGAAGCGGGCGCCGGCGGCGCCGGAGCGTTCCGGGTGGAACTGGGCGCCCCACCAATTGCCGCGGCGGATGGCGGCCGGGATCGGGCGGCCATAGTCGGCGGTGGCGACGGTCTCGGGCCCCAAGTCGCAGGCGAAGCTGTGGGCGAAATAGACATAGTCGCCGTCGGCGAGGCCGATGGCGGGGTCGGTCACCGCGAGCCTGCTCCAGCCCATGTGGGGGACCGGGCGTCCCGGGCCCGGATCGAGGCGGCGGACCGCGCCGGCGAGGATGCCGAGGCATTCAGTCTCCTCCTCGTCGCTGCGCGCGAAGAGGAGCTGCATGCCGAGGCAGATGCCGAGCACCGGCTGGACGAGGGCGCGCAACGGCTGGACGAGGCCGCGGGCACGGATCTGCTCCATGGCGTAACCCGCTGCGCCGACGCCGGGGAGGATGACCTTGTCGGCGGCCGCGATCTCCTGCGGATCGGCGGTGACGCGGGGAGCGAGGCCGAAGCGCTCGAAGGCGATGGCGACCGAACCGATATTGCCGCAGCCGACGTCGACGATGGCGAGGTTCACAGCACCCCCTTGGTGCTGGGAAGCGCGTCGCCGTCCCGCTTCACCGCCTGGCGCAGGGCGCGGCCGAAGGCCTTGAAGCAGGCTTCGGTCTTGTGGTGGTCGTTGGCGCCGGCGACCTTGACGTGGATGGCGGCGCCGAGGCTCTCGGCGAGCGAGTGGAAGACGTGGGAAGTCATTTCGGTGGGATAGGCGCCGATGTGGCTCGCCTCGAACGTCCCTTCGAAGACGCCGAACGGGCGGCCGGAGAGGTCGATGAGCACCTGCGCCTCCGCCTCGTCCATCGGCAGGGCGAAGCCGAAGCGGCCGATGCCGCGGCGGTCGCCCAGCGCGCGGCTGAGGGCGGCGCCGAAGGCCAGCGCGCAATCCTCGATCGAGTGGTGGCCGTCTATGTCGAGGTCGCCGTCGCAGGTGAGGACGAGGCTGAAGCCGCCATGGGCGGCGACCTGATCGAGCATGTGGTCGTAAAAGGGGATGCCGGTGGCGATGCGGCGCGGGGCGGCGGCGTCGAGGTCGATTGCGACGGCGATCTGCGTCTCCTTGGTGTCGCGGACCAGCTCGGCGCGACGGGCCGGGGCGGCATTCGTCTCGACGCCGAAGGCGCGCAGGGCGGCGGCGTTCTCGGCGTCGGTGCCGATGGTGAGGCGCAGGCCGCCCGGCGCCGCATTCGGGCGGAAGCGGGCGCGGATGCCGAGGCGGCGGAGCTCGTCGGCGAGCGCGGCGGGGTCGTCGACTTCGAGGAAGAGGAAGTTCCCGCCGCCGTTGCGCACCGTCTTCACGGTGGGCGAGCGTTCGAGCAGCGGCGCGAGGCGGTCGCGCGCCGCCTTGATCCGGGCGATCCGCTCCTCGTGGACGGCGCGGCGGGCGGGGGCGAGCGCCGCCATCGCCGCTTCGATCGACAGGCTGGGCAGCGGATAGGGAGGCAGCGCGCGGGCGGCGATGGCGATCAGCTCCGGATTGCCGATCGCGCAGCCGATGCGGGCGCCGGCGAGGCCGAACGCCTTGGACAGCGTCTTCAAGACGACGAGATTGTCGCGCCGCGTCGCTTCGGCGGCGAGGCTGGGGGTATCGGCGAAGTCGAGATAGGCTTCATCGACGACGATGAGCGTCTCGGGGAGCGCGTCGGCGACCTTCAGCACGTCGGCAGGATCGACCGGATTGCCCGTCGGGTTGTTGGGCGAACAGAGGAAGGCGAGCTTCAGGTTCGGCTCGGATGCGGCGCGGGAGAGAAAAGCTTCGGCGTGGAAGTCGAAATTCGAATCGAGCCCGACCTCGACCAGCCTCGCGCCCTGCAAAGCCGCGAAATGCGCGTAGGCGGAGAAGGTCGGGGTGCAGATCGAGACCGCATCTTCGGCCGGGCGGCAGAAGGCGCGGACGAGGACGTCGATGGCGTCGTCGGCGCCGCGGCTGACGAAGAGAGTGTCGGGCGCGACGCCGTAGAGCGCGGCCATGGCCTGCTTGAGGCGGGCGGGCTGCGGCTCGGGATAGCGGTTGAGGCCGGCGGCGAGGGCGCCCTCGCTGAGCGGCGGGTAGGGATTCTCGTTGGCGTCTAGCTTGATCGCGTCCGCGCCGAAGGCGTCGTTCGCCTGGGCGGCGATATCGAACGGCGCGAGGGCGAGGATTTCGGGCCGGGCGAGGCGGGTGGCGAGCGAGCTCATCGCGCCGCCTCCAGCCGCGCGTCGGCCGCGCGAGCGTGGGCCTCCAGGCCTTCGAGGCGGGCCAGTGCCGCGGCCGGCGCGGCGATGCGGGCGGCGGCTTCGGGGCTGACGGTCTGGACGCTCATCGCCTTGAGGAACGTGTGGACCGAGACGCCGCTCCAGGCGCGCGCGGCGCCGTCGGTTGGAAGGACGTGGCTGGAGCCGGCGAGATAGTCGCCGAACGTCTCGGCGGCGAGTCGGCCGGCGAAGACGGCGCCGGCGTTGCGGATCAGGGGGAGGAGCGGCTCGGGGTCGGCGACCGCGAGGGAGAGGTGCTCGGGGGCGTAGGCGTTGGCGATCTCGACCGCTTCGGTGAGATCGGCGGAGAGGATTATGCGGGCGTGCGCGAGCGAGGCCTGGGCGGTGGCGGCGCGCGGCAGGGTCGCGGCACGGGCGCCCACCTGCGCTTCCGCGGCGCGGGCGAAGGCGGCGGAGGGGGTGACGAGGAGGACCTGCGCCGAAGCATCGTGCTCGGCCTGGCTGAGGAGGTCTGCGGCGACCATGGCCGGATCCGCGTCGGCATCGGCGATGACGAGGAGCTCGCTCGGGCCGGCGGGCATGTCGACGGCGGGGCCGCCGGGGAGGCTGGAGACATGGGTCTTGGCCTCGGCGACCCAGGCGTTGCCCGGGCCGCAGATCTTGTCGACGCGGGTGATCGGGCCGGCGCCGAAGGCGAGCGCGGCGATCGCCTGGGCGCCGCCGGCGGTCCACACGGCCTCGATGCCGCAAAGCTCCGCCGCGAGCGCGATGACCGGATCGAGGCCGCCCCCGGGACGCGGCGGGGTGACGGCGACGATCTCCCGCACGCCGGCGGCGCGTGCCGGCAGAGCGAGCATCAGCAGGGTCGAGAAGAGCGGCGTCTTGCCGCCCGGAATGTAGAGTCCGACGCGGTCGACCGGCCGCCAGACCTTGCGCACGACGAGGCCCGGCATCGTCTCGACGGCGTGTTCACCGGGAAGGCTGCCCTCGTGAAACGCGCCCACGTTGCGGGCGGCGAGCTCGATTGCCTCCACCTGCTCCGGCGAGAGGGTGCGCCGCGCCTCGGCGGCGAGGGGCGCGACGTCCACCCGGCGGGGGGCCTCGCCGTCGAGGCGCTCGGCCTGCGTGCACAGCGCTTCCCATCCGCCGGCGCGGACGTCCTCGACGATCGCGCGCACCGCTGCCTGCAGCGCCGGGTCGCTCCGCCCGGCCGGGCGGGCGAGCGCGGCGGCCTTGGCGGTCGGGCCGAGATCGGACCAGACGAGCGTCTTCACAGCATCATCTTTTCGATGGGGACGACGAGGATCGCCGAGGCACCGGCTTCCTTGAGCTTCTGGAGGGTCTCCCAGAAGACCGATTCCTGGCAGACCGCATGGACGGCGAAATGGCCGGCGCGGCCGTGCAGCGGGATGATCGTCGGCGCTTCGGCGCCGGGGAGGATTTCGGTGATCCGCTTAAGCGCCTCGCCCGGCGCGTTCATCATGATGTACTTGGAATCGCGGGTGGCGAGGACGCCATCGATGCGGCTCAAGAGCCGCTCGCCGAGCGCCGCCTGTTCCTCGCCGAGCGGCCGGGCGGTGCGGATGAGCACCGCCTCGCTGTCGAGCACCGTCTCGACCGCGCGAAGGCCGTTCGCCTCGAGCGTCGCGCCGGTGGAGACGAGGTCGCAGATGAAGCCGGCGATCTGCAGGCGGGGGGCAAGCTCGACGGCGCCGTTCATCGTGACGACCGTCGCGTCGATCCCGTTCTCGGCGAGGAAGCGGCGGACGATGTTCGGGTAGGAGGTGGCGATGCGGGCGCCGGCGAGGGAAGCAGGGCCGGCCCAGGTCGTCGCTTCCGGCGCGGCGATGCGCAGGCTGCAGCGGCCGAAGCCGAGCTTCGCCACCGTCTCGAGGCCCAGGTCGGCGGTGCCGAGGGCGAATTCCTCCAGCACGTTGCCTCCGACGATGCCGAATTCGCAGGCGCCGTCGGCGACGAAGGTCGGGATGTCGTCGTCGCGGACGAACATGAGGTCGGCCGCAAAGTTCTCCACCCGGGCGGTGAGCGCGTTCTTGCCCTCCTGGATGCGCAGGCCCGCGTCCTTGAGCAGCCCGCGACTGAGTTCGGACAGGCGGCCGGACTTCTGGATGGCGATGTGCAGGCGATCGCGGTCAGCGAGCATCGTCGCCCTCCTCGAGCGCATCGAGGGCGCGCCGATAGCCGAGGTGCGGCTCCTGGCGCAGGAAGCGGGCGACGCGGACGACGGTGGTGGTGCTGACTCCCGTCGCCTCGTGGATTTCGCGGTAGGACATTTCGGTGCCGTCGAGCAGGCGCGCGACGTGCCAGCGCTCGGCGAGCGTGCGGATCTCCTGCGGAGTGCACAGATCGGTGAGCAGCTTCGCCATCTCCGCCTCGCTCCGGGGCGTGCGCAGCGCGGCGCACAGGTCGGCGGCCAGCGTCGCGCTGTCACGGGTAGGGGAAAGGGCGGTGCGGGCGATCATTTGTTCCAACGTGCTAATACGATAGGACGCGAGGTAGGGGTGTCAGCGCCGTGCGTCAACCCCTTCGACCCCGTCACCCCGGACTTGATCCGGGGTCCGCCTTCCCCTCAACTGGGCTTCAACAGAAGAAGGCGGATGCCGGATCAAGTCCGGCATGACGATTGGGGGCAATGATGACGAAATCGGTCGAGGAGCTGGCGCAGCAATTCCTGGGGCGGGACGCGCGGGAGCTCGGCAAGCGCGAGCTCAGGGTGCTGAGGACGATGGCGGAGCGGCAGCCGGTCAGCATCGACCAGCATACCGCGGAGATTCCCGACACCTTCTGGGACCGGCTCGCCGACCATGTCGCCGCGGTCGGCGGCTCGTGGGGGTTCATCTTCGGCTTCTTCATCGTCCTCCTTGCCTGGGTGACGGTGAACGGCAGCGCGCTGCTCGGCCGATCGCTGGTCTTCGACCCCTACCCCTTCATCTTCCTCAATTTGGTGCTGTCGATGCTGGCGGCGATCCAGGCGCCGATCATCATGATGAGCCAGAACCGCGCGGCCGATAAGGACCGGCAGGCGGCGGCGCACGATTACGAGGTGAATCTGCGCGCCGAGCTGGAGATCATGCGGCTGCACGAGAAGCTGGACGCGTTGCGCGCCGACCAGCTGGCGACGCTCATCAAGCACCAGGGCGAGATGCTGGCGCTGATGCGCGGCGGAGGCGCGGGGCGAGCGCCGCAGCCCTGACCTCTTTCCTTGCGCAGCCGTAACGGGGGTGGAACAAGGCCCGACGGTCGCGCGTCTCCCCTGGCATCGGCGCAGGGCGTGCGCCCCAACAGGAGGAATATCATGGGTCTCATCGTCTGGCTGATCGTCGGCGGCATCGTCGGCTGGCTCGCGAGCATCATCATGCGCACCGACGGCCAGCAGGGCATCCTGCTCAACATCGTCGTCGGCATCATCGGCGCCTTCCTGGGCGGCCTGATCATGGGCCGCGGCACGATCAACAACAGCGGCCTTACCGTGACGACCTTCCTCGTGTCGCTGCTCGGCGCCGTCGTGCTGCTGGCGATCGTCAACCTGCTTCGGCGCGGCTCGCTGCGCTAGGTCCGCGGGCGGCCCTGTCGACGCCTCGCGCGCGGCAGGGCCGGCCGCTCAGTTCGCCGGCGCCGGCTCGTTGAGCAGCGGGACGATCACGTCGGCGAATTCCCTGAACTCGAACGAGCCCACCTTCGTGTAGCGCACGACGCCGCGGCGATCGATCACGTAGGAGGTCGGAAGCGCGTCGAGCACCGGATAGCCGCTGCCGGAAAAGCGGTGGACGAGCGGGTAGGAGAGCACGCTCGCCAGCTTCTTGAGCATATATTCGGGAATCGAATCCTCGGTGGTGACGCCGAATATCTCGAAGCCGCGGTCCTGGAACTTGCGGTGGAAGCCGCTCATCATCGGCATCTCGGCCTTGCAGGGGCCGCACCAGGTCGCCCAGTGGTTGATGACCACGACCTTCCCCTTGAGGTCGGCCAGGCTCACCTTGCGCTTGTCGAAGGTGACGAGGCTGAAGGCGGGCGCCGGCTGGCCGACCTTCGCCTTGGTCCCGCCGGTGCCGCCGGCGGCCGCGCCCGCCGCCATCCCGAACGCCGCCGCAGCAGCGACAAGCCTTACCGCGAATTTCATGTGAGCCCCTTGCCGTCGCCACGGCGGACGTTGCTGGCGCGCGGTCTCTGTGTCAATCGCCGGGGAGCAGGAAAGGGGAGCGGCGGCGATGGGCTATGAGCATGTGCGGCTGGAGATCGGCGCCAACGCGGTCGCGACGGTGACGATCGCCCGTCCCGACCGGCTCAATGCCCTCTCCGCACAGACGGTGGACGAGCTGCGCGCGGCGGTGGAGGAGGCCGGCGCCTCGGGGGCGCGCTGCCTGCTCCTCGCCGGCGAGGGCCGCGGCTTTTCCTCCGGCGCCGACCTCGCCGGCGACGCGGGCGGCCTTCCCGACGATGCGGGCGCGGCCCTGGAGAAGCATTTCAATCCGCTCGTGGAGGCGCTGTTCGCCGTCGACATGCCCGTCGTCGCCGCCGTGCAGGGGCCGTGTGCGGGCGCCGGCTGCTCGCTCGCCCTGGCCGCCGACATCGTGATCGCCGCGCGCTCCGCATATTTCCTGCAGGCGTTCGTCAACATCGGCCTGATCCCCGACGCGGGGGCGACCTGGCTGCTGCCGCGGCTCGCCGGGCGGGCGCGGGCGCTCGAGATGATGATGCTGGGCGAGCGCATCCCCGCCGCACGGGCGCTGGAATGGGGCATGATCTCCCGCGTCGTCGAGGACGAGCATCTCGCTTCGGAATCGGCGGCGCTGGCGACGCGGCTGGCGCAGGGGCCGACGCGCGCGCTCGCCCTCATCCGCAAGCTCGCCCGCAACGCGCAGGACGTTCCGCTGGCCGAGGCGCTCGCCGCCGAGCGCTCGGCGCAGCGCGAGGCCGGCCGGACCGAGGATTTCCGCGGCGGCGTCCTCGCCTTCCTCCAGAAGCGCCAGCCGCGGTTTGAAGGGAAGTAACCCCCTCCCCTCGCCCCCAGCGCGGGAATTGCCTCCCCTGCCCCGCCGCCGTAAAGCGCGGCCATGGCCACGACGATCGAAGAACTGGAAGCCCGCCGCGCGTCCGCCAAGCTCGGCGGCGGCGAGAAGCGCATTGCCGCGCAGCATGCCAAGGGGCGCCTGACCGCCCGCGAGCGGCTGTCGGTGCTGCTCGATGAAGGCTCGTTCGAAGAATATGACATGTTCGTCGAGCATAATTGCGCCGACTTCGGGATGGAGACGCAGAAATTCCCCGGCGACGGCGTCGTCACCGGCTCCGGCACGATCAACGGCCGCCTCGTCTTCGTCTTCGCGCAGGATTTCACCGTGTTCGGCGGCTCGCTCAGCGAGCGCCACGCGCAGAAGATCTGCAAGGTCATGGACATGGCGATGAAGGTCGGCGCGCCGGTCATCGGCCTCAACGATTCCGGCGGCGCCCGCATCCAGGAAGGCGTCGCCAGCCTCGCCGGCTATGCCGAGGTGTTCCAGCGCAACGTCCTCGCCTCCGGCGTGGTCCCGCAGATCAGCCTGATCATGGGCCCCTGCGCGGGCGGCGCGGTCTATTCGCCGGCGATGACCGACTTCATCTTCATGGTGAAGGATTCCAGCTACATGTTCGTCACCGGCCCCGACGTCGTGAAGACGGTCACCAACGAGGTGGTGACGCAGGAGGAGCTGGGCGGCGCCGTCACCCACACGACCAAGTCCGGCGTCGCGGACGTGGCGTTCGAGAACGATATCGATGCGCTCCTCGCCACCCGCGACTTCGTGGACTTCCTGCCGCTGTCGAACCGGCACGATCTGCCGGGCCGGCCGTGCCACGATCCGTGGGACCGGGTGGAGGACAGCCTCGACACCTTGATCCCCGACAGCTCGAACAAGCCCTACGACATGCACGAGCTGATCCGCAAAGTCGTCGACGAGGGCGACTTCTTCGAGCTCCAGCCGGCGCATGCGGCGAACATCATCACCGGCTTCGGCCGGATCGAGGGCCGCACCGTCGGCATCGTCGCCAACCAGCCGATGGTGCTCGCCGGCGTGCTCGACATCAATTCGTCGAAGAAGGCCGGCCGCTTCGTGCGCTTCTGCGACGCGTTCGACATTCCGATCGTCACCTTCGTCGATGTGCCCGGCTTCCTCCCCGGCGTCGCGCAGGAGCATAACGGCATCATCAAGAACGGCGCGAAATTGCTGTTCGCTTATGCCGAGGCCACGGTGCCCAAGATCACGGTGATCACCCGCAAGGCCTATGGCGGGGCCTACGACGTCATGGCGTCCAAGCATTTGCGGGGAGACCTCAACTACGCCTGGCCCTCCGCCGAGATCGCCGTCATGGGCGCCAAGGGCGCGGTCGAGATCATCTTCAGGAAGGACATCGGCGATCCGGACAAGATCGCCGCCCGCACCGCCGAATATGAGGCGCGCTTCGCCAACCCGTTCGTGGCCGCGTCGAAGGGCTTCATCGACGAGGTGATCATGCCCCACTCCACCCGCCGCCGCATCGCGCTCGGGCTCCGCAAGCTGCGCGACAAGCAGCTTGAGAATCCCTGGAAGAAGCATGACAACATCCCGCTGTGAGGGCCGCGCATGAGCGACCGTTACGAAGCACTCGAACGGCTGCAGCGGCTGCGCGAGAGCGGGGCGCTGACCGACGAGGAATTCCAGGCGGAGAAGCGGCGGCTGCTCGGCCACGACATGGCGGCGGTCCAGGAGCGGGTGACCGAGATCGATGCCGGGCCGCCGCGGCGGTCGCGGACGCCGCTTTACGTCGCCCTCGGCGCGGGCGGGCTGGCGATCGCCGTGGCGGCGGGGCTGCTGATCGGGCGCACCGCGGGCGGCAGCCACGATGACGGGATCGTCAATCTCTCGATGCCCGCGCCGTCCGAGGGACCCGCCGACACCAACCTGCTCAACGCGGCACCGCCGCCGGCGCAGGACGTCCGCGCGCTCCCGAAGGCGGAGCAACTCGGCCGCGCTTTCGCCGCGGCGTTCGGCGGCGCGTCCGGTGAGGCGAAGGCGCAGCTGAACGGCCAAACTATCGTCTACCGTCCGGCAGACTTGTTCTGGATCGGCGACCGGGCGGTGCTGATCAGCCCCGCCAAGTCGACCGACGACTGCCACGCCTGCGCCGGCACGCTGGCGATCCACTATCTCAAGGCCGCGGGCGAGAAGTTCGAAGTGACCGGCTCCTGGCCGGACGCGGTGAGCGGCGCCGGCTGGGGCGCGGCGCCCAAGTGGAAGCTGACCAGCGCCTTCACCAGCTTCCCCGCCATCTTCGAGGAGGGGAGCGGCATGGGCCAGGGCTATGTCTGCGCGAGCGCCACGCTCACCGAGCTGACGCCGTCGGGGCCGGTGAAGTCGGGCCCGATCCCGCTCCATTACGACAATGAAGGCGCCGTCACCGACGACGCCGCGAAAGTCACGATCGACGGCAAGATTGCGAACGTGAAGAAGGACGTCTCCTTCGACGTCGTCTACTCAGCCGCCGAGCCTTTCACCGAAACCTGGGTCAAACGCGGCGGCAAATTCGTACTGCAGAACGGCCCGACGAAGGTGACGCAATGCTGACGGGAGCGCAGGGATGAAGCTCGGTCGCCTCAACCATGTCGGCGTCGCGACGCCGTCCATCGAGACGTCGATCGCCTTCTACCGCGACGTGATGGGCGCCGAGGTGATCCGGGAGCCGTTCGACCTGCCGGCGCAGGGCGTGAAGGTGTGCTTCGTCGACACGCCCAACAGCCAGATCGAGCTGATCGAGCCGCTCGGCGACAGCTCGCCGATCCACGGCTTCCTCGCGAAGAACCCCGCCGGCGGCCAGCACCATCTCTGCTACGAAGTGCCCGACATCCACGAAGCCAAGGCCTGGTTCGAGGCCAAGGGCGCGAAGGTGCTCGGCGAGCCGCGCATCGGCGCCCACGGCACGCCGATCTTCTTCGTCCACCCGAAGGACATGGGCGGCGTGCTGACCGAGATCATGGAGACGCCGAAGGCGGGCCACTGATCGCCCGGGGTGGAGCTTTGCGCGCTGCGGAGCTAGGGGCTCGTGCCATGGCCGACAGACCGACCCGCAATGACTGGGACGCCGCCGCCGCGAAGGAGGTGAAGGGCAAGGACCTCACCTGGCAGACGGCGGAGAATATCGCCGTCCAGCCGCTCTACACCGCCGAGGATGCGGCCGGCATCGACCCGGGCCTCCCCGGGTTCGCGCCGTTCACCCGCGGGCCGTACGCCTCGATGTATACCGGCCGGCCGTGGACGATCCGGCAATATGCCGGCTTCTCGACCGCCGAGGATTCGAACGCCTTCTACCGTCGCAACCTCGCGGCCGGACAGAAGGGCCTCTCCGTCGCCTTCGATCTCGCCACCCACCGGGGCTATGACAGCGACCATCCGCGGGTCACCGGCGACGTCGGCAAGGCGGGCGTCGCCATCGACACGATCGACGACATGAAGATCCTGTTCGACGGCATCCCGCTCGACACGATGTCGGTCTCGATGACGATGAACGGCGCGGTCCTCCCCGTCATGGCCTTCTACATCGTCGCCGCGGAGGAGCAGGGCGTGCGGCAGGACCAGCTCTCGGGGACGATTCAGAACGACATCCTGAAGGAGTTCGCGGTCCGCAACACCTACATCTACCCGCCCGAGCCCTCGATGCGGATCGTCGCGGACATCATCGCCTACACGTCCGAGCATATGCCGCGGTTCAACTCGATCTCCATCTCGGGCTATCACATGCTGGAGGCCGGGGCGACGGCGGTGCAGGAGCTCGCCTTCACGCTGGCGGACGGCATGGAATATGTCCGCGCCGCGCAGGCCAAGGGGCTGGACGTCGACGCCTTCGCGCCGCGCCTCAGCTTCTTCTTCGGCATCGGCATGAACTTCTTCATGGAGATCGCCAAGCTGCGCGCCGCGCGAACGCTCTGGCACCGGATCATGAGCGATTTCGGCGC
>Ga0070660_100001730_pt1 | contig 14970 bp, 7 predicted proteins | sample KBSC33metaG_FD_64670 | JGI IMG/M metagenome (GOLD analysis project Ga0070660, IMG submission 64670) | Corn rhizosphere microbial communities from Kellogg Biological Station, Michigan, USA - KBS C3-3 metaG | ecosystem: Host-associated > Plants > Roots > Rhizosphere > Soil ... | reverse complement strand
CTGTCCGCTTCGGTAGCGGCATTTTGCGCGAGTTGAGTTGCCTGGTTTACTTTCGCCTCATTGGCATCAGCCTTTTGCATCGCAGATGACGCCGTGGACTGCGCGGCATTGGCCTTTTGCCCCGCCTCGTCGGCGGCAACCTTCGCGTTATTTGCATCTTGGGTCGCACATGCGGAAAGCAGGCTTATCACGGCACCGATACCAAGAAGCTTGAGCTTGCCGAAAACCGGTTTGTCTTTCATTTGTTTTCTCCTTATTTAGAGGTTGACGGTTACCAACAGGTACAAACATATGCACGCGCGAAGGCTCATGCATTCCAATTGGCATGTGATGTCAATTGGCAAAACAACAATTCAATTGTTAGAGAAAGTAATTTTCAAAAAATTCAAAAATTGCAGAGCGGTTATTTTTGAAGACTGCGCGTCGCCGGAACCGCTAATGCCAGTCGGCACATACTCAAATTCAGGCCGATGCCTTGAGCGTTTTTTCATGCGCCGGACTCATGACTGCATTTCTTATGCAGTAACACCCTTTGGATAGACAACATGATCTCTCTCCATTAAATTGGCGCGTTGGCCGCAACTTTGACACTGTGATGGCCTATCTACTTTCAGGACAGAGCAATGAGCTTGGACCAGCTTATCGAACCCGCCCGACAAATCGTTGAAAACCCCTCCCCTTCGCTGACGATAGAAATCATCGCCGACAAGACGATCGGATATGCCGCCATCCAAAACAACGTGCCGGTCGTTCGGGCCATTACGTTGACGAACAATTCCGAAGCGTCGATTGATAACGTCGAGGTTGCCATAGGCTGTTCCCCCGCCTTCGCTGCAGGCGAACACTTCCGTTTCGAGCGCCTGGCTCCTGGTGAAAGCCGGCGCATTGCGCCGGTCGATTTGCAGCCGGACCACAAGTATTTGAGTAATCTGGACGAATCGGAACGTGCGGTCATCTCTGTCTCCATCACCTCTCACGGCCAATTTCTTGGCCTGGCAACGCATACCATCGATGTTCTGGCCTACGACCAATGGGCCGGCACACGCTCGCTTCCCGAACTGCTGGCAGCGTTCTGCATGCCGAACTCCCGTGTGGTCGATCACTTGATTGCCAATGCGTCCGCTTTGCTGCGCAAGACATCCGCCGACTTGTCGATCAACGGTTATCAGTCCAAGAACCGGGAGAAGGTCTGGAAGCAGGTATCGGCGATTTACAGCACCGTGGCAACCGAAAATCTTCATTACGCCAATCCGCCGGCATCCTTCGGCAACGATGGGCAGAAGATACGGACGCCGGAACGCATCATCGACGGCAAGGTCGCCACTTGTCTCGACCTGGCGATGTTGTTCGCTTCATGTCTTGAGCAGGCTGGCTTGCATCCTGTCGTTCTTTTCAAGGAGGGACATGCCTGGGTGGGAGTCTGGTTGGTCGAGACCAGCTTTCCGGTTGCGCTGGTCGATGATGCACAGGCCGTTCGAAAAAGAGTCAAATCCGGCGAGCTGATGGTCTTCGAGACCACGGGGATCGCCAGCGCGCAAAAACCCTCTCTCCGCTGGGCATGCTCCACCGGCGAGGAACATCTGAACGACGAGGCGGGTTTCGCCTATGCGGTTGACATCCGACGTGCAAGAGAAGTGCAGATTCGTCCCTTGCCCTCGCGTTCGACCCCGATTGAACCTGCCGCGCCCACTGCTCCGAACGCGGCACCGGCGATTGAAGACATGCCGCCGCTTCCGCCCTTGGACCCGGCCGCGCTTCCGATAGCCGATGCCGCCGTTCCGGATACTCCTGAAGGACGGCTTGCGAAATGGAAGAGCAAGCTGCTTGACCTCACGCTTCGCAACAAGCTGCTGAACTTCAAACCGTCGAAGACCACCTTGAAGGTCATCTGCCCCGATCCGGCTGCACTTGAAGACAAACTCTCGGAGGGAAAAGAGTTCAGGATTCGCGCAATGCCAATCGTGATGACCGGCCCGGATACGCGCGAAGCCGCTGTTTTTACTGCACGCAATGGTACGGCACCCCTGGACGCCCTAGCTTCGGATGCGCTTGGACGAGACGAAATCATCGTTGAAATCGGCGAGGATGCGCTCGACGCGCGATTGCTCGAAATCTTCCGTGCCGCCGGAACGGGGCTTGAGGAAGGCGGGGCCAACACATTGTTCCTGTCGTTCGGCCTCCTGCAATGGCAGGAGGACAAGGACGCAGAGGCCCACCATTTCGCGCCGATCCTGCTGGTTCCAGTGACCCTTTCCAGGCAGTCCGTGCGGAGCGGCTTCCGTCTGACACGTCACGACGACGATGCCCTCGTCAATCCGACGCTGCTCCAAAAGCTTTGGCAGGATTTCAACCTGCGGCTCCCCGCATTCGACGTTCTTCCGACCGACGATAAAGGTATCGATGTCGAAAGAGTCTTGCAGACCTTCCGCTTGCATGTAAGCGAACTGAAGGGATGGGAAGTCAAGGAACAGGTGCATCTTGGCATCTTCTCCTTCACCAAATACCTGATGTGGAAGGACCTGCAGGACCGTCATCAACAGCTTCAGGAAAACGCTGTCGTCTCTCACCTCATCAATCATCCCGGCAAGGCTTTTGCCGACAATGAGGTCGGATTCGAGCCGCGCACGCTGGATGAGTCCCATCGCCCGCAGGACCTGTTCGCCCCCTTGCTGTGCGACTCGTCGCAACTGCGGGCCATCTGCGTGGCCAGCAATGATAAAAACCTGGTCGTTGAAGGGCCGCCCGGCACAGGCAAGAGCCAGACGATTACCAACCTGATCGCGCATTTGCTCGCGACAGGGAAGACCGTTCTTTTCGTTTCCGAGAAGATGGCGGCGTTGGAGGTCGTCCACCGGCGGCTCAGTGCATTGGGGCTTGGCGCGTTCTGCCTGGAGCTGCATTCGTCCAAGGCGAAGAAGGCAGACGTGCTGAAACAGCTTGGGACGGCCCTGGATGCGGCAAGTTCACGAACAGTCAGGGATTGGGAGCTGGAGGCCGAGCGCCTTCTGTCTCTGCGAAATGACCTGAACGACTTGGCAAAGGCGCTGCATCGCTTGCATCCCAATGATCTGACCATCTACGACGCAATCGGGACATGCATCCAGTACGCCCACATGCGCCCGGCCTCCATGGATTGGGCAGACCCGGATACGCACTCGCGCGCTGCCCTCGAAGCGTTGCGAGAGATGTGCCGTCAGATGGCGGCGTTGGCGGGCCAGCTTGCGGGACTGTCTGGGCATCCCTTGGCTGCCATCAACAAGGCAGATTGGACCCCGAGCTGGCAAGAGGAATTGCTCGATGCCGCAGCGATGCTGGAGGACTGCACGAAAAAGCTGCAGGAGACTGCATCCGGGCCGCTCGCCCTGTTCGGCATTGGCGATACGGCGCTCTCCCTTAACGGGTTCGCGGCGCTGGATGCATTGGCGAATGTGCTGATGGCAGCGCCAAGAGTGCCGGTGGGCGTGGCCAAAGCCGCGCATGATGAAAGCGCGCGCGCAAAGCTTGCCTTCCTTCGTGAACATGGCGTGGCCCGCAATCAAGCCTGGGAATTGCTTGGAAAGCAGTATGCCGAAGAAGCAGCCGGCCTGAACGCGGCGGAGTTGAAGCTCGAATGGGCGGCAGCCCTGAATAGCTGGTGGCCCAAGAGCTGGTTCGCGAAGCGAAGCATCCTGAATCGGCTTCGCCTTTACAGAAATGACCAGCAACGTCCGACAGAGCCCGAAGTGCCGCAGTTCATTGCGGCGTTAGCAAAGGTGAATGCAGAAGACAAGGCGATAGATTCGATGTCGGCAGAGGCATCCATGCTCCTGCAAGGCGAGTTCGCCACGCACAAGACCGACTGGCATGCTGTCGGCATGGCCGAAAAGTGGGCCGTCGAATTCTCCGAGGCCGTCACAAGGCTGGCCGGAAGCGATGCAGAGCTTGCGCAAGCGTTAAAGACAAAGCTCCATCAGTATGTCGCCGAGAACCGCGCCATGTTGAAAGGCGATGCCCCGCTAGGCGCAGGCTTGATTGCGTATCGGGATGCCTATCGCAACTTCATCGGGCAGCTTCAGCACGTCGCGCAACTTGGGGAATGCGGCGAGATGCTTGGGCAGGAACGGACAACTCCGGCAGTTGTCGCGTGTCTTCTGGGCATCCTGCAGAACTGGCGCATCGCATCGCGGCAGCTTCAACCGTGGTGCCTGTGGAGAAAGGCAAGAGCGAAAGCAATCGGCAGCGGCTTGCAAGGCATCGTGCGCTCGCTTGAAACGGGTGAAGTGCCATTGTCGAATGTCGCAAGCTTCTTTGAGTACAGTTACCAAAGCTGGTGGGTGCGCAAGGCCATCGACCGCGAGCCTGTATTGTGCTCGTTCTCCAGCGCGGAACACGAACGCAAGATCGCCGAGTTCAAGGAAGCCGACGCACGTTTCCAGCAACTGACGCAGCAGTACATCGTTGCGAAATTGTCGGGACAAATCCCCGCCAGTGTCGGCATGATGTCCGGCGCGGATTCCGAACTCGGAAAACTTCGCCGTGAATTGCAGAAGCAGCGCAAGCACATGCCGATTCGTCAGTTGATGCAAAGCTTGCCGACGTTAATGCCCAAGCTCAAGCCTTGCCTGTTGATGTCGCCATTGTCCGTTGCACAGTATCTCGACGCCTCCCATGCGCAGTTTGACGTTGTCATTTTCGACGAAGCCTCGCAGATTCCCGTATGGGATGCTGTCGGAGCCATCGCGCGCGGCAAGCAGTTAGTGTGCGTAGGCGACCCGAAGCAATTGCCGCCAACCAGCTTCTTCAGCAGAACGGACGACGCCGAAGACGGTGGAAGCGACGAAAACATTCAAGACCTGGAAAGCATCCTGGACGAATGCCTGAGCATCGGCATGCCGAAATTGACGCTGAACTGGCATTACCGCAGCCGCCATGAAAGCCTGATCACCTTCAGCAACGTCACGTACTACGAGAATCAACTCGTGACCTTCCCCTCCCCGGTGACCGAAGACCGAAGCGTGCGCTTCGAGCGGATTCAAGGCGTATATGACCGAGGCGGATCACGAACCAACCGTGCAGAGGCGGAGGCCATCGTCAACGCCATCGAAAAGCATTACCTCGATGCTGCGCAGCGTCGCCAATCGCTTGGCGTCGTCACCTTCAATCAAGCGCAGCAAAGCCTGATCGAAAGGATGCTTGACGAGCGCCGGCGAGGGTCTCCTGCACTGGACCAGGCAATCGCGCAAGCGCCGCAAGAGCCTCTCTTCATCAAGAACCTTGAAAACGTTCAAGGCGACGAACGCGACATCATCTATTTCTCCATTACCTATGGGCCGGACGCAGCCGGGAAGATAAGCCTGAATTTCGGGCCGCTCAACCTCGATGGCGGACATCGACGGCTGAACGTGGCGGTCTCGCGAGCACGTCAAGGCGTGGTAATTTTCAGCACGCTGCTGCCGGAGCAGATTGACCTTTCGCGCGTTCGCGCAAGTGGCGTGCGCGACTTGAAGAACTATCTCGACTTTGCAATACGCGGTCCTCGGGCATTGGTCGAGCAGACGACTCCGACCGGACTTGAACCGGACAGTCCGTTCGAGAAGCAGGTCATTTCCGTCCTGAGGGAGAAAGGCTGGACCGTCCATCCTCAAGTAGGCGTTTCCGGATATCGGATTGACATTGGCGTGGTCGACCCGCGTGCTCCCGGACGGTATTTGCTTGGCGTGGAGTGCGATGGCCGCACTTACCATTCCGGCGCGACTGCACGGGACCGGGACCGATTGCGTCAGCAAGTATTGGAAGGCCTCGGGTGGGAGTTGCACAGGATATGGTCAACGGATTGGTGGCTCAATCCTGAACAGCCGATGCGCAAACTGTTAGTCCGTCTTGATGAGCTTGTCGCGACTGATCGGGTGGAGGAAGCCAACGCTGATAATCAGAACACCGATGCCGAATCGTCCCCTTCCTGATTTCATAACATCCTCCGGACAGGTTCAGAAAATTTTTTTGACACGAAGCGCCCCCTCTCCCGCAAGCGGGAGAGGGGTAGGGGTGAGGGTAATCGCGAGACCTTTTGCGGTCTTAATAAGCTCCCTCATCCCCAGCCCTCGCTCCGCGCCCCACGGATTGGCTTGCATGCCAATCCGGCTTCAGCGGCGCAAAGCATGCTTTGCGAAACCCCGCTTGCGCCCCGCCTGCGGGAGAAGGGGGCAAATCAAGTCTACTCAAGCTTCCGCCCCTTCCTGGTAGCTTGCAGCATGCGGCAAATTCCTCAAGCAAGGTTTCCCTCCGAACGCACGCATGAGCTTCCTCAATCCATTGAACCATCCTGAAAATTTCTCCCCCAGGTATTGAGTCATTGGCGACTTCATCAAGTCTCGCATCTGCCACGGCAAGCAACGATAAATGCGCTGCCTGCGTCCTTTTGATGGCACGCAAAAGAGCATCGACTTGGGATGAAGCCGATCGTCCGCATGCATAAAGTATGAAGGCGATGAACCCCAAGGATAAGTTTCTTTCTTGGCGTTCACTTAAGGAAGCTGCTTGAGCCAACAGGCGGCAACAAGATGGGAGGACACATCTCGATGAAAGCCATCGATGTCTTGGCGTATGGCGATTCAGTGCCGCAGTTCATGCATAAGCCGCTGAAAAACGCTACGTCTTCAAACACGTCCCCTTCCCTATCTCGTTCATTCCATGCGCAAGGCAAAACTGATCTGACTGGAACTGTTTAACCTGACAAGAAAGGTTGCTTGGTATGTTTAAGAAAAAAAATCTCATGTTTGTGCTCTTGACGTCAGGACTGCTTGCATCTTGTGGCGGCGGCAGCAGCAATTCAGGCAATGCTGCCGCTCCGACCACAACAACGAGCGCCCCCACCAATAGCTCCGGTAGTTCACAACCCACTCCCGCTGCCGTATCCCCGCCGCCAACGAGCAATCCGGTCACGACCAGCAGCGCCGCTGCGACCGATCCGAAACTCAATGGCTATCTGGAGATGGTGGGAGACCAGATTCTTTACATCAGGACGAATCGTGTGCTCTATCATCCCGTCGCATTCCCTGAATTTGAAAGCGACAGAGGAATCGTTGACGTGGCTTCCGGGAGCCCGCTGCCACCACCTCTGGACATCAACACCACAGGCTGCACCTTAGCCAAGGATGGATCATGCGGGATTCAGCCGCCTGCCGCCGCACCTGCAGCGCCTATCGCTGCGTTTGGTATCCGAATAAGCAAGTTTGTTCAGCCATCGACGCCGGGGCAAGCGGTAGGTAATCAAACCGTCATCGGGCGAATTGCGTTCGATCTCACCGAACGCAACGATTCCCCCGGCATTGGCGCAAATGAAGTGCCGGAGATCATGAGATTCGTCATCGACAATGTGCGGATGTCCACCGATCAGAATGGCGAGCTTGTGTCGGTACAGATGCAGGACGGCGCTCAAATCCATGTTTATGGCCGCACTGCCGCCGGGGTTGAGATTCAGGATGATATTCCTGCACCGAATGGCACAGTCCGCCTGCTGCCGCTGTCGAAGGTGCCGGACAATAATGGCGATACCGGCAGCGTTATCCTTTTGCTCGATCTGGAAACCGGGTTCTCCCAGGCAGACCAAAAACTGAATGCATTGGCAAAGATCGCGGGGCACTTCTCCATGCACGTCACCTTGTCACAGATTCAGAAGATCGTCCGCCCGGCTGCAAGTGCGACAGCAGACTACCCTGCCGTAGAACGCAAAGAACTTATCGGCCAGCAGATTGTTGTCAATAACCAGCCGCCGGTAAATGGCGCGGGCATCGTCGGTAATGCATGGATCCGCATGTATCCCCCGCAGTAATCGCGATAGCCGTCAAGCGGAAGAGCATGGAGTAGCATGCTGGTACTCCATGCTTCTAAAGCGGCATTTTTATGTCTCTTCCTTTTTCATTTTGTACCGTCAATCGCGCTCGCCGATGCGCTGCCATCAACGAGCGGAGCAATGGCGATCGATGCTGCCATCCGATGCGAGCCTGCACCCGGCATCTCATGCATGGCGGCTGCGATCCGTTCGCGCTGCGCAGGATCGGCAAGCGTGGGCCATGCGGCGGCCAGCTCGCGAAGCAAGCGCAAGGTGAGCGCATCCAGCTTGGGGCGAATTTGCGTTGCCAGGTCCGCAGCATGTTCGAAACGCCCTGCACCGCTACGTTCCCATTCGGCGAATTGTTCGCGCTGGATGACCTTCGCCGCTTCGATTTGAGCACGGAAGAAACGCTCGGCCCAGACCGCTGGCACGCCGAGCTCCTGCGCTTGAACCTTGAGGCCGTCAATGATCTGCTTCTCGCGAGGAAGATCTTCGATCGGCGCCTTGGCATTCCACTTGTAGCGTGCGACATCGATCATCAGCGACAGCCGTTCGTTCATGACTTGGCGCAGCGGTTCAAGACTGATGGCGTTAGTCGCCTCTTTCGGCAATTTCGGCAATTTCGGCAAGTCGGCAGTATTGCGCTCTTTGTCCGCAATGGTTTGCCAGGTCGATCTGTTATCGAGGGGAGGAAGCTGTGAATAGTGCGCGTCGGCTGATGTGTGCACCAGACCATCTTCTGCATAAGCGATGGATGCAATGAAAAACGGTATAGCCAGTTTCGAGAGGATACGCATTGGTTGTTTTTATCGTCAATTCAGCTCAATGTGTCCAAGCGGACTCGGCGTCTATTTCAAAAAATCTTTGTATCTATCGATTTTTTCCAATAAGCGCCTGGCCAAAGCTTCATTGGCAGTATGAAGCGCATCGTAAATCTCCAACGCTTCTTGCCGATAACGTTCTATTTTTGTCTTATCCCAATAGTACGGCGGGTGATACAAGTTGGTAATTCTATCGGCCATCTTCACCATCCAGATTTCTTTGCGCTGCTGCCGAATGCGCTGCAGGCTGTCTGCCATCTGTTCCGCTTTGGTCGGCAATGCGGGGTCCTTGGTTAATGCCATGACGCCGTCAGCGACATCTTTCCCAAACTGCTCTGCAACCAGTTCATATGTTGCCGTGGTGTCTTCAATCACATCGTGCAACAGCGCGCATTGGACAGCGAGATTGCCGTGTGCATCGGGAGCGGCAGGGAGTGCCCATATGATTTCAACGGCAACACTGCCTACGTGGTTGAGGTAGTCAAGACGCATTCCTCCTTCTGGTCCGCCATAAGTTTGCCCTTGATGGAAATGCGTTGCGAAATTCCAGGCTTTGGCAAACACATCAGGGGACCATGCATTCAATGGGAACGATGACATGATACTTACTCACTCCAAAGCTGCCCGATAAAATTCCGGCAGCATATCGCTGACTTCCTGGACGTCCTTGGCAAAGCGGGAAATATCTTCTTTTACTTTGGCGATAGAACCTGTACTGATCCATCGTTTGCATACGGCTTTTTGCAAATGAAAAATCATATTGAGGTTAAACAGTTCCTCCGTCTCGTTATCGCTTGCAAGACGGTCAAGGACAAATTGGACTGTGGTTGCGCCATGCCTGGCATGCATGAAGACGGCTTCTGCCTGATATGGCAGCTTGTCAGCGTCAAAGCGGTCGGCATTCACAAAATGATTCAAGTCATTTAAAGCACGTTGCAGCTCTCTTGTTTCGTCTGAGATAAAAGAATTCACCATCATTAACGTACCTTACAAGTTGTTGACTGTGCGTAGCTCTTGCATTCACCTTGCCTTTTTCAAGCTTGCGATGAGTTCTACAGCCCGGTTCAGGTTGTCGATTCGCAATTCTTCCGGTATTCCTTCCGGCAGCGGCGCATTGCTTGCAGGCTGGCCGGATTCAACGCTGCGAGCATTCTTGTACACGCTGTTCAGATAGCTGTTGTACTGCTCCCTCTGCGAGGGTTTGAGCGACTGTGCCGCCGTCCTGATCGGATCCAGCACTGTTTTCGCCTGTTGCAGTTCGTTTCCGCCAAATCCTCCTGCATACGGCTTGTTCAGGAACGCATCGTACACCACGTGTTCCGCATCCGCGATCTTCGATACTTCCTGTCCGATGATCTGGATTTCTCCCTTGACACCGTTCGGATATTCGACATACATCGCACCTATCGTATAGCCTGTATCGTATGGTTTTTGCGTCGTGATCAACGGCTTGTTCACCGAGGCCGCCGCCCGTTGCAAGGTCTCCAAGTGTGCATCCGTCAAGTAGGGTATCCCGCCTTCTCCTGTCAGGCTGTTGACACGGGTGATTTTCAACTGCCCGCTTTTGATCGCGTCGGCCAGCCTGCCGACCAGTTGGTCAATACTGCCTGGCGATGCATCGTGCAGCATTACCCTGGTGCCAACCGCATCGTATAGATTCTTTACTGCGTCGTCGACTGTATCGAGCCTGGCACCGTAGTTGTCCACTGAACGCTGGAGGCGGTTGGCTGCCGACTCGGGCGATTTGGCGCGACCCGTGACGGTGCCCAAGTCGCCGACGATATCGCTCAAGGTATCCATCGCCCCGCCCAGTTGTTTAGCGTACACAGGGTAGGCTTCTTTCGCCAGATGCAAATAGGCGGCGCCGGATTCAGGAATGGAAGAGGTCAGTTCATGGGAAGGGACAGATGTTGTCCAGCCCTTATGCGATGGTGCATTGATGACGGTATTTGGCGGAAGATATCCCTCTCGCTCCCACATTTGCGCAGTTCGCGTTTCCACCGGTATGCCGCCAATATCCACGGCAGTCCTCGTCATGAAAACGCCGGCATTCTCACCCGCAATGTTGTCGTACTGGTTTAGCCACGCATCCTGAAGTGCAAATCGCTCTTGCCCTGGCGTCAAGCCGGCCGCTGCTTCAGCTTTGAGCTGCGACAGGCTGGTCAAATGCCCGGCTTGAACATACACGGGCATCTGATCGACGTCCTGCCCGGTGCGAGGCCGCGTCATGTCATCTTCGGAGCGTCCAATCAAATCCTCATGCCTTCGCGACGGTGCCCTGCGCAACTCTTTTATCTTCGGATCTATTTCCGGGTTGCGTTTGCGGTCCGCGAGAAGGAAACGCAGCGGATGGTCCCGGTCGCTGAATATCTTCCTGGCGGACCAGTCCCGAAACTGGTTCGTGGGTTGCAGATACCATGGCAAATCCACCTCGGAACTTCTTCTATGAGCCATGTCCCCCGCTCTGCTGTCGTTCGATGTCAGGCCGTCGTCGCTGGATCTGGCTGCAAGGCTTTTCGCATTTGGGGACTCTGGGACAGGATGATCAGAACCAGCCCCCATCACTCTGCGTATTACAAAATACGCTTCATCATCTTTTACAAGCGCCCACCTCTGGCCGGTATCGTTTCTTCCCGGCAGAAGAATATCGGCTGAATCGGGAAGCGGTTCTTCCAAACGCCTCTTGCCAAGTCTCCCCATCACTTGGGCGGTAATTTCCATCGTCTGGCCGTTTTCATCCGGCAAGCGCAAGCTCATGGTTTGACGCGCCGGCTTCAGGGAAGATGTATTTACGACACTTTCGAAAGGTTGCCGTGATTCCGCAACCGGCCTCGCCTGACGAACTGCCTTGAACAAACGCCCCGCACCTAATGCGCTTCCCACAAAAGTCACCCCCAGCGCCGCCCCGGAAACGACACCGGTCATCACATTGAGTATGGCGGCTTTAGGATCATGCAAGAGTCGCGGATCGGTTGCCGCATCCGTGAGAGCGACCGCACCATTGTTGATCGCCCCCATTTTGGCACCGGTCGCCAGTGAGGCGCGTGTTGACGCGAGCTGGCCGATTCGTGGCGCGCTGTCGCCGCTCAACTTGACAGCTCCCTCCTCGGCGCTGCGTAAAGCGACTGCTTTGCCAACCACCGCAGTCTCTTCCAAAGCCGCCTTCGTTGCTACGCCTGATGCACCCCGCACAGGTGCGCCCAATCCACCTGCAACACCGGCAATCAGCGTTTGCCGGGAGATTTCCCTGACCCCGATTTGCGAATCCATCGCGGTATATCCCACGCCGGCGGTAAGGGCGCTGGCACCCGCCGCCAACGCCACGCCGCCCCACCCTCCCACTGGCAGCGTGGCCAAAGTTCCCACCACGACAGTGGCGCCAGTCACCACCGCATTGGTCAGCGCGTCTTTGTTCTGCGCCAGAGTCTGGAGGTCATTGTCCGCAAAGCCCGCCAATCTGGCCGCTTCGGTCAGCTTCTTCTTATCGCCTGTTTCCTTGTATTCCTTCAACGCCTTTTCTGCATCGCCCAGATTGCGATCCAATCTCTCACGATCGGTCTCGTAGTTCGAGTCCCAATGCATAAGCTTTTGCAATCCACCTCTGACTTCATCGGAACCCAGGACTTTAAAGGCGCCTGTCACAGGATTGGCAAGCGTTGCCGTATCTTTCCAAGACAATCCTTGCCGCTCATATTCGCTCAGTTCGCGCTGGCGGCGAATTTGTTCGGCGATGACGTTCTCAGGGTCTGCATTGGGATCATCAAGATTGATCGCGCCGCCATCATAGATCTGGCGTATCTCAATCCAGTCGCGCCCATCCAGTTGGCCTTCCAGCTCGGCACGCAAATCCGTGCCGTATAAACGCTTATAAGCCTCTGCAATGCCTTCATGCTTGCCATCGCCGTGTATCTGGACTTTTGATTTTCCTGTCAGTACCTGACGAATCAGATCCTTGTCGCCCAACCCCGCCACTGCCACATGCAAACGTTTCGCATCGTATTCCGTCTGCCATTTCTCCATGTCGGCCTGGTCTTTTACTTTGGCTTTATCAAGCAAATGCAGGATTTCCTGTTCTTCCGTCCCCTCCAGATCGTCCTTAAGACGGTCTCGCAGACTTAGGCCCTTATAGTGATAAGCATCAATGATGGCCTGAACCTGCTGCGGTGTCTTGCCTTCCAGTTCGGCCTTGATGATGTCTTTATTGGTGCCCACTCCCTCCATGGCATAGTACAAGTGCGCTGCCGAGCGCTCTGCTTCCCACTTCGCCCTGGATGCTTCATCTGCATTGTGAGCCACGGGGTTCATCAGTTTTGCCGCATAGGTCCATTCGCTGGCGTTCAGCTCGTCCTTTAAACGCGACTCCAGCGTCTCTCCATATTTTTTCTGATACGCATCCTTGATCGCTTGAATCTGATGCGAATCCTTTCCGGACAACACTTCGAAGACCGTGTCCTCATCGGTTCCTGCTCCCTGGACCGCCACGCGCAATCTTCCCGCTGCATTACGCGCCTCGCCTGCCGCGAAATCGCCCTTCTCCGGCTTGAGCAAATCTTTGGCCCGCGCCATTTCCTCGCCGTTGAATGAGTCGCGGCATTGGGAAAGCAGATAATCGACCGCATCTGTCCCCTTCTGCGATTGGCCGTACATGCGCGCATAGGTTTCGGCCACGGTTTGCCGCTCCTGCGCCGGGATGCGTTCGAACATCTTCAAAACGCCCTGCTCATCCACAGCGAAATCATCCAACTCCGCGCGAATTTCGGCAGCAAGCTCTTCGTTTCTAGCGACCTTGTTGTCCTTACCCTTCAACAGCGCATTGAGACGATCCAGCTCCACCTTGTCATCATCGAACTCTCCTTGAAGGTCTTTATCAAAATCGGCATGCCCATGGTCATATTCCTTGTTGTAAGCCTTGCGGATCATGTCGATCTCGGCGGCACTGTGGGACTCCAAAACAGCGTAAATGGCGTCTTCGTCAGTGCCCGTATCCAGCCAATCATCTTTTTCCGTCGCCGCTCTTATTTTTGCGACATCTTTTCTCGCATCGTCTTCTGAATAGTCAGACTTCTCAATCTCCTGTACGTCTACCTTGCCGTTACGATCGACTGTCATGCGTCCGTCACGCGCCACCACAAAACGCCCAAAGCCAAGCTTGTTATGCTCAATGAAGTCGTTCACGCTGTTGTGCGCCTGCCCAAGGGTATCGACATAAATATCCTTGCCCTGCGCTGTGGTGACGCGCCAGAGCATGAATTTCTGAATACCTGCTTTACTGTCGGAAGACTCAAGCAATACCGGCATGGCAGAAACCTTGGCGTTTTTTCCTCCAAGCTTTTGAATTTGACTGGCAATCGCCTTGATCGCTTTCAACTGCTCGCCCGCAAAGAGCGATCCATTTCCCGAAGGACGCCCTGGCTTCAAGTTCATTGCCAAGCCGATTCCGTTTTCCAGTTCCACACCCGACAAGCCTTGCGCCGCATCGCCGAAATTGACCAGGTAACTTCCAAAAACCGCATTCGATACGGCATCGAGATCATCCGGATGATCCTGGATACGCGCCAGATTCTTGAGGTAGTTTTTTAAAAACACCACCGTCCCAGGGCCTGCATCATGCGCGGCATCGCTGTCATAGACGGCTTGCGCGAATGCCTTCTTGTCTGCATCGCTTATCTGCTTGTTGCCATCGACCGCTTGCAAAGCCTGTCCCAGCGTGGCTTCGACCCGCCCAAGACTTTTTGTGTAATCGCTGTTGATGACAAGCTCGGCGACCTTGATCGAATCAACCGCATTGTTTTTCCGGCTGCCGACAAGGCCGGCCAGACATTGCGCCAGATTTTGCCGGCCAAGTATGACGGACATCTGGGCATTTCCTTCCTGATGGGACAACGCTTTTGCAAGCACGATGAGCCGGGCAGCCGCGATCTCATCGTCCGAGATGGCATCCTCTTTATGACGATCAGCCACCTCTTGCGCGACAGAGATCACCAGTTTTTGAATATCTTCATTGTTTTCAGGCGACACACCGGATTGCTCGATGCCTCTGCTCATCTCTTCGACAAGGCGATCGGTTTTCGCGAGCGATTGCGGAGCGTTTGAAATCGTGCCTGAATGATCTTCAGACATACTCCATTCACCGAAGTAGTTGGCCGTAGCGTTAGCGGCTCTTTCGACAGTGCTCATGATGATCTCCTTTTAACGACCAAGAAGCGTTGAATAGCGTGGGTGCGCGCATTGCATCGACTTACCGTGTCGTCATATCAATCGGTGTTCCAATCGTATTTATCGTAGGTAGCGGAGGGAGACGCATCGATTCCCTTTTCATCTCCTTTGTCTTTCTCC
>Ga0070660_100001724_pt1 | contig 14991 bp, 13 predicted proteins | sample KBSC33metaG_FD_64670 | JGI IMG/M metagenome (GOLD analysis project Ga0070660, IMG submission 64670) | Corn rhizosphere microbial communities from Kellogg Biological Station, Michigan, USA - KBS C3-3 metaG | ecosystem: Host-associated > Plants > Roots > Rhizosphere > Soil ... | reverse complement strand
GTGGGTTGTTGGGCACGATGTCGATCGCTGTGCGTAGATCCGACTCGGCGTCTTCGATCTTGTGCATCTGAACCCGAGCTTGTGCGCGGGCATAGTAGTAGTCCGCATCGTGCTCGCCCTCAATGGCGGCAGTTGCCTCCTGCTCTGCGTCCACGTAATCGTGCTTGAAGAAGAGCGCCTGCGAGTACAAGTAATGCGCATGAGCCATCGCGCTTGTATCGTCCTTCGATGGGTTCTGGATTGGGTGCTCTACGGCATATTTCAAGTGCGGAATCGCTTCGTCCCATTGCTCAAGGGCACACCGCACCGAGCCTGCGCCGTGATGCGCCGTCCATGAGGTCGGCTTTAGCTTCACCATCTTGTCGAAGTCGTCCGCAGCCTTGGCCAGAGCGATACGATCGTCTCCGCTCAGCGGCTCATGGGCTTCCCATTTGACGAGGGTTTCACCGCTAGTTTTCGCCGCGTGCTGCATCAGCTGGACATATTGGTCCGTGGCTCCCCGGCCAATGCTTAGGCCGCCGAGGATCATCGCGATAACCGCTACCCCAGCGAAAATGAGCAGGCCCAGCGGAATCTTCCGAGGGTGAGGGCCAGCGATGGGTTGAGCTTCAGGCAACGACAAAATTCACAAGCCTCCCGGGCACGACGACGACCTTGCGGATCGTGCCTCCGTCTAAATACGCTTGTACCTTGGCGGATGCTTTGGCAAGCGCTTCCAGTTCTTGGTTGTTGGCTTGCGCAGGCGCCATTAGGGTGTCCCGCAGCTTTCCATTCACCTGGACGGCGATCGGAACCTCTTCCTCTTTCATCAACTCGGGATCAGCTTGGGGCCAGCTTGCGTGGTGGGTGAAGCCCTTTCTGCCAATCGACTGCCACAGCTCGTCTGCGGAGTGCGGGGCGATGGGTGCGAGGAGCAGGATAAGAGCTTCGACGGCCTCGTGAAGGGCGCCTTCAGAGCTTTGAGTTTCGAATCGGGAGTTTGGAGTTTCCTTGTCTATTTCCTTCAGAGCGTCCGTCAGGTTGTTGACGAAGATCATCATGGCCGATACAGCCGTGTTGAACGAGAAACTGTCGATGTCCTCAGTGACTTTGCCGATCGTCTGGTGGGTCCAGCGTCGGATCTTCTTCTCCAGTTCGGCATTCGACTGATAGGTCTTATAAGCTGTGGAACTCCTCTCAACCAGGGCAAAGATTTTGGACAGGAACCGAACGGCTCCCTGCATGCCCTCGTTGGACCAGTTCACGTCGGCGTTGAAAGGTGCGACGAACAACAGATAGATTCGCAGGGCGTCGGCTCCGTACTGCTCCTTCGCCTCGTCGGGAGTGACCACGTTGCCTTTCGACTTGCTCATCCGCGCCCAGCGCCAGATGAGCTGGTCCTCAGGGAGAGTTTTCGCTTCTTCGAAGGAAACCAAGATGCCTTCCTCGCCAACGTCGATGCGCTCGCCTTCTCTTGGCTTGCGGTAGGGCGTCAGAGCCAATACCTGCCCCTGATTCTCCAGCCTTTGGAATGGTTCCTTGACCCCGATCAAGCCGGCGTCGTGCAAAACCTTGGTCCAGAAGCGGGCGTAGAGCAGGTGCATGACGGCGTGCTCCGCGCCGCCGACGTAGGCATCCACGGGCATCCAGTAGCCGACTCGCTCGGCATCCCAGGCGCGCTCGTCGTTGTGCGGATCGGCGAATCGCAGGAAGTACCAAGACGAGCAGGCGAAGCCGCCCATCGTGTCGGTCTCGCGCTTGCCGAGGCGGCCGTCCAGATCGGTGACGTTCACGAACTCTGGGATGCTGGCGAGCGGAGATTGGCCATCGTCGCTCGGCTCGTAGTTCTCGACCGGCGGCAGATAGACCGGCAAGTCTTGCTCGGGGACGAGTTGGATGTCCCCTTCGGCGCCGTGGATGACCGGGATCGGGCAGCCCCAGTAGCGTTGTCGGCTGATCAGCCAGTCGCGGAGCTTGTATTGAATCTTGCGCTCGCCAATTCCGAGAGCTTCGATCCAGCGGCCGAGTGCGACCTGTGCTTCATGAACAGTAAAGTCGTCGTACTCGCCTGAGTTCACCAGTACGCCGTCTTTGGCCGCGAACGGCAACTCTGCCGCGGGCTCACCTTCCGCAGGAGCGATGACCTGTACGATATCGATGCCGAACTTACTCGCGAATTCAAAGTCGCGCTCGTCATGGCCTGGGACGGCCATGATCGCGCCCGTTCCATAGGTTGCCAGAACGTAATCCGCAATCCAGATCGGCACTCGCTTGCCGTTCGCGGGGTTAATTGCATAGGCGCCGGTGAACACGCCCGTCTTCTCGCGATTGGTGGCGGTTCGGTCCGTATCGCTGAGGGTTTTCGCTTGCTCGCGGTAAGCGTCGATCGCCTGTTGGTGCTCTGCGTCGACTTGCTTGTAGATTTGGTCCACGATCCGGTGCTCGGGGGCGAGCACGCAGAAGGTCATGCCGAAGATCGTGTCGATGCGGGTCGTGAAAACCTCGAAAGACAAGGCGTTGCGGTGTTGCGGTGGTGTGGGGTCCGCCTCCAAGTCGTAGCGATCGGGCGACGTGCCGGGCGAGACGCCCGCGCTCCATGCCACGTCCATCCGAAACTGTACGCCTTCCGAGCGCCCGATCCAGTTTCGCTGCTGCGACTTGATCCCTTCGGGCCAATCGACCAGATCCAGGTCATCGATCAGCTGCTGCGCGTAATCGGTGATCTTGAAGACCCACTGCGGAATCCACTTCTTCTCGACCAGCGCACCAGACCGCTCGGCTCGGCCGCCGACGATTTCTTCGTCCGCAAGAACCGTCTTGTCGACGGGATCCCAGTTGACGGCCATCTCCTTCTGATAGGCCAGGCCTCGCTTGTAGAGCAGCTCGAAGATCCACTGAGTCCACTTGTAATAGCTCGGATCGCTGGACTTGAACGAGCGTGACCAGTCGTAGCTGATGCCGACAAGGTCCATCTGGCGCTTGTAGTTCGCGGCGTACGAGTCGATCATTGGCGCGGGGTGGCTCTTGCGCTTGATCGCCTCGTTCTCGGCGGGCAAGCCAAAGGCATCAAATCCCATTGGGTGCAGAACGTTGTAGCCCTGCATGAACTTCATGCGGCAGAGAACGTCGGTGGGCACATAGTTGCGGCAGTGCCCCACGCTAAGTCCGGCGCCGGATGGGTAAGGGAAGAAGTCGAGGCCGTAGAATTTGGGCCTGCCCTCTTCTTCGCGCGTGGCGAACAAATCCGCCTCCGCCCATCGCTGTTGCCACTTCGACTCGAAGGTCGAGGGCTCGTACCGGTCTGCCATTGGGGGAGAGTTTACTTGGCAGAGGGAAACGGGCGGGGAGGGTGGAGTATTCGAGTATTGGAGTATTGAAGGTTCTGAGCGGGGAGCACAGCCACACATCGACGCACTCCTGCCGTAGAGCTCGGATCGCCTCTCCAACACTCCAATACTCCGCACCTGCGGGCCCGTGCTATCTTCTTGCATGTCTTACGGCTGGGAAGGCGAACTGGTGCGGCTGGCTCCCTTGGATATGGAGAAGCACTTCGAGAACACGCTGCGCTGGATGAACGACCTAGACGTGACGAGCACGCTGCTCATTGGCCATCGTCCGATGACTCGCGAGATGCAGAAGGCGTGGTTTGACAAGCAACTCGCCGGCGAAGAAACGAACTTGGTTTTCGCTACCGAGACTCTCGATGGGCGGCACATTGGCATGTGCGGTCTGCATGACATCAGCACTAGGCACGGAACTGCCACCTGCGGCAGCTTCATCGCTGGTCCGGCGGACCGAGGCCAGGGTTTTGGCACTGATGCAGCGCGTGTGCGGAACCGCTACGCGTTCGTGGATCTCGGACTCAGAATGCTTCTTAGCGAGCATTTCGACGGAAACGAGGCTTCGGCTCGAATGCTGGTCAAGGCGGGTTTTGTCGAGTGGGGAAGATTGCCACAGGCGCTGTGGAAGCGCGGGCGCTATGTCGATGAGGTCAAGTTCTATCTCACGCGTGAGCGATGGAAAGAGCTGAACCCGTAAACTCGACGGCGATGGAGATTGGCCGACTGCTTGAATACGACTTCTGGGCAACGGAGCAGATCCTAGCGCAAGTGGCCGCACTGACGAACGAGCAGTTTCTGCACGAGTTCGCGGGCCCGTTCAGCTCCGTCCGGCAGCAAGCGGCTCACCTCGTCACCGTTCCCGATCGATATCGGGCGCGCATTATGGGTGAGGCGGTGCCGGATGTGGCTCCAGAGACTTTCAAAGCCCCCTCGGATGTGATCGACCACTTTCAGACTGTTGTCGCTAAGATGCGCGAAATGTTGGCTTGCCTTTCTGGTTCTAGGCTTTCGGAAGTGATTCGCCACGACACTCGAGCCGGGCTGTTCGTGCTTACGGTCGAGCAGACGCTCATGCATGTGGTGAATCACGGCACGTTCCACCGAGGGCAGCTCGCCATGCTGCTGAAGCTGCACGAAATGGAGCCGATCAACACCGACCTCATCCTCTGGCCGAGGTTGCAGGGTTAGTCCGTGGAGCAGCGAGTTCGGCTAAGCACCCTATGCTTGGTCACGGTTGCGATGTTCGACCTTGTGACGACTCTCATGTGGCTGAATCAGGGCATGGGAGAGGGCAATTCCCTTTTCTCAGCCCTCGCTGCCTACGGATCTTTCGCCTTGGTCGCGGGGAAATTGCTGTTCGTTGTCGTGCCAGTTGTCATTCTGGAGTACGCCCGAACGAAGAAGCCCGGCACGGCGGAAGTCGGAACATGGGTTGCCGCGATCCTCTATGCGTTTCTCTATGTTCGACACCTGTTAGCTCTCCGAGGGCTGTAAAAGGCTTGCGTCTGAAGCAAAGAGGTCGTAAGATGGACGAATGCAGCCGCAGAATCCTTACGAGCCGCCACGCGAGCAACAGCCCCCTCCCACCTATCCGCCGCAGAATTACGGCCAGCCGCAGAACTACGGTTACCAGCAGCCGTACCAGCAGAATTATCGCCCGGGCCAGGCGTCTGCAGGCGCTGGCGACATCCTGATGGGTGTGCTCCTCCTCATCCTTTCGCTCGGTGCAATGGGATTTGGCGGATTAGCTCTGCTCGGTGCCGGCATGATCTCGAGCGGCAATTTGCCTCAAAACAGCAGCCCTGCTTTGAGCAACCTTCCAGGAACCGCGGTTGCTGCGGCAGGCATTGTGGGAGGCGTCTTCCTCGTTTGGGGCCTCTTAATGCTGGTAAGTGCAATCGGCATTATGCGATTCAAGAAGTGGGCGATGATCATGTGCGGGATCATGGCGCTGGTCTCGACGGCCTACTACATTTACTCATTGGTTTCGGGCTCGTCACGCTACTCCGCAGCAGGATCGGCCGGCTCTGCCGCGATGGTCATCACGATCGTTTTTGCCGGAGTCTCGCTGCTTTATGCGATCTACGGCTTTGTGCGTGCGGGAGCCGCGAATTAGGCCGGTTCTCTTTCCGCTCCACGTTCGTCCTTGAAGTCATCGCCTAGGAGATGTAATGGATATGCAAACACCCCCGACCGACCCCACGCCTCCTCCGCCAGTAGATCCGCAGGCCGTGCCGCAGGCTCCGCCTCCACCGAATTATCAGCAGCCGCCCCAGCAAGCGTATGTTCCGCCGATCTCGACCGAGCAGGGCAACATGCTCGTTGGGCGTTTTGTAGGCTTGTTGATTGACAGCTTGATCGCGGCGCCTCTGTATTGGCTTGCGATCATTCCGGTTGTAGGCTTCGTCGGAGCACCAGCCCTCGTGGCGTACTGGCTTTGCCGTGATGCCTTCTTTGGAAATCAGAGCATCGGCAAGAAGGTTATGGGACTACAGGTTGTCTGCGACGACGGGACTCGCTTCAGCTTCGGCAAGTCTGCAATGCGCAACATTGCCTATCTGCCGCTGATCGTGCTCGTCATTCCGCTGTTCGGCTGGTTAATCCTGCCCGTCAACTCGCTCCTGATGATTGTGGAAGTCGTCTTGGTCTTGGTTACTGGTAAGAGGATGGGCGACTTCTTGGGCAACACCCGCGTCGTGCCCGCTCCCCGCTGAAGTGAATTGCTTGAGAAGGCAGGGGCTCTGCCCCTGCCTTTATTGCGTCAGGCCTCGTCTGTCATCCCGAGGGCAGGGATGCCTCCCGCTAGCGTGTGCTGCTCGGAGTAGGTCAGCAACTTGGCCCGCGTCTCTTGAATGTCCAAGTTGCGCATCGACAGCTGCCCGATCCGGTCCTCCGGACCGAATTCGCTCTCGCCGGACTCCATTGAGAGCTTCTCAGGATGGTACGCCAGAGCGGGGCCCGTGGTGTCAAGAATCGAGTAATCGTCTCCGCGGCGAAGCTCCAACGTCACTTCGCCCGTGATCAGTCTGCCCACCCAGCGTTGAAGGGAGTCGCGCAGCATCAGCGCCTGCGGGTCGAACCAGCGGCCTTCGTACATGAGACGACCAAGGCGGCGGCCTTCGGTTCGGTAGTTCTCGATTGTGCCCTCGTTATGGATCGCGTTCACGAGGCGCTCGTAGGCAGCGAACAGCAGCGCCATGCCGGGCGCTTCGTAGATGCCCCGGCTCTTCGCTTCGATGATTCTGTTCTCGATCTGATCGCTGCATCCGAGGCCATGCCGACCGCCTATCTGATTCGCTTTGTAGACCAGCTGGACTTGATCAGGAAAATCCTCGCCATTGATAGAAGCAGGCCACCCTTCGCGAAAGCCGATCGTGACCACTTCAGATGGAATTGAAACAGAAGAGTCCCAGAACCGCACGCACATGATCGGATCGACAATGTTCAGGCCCTTGCTGAGCAGTTCCAGATCCTTGGCCTCGTGAGTGGCACCCCAGATATTCGCATCCGTCGAGTACGCCTTCTCCTTGGAGTCGCGGTAGGGAAGTTCGCGCGCTTCCAGCCACTCGCTCATCTCCTTGCGGCCTCCGAGCTCATTAACGAACTGCTTGTCCAGCCATGGCTTATAGATGCGCAGATCTGGGTTCGCGAGGAGGCCATAGCGGTAGAACCGCTCGATATCGTTGCCCTTGTAAGTGCTTCCATCGCCCCAGACGGAGACGCCGTCCTCAGCCATAGCCCGGACGAGCATGGTGCCCGTTACGGCGCGGCCGATGGGAGTGGTGTTGAAATAAGTCTTGCCTGCGCTCGAAATGTGAAACGCTCCGCACTGCAGTGCCACGAGGCCCTCGCGGACCATCTCGGCACGGCAATCCACCAGCCTGGCATGTTCAGCACCGTACTGCTTCGCCCGGGTCGGGACCGATTCGACGTCAGGCTCGTCGTATTGGCCCAGCAAGCCGGTGTAGCAGTAGGGAATCGCGCCTTTCTCGCGCATCCAAGCCACGGCTACTGAGGTGTCTAAGCCTCCGGAAAAGGCGATGCCGACGCGCTCGCCGATGGGCAGTTCAGTGAGGATTCTTGACATGGGTAAAGATGAACGGCTCGGACGCTGCAGGAGCGACCGAGCCGTTTCGAAACGAGGCGGAAGAGTGGTTTAGGCCTGCTTGATTTCGATGTCGACGCCGCTCGGGAGATCGAGGCGCATCAGCGCGTCGATGGTTTTGTTGGTCGGCTCGAGGATGTCGATCAGGCGGTTGTGGGTGCGCAGCTCGAAGTGCTCCATCGACTCCTTGTCGATGTGCGGACCGCGGATGACGGTGAAGCGCCGAAGATTGGTCGGAAGCGGAATCGGACCGGAGACTCGGGCGCCTGTGCGGCGAGCCGTGTCGGTGATCTTCTCGGCGGATTGGTCGATAATGCGGTGATCGTACGCACGCAGACGAATTCTAACTTTCATATTTGCCTCAGATGAGCCCCGAAGGGCGTAACTCGCCGCGAAAACAGCCGGCTCGGCAAAGAGCTCGGCCCAACCTCTCGGCGGAGGCAGGAGTGTACCTGAGGATGGGGAGCAGGGATCAGGCAGCGGGCAGCAGGCTGCAGGCGGCAGGCTGCAGGCTGCAGGGCAATGCATGAGATAGGAGCCTCCTAGTTTGAACGATGGAACTGAAAGTCCATCTAGCCGCCTTTCGCCAGACGCGCGAACGTTTCCTTATCGACCGCGCGCATCATGCACTCGTCGTACGAGCAGTTACCGTTGCGGAAGTGATTGGCGAGGGACGAGTCCATCGTCTGCATTCCCACCTGACTGTTCGTCTCGATAATCGAATACATCTGGTGCGTCTTGCCTTCGCGGATCAGGTTCTTGATAGCCGGGATGCCGAGCATGATTTCGAGCGCCGCCGCACGGCCGCCGCCGAGTTTCGGTAAGAGTTGCTGCGAAACGACTGCCTCAAGCGTGTTGCCGAGCAGCACCCTAATCTGGTCCTGCTGGTCCGAGGGGAAGACGTCGACGATTCGGTCGATGGTGGAAGGAGCGTTGCGAGTGTGCAGAGTGCCGAAAACCAAGTGGCCCGTTTCCGCCAGGGTCAAGGCCGCTTCTATCGTCTCAAGGTCGCGGAGCTCGCCGACGAGAATGATGTCCGGGTCCTCACGGAGGACAGCGCGCAGGGCGTTGTGGAACGAGTACGTGTCCGCATGCATCTCGCGCTGGTTAACCATGCACTTCTTGTGCTTGTGGAGGTACTCGATCGGGTCCTCGATGGTCATGATGTGCGAGGTTCGGTTCTCGTTGATATCGTCAATCATCGAAGCGATGGTCGTTGACTTGCCGGAACCAGTCGGTCCTGTGACGAGGATGAGCCCACTTGAACGCTTCGACATCTCGCGCACCACGGGCGGCAGACCGAGTTGCGCGAAACTTGGAATCTTCGTTGGAATTGCGCGGAGCGCGGCGGCAACTGCTTGCCGCTGCATATACACGTTGAACCGGAACCGTGACAGGCCCTTAACCGAGTAGCCGAAGTCGAGTTCGTGCGTGGTCTCGAACTTTTGCACGCTTTCGTCGGTGAGGCAGTCGTAGACCAGTCGCTGAGTGTCTTCCGCCGACAGGACGGTGTACGGCATTGCCACGAGTTCTCCGTCGACGCGCATCATGGGGGGTAGGCCGGCGGTTAAGTGAACATCGCTTGCTTTTCGTTCGATTGCCATCCGCAAGACCTCGTCTATGTGGACTCCATCGATAGGGGTCGCATCGGCTTCCATTTGCGCCGGCGCATCGAGGTCATCGATTGGCTTGAACTTGGTGTCTCTGATGTCGATCTGGTGAATCGATGGGTCTACGGCGGCCGGCCGGTAGTTCGACCGAAGCTTCTCCATCTCATCCATCTCGGTCAGGATCTTGGAGGCCTCCTGCTGCAGAGGCGTCCTTGGCGTTACCTCGACCATCTCCCCATTCCGCGGATCTAGCTCGTACTCGGGCACGGGCTGCACCGGGTCCGATTGCGGCTGAGAGCCATCGGGAGTAGCGGGCGCAGCGTCACTGAGCACCTTGTTCCAGGAGAAGTCGTTCGACATACCGTTGGCCTTATTCCATGTCCGACTTTCGGACTACTGTTAAATCTTTTGGTGGCTACACCTGCAATTGCGCAGCGGCGACCGCCATTGTTGCCCCTTCGAGCAGTTCGTGAGTGTGATCGAGAGTCAATCCGAATGCTGCAAGTGCCCACTCAGGCAGTTCCGCTTGTCCCTTCCCAACAATTTGATAGGCGATAGCTGAGGCAAGAGCCGTGCAGGCTCGCTGGAGCAGATAGTCCGCGTCGGCCTCTGTGGGCTGGCCATAGTTGAGCCCTGCGGCCAGAATCTCGGGGAATCCCCATTTCTTGGCGGCGGCCACTGCGACTTCGATGTGATCGAAGCCGTACAGACGCTGCTCGCCGAGCCGATCTGGAACGCCGCGTTCTTCCAATTCGACGATGCGGTTGTAATCGTGCCCACCGTATCGGTCGATCAAGGTCTTTCCGATAAGATGCAGCAGAGCACATGTGTAGCAGTCGTCGCCCACCAAAGTTTTCTCTCGCTTCGCGAGCCAGCGTGCGCAAACCGCCGCGTCAACGGACCTACGCCACCACTGTCGGCGGCGCAAAGACTCCTTATCGGTCTTTCCCACAAAGAGATCGAACACGCCGACGGTCATTGCCATGCTGCGGACCGACTTGAAGCCTAGGAAGAGCAGGGCTTCCTTGATCGAAGTAACTCTCCGCGGCAAGCCGTAGTAGGCCGAGTTGGCCATGACGAGGACCTTCGAGCTGAAGCCGGGATCGACGGTGATCACCTTCTCCATCTCGTGCGTGGGCGAGTCCAAGGAGTCGGTGAGGTCCAGAATGCGAAAGACTACGTGCGGAAGCACGGCAAGGCCGTCGACCTTGTCAATCAGGTCCGCCAGAGGGTCGGACGATGGGGGGATGGGTAGCGCCGACATTCGCGTTAGCTCGAAAGCTAACGTTGTTATCGGAAAACCTCTTGCAAAACGTGAGGTTGTTCACGCGGAAAGTTGCCCGCGCCCAATCAAGAGAGCTAGGCTCGGCACAAGGATCGAGCTCACAGGATTTCCTGACATTCGGCTCCACCACCCCAGAGGAGCGCCTTTTCATCGAGCCGGTTGCAGACTGGACCTAGTTGAGCCAAGCTTGCACGGCGGCGTCGAGCATTGGCTCCGTGAGCTTGCCGGTAAAGGTGTTTTGCTGGCTCGGGTGAAAGCTGCCGACGATCTTCGGCCCATTTTCAATCTCGTCGATAACAAGATGGGTGAACGGAGTCCTCTTGGCGCCGAGCAGCCGATGAACGTTGTTCCAGGCAATGCTCCCGAGGCATAGGATGGACTTCCAGCGGCAATCCCTGGCAGCGCGGACCTTCCGGTCCGTCAGCCTTGAGTGTTGGAGTGGAGGTCCGCCTTGTTGAAACAGCAAGGACTCCAAATATCGGCTCGTGCAGATCCCGATCTCCTCCGGAGTAGGCTTGTTATCAGGCGGCGCGCAGTGGCAAACCGCGGCAATCAGCGCACCATACAGTTCCTGCCCATCTTGAATAGAGTGGGCGTAGGGCAGCTTGGCTACACTCGCTTTGTGTAGCGCCCGAAATAGCCAGTCGCCGCTGCGGTCGCCGTGGAACATCCTCCCGGTTCTATTCGCCCCGTGGGCCGCGGGGGCGAGGCCGACAATCAAGCGGGTCGCATTAGGATCACCAAAGATCGGCACGGGCCGAGCCCAGTAACTGTCGTTCTCATAAGACTTCCGCTTCTCCCTCCCGACCAACTCGCGCCACTGGACGAGCCGAGGACAGAGACGACACGTGATTAGTTTGGAGTTTAGAGTTTCGATTTTGGAGCTATCCAGGTCCGCAGAGTTTTCAGAAGGACCAGCTAAGCGAAACTCCAAATTCTGAACTCCAAATTACAATTTGACGTTCTGCGTCTCGTCCGGCAGCTCGTCCTCATCCTTGTCCGGCCGGAACTCCTTAGGCGCTTCCATGGGTGCAGGGACAGAAGCGGCGGGCCGTGGCCGACTTCCGAACGCTCCGACGACGGCCTTGTCCCGAACCTGCAGTCGCTCGGCACGCTCCTCGGCACCCGGCGTGACCGGCCACAAAGTCTCGTCCGCCCAGTACGACTGCATGAACTCGCTCCAGACGCGGTCATAAACCTTGATCGTCTTGTCCGCCAGCAGGCCCCAGTCGAACTCTAGCTTCAGGCGCAAGCGAGCATTGTCCACCAGGTTTGCCGCGCGAGAAGGATCGTTCAACACCCGCAGCACGCCCCAAGCCAGTGACTCAGCGTTGTTCGCGAAGCTCAGAGTCCCCGTAAGGTCGTGCCGAACGACTTCCTTAAGACCCCCCGCGTCGCTCGCCACGACCGGCGCGCCCGCCGCCATGGCCTCCAACGCAACGATCCCGAATGGCTCGTACAGCGAAGGGAAAACTGCCACGTCGGCGACTCGATAGAGCTGATGCAAGGCTCGGTTCGCCATGAAGCCGGTGAAGACCACCTTGTCGCCGAGGCCCGCCCAACGAACAAATTTTTCGAACCGCTCCCGCTGCCCGCCGCCAACGATGACGAACTTGGTCTTGGGCTCTTCGGCGAGGATCGCGTTTGCCGCATTCAGCAGCACGTGAATGCCCTTCTCATACACGAACCGGCCAACGTAAAGCACGATCTTCTCGTCCGGCAAGGCGAGCTTCGCTCGCAAAGCCGCTCGCTCCTGATCGTTCCACTCGAATTCAAACTTTACTGGATCGACCCCGTTGTAGATGACATCCACTTTGTCGTTGGGACAGTCGAAGAGCCGCTGAACCTCGCCCTTCATAAACTCGGAGCAGACGATCACGCGCCAGGCTTCATAGGTGAGCCAATACTCCTGCTCGTGGATGTACTTGCTGACATCCGTGAAGATGCCCCCATGCCTGCCCGCCTCAACCGCGTGCACGGTCGCGACGAGGGGCAGCTTGTACTCGTATTTCAGCTCCCGCGCGGAGTCCAGGGACAGCCAGTCGTGGGCGTGGAAGATGGTGGGCTGGCCACCCGGCCGCCAGTCCTCCAAGAGTTTACGAACTCGCCGGTCTGTTGCTTGGTTGAGCAGCTGGATCTCGTGGAGAAAATCGTTCGGCTTCTGGTCGAGGTCGACGCGGTGGACCTGCACGCCGCTGGGCTCTACCTCCTCATCCGGTGCGTTGGGCGTGCACTTTGTGACGACATGCACTTCGACTCCCTTAGCCTGGAGCTTCTGGGAGAGCTCGTAGACGTGCGGACTGATGCCGCCCACGATCCGCGGCGGATATTCCCAGGAAAGCATCACGACGCGCATGGCCCAGTGTATCTGCTGTAGGGCGAGAGTGATGAGCCTGGACGAGTCGGAATGCCTTGGCTGCGTTTACATCGTTCCGCCAAAGAGTCAGGAGGTCGACGCAGAGGTGCCTTTGCGGGTGCGGCAGAGTGAGTTTAAGCGGGGCCTGGATCCGGTGTTGTTTGAGACTGTTAGGTCTTGCATCGTCGAGGTCTGCCTTTCTCGTCGGCCGGGTTTCCCTGCGCGCATAATCGGGCTTATGCGCGAGATCATCGTTGCCGAACACATCAGCCTCGACGGAGTTGTCCAAGCCCCGGGAGGGCGAGAGGAGGATACGAGCGGTGGATTCCAGTTCGGCGGCTGGAGCGTGCCGCTTTCGAGCAAGGAAGGCGGAAAGGTGATCCTCAGCCTGCATGAGCAGCCCTTCGAACTGCTGCTTGGACGCAACACCTACGACGGCTGGGCGGATTATTGGCCGAAGCAGCCGCGAGGCAACCCCATCGCCGACCCTTTCAACGATACGATCAAGCACGTTGCGACTCATCGTCCAGACTCGCTGACTTGGCACGAGAGCCGGGCGGTAGACATCGATGGAATTCGCGAGCTGAAGGAGACAGAAGGACGCGATCTCCTAACGTGGGGGAGCAGTGACCTCGTGCGGCAGATGCTGGCTGAGGGCCTCGTCGACACACTTTGGCTGTTCGTTTACCCGGTTGTCCTTGGGGCAGGTAAGCGGCTCTGGGACGGGAGCGCGATGCCTTCGTCCTTTCGAGTGGTGAATTCGGAGACCACCCCGGCGGGCATGCAAGCGCTTTGTCTGGAGCGAGACGGCGAGGTCCGCACCGGCAACATCTGATTCCGACGGCATTCAGTAGAATCCGGTCAGCGTATGCTGCTGATTGCCGCCCTCGCCATGCAGTCTTCCTTTCTCCTTTCGACCCGCGGTGGCACCGCGGATATTCGATGGGAAGGGAATCGGATTTTCGTTGCTCGCTCGGTTGGCGCGATGCGCGCCACCTCCAGTCGGGAAGCAGAGGCGGCGAAGCCGCTCTACTTAGGCTATCCCCATGGGCCGAAGGATGCGCAGTTCGTTCCTGCGGGGCGGGAGCGCGAAAGCTATGTGGTCGATCTGCCCGCATTCAAGGGCACGATTTCGGCTTCAAGCGATGCCTTCGCGTGCACAGATGATCCGAATGCTCCGCTGGGCAGCACCTACGGGCTGGCGGCCAGCGCCAGATCGAACGGAGTCTACGATCGGGAAGGTGATTGGCTGCTGACGTTCGATGAGTTCAAGGGGACCATCCGCTCGTCGAAGTCGGGGTTCGAGGTCGAAAGCTCTGGCCCCTGCCGAGTTCGCTTCCGGCCGCACTACTATCGAGACCATCTGGGCTACTTTCTCTGGGACAAGTCGAAACCACTTTGGAAGCCTCCGGTTGCGGGCTGGTGCTCGTGGATGGCGCACCTGCAGGATGTGAAGGAGGAGGACATGCTCGCGGCGGCGAAGTTCTTCTCCGCGAACCTGAAGGACTACGGCTACAACGTGATCCAAATGGACGACGGCTACCAGCGCGTGAAGCAGTTTGGGCAGGATGCGAAGGGACAGGAGCCGTTTTCCAGCTACTGGACGAGGCCGAACGAGAAGTTCCCGCACGGGCTGTCATGGTTGGCCCAGCAGATTCACGGTCTCGGCATGACTCCAGGAATTTGGGTCGGCGACTACTTGCCTCTAGGCCTAAAGCGCGCAGAAGGCTATATAAAGGATCCGGACGGGAAGCCGCATAAGGGTCCGTGGGTGAACTATGCGGTCAACGGCCTAGATGCAGCGGCTCGGGAAGAGGCTTATATCGGCACAGTTCGAGAGCTGAAGCGGCAGGGGTGGGATTACTTCAAGATCGATACGCTTCGGCACGTCCTTTATGACAGCTACCGCCAGGTGCCTGCCTATTGGTCGAAGCGTGGTGAATCGATGGAAGATGCTTTCAGAGCGATTCTTCGCGAGACCAAGAAAGCAGCCGGAAATTCTTACGTTATGGCGTGCTGGGGCACCTTGCCCGAACTCGCGGGTCTGGTGGATGGGGCTCGGATCGGCGAGGATGTGGGGCCAGACATCGACAGCATGCAGCGCAGTGCTAAGTACATCGCTCAGTTCCACTCTCTCAACAACGTGATGTGGCGAAACGACCCGGACTATATGTGCCTGCGAGTGCCGCTGGAGCAGGCACGTACCTGGGCGACACTCACCTTCATGGCCGGTGGGCACGTGATGGTGAGCGATCCCGTGTCGGTTTATGATCCAGCCCGCGTGGATGTGCTGCGTCGGGTGGGCCCGCCCTTGT
>Ga0070660_100001700_pt1 | contig 15093 bp, 14 predicted proteins | sample KBSC33metaG_FD_64670 | JGI IMG/M metagenome (GOLD analysis project Ga0070660, IMG submission 64670) | Corn rhizosphere microbial communities from Kellogg Biological Station, Michigan, USA - KBS C3-3 metaG | ecosystem: Host-associated > Plants > Roots > Rhizosphere > Soil ... | reverse complement strand
GGCATCAAGTCCGCCAAGGGCGAGTTCAGCCAGCGCCAAGTCAAGGCCATGGATGGCGCGGCCAAAATGTCGAATGCTTCCACCGGTACCTTCTCTTTCCAGCGGCCCGGCAAATTCATCTGGCTCTATCAAAAGCCCTATGAACAACTGTTGCAGGCTGACGGCGACAAGCTCTATATCTACGACAAGGATCTGAACCAGGTCACGGTGAAAAAACTTGGCAATGCCATCGGTTCTTCGCCCGCAGCCATCCTGTTCGGCAGTAACGACCTCGAAAAGAATTTCAGCCTGAAGGATGCTGGCAGCAAGGATGGCCTTGAATGGCTGGAAGCGACGCCGAAGAGCAAGGATACAAGTTTCGAGCGAGTTGGCATCGGCCTGAAGGACGGTGTGCCGCATGCGATGGAATTGCGCGATTCCTTCGGGCAGGTGACGCTCTTGACCTTCAACCGCTTTGAAAAGAATCCGGCGCTGGCAGGCGACCAGTTCAAGTTTGTGGCGCCGAAGGGGGCAGACGTATTCCAGCAGTAACGCAACAATGGCGACAATAGCCCATGGCTGATCTTTTCACGACCGCACCATCTGCTCCGCTTGCAGAGGCTTTGCGGCCGAAATCTTTGGATGAGGTGATTGGTCAATCGCACCTCATCGGACCCGGCAAACCATTGCGGCTCGCATTCGAATCGGGCAAGCCGCACTCGATGATCCTGTGGGGGCCGCCAGGCGTAGGAAAGACAACACTCGCACGCCTGACCGCATCAGCCTTCCACTACGAGTTCATTCCGCTGTCTGCTGTCTTTTCCGGCGTGAAGGACATTCGCGCCTCCATGGAGCAGGCAGAACAGAACTTGAGCCTGGGCCGAAAGACGATTCTCTTCGTCGATGAAATTCACAGATTCAACAAGAGCCAACAGGATGGACTCTTGCCCTTCGTCGAATCGGGGTTGGTGGTCTTGATTGGCGCCACGACTGAGAATCCTTCGTTCGAGGTCAATTCGGCCTTATTGTCGCGCGCCCAGGTTTATGTGCTTCAAGCGTTGACCGATGACGAGTTGCGCCAGTTGTTCAAGCGTGCGCAACATCAGGCGATTTCTCACCTTCATTTTGAAGAGATCGCAATCGATACGCTGGTAGGTTATGCCGACGGCGATGCGCGGCGATTCCTGAATTTGCTGGAGCAAACTGATACAGCCGCCCGTGCCGCCGGCATTGATATCATCGATGCGGAGTTCATCAAGAACGCCTTGACTCTCAATGCCCGTCGCTTCGACAAGGGAGGCGACAACTTCTATGACCAGATCTCTGCGTTACACAAGTCGGTGAGAGGTTCCAACCCCGATGCTGCTTTGTATTGGCTGTGCCGTATGCTGGACGGCGGTGCGGACCCGAAATACCTGTCGCGCCGAATCATTCGTATGGCGTGGGAAGATATCGGGCTGGCCGATCCAAGGGCAATGCAGCTCGCCAACGATGCAGCCACAACCTATGAGCGGCTGGGATCGCCCGAGGGCGAACTGGCTTTGGCGCAGGCCGTGATTTATCTGGCTGTAGCGGCCAAGAGCAATGCAGGTTATATGGCGTATAACCAGGCCAAGGCTTTCGTGAAGCAGGATAAATCCCGAGGAGTCCCTGTGCACTTGAGAAATGCTCCGACCAAGCTGATGAAGGAACTGGGCTATGGCCATGAGTATCGCTATGTCCACGATGAACCTCACGGCTATGCGGCGGGGGAAAGCTACCTGCCAGAGGGGATGAGGGAGCCTGAATGGTATCAGCCGGTATCCAGAGGGCTGGAGATCAAGATCGCGGAAAAGATGGCCTTTTTGCGCCGGCTTGATGAAGATGCAAAGAAGTGAACCGGCTAAATGCGTCCATCCGGATTTCCTTAATGACAGCATGGCCGTTGCTTTTTCTCGTATTGCTATTAAACACTACGTCTGACCGGCAGGAGCAAGAAACTCCTTAGCGCTTGGTACAATGGCTGTTTTCGCATTCCCAATCCCGTCATTTCCATGATCGATATCCAACTTCTCCGTAAGGACATCAGGCAGGCTGAAGCTCGCTTGGCTGACCGTAAATTTCAGCTTGACGTTGCGACCTTCAACGCTCTCGAAGCTGAGCGCAAGCAGATCCAGACCCGTACCGAAGAATTGCAGAGCAAGCGCAACACATTATCCAAGCAGATTGGCATGCTCAAAGGCAAGGGGGAGGATACTTCCGCAGTGATGGCGGAAGTGGCAGGCATCGGTGACGAATTGAAGGCATCGGCAGAGCGCCTGGATGCGGTTCAGGAAGAGATGAGCAAATTCATGCTCACCATTCCCAACTTGCCGCATGAATCGGTGCCAGTAGGAGTGGACGAGTCGGCGAACGTGGAAGTGCGCAAGGTTGGTGCGCCGCGTACCTTCGACTTCGAAGTGAAGGACCATGTGGATGTCGGCGCTGCGCTCGGACTGGATTTCGATACCGCCGCCAAGCTGACGGGCTCGCGCTTCGCAGTGATGAAAGGAAGCATCGCGCAACTGCATCGCGCGCTTGCCCAGTTCATGCTCGACACTCACACTCGCGAGCACGGCTATACCGAATGCTACACGCCCTACATTGTCAACGCAGACTCACTGCGCGGCACGGGCCAGTTGCCGAAATTCGAAGCAGATCTGTTTGCAGTGAAGAAGGGCGGACAGGAAGGCGAGGGCGAATCGCTCTACCTGATTCCGACCTCGGAAGTGTCACTGACCAACATGGTGCGCGACGAGATCATTGCCGCCGATGCCTTGCCGATCAAGCTCACCGCCCACACGCCATGCTTCCGTTCGGAAGCAGGCAGCTACGGACGTGATACGCGCGGCATGATCCGTCAGCACCAGTTCGATAAGGTCGAAATGGTGCAGATCGTGCACCCTGAAAAGTCCTACGAGGCGCTCGAAGAAATGGTCAGCCATGCTGAAAACATCTTGAAGAAGCTTGGCCTGCCCTATCGTGTGATTACGTTGTGCACTGGAGACATGGGTTTTGGCGCAGCCAAAACTTACGACCTTGAAGTGTGGTTGCCTGCACAGAACACCTATCGCGAAATTTCGTCGATATCGAATTGCGAAGCCTTTCAGGCACGCCGCATGCAGGCCCGCTTCCGCAATGCGCAGGGCAAGCCGGAACTGCTGCATACGCTCAATGGTTCCGGCCTCGCGGTGGGGCGTACGTTGGTTGCCATCCTAGAAAACTACCAGCAGGCCGACGGCAGCGTAGACATTCCGAAAGTGCTGCAGCCCTACATGGGTGGTCTGAAGCAGTTAGTATGAGCTTGATGTATTTCCCCTAATCATAATTAGGGGAAATATTGGCGGGCGGAGATCGATGACGCGGAAATGTGGTTGTTCCGTATCGAACGATACTCTGTTATAATTTCGTGCTTTGCGGCTCTCCCGGCCGCAAATCGACCAGAACGGAAAGGTGGCAGAGTGGTCGAATGCGCTGGACTCGAAATCCAGTATACGGTTCTCCCGTATCGAGGGTTCGAATCCCTCCCTTTCCGCCAAATGGAATTTAGCAGTGACTGAGTGAGCCGCCCCCTTGGGCGGCTTTTCTTTTTTCGGTATTGGTCGCTACAATTTCTGTCCCTGCGCACAAATGGCCAGAGGAGCGCGACTACCGAAAAATCATAGATGATGACTGTGCATGATTGAATGTCATGGTGCGGACATCAAACCGTCATTCCATTGAAGCATTCCTTCGCTACGCTTCGCCCGTCGAATGTTCGAGGACGATGAATGCGAATGCTGAATATCACTGCCGATGCGCGTACAAACTTTCCCAAGCTGTCCCTGAGTATCGCCACCACGCGGGAAGAGCTACGGGAAATCCAGCGCCTGCGCTATAAGGTTTTCATCGAAGCGATGGGCTTGACTGCCTTGTCAAATGATGACGGCTTGGATGCGGATGAATACGATGCTTACTGTGACCATCTGATTGTTCGCGACTCGAGCACGCTGAAAGTAGTGGGTACCTATCGTCTGCTGAGTACGGCTGGTGTGCGTGAAATCGGCAGTTTTCACTCCGAAAAGCAATTTGATCTTGCGCACCTGAATCGTTTTCGCGCTCGCATTGTCGAAGCGGGTCGAGCTTGCATCCATCCAGACTACCGCAATGGTGGCGTCATCATGTTACTGTGGGCGGGTATCGTTGCTTACATGCGGCGGGAGCGTTGTGACTATCTTATTGGTAGCGCCAGCATCATCCTGGCAGACGGCGGTCATAATGCTGCTGCAGTTTGCCAGTCACTGTCGAGGACGCATCTGGCTCCGCCTGAATATCGCGTCCTGCCCCATGTGCCATTCCCACTCCATCACTTGGAATGCTGTCAGCATGGTCAAGTGCCTCCCCTTCTCAAAGGCTATATGCGCCATGGCGCCTGGATCTGCGGTGAACCGGCATGGGATGCCGATTTCCACTGTGCGGATCTGTTCCTGCTCCTGCCGCTGATCAAGCTCAACAAACGTTAATTCGTATAGAAAATAGAGTCGTTGAATCTGTGCTGCCGCTATTGTTAAACATGAACCAAAAGCATCAGCTCATGCTCGAAACGGTATCCGTTCTCGATGAATCGTTATCCAATGCAAGAACAGGAACAGGTTGTCCAGCTTAAAAAGACACGCGTGCTGGCCACGGGCTTGCTTGTGTTGATGGCGATCCTGTTTGGGGTCGCGCGCAGCTTGCAGTCACATTTTCCTTGGCTTTCCTTCGTTGCTGCCTTCGCCGAGGCAGCGATGGTCGGCGGCTTGGCCGACTGGTTTGCTGTTACTGCCTTGTTCCGTTCCCCGCTCGGTTTGCCGATTCCTCATACAGCCATTATTCCTCGCAACAAGGATCGCATCGGAGATAGCCTGTCGGACTTTCTTGAGAAGAATTTCATTACCCAGGAAATCATTCGTGAAGAGTTGCTTCCCATCGATTTCGCTGGTGCCGCTGCTACATGGCTCTCTGACTCTGCCAACAGCAAAGCGGTTTCTCGTCAACTCGTGCGCAGTATTCCCGTACTGTTGCGCATTGTGGAAGACGAAGACGTGCAGCAGTTTATCCAGCATCGGATGAGTGTCGTTCTTAAAGGCATGAAGTTCGCCCCTGCGCTGGCAGAGATTGTTTCGCTGCTGGTCGCGAGCAAGCATCATGAAGCTTTGTTCGATCAGTTGGTACGGATGGCGGCCGATGCCTTAGAGAACAATAAGTCCTATATCCGTTGGAAGATTCACGAAAGCAGCCCGCGCTGGCTCCCCAAGGCGGTTGACGAAAAGCTTTACGAAAGATTGCTGGACGCGCTGCAGGATACGTTGAATGAAATGCGGGAAGGGGATAGCGAATGGCGCACGCGTTTCCAGAATTCTGTGGAAAATCTGATCGAGCGCCTGCGGACATCCCCGGAGTATGAGGAAAAACTCGACGGTATCCTGCGTGAGATAGTCGGTCACCCATTGTTTCGTAGCTACCTCGTCGAGCTTTGGCATCTCATTCGCTCGCGTCTTGTCGCCGATATTGCTTCGGAAGGTTCACAGATGGTTGCCAGGCTTGAGGAGGCATTTCGCGCTTTCAGCCGGGAACTGCTGCAGGACGAGCGTGTGCAAGTCAAGCTCAATCAGTGGATACGGATTGTTGCAACCGAAGCGATCGTCGCACGGCGGGAGATGATTGCTGACTTGGTGGCGCGGGTGATCCGGAAATGGGATGCGGACACCATGTCACGTAAACTGGAGTTGCATGTAGGGAAAGATCTGCAGTACATCCGCATCAACGGCACACTAGTCGGCGGCTTGGTGGGTCTCGTGCTGCATGCAGTGTCGTTTGCTCTATAAAGAGGTCTTGTTTCACGCATCACAAATGTGGACTTTTTTGCAATCAATTGTGAAAAATGCCCCAAATTTGATGGTTTGATGACAACGGATCCCCGTCTGGCCATTTATGACATGCCACTTTTCCACTGTCATAAAGCCGTCACAATCCTTCGTTACAGTTCGCGCTGCCTTCACTGACACTTTCAAGGAGTCACCTATGCGATTGAGCAAATTCCTTTCGGCAGCACTGGTTGCCGCCGGCGCAGCAGCAGCTTTTACCTCCGCCGTTGCGGTTGACATTACCGGTGCCGGTGCGACTTTTCCATACCCGATCTATGCAAAGTGGGCGGAAGAGTACAAGAAAGCCACCGGCAACGGTCTGAATTATCAATCTATCGGCTCTGGCGGCGGTATCAAGCAGATCAAGGCAAAGACTGTAGATTTCGGCGCGTCCGACATGCCCTTGAAGGCGGAAGAACTCGAGGCAGATGGCCTCATGCAATTCCCTGCGATCATGGGGGGCGTGGTACCGGTCGTGAATCTGGACGGCATCGCCCCCGGTCAACTGAAGCTGACCGGTCCGGTTGTCGCCGACATCTATCTTGGCAAGGTCACCAAGTGGAATGCGAACGAGATAGCCTCCCTGAATCCCGGCGTGAAGCTGCCTGCGACAGACATCACGGTAGTGCATCGTGCTGACGGTTCCGGCACCTCCTTCCTGTTTACTGACTACCTGTCCAAAGTGAACGCGGACTTCAAGGCCAAGGTGGGTTCGGGCACGGTTGTGAAATGGCCGGTTGGCGTGGGCGGCAAGGGTAATGAAGGCGTAGCCGCCAACGTCCAGCGCATCAAGAACTCGATCGGTTATGTCGAGTATGCTTATGCGAAAAAGAACAAGATGGGCTACGTCCAGTTGAAGAATCGTGACGGCCAGTTCGTGCAGCCGGACGACGATAATTTCAAGGCCGCCGCTGCGGGCGCCGATTGGGCCAAGACTCCGGGCTTTGCAGTCGTACTGACCGACCAGCCAGGCAAGAACAGTTGGCCGATTACCGGCGCGTCGTTCATTCTGATGCATAAGGTTCAGGTCGATGCCGCCAAGGGCAAGGAAGTGCTGAAGTTCTTCGACTGGGCCTATAAGAATGGTGGCGCGATGGCCGCCGACCTCGATTATGTTGCCATGCCGACGTCGGTCATCAAGCTGGTCCAGGATGCATGGAAATCCCAGCTGAAGGATAGCTCCGGCAAGGTACTCTGGTAAGTCACCGGCGTCTTCCGCAAAATTCGGCTGCAGGCGAAACCTCATCAAATTTGTCGCCTGCAGCCGCAACCATCCAGCCGGATACAAGGTTTATGAACGCCAATACTTCTTCCAACGTGGCGCCAGTAACGAATATCGAACAGAACTTTATCCCCCAAGATGCTGCTGCCAAAGCGATGGTCTCTACCATGCGCAAGCAACGGCTTCAGGATTTTCTGTTCCACAAAATCACGCTGTTCTTTGCGCTCAGCGTGTTGTTGGTACTGGTCGGAATCATCATCTCTCTCATGATCGGCGCTTGGCCTGCCTTCAAGGAATTTGGTCCGGCCTTTATCACTACCGTTGAATGGGATCCGGTCAACGACCAGTACGGTGCATTGATCGCCATCGTCGGCACGCTCGCCACTTCATTGATTGCGCTGCTGATCGCATTTCCTGTCAGCTTCGGCATTGCGCTCTTTCTCACCGAGATTTGCCCGAGCGCTTTGCGCAAGCCGCTTGGGACGGCAGTCGAGTTGCTTGCCGGTATCCCCAGCATCATCTACGGCATGTGGGGCTTGTTTATCTTCGCACCGCTGTTCGCGGATTATGCGCAACCGTTTCTGAACAAGACACTGGGTCAATTGCCTGTTGTCGGTGCGCTGTTCAGCGGGCCGATGATGGGTATCGGCATTCTGACTGCTGGTCTGATCCTCGCCGTGATGATCATCCCCTTTATTTCCTCCGTCATGCGCGACGTGTTCGAGATCGTTCCTGCCGTGCTGAAGGAGTCGGCTTACGGTCTGGGGTGTACCCAATGGGAAGTGGTGCGCAAGATCGTGCTTCCGTACACCAAGAATGGCGTGGTCGGAGGCATCATGCTCGGGCTCGGTCGTGCGCTCGGGGAAACCATGGCAGTCACCTTCGTGATCGGCAACGCGCACCAGTTGTCGTGGTCGTTGTTTGCTCCCGGCAACAGCATTGCATCTACCTTGGCCAATGAATTCGCTGAAGCTGAATCGAAATTGCATGTATCGTCGCTTTTTGCGCTCGGCCTCATTCTGTTCGTCATCACCTTCATCGTGCTTTCGGCAGCGAAACTGATGCTCATGGGCTTGGCCCGCAAGGAGGGGACCAAGTCATGAATCCAGTTTATCGCAAGCGTTTATGGCGGCACCGTTTCGGCATTGCCCTGTCTGTTGGCGCCATGGCTATCGGCCTGCTGGTGCTGGCGTGGATCCTGCTGACGCTGGTTATCAAAGGCGCCAGCGCGCTTGGTCCGGCCATCTTTACTGAAATGACGCCCGCTCCTGGCAGTGAGGGTGGTGGCTTATTGAACCCAATCGTCGGCAGTTTGCTGCTGGTTGGCGCGGCAACTCTGATCAGCACACCGATCGGCATTCTTGCAGGGATTTATCTGGCGGAATACGGGGAAGAGAGCTGGCTGGCGCAAGTGACGCGCTTTGTCACCGACATCATGCTGTCGGCGCCGTCTATTGTCATCGGCTTGTTCGTATATGCGGTCTACGTCGCCAACGTGAAGCATTTTTCTGGTTGGGCCGGCACTTTCGCTATCTCGCTGATTGCTATTCCAGTCGTTGTGCGCACGACCGACAACATGCTGAAGCTGGTGCCTAATAGTCTGCGCGAAGCAGCCTTCTCTTTGGGGGCGCCACGCTGGAAAGTAGCGATGATGGTGCGACTGCGCGCTGTCAAGGCAGGTGTCGTTACCGGAGTGCTGCTTGCAGTCGCGCGCATTTCCGGCGAAACTGCGCCGCTTCTTTTCACCGCGCTCAACAATCAGTTCTTCAGCGCCGACATGAACAAGCCGCTGGCGAATCTGCCGGTCGTCATTTTCCAGTTTGCGATGAGTCCTTACGACGATTGGCGTGCCTTGGCCTGGGGCGGGGCACTGCTCATCACCTTTAGCGTGCTCGGGCTGAATGTCCTCTCACGCACTTTGTTCAGCCAAAAGGTTCCGAACTGACATGAACTATCAGAACGCTCAAACCACGTCGAAAGCCACCCTGGAAATCGCCAACCTGAATTTCTTCTACGGCAGCTTTCAGGGCTTGAAGAACATCAACCTGAACATTTACGAGAAGAAGGTCACCGCCTTTATTGGTCCTTCGGGTTGTGGGAAGTCGACTCTGCTGCGCACGCTCAATCGCATGTACGACTTGTATCCCGGCCAACGCGCTGAGGGCAGCATCAGCTATCACGGTCGCAACATACTCGATGGCGCCCAGGACGTTAACATGTTGCGTGCCAAGGTTGGCATGGTATTCCAGAAGCCGACTCCGTTCCCCATGTCGATCTACGAGAACATTGCATTCGGTGTGCGTCTCTACGAAAAGCTGTCGAAGGGTGAAATGGACGAGCGTGTCGAATGGGCGCTGAAAAAGGCGGCGCTGTGGACCGAGGTCAAGGACAAGCTGAACAAGAGTGGCCTCTCCCTGTCTGGCGGTCAGCAGCAGCGCCTTTGCATCGCGCGTGGTGTCGCAGTGAAGCCGGACGTGTTGCTGCTTGACGAGCCGACTTCGGCGCTCGACCCGATCTCGACCGTCAAGATCGAGGAACTGATCGCCGAATTAAAAGAGGATTACACCATCGCCATCGTCACTCATAACATGCAACAGGCTGCGCGCTGCTCCGATTACACGGCTTACATGTACCTCGGCGAGTTGGTGGAATTCGGCGAGACTGATCAAATCTTCATGAATCCGGTCAAGCGGGAAACCCAGGACTACATCACCGGCCGCTTCGGCTGAGTCACAATTACTGAACCAAAGGAGAACACGATGCCAGGCGATCATTCCTCCAAGCAGTACGATATGGATCTCGAAACCATCCGTTCCAAGGTATTGACCATGGGTGGATTGGTCGAAAGCCAATTCAACGATGCGCTTGAGTGCTTCCGTGGCGGTGACATTGCCAAGGCAGAGCAGGTGATCAAGTCCGATAAAAACGTGAACCGGCTTGAGGTTACGTTGGACGATGCTTGTACTCACCTGATTGTGAAGCGCCAGCCAGCGGCAAATGACTTGCGTACGGTGATGGCGACATTGAAAGTGATCACCGATCTGGAGCGCATTGGGGACGAGGCTACCAAGATCGCACGCGTGGCGAAAAATCTGCATGAGCGGGGTCTCACTGGCGTCCTGAACCACTACGAATCGATTCGCGTGATGGCGTCCAACACCTCTGACTTGCTGCACGACGCGCTGGATGCATTCGCGCGTCTTGACGAGCGGCAGGCAGCAAAAATCATCGCGCAGGATGTCGCCATCGACCACGAGTTCGGTGCCATCATGCGTACGATGATTACATTCATGATGGAGGATCCGCGCACGATTTCGGCAGCGCTGGATACATTGTGGGCCGCGAAAGCGATCGAGCGCATTGGCGACCATGCGAAAAACATCGCGGAATACGTGATCTATGTTGTCGAAGGCAAGGACATCCGCCATACCGACTACGTACATACCAAGCTTGACAGTTCTATCTGAACATGGCCGTAGACAAGACCTCCATCCTGATTGTTGAAGATGAGCCCGCCATCATCGAGCTGGTGTCCTTCACGTTGAAGGAGGCCGGCTGGAGCAGCTTTGCCGTCTCCAGTGTGGCGCAAGCCTGGGAATTCATCCAGCGCCGCACGCCGGAGTTGGTTCTGCTTGACTGGATGTTGCCGGACCAGAGCGGTTTGCGCTTGCTGTCACGTATCCGTGCAGATCGTCAGTTGCAGGAGCTGCCGGTAATCATGCTGACCGCCAAGAGCATGGAAGAAGACAAGATCGCCGGGTTGGACAACGGGGCCGACGATTACATCACCAAGCCATTCTCCCCGCGCGAACTAACCGCGCGTATCAAAGCGCTCTTGCGCCGCAAGAGCCCGGAGCATGCGCAGAGCATGCTGACGGTTGGTCCTATTACGCTCAACCCGGCGAGCTGCTCGGTCATGCTCAACAGCCAAAAGATCGATATCGGTCATGCAGAATACAAGCTGCTGAAGTTCTTCCTCGCCCATCCGGAGCGCGTTTTCTCGCGCAGTCAGTTGCTTGACAAGGTGTGGGGCGACCATGTGGCGATCGAGGAGCGTACCGTCGACGTGCATGTGCTGCGCCTGCGCAAGGCGTTGAAGGAAGCGGAATCGATGATCAAGACGATACGCAGCGTGGGCTACATGTTGTCCGAAAAATAAGGTTTTCATGAATCCGCAATTGCTCTTCTGGGTGCCCGCCGGCATACGCTTGTCGCTCCTGTTGCTCGGCGCCGGCATCATCGGGCATTTCCTCGGCCCGGTTTTTGGACTCGCCGTCGGCATGCTTGGAATGAGCGTCTTCCTTTTCATCCAGTTGCACTATCTCTATCGTTTGGCACAGTGGCTGGACCATCCCTCCAGCGCCAAGCTGCCTGACGGCTGGGGAGCGTGGACTGACATCTTTTCCCGTCTCTACAGGCTACGGCGCGACGATGAAAGGAACCAGGCTGAACTCGCCGAATGGCTGGCCCGCTTCCGGCAAGCGATGAGCTTACTGCCGGACGGTGTGGCCATCATGGATGATGTGCTCTTCCTTGAATGGTGCAATCCCGCTGCGGAACAACACCTTGGCCTGCAGCATGACCGTGACAAGGGCATGCGTATCACCAACCTGATCCGTAGTCCCGAGTTCATGGACTACATCATCCTTGGACGATACGAGCAGCCTCTCACGCTCGCGCTGCGCGGCCGCAAGCTCATTGTGCAGATCATCCCATTCGAGAGCCGCCGGCAGATCCTGGTAACGCACGACGAGACCGAGTCCGAACGTATCGAAATGATGCGCCGAGATTTCATCGCCAACGCCTCGCACGAGTTGCGCACGCCGCTGACAGTCATCAACGGCTTTCTCGAAATTGCTTATAGTCAGCCCAATCTCGACCAGCAAACGCGTATGTCGCACCTGAAGCTGATGATCGAGCAGGGGCAGCGCATGCAAAATCTAGTGGAAGACATGCTGGTATTGACTCGCCTGGAATCGGTGGACTATCCGTTGCGGCCGGAGCGTGTCAGCATTCATTCGTTGCTGGAACAGATACACCGGGAGGCCCTCGCGCTTTCCTCCGGGCACCACAAGATTTCCTTGACTATTGACGGTCCAGACCTGAGAGGAGGCGTCGACGAACTGCGCAGTGCCTTCGGTAATTTGGTATCGAATGCGGTGCGCTACACGCCTGAAGGCGGAAGTATCGACATTTTCTGGCAAATGAAGGACAACGGACCCCAATATGCGGTGCGGGATACTGGCATCGGTATTCGTCCCGAACACATCGCGCGTCTGACGGAACGCTTCTACCGCGTGGACAAGAGCCGCTCGCGCGAAACCCAAGGCACAGGGCTTGGACTGGCGATCGTCAAGCATGTGCTCTTACGGCACGATGCGACGCTTGCCATTGAATCTCAGCCAGAGAAGGGCAGTACATTTACCATCACCTTTCCTCGCAAGCTGATCTGTACAGAATCTGCTTAAAGTTGCTTGGCGTAAAGCCTTTCACGTGATAAATTGATGACAGGCATATTGCATATCCGGGGCTTGATATGGAATCCCGATTCAGCGCACGGCAACAATTGCTTCCAAACCTCCTTCTTGTTTTGGGATGCATGGCAGTATTGACCTCTTGCTCCAGCCTGCTGCCAGACTCTCGGCAGGAAACACAGGCACCGTGGGGAACTTATGCCGATGCACGAGCAATGTTCGACAAAATCGTTCTCGGCAAGACCACTCTGGCAGAACTCAAAGCGCTTGGCGTTGACCCTGACAAGACGCCGAACGTCGCACTCCTTAGTAATACCGATTTGTTGCGGCGGCTGCTGCCATCGGCCTCCTTCGACCACCGCCAGCTCGACGAGGGTGTGCAGGAATGTATTGCGGCGAAAAATACCTGTTTTGGTTATGAAATCGAGCAATCATCGCTGGAACGCAAACGCCGCGGCAATTTCTGGCTCGATTTCCTCAATTTTAAGAAAGAAATTGATGTCACCGGCTGGCAATTCGATGCCGTAGTTGTAATCAAAAAAGATGTTGTTGTTTATAAAACATGGAGTGGCAAGCCGAGTGTGCGCAAGTTCGAGGAAGAATACAGCCCGCTTGGCCCTCTGCAAGGATTGGGCTCAAGCCCCAGATAGCATCTGTTCCAACGGGTAACATCCGCTACAATGCCAGTCCTGATTCGTATCACGACTTGTGCATTGTTATTTCCCCATGCGCCGTTTTCGTTATTTCACTGTCCTTCTCATTTTTATCACCGCTTCCCTCACCGCCTGTACTACACCGGCTCCTGCCGTACGGGCATCGGAGACAGCAACGCCCAAACCTGATCGTCATGTGAAGATCGGCTTGGCGCTAGGTGGTGGCGCAGCGCGCGGTTTTGCACATATTGGTGTGATCAAGGCGCTCGAATCGCAGGGCATTGTGCCGGACATCGTAGTGGGCACGAGTGCCGGCAGCCTCGTAGGAGCGTTATACGCGGCTGGCAATAATGGTTTTGCCTTGCACAGGATGGCGCTGGAGATGGACGAAGCGACAATTTCGGACTGGTCAGTACCTCTCTTTGCCAAGGCAAGTGGTGTACTCAAGGGGGAGGCGTTGCAGAACTACGTGAGCAAGGCGGTCAATAACCTGCCTATTGAAAAGCTCAGGATTCCGTTTGGTGCCGTGGCAACCGATCTCCGCAATGGCCAGCCTATCCTTTTCAGGCGCGGCAATACTGGCACCGCTGTGCGCGCTTCTTCTGCTGTTCCGAGTGTGTTCCAGCCGGTGAAGATAGGGGATCGTTTCTATGTTGATGGCGGATTGGTGTCCCCAGTACCGGTGCGTTTTGCGCGCGAGATGGGAGCAGATTTCGTTATCGCCGTCAACATTTCGGCCCAGCCCGATGCCCAGCCAGCGAATAGCTCTCTCGACATCCTGCTACAAACTTTCGCCATCATGGGGCAGAGCATTAATCACTATGAGTTGCGCGAGGCGGATATCGTGATTCAGCCTCGTCTTGGGGCGATGAAGGGCAATGATTTCCCTGGCCGAAATGCTGCGATTCTTGCTGGAGAGCAGGCAGCAAGCGTGGTCATGGCGGAACTGAAAAAGAAGCTTGATGCGAAACAACGGATGCAATAATTGCCTGATTATTGCTGTGGCGGTTCGTCCAAGCGTCGTGCGCCGTTAAAACGCTTCTTCCAGTAGCTCAGATCCATGCTTTCGACACGCACTTCGCCCCCTGCTGAAGGAGCGTGGATAAATTTGTTGTCGCCGAGATAAATTCCGACATGGGAAAAACTGCGCCGCAGTGTGTTGTAGAACACCAGATCGCCGGGCTGCAACTCGTTTGTCTCGACTTTTTGTCCAAGCTGACTGATTTCTTGAGATGTGCGCGGCAGATCGCTTCCCCATACCTGTTTGAAAACGTAACGTACCAAGCCGCTGCAATCGAGCCCGCTGTCGGGTGCATTACCGCCATACTTGTAGCGAATCCCGATCATGCTCATTGCCTGCAGTACCAAGTCAGATGCGCGTGAAGTCAGGTTTTGCAAGCGTGCTACTGCGGTGGTTTGCTCCTGTTGCCCCGGCAGGTCGGCAGCGAGGGTGGGTAAGGCCAGATAGCAGCCGAGCACAACGATGCCTAGCTGGCGAAACAGCCGTTGTCTTACGTTGTGAATGGAAATTGTCATTCTGATACTGTTTCTTTGGCGCGAAGGTGGACTGTAAGGGATTAATGCAAAAATGTCAACAAATGGTGATGGTGATGCCGACATGGAAAATATTAAGGCGCTGATCACTATCACACACGTCTGTTGCATTTATGGACGAGCCCTGGTGGGCATCGCAGGCGTAATCAGTACGACGGAAAGGTCGGAGTTATGTGAGGCCGGTTAAGTCAGGGCAATTGCATGAAGCCTCAGCCCGGCAGCCCAAGTAACTTGCTCAGGTAATTGACATTCCATCCGGCTTTCAAGCGTTTACTGGCAACGCCAAGCTTCGAGGTCTTGTCATTTTT
>Ga0070660_100001695_pt1 | contig 15108 bp, 13 predicted proteins | sample KBSC33metaG_FD_64670 | JGI IMG/M metagenome (GOLD analysis project Ga0070660, IMG submission 64670) | Corn rhizosphere microbial communities from Kellogg Biological Station, Michigan, USA - KBS C3-3 metaG | ecosystem: Host-associated > Plants > Roots > Rhizosphere > Soil ... | reverse complement strand
AGCTGCAAATTGTCGACGTTGAACAACTCGCCGCAGCCCTTGAACGCGGCCGAATATTCCCCGTGGGGGTCGATCATCACGATGTGACCTTCGGGGCTTAGCTCCGAAATGCGGTGGAGGATGAGGCTGACGCTCGTCGACTTGCCGGTACCGGTCGATCCCAGGACCGCGAAATGCTTGCCGAGCATCGGGTCGACGTAGAGCGCGCCGCGGATGTCGTCCGTCGGATAGACCGTGCCGATCTCGATGTGGGGTTCATCGCTCGCGGCGAAGATCGCGCGCATGTCATCCGTGCTGACCGCAAAAACTTCGGCGCCGGGAATCGGATAGCGGGTGACGCCGCGGCGGAAGTTGGTCATCCGGCCGGCGGAATCGCGCGTGCCTTCGCCAAGGAAGTCGACGTGGGCTACTAGCTCACCCGCCTCGCCGGCCTTCAGCGTCCGGACGTTGGCGATCAGCCAGCTGCTGCCGACGACGGTCTTGATCTGGCTGCCGACCTGGCCCGACATGGCGACCGACGGATCGCTGTGTGCCTGCAGGGCCGTAACGACGCTTGCATCCATGCGAATTTGCGATCCGGAGCCGGCGATTTCAACCACCGTGCCGATAGCGCTCGGTGCGGGACCGGTTGCCTTGGCCGGGGCGGCGGGCGCTTCATCCTCCTGGAAGCTGCTGACTTCATTGAGGAATTCGCGCAGGTTCGGCCTGTCGTCCATGTCGATGCTTACTCCCGGTGCTCCGTTTGAACCGGGGATAAGCAAGAGCGGTTAAAATTGGCTTAGAATCTGCCCCTAGAAGCGGCGGCGGAAGGCAGCCGCGGCTGCCCAGCCCAGTCCGAGCGACATAATGACGCAGCTGAGGCCATAGAGGAGGCGATGCCGGCGGGCGGCGAGAGCGACATAGCGTTCGAATCCCGACTTGTTGATCTGGATGTCGCGGGTTGCCGCGGCGATGACCTTGCGGCGGTCGATCAGGAAGGTCTCGGCGGTGTAGGTGCCGACCGGCACCTGGCTCGGGATGGTGATGACCGCGCGGTAAAGCACCCCGCCGCTGATTTCGACGCCATGCGGACTCTCCGAGTAAAGCCCCTGGCGGCTGCGGAGGTCCAGCAGGCCAATCTCGAACCGGCGCTCCTTCTCCGGCAGCGCGCCGCCGCCCGGCGAGAGCTGCAGATTGTGGAGCCCAAGCTCGTAGATCGCCGCTGTCCGCTCATCGACGAGGTCGGCGATCGGCCGTGACGATGCAACGGCGTAGTAGGACGGCGCCGAGCGGAAGCGGTTCTGGTCCGCGTTCATCCAGATGCCGGCGATCTTCTCTTTCTCGCGCACCAGGATCGGCTGAACCGGGCCGCGCAGCACGACGGCGATATCGACCTGGCGATCGGGCGGGCGGCCTCCGGGATAGACGACGGCGCCGAACAGCAGCAACTGCGCGCCGTTGAAGCTGTAGCGGATCTGCACCTGGCGCGCGGAGATGTCGGGAACGAGGACCGGCTTGTCCGCGGCAATCAGCAGTGGCGCGAGCAGCGCGACGGACAGAGATGCGAAGCGAGCCCTCACAGATACTCGATCGAGAAAATTTCGTCTGGACGCCAGAAAAGGCCGAGGAACATGCGTAGACCGACCAGCAGGATAATCACCGCGAGCGCGAGGCGCAGGTAATCCGGCTTCATCCGCGTCGTCAGGACGGCGCCATATTGCGCGCCGATGACGCCGCCGACGAGGAGCAATCCGGCGAGCACGATGTCGACCGCGCGGGTGGTCAAGGCGTGGACCATCGTCGTTGAGGCGCTGACGGCGAGGATCATCACCAGGCTCGTGCCGATGACGATGCGGGCCGGCATGCCAAGCAAATAGATCATCGCCGGCACGAGGATGAAGCCGCCGCCGATGCCAAGGAACACTGTGAGGACGCCCGCGAGGAAGCCAAGCGCCAGCGGCGCGATCGGCGATACGTACAGGCCGGAGCTGTAGAAGCGCCAGCGCAACGGCAGCGACGCAATCCAGCGATTGTGACGCGGCGCCGGTTTGTCCTCGCCGCTTACGCCGATGATCCCGAGAGTCACCAGCGAGTCCTTGAGCATCAGCACTCCGATCGAAAACAGGATCAGAACGTAGAGCAGCCCGATCGTGACATCGATCTGGCCAGTCGACTGGAGGAGGCGGAACATCGCCGCGCCGACGAACGAGCCGGCGAGCCCGCCGACGATCATCACTCCGCCCATCTTGAGGTCGACCCCGCCGCGACGCATGTGGACCATCGCTCCGGACACGCTGGCTCCGGTGATCTGCGTCGTCGCCGAGGCCACTGCGACCGTCGGCGGGATGCCATAGAAAATGAGGAGAGGCGTGGTGAGGAAGCCGCCGCCAACGCCGAACATGCCCGAGAGGAGCCCGACCACGAACCCGAGCACGACGATCAGCAGCGCGTTGACCGACTGGCCGGCGATCGGGAGGTAGATGTCCATTGGCCCCCCTGACTAACCGCAAATCGCGGCGCGGGCCAAGTTACGGCTGGCTAGAAGTCGCCCGAGAGGGTTAGCGCAGGTCCGGAGCCGGGACGGGCGTTGCCGGCGAGCTTTTGCCGCCAGTCGGCATGGACCTTGACGTTGCGCCGCACCTGCATCGTCAGCCGCGGACCGGCGTCGAGCCGCGCGAGGCCGGGCTGCGCTCCGCCCCAGACGCCGAACCCAAAGGACAAATTGCGGTAAACGGGCCGAGTGGCCGCGACTCCGCCGTCGATGAACAAATCGCGGCTTTTCACCCCGACGACACCGCCCTGAAGGTAGGAATCCAGGGTGAACCGCCACGGCAGCGGCTGCTGGTAAACCCCAGCTTCGGCGAAGAGCGCGAAATCGCTTCGCCCGCCACCGAAGCGTCCGATCCGCTGCCGCCGCTCGGCCGTCAGCCAAATCGGCAGGCTGACCAGCGGCCGGAGGCGGACGCCCGCTGCCACCTCGCCGCCGCGTCGCCCGATCTCGGAGCTCATTCGCGCCGACAGCGCGATCTGGCGGTTGAAATTGTAGAGGATGCGGGTGCCGGCCTGGCTCGCGCCGAGCTGTCCGCTGCTGGCGAGCGAGCGCGATCCGGCGACGCCCGCCTGTTGGCTCCGCAAAAGCGCCCAGCTGGAAAGCTGCAGACGATCGATGCCCGGCCGCAGTGGCGGCGCCGGCGGCGTGGTTTGTGTCGGGATTGACGACCGTCCAGGTATCGACACCGCCGCGAGGCGGGACATCGGCATGTCATCGAGCGCCGGCGTCGACGAATAGAGACTCCGGCGCGGGCTCGGCAGCAATTCGTAGGGCCGAGGAGCGGGCGCCGCCGCAGGCGCCGACACCTGGGCTGCATAATAGACCGGCACCATGATCGGGCGGACTGGCTGCTGGGCGTAAGCGGCGGGCGCGTATGGGAGGGCAGCGGGTCCGGGCGGCGCCAGGGCAACCGGCTCGATCGCCGGAAACTGAGTGGGGACGATCGGCGGAGTCTTCGCCTCCCCGCGTTCGATCCGGAACAGGCCAGCACCGGGCAGCATGTCGAGCGCCATCGCGCGAACGCCTACCCATCCGACCACCGCGATTGCGAGGAAGCGCAGCGAGGGTCTCACTGCGGCAGCTCCGCAGGGAAGATGTGGCGCGTCTTGTCCCAGCGCTTGGCACCGCCGCCGAGGTGCAAAGATACGGCCCGCGCCGCCGCGAGCATCGCAATGACGTTGCCGACGACCAAGCGAGGCACGGAAAGCAAACCTTCCGTCCATCCGTAGGCTGTGGTCGTGAATGCGGCGCGCATCAGCACGCGCCAGGCGAGCAGCCAGCCGTTGACGGTCAGCAATGTGATCAGGCCGGGCGAGAGCCGCGCCTTGATCGGCGCCCCGAGCGCCTCGGCGAGCCACAGCTGCGACCACAGCAGCGCCGCACCATAAGCCGAAAGCAGGAGCAGCGCGGCAAGCGGGCCGCGCCGGTCGCGCATCCGCATCCAGCGCTCGCCCAGGCCGCCGCTCCAGCCAAGCCGGTCCCATCCGGCGAGCGCGATGCCGCCGAGCCACCGCGCCTTCTGGCGGACGGCGCTGCCGAGGGTTGCCGGGAAATGGCCCCGGCTGGCGACGATCGCGCGTTCGCCGGGCTGGGCGGGAATGCGGACGAACATCGTCTTCAAGCCGAGCGAACCGAGGCGGAGGCCGACCTCATAATCCTCGGTCATGCTGGCGCCGGCGAAGGGCCGCCCGTCCTGCAAGGCAGCCAGCCGACACAGCGCGCGCCGCTCGATCGCACAGCCGACACCGGCGAGGGGAATCGCCGCGCCGATCGCCTCGCGGACGACCAGCTCCTTGACGTGGGCCTCGGCGAACTCGTCGCAATAATGGCCGCTGATCCAGCGCGAATGGGGGTCGGGAAGGGGCAGGACGGGAAGCTGGACGACTGCGGCGCGACCGATCAATGCGTCGAAAATGCGCAGCTCGAAGCGGTGGACGATGTCCTCCGCGTCGTGGAGCACGACGGCCTTGGCCTCGCAGTCGTTCGCCGTCTCGTAGGCGATCAACGCATCGTAGAGGTGGTTCAGGCAGTCTGCCTTCGTGGTGGGCCCGTCGGCAGGCACCTCGACGGCCTCGACCCTGGGGTCCGAGACACTGGCCACGGCCGCCGCGGTCGCAGGGTCGTTCCGGTAATAGCCGACAAAGATTCGGTAATGGTCGTAGTCCAGCCGCTTCAGCGTGGCCTTCAGCATCGACGCGATGACCGCGGATTCGTCCCAGGCCGGAACCAGGACCGCGATCAGGCCGGGATCCTTATTGAACACGAAATAGCTGGCGAAGGCGCGCGGATAGCGGGTGTAGACGGTCAGTGAGCGCCAGATGCTGCGCGCGAAATAGATGAGGTCGACGGCGAGGTCGTTGATCGCGAACAACAGGAAACCGACGCCGGCAAACAAAGCGAGCTCGGCCGCGATGCGGCTGACGACTTCGGCGAGAAACAAGGGGGCAGCCTTAGGCCGCAGCTACAGCGAGCGAATAGGTTCTGGCTGAATAATCTCGGGTCATACGGCCTCCTGCAGGCGAATCACTCCGAGCGCGGCAAGAAATACATAATCGAAGCTAAACAACAAGTTTGGCTGGTTAATGCGCCAATCTGAACAGATTTGCGGGAGTGGCGCTACAGCCGGACCGCGACTAGGTGCGGATCATGTTCGGGCGCGTCGTGATCCTCGTTCTTGTAGCGCTTGCGGGACCAGCCGTTGCGCGCGGCAGCGTCGTCTACGCCGGGGGCGCTTGGGCAGCGATCGACAGGGGCCAGGTATGCGAGGCGCAGTCGCGCTCGCAGAAGGTCGTGGCGAAGGACAAGCTGCAGCCGGTCGCCGGGATCAGTTTCACCGCCGATGGGCGTCGTTGGGGCGAGTTCCACGCGCGCCTCAGCCGGACCCCCCGCGGCGATTCGAGCGTGATGCTGAAGGTCGGCGACCAGCCCTTCCTGCTGGTGACGCGCGGCGGCTGGGCGTGGAGCCGCGGACCGGCGCAGGCGCAGGCGATCATTGACGCCCTGCGGGTTGCGGCGGCGATGCGTATCGAAAGCCGCGACGCGGCAGGCGTTCGCTTCACCGACCCCTATCTGCTCGATGGCGCTCCGACCGCGATCGATGCCGCTGCGGCGCGCTGCGCTTTGCGCGGCGCTGGCAAAATCCAGTAATCCTACCTAGATAGCCGCCCTCCGATGAGTGCCGACACCAACCTCATGCCCATTCCGGGCGCCGTCGATCCTGTGCCCGTGGCGCGGGCCGCAAAGCCTCGCGCCGATGGCAGGGCCGAGCTCGTCGGCCTGTCGAAGGATGCGATCCGGGCCGAATTCGAAAGTGCCGGGCTTGAACCGAAGCAGGCCAGGCTTCGCGCCAAGCAGGTCTGGCACTGGATCTACAACCGGGGGGTCACCGACTTCGATGGCATGAGCGACATTGCGAAGGCTCAGCGGCCCTGGTTCGCCGAGCGGTTCGTCATCTCGCGCCCGGAAGTCGTGGAAGCACAGGTCTCGTCAGACGGCACGCGCAAGTGGCTGCTGAAGACTCATGACGGTCACGATTTCGAGATGGTATTCATCCCCGATGCCGACCGCGGGACACTGTGCGTGTCGAGCCAGGTCGGCTGCACGCTGAACTGCCGGTTCTGCCATACCGGCACGATGCAGCTGGTTCGCAACCTCGAGCCGGCGGAGATCGTCGGCCAGGTGATGCTCGCCCGCGATGCGCTCGGCGAATGGCCGAGCCAGCCCGAGGGGCGGATGCTGACCAACATCGTCATGATGGGGATGGGCGAACCGCTCTACAATTTCGACAATGTCCGCGACGCGCTGAAGATCGTGATGGACGGCGACGGGCTGGGCCTGTCGCGGCGCCGCATCACGCTGTCGACCAGCGGCGTGGTGCCGATGATGGCGCGTGCCGGCGAGGAGATCGGGGTCAATCTCGCGGTGTCGCTGCATGCGGTCACCAAGGAAATCCGCGACGAGATCGTGCCCCTCAATCGCAAGTACGGGATCGAACAATTGCTCGAGGCCTGCGCCGCCTATCCCGGCGCCAACAATGCGCGGCGCATCACGTTCGAATATGTGATGCTCAAGGGCAAGAACGACAGTGACGGGCATGCGCGCGAGCTGGTGCGGCTGATCCGCAAGTACCGGCTCCCTGCCAAGGTCAATCTGATCCCGTTCAACCCGTGGCCCGGCGCGCCCTACGAATGCTCGGATGACGCACGCATCAAGGCGTTCAGCAATATCGTCTTCGAAGCCGGCATTTCGGCGCCGGTGCGGACGCCGCGTGGGCGCGACATTGACGCCGCGTGCGGACAATTGAAGACTGCGGCGGAACGCAAGCGAAAGTCGGCCGCAGCCGCGTAAAAGGAGCCCGCATGTCCCTGATCGGCCGCCTGATCGACAAGCTGCTGACCAAGGGCAGCATCACGCTGCTGGCGCCCGGGAAGAAGCCGCGGACCTATGGCCCCGGCGGCGGCAAGCATCTCACGGTTCGCCTCACCGACAGGAAGGTCGGCTTCGATATATTGAAGAGCCCCAGCCTCGGCGTCGGCGAGGCCTATATGGACGGACGGCTGGTCGTCGAGGACGGAACCATCCTCGACCTGCTCGCGATGGTGCAGGACTCGAACCGCTGGGAGGACGCCGCGGAAGCGAGGGCGCTCGGCCGCGACCTCAAGCGCCTGTTCCGCAAGCTCAAGCGCAACACGCCGTCACGCTCGCGGCGCAACGTCGCGCACCATTATGACCTTCGCGACGAGCTCTACGAACTCTTCCTCGATGACGACAAGCAGTACAGCTGCGCTTACTTCACCGACCCCGACAACAGCCTCGAGCGGGCGCAGGCCGACAAGAAGGCCCACATCGCGGCCAAGCTCGCACTGGAGCCGGGGCAGCGGGTCCTCGACATCGGCTGCGGCTGGGGCGGGATGGCGCTCTACCTGCACAAGGTCGCCGGTGTCGATGTGCTCGGCATCACCCTGTCGGAGCGCCAGCTCAAGATTGCGCGGCAGCGCGCGGCGGAGGCCGGTGTCTCCGACCATGTGAAATTCGAGCTGATCGATTACCGGCTGCTCGATCAGAGGTTCGACCGGATCGTCTCGGTCGGCATGTTCGAGCATGTCGGCCGCAAGCATTACGGCGAGTTCTTCGCCAAGTGCCGCGAGCTGCTGAAGCCCGACGGCGTCATGCTGCTCCACACCATCGGCCTGCTCGGCGAGCCGGCGGGCGGTCCCGATCCCTTCACCGACAAATATATCTTCCCCGGCTACCATCTGCCCTCGCTGAGCGAGATGGTGATGGCCAGCGAACGCGTCCGGCTCATGGCAAGCGATGTCGAGATGCTGCGGCTGCACTACGCGTACACGCTGCGCCATTGGCTGGAGCGCGCAACCAGGGCGCGAACCAGGATCGAGAAGCTCTACGACGCGCGTTTCTTCCGGATGTGGGAATTCTATCTCGCCGGCGGGATCGTGATGTTCGAGAGCGGCGCCGCCTGCAACTACCAGATCCAATATGTGCGCGATCGGGGCGCGGTGCCGATCACGCGCGATTATATGATCGAGGCCGAGCGGCGCTATCGCGAGCTCGGCAGCAAACCGGCGCCGGCGGCGAAGAAGCCGCGCGGCGCCCGACGCAACAAACTACTGGAGCCGACGCGCGCCTAGCTCTGGCGGCGCTCGATTCGTTCGATCCGGACCCGATGGCCCTGAGCACGCTCCTCCGGCGTGATCCTGCCGTCGTGATTGAGGTCGGCCTTGTCGAAATGGGCCAGCGCCGCAGCCTGCGCTTCGGCAAGTGTTACACGCCCATCGTGATTGGCGTCGGCCATGTCGAACAGGCGTCCGCCGAGCCTGCCCATGCCGGCCATGTGCATATGCATGCGCATCATGCCGGGATGCCCATCGAGCGGCGGTAGCGGAGCACCCGCGGCGCCGTCAGGCCCGTCGCGCATGACGATCACGCGCTCCTCGCGGACCTTGGGTTTCATCGCCAAGAATTCCTGGCGGCTGATGTTGCCGTCATGGTTGGTGTCGAGCCGGTCAAACATCGCGCCGCGGTCGCCGATGAACACGCCCCGCTCGGCAAGACGCTTGTGGACGTCGCGGACGCGCTCCTGGGCGTCGCCGGCCTTGGCCATCGCAGCCTTCATCTTCGCGTGGACGGCGTCGATCTCTTCGCGGGTGATGAAGCCGTCATGGTTGGTGTCGAGCTTGGCGAACATCTTGGCGACATGCTCGGAAACCTCGGCGCGAGTGGTGACGTGGTCGCCGCCGAACATCACGCGCACATGCGGAGCGCCAGGCGGCGGAACGGCCATCGGCGCGGGAGCCGTGCCCTGAGCCACACCGGGCGGCGTCGGCGGCGCCGGCTGCGCGGCCGCAGCGGCGGTTGCAACGGCGAGCGCGGCAATTGCGCCACCGATCAGGAATTTGGTCATCAGTCTTGCCTCCTCCACTCCATCGACGCCGAGCTAAGCCATTCGAGCTTGCTGGCAATTGAACGGCCCCGAAACGAGCGACAAATGTAGCGCGCTGCTTCATGGATGCAAGATGAACAGCTCGTCATTAGCTGCGGCCTTGCATGGACAATCGGACCGATCCCGCTAGGAGGCGCGCGGTCAAGGCATTTCAGGCGTGTGACAATGGGGGACAAAGCCGCTCCGGCGGACCGATTGCCGAGCGAGCCGGGCCCCTGGTGGGAGTCGCCGCTGTGCCTGGGCCTCGTCGTCTTCGCCACGGCGCTGCCTTTGCTGTATCCGCCGGTCCCGCCGCTGGTTGACCTGCTCGGGCACATGGGCCGCTACCGCGTCGAGCTCGACCTCGCCCATTCGCCCTGGCTGCAGCGCTACTTCGACTATCATTGGGCGGCGATCGGCAATCTCGGCGTCGACTTGCTCGTGATCCCGCTCGGTAAGCTCATCGGCCTCGAACCGGCGGTGAAGCTGATCGTGCTGATGATCCCGCCGCTGACTGCCGCGGGTTTCTTCTGGGTGGCGCGCGAGGTGCATGGCCGGGTGCCACCGACCGTGTTCCTCGCGCTGCCGTTCATCTACGGCTACCCCTTCCTGTTCGGCTTCGTGAATTTCACGCTGTCGGTGGCGCTCGCCTTCCTCGCCTTCGGCCTGTGGCTGCGGCTCGGCCGGCTGGAGCGCACGTGGCTGCGCAGCTGGCTGTTCATCCCGATCTCGCTGATCGTTTTCTTCTGCCACACCTATGGCTGGGGCCTGCTGGGGCTAATGTGTTTCTCGGCCGATGCGGTGCGGCTGCACGATCGTGGCCGCAGCTGGTGGCGCGCCGGGATCGAAGCGGCGTTGCACACCTCGGTGATGGCGCTGCCCCTGCTGGCGATGCTGATCTGGCGCGGCGAAGCGCATGGCGGCCAGACCATCGACTGGTTCAACTGGAAGGTGAAGTGGCGCTGGATCTATTCGGCACTGCGCGACCGCTGGAAATGGTTCGACATCGGGTCGCTGGTCGTGCCGGCGCTGATCTTCGTCTACGCCCTGTTCAGCCGCAAGCTGGAGCTGTCGCGCAACCTGGCCTTTTCCGCCATCGTGCTTGCCGTCTCATTCGTGCTGCTGCCGCGGATTATCTTCGGCTCCGCCTATGCCGACATGCGGCTGGTCCCTTACCTGATGGCGGTCGGCCTGATCGCGATCCGCTTCCGGGGTCCGCCGGCGCGCACGACCGCGCAGGTGCTGGCCGTGATCGGCCTGATGTTCTTCGCGACGCGAACCATCGCCAATACCGTAAGCATGGGCATGGCCGCCAACGACCAGTCGGCCAAGCTCGGGGCGATCGACCTGATGCCCCGCGGAGCACGAGTCATCAGCCTCGTCGGCATGACCTGCCAGGAATATTGGCCGCTGCTCCGCAACGGGCATCTCGGCGCGATGGTGATTGTCCGCCGGGAGGGATTCTCCAACGATCAATGGCTGCTCGAAGGTATCAACCTCCTCGACCTCAAATATCGCGCCGCCGGCTATTTTGCCGCCGACCCGTCACAGCTGGTGCGCCCCAACCGATGCCGCGACCCGCTGCACCGGATGATCGACGAGTCGCTGTCGACCTTGCCGCGCAAGGATTTCGACTATGTCTGGCTGATCGACGCGCCGCCCTACGATCCGGCGACGGTTGCCGACATGCGGCCGGTCTGGCGCGGGCCCGGCTCTATCCTCTACAAAACCCAACCGTGACCGCACTGTCGATCGTCGTCCCGTGCTTCAACGAGGAAGCGTGCCTTGGAGAGCTGCACCAGCGCCTGAGCGCCGCGGCGCGATCCGCGGTGGGTGAGGACTATGAGCTGGTTCTCGTCAACGATGGCTCGCGCGACGGCAGTTGGCCGGCAATGGAGGGCCTCGCCCAATCCGACCCGAAGCTCGTTGCGATCAACCTGTCGCGCAACCACGGCCACCAGCTCGCGCTGACGGCCGGGCTCGATCTCTGTCGCGGCGACACGATCCTGATCATCGACGCCGACCTGCAGGACCCGCCAGAGCTACTGAAGCCGATGCTGGAAGCGATGCGCGAGGCCGACGCAGACGTCGTCTATGGCGTGCGCCGCAGCCGCGCTGGCGAGACCGCCTTCAAGCGCGCGACGGCGCATGGCTTCTACCGCGTGCTGTCGCGCGCGACCGAGGTCGACATCCCCCTCGACGCGGGTGACTTTCGGCTGATGAGCCGCCGCGCGCTCGACGCCTTGCTGGCCATGCCCGAGCAGGCGCGTTTCATCCGCGGCATGGTCGCGTGGATCGGCTTCCGCCAGGTGCCATTTGCCTATGACCGCGCCGAGCGCTTCGCCGGCGAAACCAAATATCCGTTGCGCAAGATGCTGCGCTTCGCCTTCGATGCCCTCACCGGGTTTTCCTCGGCGCCGCTGAAGGTCGCGAGCCACTTCGGTCTCGGACTGTCAATCGGATCGATCGCGCTGATGCTCTACATCGCTTACGCCTGGCTCTCGGGCCACAGCGTCCAGGGCTGGACGTCGCTGATGCTCATCGTCATCGCGCTGGGCGCGGCCCAGATGTTCGTCCTTGCCCTGATGGGCGAATATATCGGCCGCCTCTATAACGAGGCGAAGAAGCGGCCGCTCTACATCGTCCAGGACATTGCCGGAGGCGACGGGCAGCACGCCCGGCTCGGTTATCTCGCCGAAGCGACGGCGAAGAGCGACAAGCCGGGCGGCAAGGGCAGGCGCCCGACCAAATAACGCTCGGCCGCGAAAATCCCTTCGAGCGCCTTGTTGAGCGGTGCCGGCGGAAGCGAGACGTCGCCGTCGTCCTTGCCACGAAGCTTGGAAAGCGTGCGCTCGGCAACCGCCAGCGGGAACAGCAGGCTGTTGAAATAGCCGACCTTCCTAAGACGCATCGGCGAACCGTCGATCAGCGCGCGCAGCGCCCGCTTCGAGTAGCGGCGCTTGTGATGGTTGGCGACGTCGTGCGCGGTCCACATCCACGGGTGCGCGGGCACGGTCATGATGAAGATGCCGCCGGGCTTGAGCTTGGTCGCGATCGCCGCAAGCGCGGCGTGGTCGTCGTCGATATGCTCGATCACGTCGAACGCGCCGATGAGGTCGTATTTCTTGCGAACGCCGACGAGCTCCGGCAGCGGCGAGCGCAGCACGGTCCGCCCGAGACGCTTTTCAGACAAAGCCGCTGCTTCATCGTCGAGCTCAAGCCCGTCGACATGGCCGAAGCCGCTCAACATCGACAGATTGTGCCCGGTGCCGCAGCCGATCTCGAGGATCCGCGCGCCCGCTCGCGGCCGCGCTTCCCGGCGGATCAGGTCGGCGAGGATCCTGCGCCGCGCCCGGTACCACCAGTGGCGGTCGTCGAGCTCGGCCATTTGTTGGTAGACGACGCGTTCCATCAGCGGAACACCAACTGCTTGTTGAGGACGAACGTGGCAAGCGGCGTGACGAAGATGGCGGGGATCAGTGGCCACCAGGTCGGCCCGTGCATCGGTCCGGTCAGCACCCAGGTGAAGATTTCGTTGAGCACAAACCCCGACGTCTGCACCGCGAGGAACTTGACCTTCAGGCGATGGTCTTCCTGAGCGCCATGGCCGCGGAAGCTCCAGCGGCTGTGGAGGACGAAGCCGATGCTGACCGCGACGAGGAAGGCGACGAGCACCGCGACGACCGGCGGCATCACGTAGGTCGCCAGCACCCAGTAGATCGCCGAGTAGAGCGCCGCCAGCGAGAAGCCGACGATCGCAAATCTCACGAGCTGTCCAAAAGTCTTGTTAGGTAAGTTTAATCTCGTCGCCATGCCGCGGCTGCTTGCCGTTTGGAGTCGGGCGGCTACAGCCGGAAAAATGGCGGAAGGCAAGGCGGGGGATCTCGAAGCGCGGATGCTCGACTGGCTCGGGCGACACTGGAAGCTCGTCACCCTGCTCTGCTGGCTCGGTTTCTGCGCCTGGATGATCTTCGACCGGTGGAACCAGATTCGCTGGTTCGGGCTACCCGATACCGACGACAATATGCGGATCATGCAGGTCCGCGCACTGCTTCACGGGCAGGGCTGGTACGATCTTCGCAACTACCGGATGAACCCGCCGTACGGCGCGAACATCCACTGGTCGCGGCTGGTCGACCTGCCGATCGCCGGGCTGATCCTGGCGCTGCGGCCGTTCCTCGGCGGAGCGGCAGCGGAGCGTTGGGCGGTCGCGGTCGCACCAATGCTGCCGTACCTGCTGTTGCTGTTCTCGCTGGCGCTGACGGCGCGGCGCCTGCTCGGCCCAACGGCTTATCTGCTTGCCTTCACCGCCTTGTTCTTCGCCGGGTCGAACAACGGGATGTTCACGCCCGAACGCATCGACCATCACGGCTGGCAGCTGGCCCTGCTCGCGCTCAGCGTGTCGAGCATCGCCGACCGCGACCGGGTCCGCGGCGGGATAGTCCTCGGCCTTTCGACCGCCTTGTCGCTCGCCATCGGGCTTGAGATGATCATCTATCTCGCGCTCCTGGGCGCGGCGGTGGTGCTGTTCTGGGTCGACGAACCGCAGGAGCGCGAACGGCTCCGCGCCTATGCGGTCACGCTCGGCGGGGCGACCGCGCTCGCGTTCCTGATCTTCGCGTCCAACGACAATCGCAAGGCCGTCTGCGACGCCTTGTCGCCAGTCTGGCTGTCTGATGCGCTCATCGGCAGCGCCGTCATGTTCGCATTGGCATGGCTGACCCCAGGCGACTGGAAACGCCGGCTGGCGCTTGGCGCCGTGGGCGGATTGGTGATTGCCGCCTTTCACGCCTTCACATGGCCGCATTGCATCCAGCGGCTCGAAGGCGTCTCGCCCGAGGTCGACCGGCTGTGGCTGAGCCACGTCAAGGAGGCGCGACCGGTCTACCGGCACGGCTGGCGGATCGCGACGCTGATCGTCGCGCTGCCGATCACGGGTGCGATCGGCTGGGCGGTGCTCGCCTGGCGGCGTTGGGGAGATCGTGAGCTTCGCCGGCGCATCCTGGGTGCTGCGCTGCCCTGTTTCACGGCCAGCCTGCTGCTGTTGTGGCAGACGCGGACCGGGCCAGCCGCCCAGATGACGGCCGTGGTCGGCGGAGCCGCGATCGTCTGGCTGCTGCTGCCGAGATTCTGGAACAGCCGCAATTTTCTTTCGGTGGTTGTCGGGTCGTTCCTTGTCGTCGCGATCGGCGGCGGCATGCTGGTGCCAATCGTCGTTGGCTTCATTCCTGAGCCGCCCACAAGTGCGCGCGACAAGCAGATTGGCAAGGCCAACAATCTGTGCGGGTCGATGTGGGGGCTGAGGCCGATCGCTTTCCAGCCGAAGGGCGTGGTCATGACCTTTGTCGACCTCGGCCCGAGGCTGATCGCCGTCACGCACCACGACGCGATCACCGGGCCATATCACCGCAACGGCCAGCAGATCGCCGACGTGATGAACTTCTGGCGAGGATCCGAACCGCAGTCGCATCAGCTCGCCACCAAGTACCGCGTCAATTACGTGCTGAGCTGCCCGAACAGCTCGACCACGACGATCTTCACGGCCGAAGCACCAAAGGGCTTCTACGGCCAATTGCAGAACGGCCGCGTCCCGTCCTGGCTAAAGCCGGTGCCGCTGCCCAAGGATTCGCCGTACCGGATGTGGAGGGTCGTCGGCTAAGTCAGCCGAGGACGTGCGGGAAGCTCTGCTTCAGCCCGTCGATCACGAACTGGGCGGCAAGCGCGGCAAGGATCACGCCGAGTATGCGGGTGATCATCGCCTCGACCTTCTCGCCCATCAGCCGCATCAGGGGCCCCGAGGCGAGCAGCGTCCCGGCGGTAAGGACAATGACGACGGTGATCGCAGCGAGGACGATTGCGACATGCACCGGATCCTCTGCGCGCGAGACCCACAGCATGGCGCTGGCGATCGAGCCCGGCCCCGCGATCATCGGGATCGCCATCGGGAAGACGCTGATGTCCTCGGCCCCGGGTGTCCCTTCGATCGAATGAGCGCGCGTCTCGCGGCGCTGGGTCCGACGTTCGAACACCATGTCAACGGCGATGTAGAACAGCAGGATTCCGCCGGCGATGCGGAAGCTCGCGAGGCTGATCCCGAGCGCGTGGAGCATCGGGCGGCCGAGCAGCGCGAAGAACATCA
>Ga0070660_100001691_pt1 | contig 15135 bp, 9 predicted proteins | sample KBSC33metaG_FD_64670 | JGI IMG/M metagenome (GOLD analysis project Ga0070660, IMG submission 64670) | Corn rhizosphere microbial communities from Kellogg Biological Station, Michigan, USA - KBS C3-3 metaG | ecosystem: Host-associated > Plants > Roots > Rhizosphere > Soil ... | reverse complement strand
TCTCGCCGGCTTCGCCGGCATGGTGATGGCCTCCCGTCTGGGCGTCTCCCGCTGGGACCACGCACGCGGAATGGAGGTCGATGCAATTACCGCTGTCGTGCTCGGCGGAGCTAGCATCTACGGCGGAAGAGGCACGGTGCTCGGCACGATGACCGCCCTCCTGCTCGTCGCGCTGGTTCACATTGGGATGGGACTAAGCAACATCACCGCCGAGTTTCAACTCACCGCCGTTGGCACTTTGTTGATCATTTCGGTTATCGTAACGAACGTGATCGGAAGGGGCGCGACTCGGGATTCGTGATTCGCGATTCGAAAGCAACGCCGTATCTCCGAATCTCGAATCTCTAATCTCGAATGACCACTATGCGCCCTCTCCACCTTCTCGCCCTTTCTCTCGTCCTGATCGCCGGATGCAACCGCGGCGGCGACTCGGCTTCGAGCGGCGGCTCCAACTCAGGCAAGAAGCTGCGAATCGTGTACATCCCCAAGAATACGGGGAATCCCTACTTCGATGAGGTGAATCGGGGCTTCGAGGATGCCGCTAAGGAGATCGGGGCGGATTATGCGACGACCGCGCCGGCGACCGCCGATGCCACTTCGCAAGTGCCCATCATTAAGGAGCAGATCCAGCGTGGAGTGGATGTGATCGCGATCTCAGCCAATTCACCGGACGCTCTCAACCAAGTGCTCGACGAGGCCAAATCTCGGGGCATCACGGTCATCACGGTGGATGCCGACCTCGTCGGCAACGAGAGCCACCGCGACGCAGCCGTGCTCCCGGCAGACTTCAATCAGATCGGTCCGAGTCAGGTCGAGCTTCTCGGCAAGCTCACGAACTACGAAGGCGACTTCGCTATCCTCAGCGCAACCGCCGACGCTCCCAACCAGAACGCCTGGATCGCGAAGATGAAGGACGCTCTGAAGGATCCCAAGTACGCGAAGATGCATCTCGTTGACCTCGTTTACGGCGACGACGCCCCGGAGAAGAGCTCGACGGAGTGTGAAGCCCTGCTCGCCAAGCACCCAGGCCTGCGCGGCATCATCTCGCCCACCAGTGTCGGCCTGGCGGCCTCAGCGCAAGTCGTGGAGCGCGCTGGCGTGTACCCGAAAGGACCGCATGCGAGCGGACAGGGGCTGCAGCTCACCGGTCTCAGCACCCCGAATCAGCTAAAGAAATTTGTCGACAATGGCGTCGTTAGCGCCTTTCAGCTCTGGGCACCCTATAACGAAGGTTACATCGCGGTTTATCTGGGCAGGCAGATTCACGACAAAACCCTGAAACCCTCTGCCGGCACAGAGTTCGCGACCAAGAAATTCGGGAAACAGAAGTTCAGCGACAAGCTTGAGCTCATCGGTGGCCCGCTGCAGACCTTCGACAAGTCGAATGTCGCTCAGTTTAATTTCTGATCATGCTCTGCTTGGCCGCGCTTCTTTTGGGCTCTCTCGCGGTCGAAGATGTGTTTGTTTGCGGCACTCTAGATGCGGGCCAAGTATTCCAGGTCTTCCGAATACCGGCTCTGTGCCGCACTTCGAAGGGGACGCTCTTGGCCTTCGCAGAAGGAAGACGATCTATTCAAGATCAGTCTGCCAATGTGCTGGTCCTGAGGCGCAAGCTTGCCCACTCGCAACAGTGGGCCGCATTGAGGGTTATCGCGGATAAGTCCCCGGCATCGCTAAACAACCCGTGTGTTCTGGAGGACGGAGGCACCGTTTTCCTCATGTACCAGCGGTATCCGGCAGGGAAGACTGAGTGGAACAGCCCGCCAGGTGTGGGAGTGAACGCTTGCCAGACATTCCTGCTCCGCAGTTCCGATGAAGGTGCTACTTGGAGCAAGCCTGTCGATCTGACGCCGATCGTTAAGGGCTATCTCACCCAGTCGACAGCGTCGGGACCGGGTTCCGGCATTAAGCTGGAGAGGGGAGCCTTCAAGGGGAGGCTGATCTTTCCCTGCAACGAGGGAGCCCAGCGGCACTGGTCCACCTTTGCTGTGTACTCGGACGATCATGGGCGCACATGGAACCGTGGTGTAGCCGCGCCCAGGACCGATAAGTTCGAACCTAACGAGGTCCAGATGGTGGAGACGAGTGATGGACAGGTTCTGCAGAACGCGAGAAATCAGGCTTCGGGCCACTTCCGCCTTCAGAGTGTCAGCCACGATGGAGGTGGCACCTGGGAACGGATTGAGCCACGGCAAGACCTTCCTGATCCCGTGTGTCAAGGGTCAATTCTACGGTTGGGCTGGAGTCCCAATAGAATCGTCCTTTGCAATCCGGCGAGCATAAGGTCGCGAGAAAACGGCAGTCTTCGCACCTCGAGCGACGATGGAAAAACATGGTCCGCCGGGCTGCCCGTTGCGGAGGGGTCGTTCGAGTACTCGAGCTTGTGCAAGATGCCCGCAGGGAAAGTAGGCATCCTCTACGAAACGAAAGAAGTTCGAAATGGGCTTGAGGGCTATCGAATTCGCTTCACCGTTGTGATCCCTGACGCTAGACTCTGAGCATGGACGAACGTGCCGTGATCGAAGCACTAAAGGCTCAAAGGATCGAAACTCCCAGCTGGGGGTACGCAAACAGTGGGACCCGGTTCAAAACCTTTTCCGCGCCCGGCGCTGCGCAGACTATCTGGGACAAGATCGTCGACGCCGCAGAAGTCCATCGCTGCACCGGAATTGCTCCTTCCCTCGCGCTCCATATTCCTTGGGACACGCCTGATGGAGGCGACTTCAGCAAGGTTCGCAAGTACGCCGAGGAGCGGGGCCTGAAGATCGGCGCGATCAATCCAAATCTCTTCCAAGACGACGACTACAGACTCGGCTCCATTGCCAACCCAGACCCGCACATCCGAAGCAAGGCGCTGGAGCACCTGGACGAGTGCATCGAGATCATGCAGCAGACAGGCTCGCGCGACCTGAGCCTCTGGTTCGCCGATGGCACCAACTATGCGGGCCAGGACGACCTTCGAGACCGAAAGCGCCGCACCAGAGATGCTTTGCAGCATGTGCACAACAAGCTCCCAAGCGGAGTCCGCATGCTCGTTGAGTACAAGTTCTACGAACCGGCGTTCTATTCCACAGATCTGCCGGACTGGGGCACCGCCTTTGCCCACTGCGTAGCCGTCGGCCCCAACGCCCACGTCCTCATCGACTTAGGCCACCATGCCCAAGGCGTGAACATCGCGCAGATCGTCACGTTCTTGCTCGACGAGGGCCGGCTGGGAGGGTTCCACTTCAACAATCGAAAGTACGGAGACGACGACCTGATCGTCGGCTCCGTCAACCCGTTCGAGCTCTTTCTCATTTACAACGAGATCGTGGCCGCCGGCTCAGCTGCCAACGAGGTGGCCTTCATGATCGACCAAAGCCACAATATCGAACCCAAGGTCGAGGCGATGATCGAAAGCGTGCTGAATTGCCAAGAAGCCTACGCGAAGGCGCTGCTTGTGGACCGGGAAGCACTCTCCCAGGCACAATCGCATGGAGACGTGCTCCAAGCTCACCGCATCGTCATGGACGCTTACCGAACCGATGTCCGTCCGCTCACCAGACAAGCGAGAGAAGAACTCGGCTGTCCTGCCGAGGCCGTGCAGGATCACCGCAAGAGCGGATACGTGCAAGAGAAAACAAAAAGCCGCCGAAGCTTGAGCTCCGACGGCCTAGGCTCTGGCTAAGCTGATTTAGCGGGCGCGAACGAACTGGTAATACTTCTGCCCGTTCTTCCAAACCGTCTTTCGGACATACCGATGGCCGTTGTGCGTGTACGACCCTTGGCGGAAGACCTGGTAACGAGCGTGGTCCATTTTGCTCTGGCTCTTCCGATCTTGCTCATAGCGGTAAGCCGAGTACAGCGCACCGGCGCCGCCCGCGATCGCGAGCGTGTTGTCGCCCTTGAGCAAGCCCAGCAACCCGACCGCTCCGGCACCGTAGGCCAGGTTTCGCCAAGTGTTCTTCGTTTGCTGTCGGTGCCTCGAGGAGGCGCTCTGTGCGCTAGCGGAGATCGGGGCGACCATGACACCGCCCATCGCGGTCAGCGCGAGCAAGTTCTTAAAGGCATTTTTCATTCTTGAATTCTCCTTTTCGCCAATCTGGCTTGTGATCGACATAATGTCTCTCACTCTAAGGCTTAGACGAGCGAGACCGCCAAAGGTGCGGTTTGCAACTCGTGAAATTATGGGAACACCCTTGTTGGAAGCTGCCTTACCTGCTAAATTGAAGGGGTAGGGCTTTTGCAGCCCAATTCTCGTAGGCGAAGCTCATGGCCGGCACTGTGCACCCCGACCGCATCTCCGATGTTTCGCCATCACTACGCCCCGGCGGGCTGGGCGGCATCGATGCTTCACTGAGTCCCGATACTTTGCGGCTGACCCTTCGGCCGGAGCCACTGGGCGTTTCGCCCGACGGGCTCGGCATGTTGTGGCACCGAGTGCATCGTGCCGAAGGATTTAAGCTGCGGCTGGTTTCTTCAGACTCTCGAGCCCGATTGATCGAAGCTCGTGTTCGCGGGGGCGATGCACGCTGGCGCGACCGCTGGGTCCGGTGGTCCTTTGCGGTTAGGCGTGCGCGGGAACTGCAAGGCGGAGATGCCGTCGAAGCCCAAGATCTGCTTCTCGAAGCAGACACCAAGCTAATTCTTCTCGTGCTGCCGGGCGAAACTCGGGAAGCAACCCTCGAGATTTTGCCGATCCTCGACGGGGAGACCAACAGCGGCACGTACCCTTTTGAAGTCCTCCTCACGGATTTGAGTGATGGAGTTACGCACTCTAATGGGAAGGCTCACCGGGGCGCTTTGCTGGACGCCATGGTCCGCTTCGAACATCCCAAGTCGGCTTTTCTCGAGATGCTCCCAGGCATCTACCAAGAGGCAATGGATGATCTCCGGCGCGCCTCAGACGATCCGAGTGAGCCACCCTTCTTCGAGCGGTACCTCCTCGGCATTGAGGACGCTTTCGAGCCGATCCAGAGCACCCTGAACGCGCTGGCTTCCCTGTTCGGTCCCTATTCGACTCCCCCAGATTTTCTTCTGTGGGTCGCGACTTGGGTCTGTATGCCGATCAACGAGAATTGGCCTGAAATGAAGCGCCGTCGCTTGATAAGCGAAGCCGTCGACCTCTTCCGCTGGCGAGGAACCAAGAAAGGCCTCTCCCGATATCTACAGATTTACACCGGCGTCATGCCCCAGATCGACGACATGCCTGTCGAAGGCATGCGCCTGGGGCCGAATACGAAACTCGGCATGACGAAGCTCGGAGACATCCCGCCGCACACCTTCGTCGTGAACCTCGCGGTGCCCGATCCCGCCGCGATTAACGAGGAGATCGTGCACGACATCATTACTTTCGAAAAGCCGGCGCACACGGCCTACGCCCTGCGCATCGTCCGGCAAATGCCGACCGCCTAAGAGAACTCCATGTCACTGGCAACCCTGATCTCGCAACGCATAACGGGAATTAACCCGTTCAACGAGCTCCCGATCGATGAAAACATCTGGAAGGAAGCTCACGGACAGCACTCCGTGCACCGGCAACTGCATTCGCTGGCGCACCACCGGCCCGGAGTCGTCTACGGCCTGGAGGTGATCCCCGTCGAAGGCGCGAAGCCTCGCATTATGGTCGCCCCTGGAGTCGCCGTCGACTCGCTCGGCCGCACGATGTTGCTGAACGAGCCGGTGTTCTTCGATCTGACTCAGGCTGGCCAAAACTACATCACCATCCAATACGAGGACAACTTCGATTCGTCCTCCGGAATGAGCGTCGGCGCTGGCATGAAGTACTACCGCCTCGTCGAAGGCCGCCAGGTCACGACTTCCACAACCCGCCCCGCGGACCCGCTCATGGAGCTCGCCCGCGTTGATCGATCCAAGGCCACCGCAACCGTAAAGGAGGCGGTCAACCCGTTCGATCCGGGCCAAGACGAAATCAACAATCTTTACCGTGCGGTCGCGTTCCCGCACTGTTACGCAGACGGTGCCATGGGTGAGCTGGGCGTCGTGCCCAAGCAGAACCCAGCGGCCTGGAAACCAAATCGGGCGGGCCTGTGGAACCTGATCCGTGAAGGGAACGGCCGAGGTTTCCACCTTGATTTCGTAGGTCCCTACAAGCTCCGGGGAGCAGACAAAGAGAACGCGCCTTTGATGCTCTACGTGGCGGGAACCGAAGGCTTCCAAGCGCTAACCGACGCCGAAATCTCCGGGCTCGGGGATTACCTGAATTCCGGCGGGTTCCTGTTCGGCGAAGCGTGTGGCGGCAGTGCCGAATTCAAGACTGACTTTCAGGCTCTCGCGAAGAAGCTCGGCACCAAGATGAGCGCGGTTCCAGAGGGCCATCACCTCTTCACCGCGCATCATGTCTTCGCCGGCGCCCCGGTGGGCGCGCAAGCAAAGGGAGAGTTGCTGATCGACGAGTCTGGCTCCCTACTATTCTCCTCATACGACTACGGCGGAGCCTGGCAGGGGGCGGTTGGAAAGGTCGATCCTGCCGAAGCTCGTGAGCGCGTCCGGGGAGCACAGGAGTTCGGCTTAAACATTCTCGCCTTTGCAACCTATCGGCGACGGCGTTTCGACCTCGAGAAAATGAGCAGCACAGGAAGCAAGAATGCCTAGAGTGCCGAATCCACGCTCCGGATCGGCATTCACTCTCGCTCATGGCGACGACTTGGAGCTCGTTTTTGAGCTCGAGAACAACAACGATAACCTGACGACCTTCTCGGTTCGTGGTTCGGGTCTAGGCTCCGCCTGGTCGGGCGGTTCGGAAACGGCCACCGGAACAGCCGGTGCGTTTGGCACCGCTCAGGTAGTCCTTCGATTGCGGGCTCCTGAGGGCGCGGGTGCAGGGGAGTATTCCTTCCAAGTTTCCTTTTTTGAGCGAGATGAACCGCTTTCCTCGGAGCCGGATCGAAGTTTTTCGCTGACGTACCTGGGTGCGCCCGCCATTGCTGAGCCGGAGCCGGAGCCGGTCGTGGAGATCGCTCCCGAACCCGAGCCTGTCGCTATCGCAGAGCCTGAGCTTGCCGTAGCAGCGGCGGGGCCGCCCACTGCGGCTCCCCCGATCACAAAAGCGCCGCCGAAACCGAAGCGTGAACAACAGCCCGCTCCCGAGCCGGCCGTCGTGCCAGAGCCAACGCCGACAGATCTCTCCATCAACGGAGCCGACAAGCCCGCACTTGAGAAGAAGCCTGCAGCCAAGAAGCGAATCACCGTCGAGGAGGCGCCAAGCACGCCAGAGCCGCTAGCCGCGCACGCAAGTGCGCCTGAATTTGTACCAACCGAGTTTCTTCCTGAAATCGAGCCGATCATTGCCGCTCCCGAGGTGACCTCTCCAAGCGTCGAGGACGTCCCCGAGCAGGCGACCTTAGCCCCGGCACCTGCGCCGGAAATACCCGAAGCTGAAGCCGCGCCTATCTTTGAAGCTCCCAAAAAGGAAGAGCCTTTACCATCAGTTCCCAAGGAGCCAGAGGTCGCCGAAGTTAAGCCCGAACCTCCAAACGAGCCGCCGCTGCCCTCCTACACGCCGTCCTATACGCCCTCGCCTCCCGTGGAAGCGGAGCCGCCCGTCGCCATCGAAGAGCCAAAATTCGTTGCGCCGAGCTACTCCCCGCCCAAGACGCTCAAGCCCGAAATTGAGCCGCCTCAGCCTGCTCCGCCGGTAGCCGAGCCAGCGCCACCCGTTGCGCCCCAGCAGCCTCAGGGGCCAAGCTACACCCCGACGTATACGCCCCCGACTCCCCTTCAGGAGCCGGAGCCCGTTTCCCTACAGGAGACCGCCCCAAGGCTTGTCGACCTCGGCGGACCCGGAACCGGCGGCACTGCAGGGTTCAAGACTCAGCAGCAGGCGCTCTCTCCAGTAGATCGAGAAGTCCAGAGCCCGGCGAACGGCACGGCCATCTCGGCCAAGCCTGGCGAGCGCATTCGCCTCAAGTTCAGCGTCAAGAACGACGCTTCGAGCGTTTCCAACTACGAGATCTCGTACGACTGGACGCACGCCGAGCGCTGGATCAGCCTGGAACAGCAGATCGTCAGCCTCGACCCAGACGCGAACGGCTGGGTCTCCTGCTTGCTAGAGCCGCCACTCAACGCGCGAGCGGGCAACTACCGTTTCCATGTGCGCTACGGTGTCCTAGGGCAGCCTCCCCAAAACGTCTCTCTAACGCTCTCGGTCGGGGCGGTCCCGAGTGTCGCGCTCAGCGCCAAGCAGTCAAACGTGATGATCGGCCCGATGGGTCGCACAATCGACTTTGCCCTCAAGGTCCAGAACCCCAGCAACGCCGACACGGCGTATCGGCTCGCCGCCAAAGACCCTGAGGCTCAGTACGACCGAGATGGAAACCCGGTCGGAGACGACAACCTTTACGAGGTCCCCAAGTGGCGTTTTCTTGTAGACCGCGAGCTCGATAATGTCGAAGCCCCGCGTCCTGACCGCCCCGCACAGCCCGTCGACCAACGGGTCCGGATCATCCGTAAAGGCATTTGGTGGCTCGGATGGAAGGAAAGCGTCAAAGCCACGATTGCCGCGACCCCGGTGACCGATCCGCGCAACGCAGGCGTGACCGGCAACGCCATCCAGATCAAAGCAAGCCGCTGGCGCATTTTCCCCCTTCCGTGGTTTCTGATGGTGCCGATCCTTTTCATGCTGATGATCCTCCTCGGCAGCGCGCCCTCGAACGTACGGGTAACGAACGCTCTGCTCGGAGATGACAACGAAGCGTATATTCTCGGCGACGGCCAGAAGGACGTTGCGTTCGACGTGCCAATGCCCGTCGAGATCGCCTACGAGGCCCCCGGTTACGCCATGGTCGGCGCAACGAAGATGATCGGCCAGAACACCGTTCCAGTCGGCGGCGGCGGCCATAACACCGTCAAGGATTCCGTCACCGTGCCGCAGCGATCGTATGGCAATGAGCAGGACACCACCTACAGCGTCCGCTCCAAGTTCTTCGGCGGCGGCGAGAGCGTCCGAGTCCACTTCGTGCCCTGGCGCACAAAGGGGATCTTCGCGATCAACGACACAAATGGGCGGCCACTGCCATTCAAGACGGAGGACTTCACATTCGCGGGACGAACGATCCCGAGCCGCGTGTATGAGGTCGAGGTGCCGACCAGCGGCATGCGCGGCCTGCAGATCCGCAACTTGACTGCGACGTCCAGCACGTCCTCGCTCCAGGTCTATTCGGTTCGAATGCCGGGCGGCTTCGAGATCGCCAACATGAGGAACCCGCGAAACGTCGCCCTGAACAATGGCGGCACGGAGTTCCCGAAGATCGCCGTCAGCGGCGGAGGCGAGACGCCTGAGGAAAGCATCTGGCTTCTCGCGACCACCGATGCCGACTGCCCAGTCGTGCAGATCAAGCTGAGGCCGGCGGGCACCGTCAGCGGCTCAACCGAGATTCCACCAACGCCCACCCCAACGGTGAACCCGACGCCTACCAATCAGCCTACACCTACGCCAAACGCAACACCTACCCCCGTCGATATCACGAGCAAGGACAAGGTGAAGGGAGCCCAGGTGGCAATCCGAAAGGCCATCCTCGACGCGATGCGCGCCAAGTTCGCTCCCGGGCAACAGAACGTGTTCGCTCCGAAGCGAATCCTGGTTGCAGGAGATTGGGCGGTCATCGTCACGGAGGTCATCTCCACGCACCAGACGGTGAGCGCGCTTCTACATAACCAAGGCGGGTGGCAGATCGTCGAATCCGGCGAAGGCGACCAAGTCGCAGGCTTCCTCGGCAAGCACTCGGAAGCGAGGGGACTCCATTGATCGAGATACTTCAACCCGAAATCAACGTGATCCCCGGTGATACGCCGCGCTCCGCTCCGGATCGAGGCTGGGTAGGCCAAGGCCGAACGGTGATCGAGATCACCAACGACACGAACCGGAACAACGCCTACCGCATCCACCTCGAATGCGGAAACCCGCGCTGGAAGGAGTATTGGTACTCCTTCGTCGCGCTGCCCCCCGACAACCCGCAGCAGGTCCTCCAAAACCAAGAGGACGTCTACGGCCCGAACAACACCTGGGTCCACATCTACGTGCCTCAGAAGCAGACGCGCAGGATCATCCTCGACGTCAAAGCCGAGCGTCTCCCCGAAGCGCGAGCAGGCGTGTACCCGCTGACCGTCGTAGTCCAGGTGAGCATCGCCAGCGATCGCGGGGGCAACTGGATCGAGGATGCGACCCATCGGCTCGACGCAGTCGCCTTAATGCGGCCGTACCACCACTGGCAGTTCAAGGTCGAACCCGAAACGGCTCGCGTTGGCTACTTCCGAAAGTCGCGAGCCTACGAGCTCGTCATCGAGAATTCGGGCAACGACTGGCTTTACTGCGAGCTTGAGCCGCCTCGCCTGCAGAAGGTCATGGTGGATCAGCCCCCCACGGTCCGAGTCGCGGTGCCCCCGCCCGAGGACAACCGCATGCCTTCGGTTCGAACGGTGCCCTTCAAGGCGACCACGAAGGAAAGACAGTTCCGCGGCTCGGTGCAGGATCTGCCGATTCCCATGGTGGTCCGCCGAGTGGAAGCGCCCAGCATCCCAGCTCTGCCGCAAACCGCGCTGCAGGCGCCCTCCAGCGCGCAATACCGCAACGCCGTGGTCTACCGCGACCCGGATCAAAAGGACGCGCTCAAGCCGCCGACCGACCCGATTCTAAGCTACCACCCGCCAATCCCGGCGACCGTCGAGGGTTGTGGCAAGGCGCTCGTCCAGAACATCAAGGGTCTGGTGCTCATGGCCCTGGGTCTCCTTCTGCTCTTCCACCTGTTCGACTTCATGTCGGCGCGTCTGATCGATCAAGCGACGATCAGCGGCGTGCAGCTGTCCGCCAAGAACGATCAGGAGAAGTATGAGGTTGAGGGCAAGTACGTCTATAAAGCCGAAGTGATGATCGTGGACGCCGATTCCAACCAGGACATCGGCGAACCGCAGAACGTGACAGGTGCGTATGACCGCTCGACAGGCCGGCAGCGCTACTACATCAGCCTTAAAGGCGTCAAGAACCGACGCATCAGACTGGAAGCCCGGCGCAAGGTCTTCCTGAGCTACCTCGCCGCGCTGATCCCCCGCAGCGGGCACAAGGACCAGGTGATCCTTGTCGGCGCCCCCGCCCGAAAGGACTACAGCCTCACCGTCGACCCCTTCCAGGTCGGAAAGGACTTCACCATCCTAACCCCTGGATATGCAAGCCAGGTCAAGCTCATCCGAGTCGGAACCCAGGACCTCAAGCCTGTCCGCGTTGAAGGGCAGGACAAGGTCGTGGCGCACGCGCCCGACAACTATCCGATCCCCTCGAATGCTCCGGTATCGGTTGAGATTTCCGTCTACGGCGACGATGGTGAAAAGCCGCTCGCGAAAGCCACGACGTCGATCTCCAAGGACGCTCCCCCGCCGACCGGTATGGGCGCGGATTCCGGGGCCGCGGGCGGACTCGACGGTGGGGGAGCCGGTTCGCCGGCAGGCGGTGGCGCGGCAGAGCCTCCCCCACAGAAGTCCTCGCCCGGCGCATCCGCCGCAACCGGCGCCCTGCTGAAGGGTAACGCACAGGCCGCCAAAGCAGCAGCCCAGCAGAGTCCGAACGACCCAGAAGCGCTGGCTCTCGCCGCTATCGCCTGCTTCCAATCGGGGGACGACGCGGGTGGCTCGGAAATGCTGCAAAAGGCGCAAGCAGCGTCTGCGGACAGCTCCACCTCGGTCCGTGGCAAGATCCTCGTCCGAACGGCCGAGGCCGTCCAAAAGGAAAATGGCGGCAACCCGGACGAAGCCTTCCTCGATGCCATGGAATCCGCGAAGTCGAGCGACCCAAGCTGCGGGGTCCCCTTCCTGCTCGCGCTCCAGTACTACAAAACGAAGGGAGACCGCACTATGGCGAAGAGCATCTATGGCGACGCCCTAACTTTGCGCCTGCCCTCCGACCAGCTTGCGGCGATCCAGAAAGCGGGAGCGGGGCTTTGATTTTGGATTTTGGATTTTGGGTTTTGCATTGAGGTGCATCCATGCAACTTTCACCAACGGCTGCTTCCCATCCAAAAGAACCCTCCTCATTCCTGGGGTCTCGTGAATCCAAAATCCAAAATCTTAAATCCAGAATCACCGCTCTCCTGATAGCACTCCTTGCTCCAGCCTACGGGGCCGCCGACACGGCGATCGTCGTGGGCGTCGAGAAATACCAAATCCCCGAGATAAGAGAACTGAAAGGCTGCGAAGGCGACGCGAAATCCGTCGGCCAAGCGCTGAAGAACCTCGGCTACAACGTAACGCTCGTCCTGGGTAAAGACGCCACCCACGCGGGCGTTCTCAAGGCCCTCGAGGATGCTTCCAAGAAGGTAAAGCCTAATGAGAACTTCGTCTTCTACTTCGCCGGCCACGGATGCCGCAACCCCGTCGGCATCCTCCCCTACGATGCGCAGAAGCTGGGCAACTTCATAACGCCCACGGAACTGCGGACCGCGGTGCTGAAAGTGAATTCGGCCACCCGCAGTGTCCTGCTGGACTCCTGCTTCTCCGGTGCGATGGCTCGCTCCAAAGGTCTGGCCGACAAGTTCCGCGCCCGAGTCTACGAGCCGCGCAGCGGCATCGTCATCGAGGACGATGAGCCCGCAGCCGGTCTCGAGACCACGAACCCCTTCGCCTCCGACAGCCGGATCAGCTATTTCACCGCGTCGCAGTTCAACGAGCCCGCGCTCGAGAAAGAGGACGAGGGCGGCAGCCACGGCGTCTTCACCCTATGCCTGCTGCCCCACCTGAAAGCCCCACTCGCTCCCTGGGGCGCGGTCAACATGGACGTGCGGAAAACCATGATGGCAATGCTGGACAAGACCGGCGACCAGCAGTTCCCAACACTCGCACCGCCCTCCATTTCGAGCCTGCGTATGTTTTCGACGGAGAAGGTGGAAGTCGCCCCGCCCAAAGGGCTGCTGGACCTTTACGCGCTCGACAAGGTTAGCGACAAAGACTTCAAGCTCACCGCCTCCCCCGCCAAGACCGCAATGCAGGCCGGTGAGAGGCTCGCGTTAGACTTCAATTTCTCCCAACCTGGCTTCCTCGTGCTGCTCGGCAATCTCGGCGGCAAGTATTACGTCGCATTCCCCAGCGGCGGCTCCTTCGACGCTTCCGATGCCGAGGTCGGGACATCCTTCCACCTCCCTCGCGAAGGCAAAGACCTGGCCTTCGACGATTTCGGCGAAGACCACATCCAATGTCTGTTCTTCACCGACAAAGAGCGCGCGCAGGCGGTCCTCGACTCCATGCGCGACCTCTCAAACGGAGCCTCCCTAACTCAGTTCGCCGGTGGCAAGCTCGACAGCAGCAAAGGCTCTGGGGACGTGTACACGCGCCGCATGAGCTTCGCTGTGGGACGCAGCCTCATCGGAGGCAAACCCGCGAAGGATCTCGGAAAGCTCGTCCAGCGGGTCAGCAAAGCCGAGGATCCCAGGGAGAAATGGATGGCGGCCGCGATCAAATCGGAGTTCCTCGATCCTAATCCATCGACCGAGCACGCCCAGAGCCGAATGCTCATGCTCACCAACCTAGCGATTCAGGACCCTGCTTCGATTTACGAGCCTGCAAGCGGAATAAAGCTCGCCCCCGAAACGGCAGCGTTGATGCGGCAGAAGCCAAAGGGACAAGACCTCGTAAGGTTCAACCGCTGGGTCCTCGAGGACGCATTTCCAGAGCACTTCGAGAAAAACATGGATGGAGGCAAACGGAAGTGAAAGGAACGGCTGACACTCGGGTGGCACGGTTTGCCCCGCCACGACAGCGCTTAGGTGCTGCCGCGAGCTTCCTGCGGGCAAGCCGTGCTTTTCTCGTGCTGCCCGCACTCGTTGTCGTAGCACTGTCTCAAGCCCAAGTCCTGCCCCGAATGAAGGTCAAAGTCGACGAAGCTCCCGCCGACCTCGGCCCCGTGGTCTTGAACGTCAACACCTACACGATCCCGTTCGCCAAAGCGGTCACGGTGCTCTTCAACGGCAAGGGCTCCGTCGTCCTCAGCGGCGATACCGCCACGATCAACTTCAGCGGCAAGCCCCTCGTCACCATGCCCGTAGGCAGCGAAGGACCCGTCGACGTGCAGATCTACGATCCCGAAGGGAACGTCGCGACCTCCTACTCTATCGACGAACCGCCGAGAGTCGAGAAGGTCCAAGGCCAAGACCGCTTGATGGTCTCGATCGACACCCTCTCCGACCTCCTCGGGGTCGCCAACGACGTCGAGGACGACACCGTCTCCTTCTTCACCCCCGCTTTCTTCTGCAAGAAGCTCAAGCTCACACCCGCCACGATCGCCGACAGAACCGCCAAAAACCTGGCGCTACTCCCCGAAGTCGGCGTCACCCCTCCCGCAAATACCTTGCTCATCACCGCAAGAGGCCGGAGTCAAGGCTATGTGCAGCTTTACAAGTTTGAGAAAGACAGCCCTGTGGTGCTCCTCGGCAAAGACCAGGCGGGCAAGAAGGTCGTAGACCCGAACCTCGAAGCGGGCGACACCCCTCTCTGCGAACGCTGCGGGCCTAACGCGCTCGCCGTTGCAGAAACCATGCACACCGGCCAGCTTCCGAAGTACGCCTACTACGCGGCAATCTTCACTAGGAAGGACTTCAGCGGAGCGGACCCAATCGACGCCATCCGCGAGGGCGAGCTTCGCGACGGAGATTGGGGAATAGCCGGCGTCCGCCAGCGCATCACCAACTCGCCCATCCTCTTCATGCCGTACGTCGTGAAGCCCAAGGACACCATGGAGTCGATCGCAGAAGACAAGAAGCTCAGCGCCGACCTCCTGCGCGGCATCAACAGCATGCGCTCGAACGAGCAGCCAAGTGTCGGGCGCAAGCTGATGATCATCGCCGAATTCGACCAGAAGGTGCTAGCTCGGCAGATGAACCCGGAATATCAGATCACGGGCTTGCACGAAGTTCAGCCGGGCGATACGGTGGATAGCCTCGTCGCCAAGTGGAAGGTCACCAAAAAAGCCTTTTACGAAGCCAATCCGGACGTGACCGCTGGCAGCGACCTGGAGCCAGGCGAACTCGTGTCGGCCGTTTCCATGATCGACAAGCCCGCACCGGCGAACACGACCGTGCCGGTGGAGGAGGTGGTGAACGGGCGCGGCTTGACCACAAAGACGGTCGCAATCCACAAGACCAGCGATGCAAGCTCGCC
>Ga0070660_100001685_pt1 | contig 15171 bp, 17 predicted proteins | sample KBSC33metaG_FD_64670 | JGI IMG/M metagenome (GOLD analysis project Ga0070660, IMG submission 64670) | Corn rhizosphere microbial communities from Kellogg Biological Station, Michigan, USA - KBS C3-3 metaG | ecosystem: Host-associated > Plants > Roots > Rhizosphere > Soil ... | reverse complement strand
TCTGAAAAGCAACCGGATGGGAGGATCGCTACAGCTTTCGCGATTGCAGCTAAATACTGTAACCAGCCATCCCCGGTCCGGCGGCGGGATCTCATTACAAAACCAGGGTCCCATTGTTGCCACCTTGGATCGCGCATTGCTTCACATTCAAAGTGCTCATGTGGTGGGCCCACAGACCGACCTGCAGATCAGCGGGATTGTCCCCTTGCAAAGCGACGGCATCAATGTAAATGTACATGGCAATGCCAATCTGGCTCTTCTGCGGAGTTTGAGTCCCGATGTCGATTCCTCCGGAAGTGTCACGCTGGCTGCCACCGTTAGCGGAGCGATGACTCATCCACGAATCGCGGGGCAGATTGAATTGCGTAATGGAGCGCTGACCTATGCGGATTTTGGAAACGGCCTCGCGAATGCAAATGGGACGATTCAGTTCAATGGCAACGCCGCCACGGTTCGCAATCTGACCGCTGAATCGGGCGGGGGCAAGCTTACTCTCAGCGGATTCGTGGCTCTTAGAGACGGTGTGCGACTGGGGCTCCGCGCGAATGCGTCGAAAGTACGTGTGCGCCTGCAGCAGGGTGTCAGCGCTGTGGCTGACGGCTCCGTGAGTTTGACCGGCACATTACAAAGTAATCTGCTGTCTGGTAACGTCAGCCTGGATCGCGTAACCTACGCACCGCAGACCGACCTCGCCTCGATTCTGAGTCAGGCGCCGACCGTGGTTGAAACCGGCGCCCCTTCTTTCCTGGATCATATGAAACTCGACGTTCGGATCAAGTCGCTTACTTCGACAACGATTCAGTCATCGCTAGCTGACAATCTAAACTTCGATGCCGATTTGCAACTGCGGGGCACCGCAAGTCATCCGGGGATGGTAGGACGGATCACATGCAATGAAGGTCAGCTGGTCTTATTCGGTTCGACCTACACCGTGGACTCGGGCACCATCGGCTTCTTTAACACCGAACGTATCGAACCCAGACTGGATTTGAATCTGGAAACGGAAGCCAAGGGTGTGACTGTTTCCCTCCGAGTCGATGGTCCCTTGGATAACTTAAAACTAAGCTATTCATCCGACCCGCCACTTCAGTTTCAAGAGATCATCAGCCTGCTGGCGACAGGCGCGACTCCGACCTCGGATCCCACTCTGCTCGCGAATCAGCCGGCGCAACCGGCGCAGAATTTCCAACAGATGGGAGAGTCGGCGCTGCTGGGAAGGGCTGTGGCTGATCCGGTCGCTGGACGTCTGCAACGGGTGTTTGGAGTGAGCCAATTGAAAATTGATCCGTCGTTTACGAGCGGAACTGATATACCCCAGGCGACACTAAGCCTCCAGCAGAGGGTTGCGAGCAACATCATGTTCACCTATGTGACCAGCGTTAGTGATGCTAACGCGCAAACGATTCGCGTCGACTGGACTTTTAATCAGAAGTGGTCGGCGACAGTCATGCGCGATGAAAATGGCATTGTGAGCGTGAACCTAGTGTATAAACGGCAGGTTCGCTAACCCGCGGATTACACGGCCAAGGCGAGCAAGTGGATGGTCCCGATCTCTCGGCAGATTATGCACGTTCGGCCAATTTGGCAGGCGTCACAATTACGCTTTCTCCGACGTGCAGCCACCAGAGTGTTCGAGACGTGCTCTACGGCGTCAATCAGGCGCAGCGGGCTAACGTTGAAAAGTAAACGGTTCTCAATTTCGTGACGCGGCCGGAACGAGCGGGGTTCTTCAAGTGGTAAGCGGACCGTCGTCTGGCCCTCGCGTTGCAACTGTGAAGTCATCGTGCGTGCTTTAGGAACATGTCCGGTATGCGGAGGGACACTCAGACTCGACCGGTCTCAAGACCAACTCGAGCGTGAAACTGTGCTGCGAGCCTCCTTCGTTCACAATCGGCTAGGTCATCGTCCCGAGCAGTTGGAAGCTATGGACCTGACCAGATTTATGCACGGCGGCCCGGCTCGATTACTTGGCTGTGAACGCTGCGGGGCGCTCATGCGCGACGAGCGCGAGACCGCCCAGTACGAGTCAGATCTGTACGATTCGGCGCTGATGAAGCACCTCTACCCCCGTTACCTGCGCGCCTTCGAAGAAAAGAGACCGCAGTATCAGCCCTTGCTAGGGAATCGAGCGGAGATCCTCGAGGTCGGAAGCCATCTGGGCGCCTTTCTAGAAGCTTCCGAGAATTGGGGCTGGCGTCCGACTGGACTCGATATCGGTGAATCTACCAGCAGGTTTGCAAGGCAGCAAGGGGGATCGGTAAAGCGCGTGGCTTTGGAGGATTATTCGCCGGGGTCGCGGCCGGATGCGATTTTTATCTGGAATTGCTTTGAGCAGTTGGACGACCCGTCGGCGGCACTGACAAGCTCTCGGCAGTTGCTCGGCCGGCACGGCCTGCTCGTTATTCGCGTGCCGAATGCCAATTTTTATCTCCGACAGCGGAGCCAACTTGGGGGATCGAGCCGAACATTGAAGATGCTTGGCTACAATAACCTGCTCGGCTTTCCGTATCTACACGGCTATAACAGGCGACGCTTGAGCGTCTGTTATGGGCCCACGGATTTGAGCCGGTTAGCGCTCATAGCAGCAGCTTACTTACGCCTCCCTATCCGCATATTTCACGGCAGATGCGGGCCGAGTGGCATGAAACGCGACGGCAAGGGGAGCGCTCGCCGGCGAATAACAGCCCTTGGCTTGAACTCGTCAGTCGACGCATCGCCGACTAGGCGCCCGAGCCTCGCTGTACTTTTGAAAATCGACTGCTGTGCTGCCGTGAGCGGGAGCAGACGCCACCAAACTCACGGACCGATCTGTTCGATGGTGTGCCGTTGCAGATACCAACATGGTTTGTGCCCGAAATGCGGCATAAGCGCATCTACACAGAGTTCCATAACCGGGGTGCCGATCGAGTACTCCACCTGGTTGTAGTGGTTCACTACGGCGTAGACCCGGCCGATTTTTACCTGTTCGACTGGACGCCCCCGGGAACGCGCCCAGAGGTCATCGGCGAGGTAGATTAAGCCCGTTAGGCTCACCAGCGTGAAGCATCCCCACAGTGTGATTCTCCGGATAGTCCGCATACGAAAAGCTCTTTCGACTATAGCGAAAAGGAAAAACGCCCGCGTTTCACCGCAATATCGCAAGCCACCGGCGGTGGGTTCATTGCGGGCCCTCAACGCAGCCCGGCAAATCGCTTCCCGCGCAGCAGAAACAGGGCGCGGCTTGAGAAAATGTTAGCGAACTGTCTCCAGCAGCCGGTCGAGGAATGCCCGTTGGCCGGGCAGCAATCGCAGCCTTGCGTCCTCGATCGAGTACCAACAACCCCGGTCGACTTCAGGTACTTCGATTTGACGGCCGGAGCGTGGCGGCCATTCCATCATGAAGGTATTGCTCTTGAGGTTATGGGGATCGAAATCACCCTCGAAAGCCCAAGCTGAGACAATCTTTCCGCTGGGCTGTTTCAAATCGCCAAGCGCAAGGAAGCTCCCCGCCGGCGCAAGCCCGGTCTCTTCTTCAAACTCGCGCTTGGCGACTTCCAACGGCTCTTCACCCTCGAGATACTCACCTTTTGGGATTGACCACGCTCCCAAATCTTTCTTCGACCAGAACGGTCCGCCTGGATGCACCAGAAACACGTTAAGTTCAGAGTTCAGGCGGCGATACAGTATGAGACCCGCGCTTCGCTTCGGCATTATTCAGACCCTTCGACGATTCGTGTGAGCCTTCTACTCGCTTCGCCGTGTCGTTCACACTTGTTGTCAATGCGGCGCGACCGGCGTTGTTCGGTTATCATCACTTACAGCCACTGTGTTCGCAGTCATGCAAAGTTCGTTGATTTTTTTTGCCACGATCCTACTGAGTGGGTCACTCGCTCTTGCGCAAAAGTCTGGTCCGTCCCGCCAACCTGATGTTCCGTATATTCCGACCACGCAAACCGCCGTGAAGGCGATGCTGGAACTTGCGGCAGTAAAGAGTTCCGATATCGTTTACGATCTAGGCTGCGGTGACGGACGGATCGTCATCGCCGCGGCCAAAAATTACGGAGCACGCGGCGTGGGGATCGACATCGATCCGGCGCGCATCCGCGAAGCCAAGAAAAATGCGAGTCAGGCCGGCGTGGAAAGCCGCGTCGACTTTCGCGAGCAGGACTTGTTCCAGGCGAACTTCAGCGAGGCGACCGTGGTTACGCTTTTCCTGTTGCCATCTGTCAATAAACGCTTGATCCCTCGACTGGAAGCACTGAAGCCGGGAACTCGTATCGTATCCAACACCTTCGAGATCGGCGATTGGAAACCTGCACGGGAGATCGTGGTTGAAGACGATCCGGCTGACGATTACTATTTCGGCAGCCGCCGCCTCTTCCTTTGGATCGTTCCCAAGCGCAAATAGCTGCACGGTCCGGCTAGTTCTGCGAACCGTTTTAGGATCCGCTGCCCGCGCCGGCTTTGCGCGCGCGCACCTCTTCCATCATCTTCTTCTTCATTTCCTGAGGCGTGGGCTCGGCTTTATGAGTGGCGATCATCCAGGTGTTGCCGTCTGGGTCGACGATGTTCCCGCAGCGGTCGCCCCAAAACATGTCCATGACCGGTCCCTTTTGGGTGGCTCCGAGCTTTACCGCTTTGGCAACCGTCTTGTCGGCGTCCTCCGTTAGCAGGTAGAGCGTCACCGGCGATGCTCCAAGAGTTTTGGCGCTACGGGCCCCCATTTGTTCCATCTCAGGCCCGAGCATCAGCGTGGTGTCCCGCAGCGTCAGCTCGGCGTGTACAGGTTGGCCGCCGGGTCCATTTGTGATTCCGCGCTTGGCGAAGCCGAAGGCCTTCTGATAGAAGCCGATGGCTGCCTTGATATCGCTCACCGTAAGCATGGTGCTCACCGCACCGTAGTGTTTCTTGTTGAGGGGATCGATCTTTTTTGGCATATGCTCCTTTGTGGGCAAATTCATTCTATCGGAACTTGTCCGTAAAGTGGGGACGCTGAAGCCGACCTCAGGAGCGATTCAACGATGGCGAGCGCGTGAAGCAACCATCGGCGCCGGCGTCCGAGGCCGGTCTAAAGTACCGTCTGTTAAAAGTAGTTCTTGACATGCACAGTCCCGTGCCACAACCTGAGAAAAGACATGACATGATTGCGAACTGGGGACAGGTTGAAAGCTACGCATACTGGAGCACGTTTACCGTAGCGTTTCTGGGGGTGTCGGTGTGGGAATCGGTTCGGCCCCGGGGGACGCTCTCTGTTCCCGCCGCGCGCCGCTGGCGAAACCATGGTCTGCTCCTGGTGCTCGCTTCGCTGTGTTCTATGGTGGTGCTGCGGAGCACTCCGGTGTTGGCTGCGATGGCGGTCCAGCGGGGCCCGTACGGTCTGACGTGGCTGGAACATGTGCCGCTGTTCGCGAGTTTTGCGGTAACCCTCTTGCTTCTGGACTTTGTCAAGTACGCGGTCCACCGGCTGCTCCACTCTGCGGGTTTCTTGTGGCGGCTCCACCAGGTGCATCATTCCGACCCAGACTTCGAAGTTTCGACGGGACTTCGCGCGCATCCGATTGAAACGGTCCTGACGCAAGGATCCGCGCTGCTCCTGATCCTGGTACTGCGGCTTCCGCCCGCTGCCGTGTTAGCCGCTGAACTGATGTCATGCGCCCAAAGTTGTTTTCAACACGCCAATGCGTCGCTGCCGCCGGCGCTGGAGGGGGCGCTTCGGCCGTGGCTGGTGACGCCGGATATGCACCGCATCCATCACTCGATGGAGGAAGTGGACCAGCAGCGTAACTTGGGAGAGACGTTCCCGTGGTGGGATCGATTGCTCGGAACCTATTCGCCTTCGACCGCGACGGGAAATAAGCAGTTTCCGACTGGACTAAAAGGAGCCAACAATCCAGCCAGTATGCGGTTGGCCTTCATGCTGGCCACGCCATTTAAAGCCCCGCGGGAGCAGTAGGTTTACTTTTTGCGGCGAGAGCGCAGGACCAACAAGCTGCCCGAAAGCAGGGCGATCGCCGAGGATGCCGACGCTGCGTCAATTTCAGGCGCGGCAACAGGACCCGCCAAGGCAAAGCTGGCGGCACCCAGGAGCAACAGGCCTAAACCCAGAAGTTTCCACACGATTTTATCTCCGGTCATATGAATTTACCGCCTGCGACGGGACCGCAGAACCAGCAAGCCGCCGGAAAGCAGGACCACCGCTGATACCGCTGACGCGCCATCAATTTCGGGCGCAACAGTAACGGCTGCGAATGCAAAACTTGATGCCCCCAGGAGCAGCATAGTGAAGCCAATAAATTTGGACATGATTCTCTCCTCCGAATATATAAACGGCTGCGTCTATTTCTTGCGACGAGCCCGCAGAACCAGCAAGCCGCCGGAAAGCAGGACCAGCGCCGATACCGCCGAGGCGCCATCAATTTCCGGCGCGACGACATCGAGCGCAAGAGCGGAACTAGCGGCGCCTACCAACAACAGAGTCAAACCAAGAACTTTTTGCACGATTCTCTCCTCCGACCGAAGTCACAGCTTCTGAATTGCCGGCTGCGCTTACTTCTTGCGGCGCGCCCGCAAAATCAGCAGACTACCCGAAAGCAGGACTACCGCCGATGCTGCGGAAGCTCCATCGATTTCCGGCGCAACGATATTCCCCGCGAATGCAAAACTCGATGCACCCACCAATAACAAGCTGAAACCAATAAATTTCGACATGATTTGCCTCCTCCGACTGAATTCGCGGTGCTTATGCTGCTCCCTGCGCTTATTTCTTGCGACGAGCCCGCAAGACCAGCAGTCCGCCCGAAAGCAGGACCACGGCTGAAACCGCCGACGCGCCATCGATTTCCGGCGCTATGGTTTCCCCTGCGAATGCGAAGCTCGCTGCACCCACCAGCAACAGGCTCAAACTAAGAAGTTTGATCACAACGTTTCTCCTCCGATTAAAGTCATTAAACGGCTTGAAGTAGTTGTACTACATATGAGTGCTAGGGTACAAGTCGATCCGTCACATTTGTGAGTACTAGGCCGGCTACCGGCAACACCCTACCAGAATTGCCACTGCCGGAGTGCAAGAACGCACACGGCTAGAAGAGCGTTGGTGGTGGCGTGCGCGGCGACGGCATCGCCGATGCGGCCGCTGCGGCCATATAGCCAGCCGTAGACCAAGCCGGATATGGAGCCTGCGAGCCAACTGCTTCCATGCATTGCGCCGAATACCACCGACGACAATGCAAGTGAGAACCAGGTGAAGCGGCGAGGGTCCACTCTCTCGAAATCGGCCGACACCAGTCGGCGCATCAGGTAGCCGCGGAAGGCCAACTCCTCGGCGATTGGGACCGTGACGGATGCAGCCAATACACGTGCGGTTAACCAGAAGATTCGGCCCGGCTCACTCATAGCTTCGAGCGCCACTGGAATCGCGCTGGATGACGACGCAGGGCCGAGGGCCCGTTCGAGGCCCACCCAGAGAATGAATACTCCGGCCCCGGCGAGCGGCGCGGACCAGCCGAGGCGCCAATCGCAATCTTTATAGCTGCGCCGAAAGATCCACAGCGCCATTGCGGCAGCCACCAGGCGCAGGGGGTAAAGCGACTCAAACCCGGCAGACGCCGCGCGCGCCAGCATGCCAACGCCGAGGATAGCGAGGAAGGGAATTAAGAACGCGGCGGTGCTATCTTCTGCCGCCGTGCGGCTGGGCTCTACGGGTTTGGTCCCGAGAGAAAACCAGGGTGACCGGCGGGCCACCACAGAGAGTCCGAACGCCACCGCGTTGAATGAGATCCAGCCCGCTTGGGAATGGAATCCGCCGGCGGCGATTTGTTTTGCGCCCGCATTGCCGATCCAAACCAAGGCCGTCAATCGAACGGCATTGAGGATGAAGAGCACCACCACGCCGGCGGGGAGCAGAGCCAGCGCCCACGGGAACCGCACCTCCTGCCGGAACAGCCACAGCCATGCGGTCGTGAACACCAGAATGAGTGCGGCACCCTCAAGTCCTGAGCATTCCGGGGCAACAATCACAGAGAAGTGCGGAGCATGGATGGTGGCCTTTTCGGCAACCGTGGTTGCGTCGGGCAAAAGCCAGGACAACATGAACTTGACCATAGTGAAGGTCAACCGTGTGGCGGGTTCCCAGAGGGCACGCGCGGGCCTGGTAAAGAAGGACGCAACCAAGGCTGTAGAAAGAGCCACCGCCCATAGCGAACCCGTAGCGTCCCGAATCTGCAGCCAGGTCTTCAGCGCCAGGAATGCGAGTGCAGCCAGCGCCACCGTGATGAGACCGGTCAAGGCCCAAGCCGTCACGAAAAGGTCCGGATTGAAACCCGGCAACCGGCCGGAATAGAGTTGCTTCGAGGCCCAAACAAATCCGAGGGCGAACAAAAGATGCCCCGCGAGCCACGGGGGCTGGATCGGCAGCAAGGCCACGCGTTCGAGTGCAGCGCGGCACTTTAGAAGCGCGAAGGTGAGGAGCACCGCGGCAAAGGCGATTGCTCCGCGAACAATGGCGGGACCCCAATCGTGCAGTAACGGCAGTAAATGACCGGCGCGCGGGAGCGTGTCGTTGTCCACCCAGACCGACAGTGCAGTGACTTCGGCCACCAGCAAGACCATCAGGCAAACGAAGCGCCCGACTAGCGTTCGGGTGATGAATTCGATCAAGTCAGGAGTATAACAGCGGATCGGCGATTTAGGTCGCTTTCGGTGCTCCGCTGAACATAAAAAAGTACTGTTTATAGGCCCAATAGCCGGAACCTCTGCAGTTCACGGCGTCCGTGCCTGTCGCCGTTCAAGCGCGCACGTATTTGTTGAACCAGCCGAGGGTCCGCTGCCAGGCCAGATCGGCTGCGGCTTTGTTGTAGCGCTCCGGCGTCGCATCGCAATTGAAGCCGTGCACGGCGCCCGCGTAGATATAACCTTCGTGCGGAACGTTGATTTCCGTTAAGGCTTTGTCGTACGCCGGCCACGTCGCGGCCAGACGCGTGTCGAGTGCTCCGTGATGGACCAGAACAGCCCCTTTGATTTTGGGGATGTCTTCCTTAGCGGGAACCCCGCCGTAGAACGGTACTGCGGCACCCAAATCGGCCCCCAGCCGGACGGCCAACGTATTCGAGATACCGCCACCGTAACAGAAGCCGGTGACGCCTATTTTGCCGGTGCAGTCGGCGCGCGATTTGAGCCACATGGCGGACGCTACAAAGTCTTCGGCCATCTTCTTACCGTCGATCTTGGCGAACATCTGGCCGCCGCGGAAGTCGTCACCTGGAAAACCGCCAAGAGAGGTGAGTCCATCCGGCGCAAATGCCATGAAGTTGGCGAGGGCGAGCCGGCGCGCGATGTCCTCGATATGCGGATTAAGGCCGCGATTTTCGTGGACGACGATAATGCCCGGCAACTTCGTCGCCGTCTCCGACCGTGTGTCGGCGCTGGCAGGCCGCACCAGATATCCTTTGATACTTCCGTTCCCGTTCGGCGATGGAACCGTTTCGTAGCTGGCCTTGATCCGGTCATCGGTCTTGGAGACCTGCTGCCCCAAGGCATAGTTCGGCATCAACGCCTCAATGAGCGCGGTCACCGCCAGACCGCCAACCGCAAATTTCTGTACGCCCTCCATAAACGCACGGCGGCTGATGACGCCGTGAATAAACAGGTTATAAAGTTCGACTGCCTCGCTTGGAACTTGGGGTTTGGTTGGCTCCATGGGTGGACTCCTTTCCAAAGAAGAATATCACGTTCGGCGGGAAAGGAGGGCCGGAAATCTACGGAACCACCGGCAGCCATACGGCGCTTGAGTGATTGGGCGTACGGATCACAAACTGCGTGGCTTTCACATAGTCCGCCGGTTTGGCGAAGAAGATATTGGGGACGTAGGTTTGCGGATTGCGATCATAGAGCGGGAACCAGCTCGACTGAATCTGCACCATGATCCGATGGCCCGGCTCGAATACGTGATTGGTGGTCGGTAGCGTGAACCGGTACCGCTCCGGCTGGCCGCTGGGGATGGCCGAGGGATGGTCGAAGCTCTGCCGGTAGCGTCCGCGGAAAATGTCCATCGAAACCGCCAGTTCATAGCCGCCCATTTCCGGTTGGCTGGGAACTTCGTCGGGATAAACATCGATCAGCTTCACCACCCAATCGGCGTCGGTACCTGTGGTGGCCGCAAACAAATCCGCCACTGGCGCGCCGCTGGTGCGCACGGGCGCGGTGAGAACCGGCGTCTGGTAGGTCAGCACGTCGGTTCGGTCGGCTACGGTGCGCTGATCGGTGACCAGCCACTGCTTCCAGCGGTCGGAGTCAGTGAAATGGACCGGCCGCGGCAGATAGGGCACCGGCTTCGCGGGATCGGAGACGTAGGAATCCCCGGCAGCTTCGGAGGCATTCGGTTTCTCGAATCCTAAGCCGAAGCCCGCCTCAAGGTAAAGAGGCTTGAGCGGCGCGGCGCATCCGTTCTCGCAGGCGAGAGGCCAGCTCTTTAAGCGGTCCCAGTGATTCTCGCCCGTGTTATAGATGAAGACCGGCGGCGTCTGCACTTTGGGCGCATCGGTTTTCAGGTACTGGTCGAAGAACGGCTTCAACACATCGCGGCGAAACTGCAGAGCAGTGTCGCCGTCCCATTTCAGCGGCCCCAGATTGTAGGCATCGTAGTTCACTTGACTATGCCGCCAGGGACCCATCACGAGATAATTGTGATCCTCCTGACCTTTGCTCTTCAAAGCCAAATAACAGTGGATGGCGCCCCACATATCTTCCTGATCCCACAAGCCCTGAATCCACATAGTGGGGACTTGGGAAGGATGCTGCGCCACTAATTTATCCAGCGCCTGCCCCTGCCAGAATGGATCATAAGCCGGGTGCTCCATGACTCGCCGCGTCCACGCGAGTTGATCGAGTCCGCGCAGACGGGCGTAGTCGCCGGCGGATCCTGCGCGGCGGAATTCCTCGTAGTCGTCATAAGCGCCGCGCACGGCGGGCTCGGCTTCGCCTCGCTTGGTCGTCTGCTCAGAAAAGTAGTCCAGGTTGACCTGACGAAACGCTCCGTAGTGGAACCAATCATCCCCCATCCAGCCATCTACCATGGGGCTCTCAGGGGCGGCCACCTTCAAAGCGGGATGCGGCGCCAGCAGCGCCATTACCACCGTGAATCCTTCGTAGGATGAACCGATCATGCCTACGCGGCCGTTGGACTCGGGCGTGTTCTTCACCAGCCAGTCGATGGTGTCGTAGGCGTCAGTGACGTGGTCGGTTTCGGTGGGGTTAAGCGGACCGCGGACGGGCCGCGTCATTACATATTCGCCCTCTGACTTGTATTTGCCGCGCACGTCCTGGAACACGCGAATATAGCCCCCCGCGACGAACACATCGTCTCCCTGCGGGAGGGTGGCGAGCATGTGAATACTCGGGCTGCGTTCGCTTCGTTTGGCAGCGTTATAAGGAGTGCGCGTCAGCAGAATCGGAGCGTTGTGCGCGTTCTTGGGCAGGATGATTACCGTATAGAGTTTCACCCCATCGCGCATCGGGATCATGACTTCGCGCCGGATGTAGTCGTAGCGGTCGAGCGGGACCTTTAACTGGCCGCTAATGTCGCCACCGACCGGGAAATAGGCTGAGTTACTGCTCGGCGGACGGGGGGAAGACGCTGGGGACGGGGCGCGCGCGGGCTGTTGAGCAAGAGCGTAAGCCGCAGCCAGCAGACACCAAGCGGCCTGGTTTGACACCTGTCGCATGTTCCGATTCTAGCTCGGATTTTGGAGAGGAGTCGCTCGCCGCAGTATAGCCCTATTAGCAAAGGACGCGATCGGCGATCGCGTCCTTTGAACAGCGGCGGTTAACGCAGAAAATTACTCTTTGACGCTGGCGACGGTGATGGTATCGCCCGTCATCTTGCCGGTGACGGTAACCTGCTTGCCGGCCAATGGCACTACTTTCGCTTGGTCGTCAAGTTTGTAGATTTTGCCCGCATCGGTTACCAGAACAGCGGGAGACCCGCCTTTCATACACGCCGTGGCGCAGTCCACGTTGCCCCTCATTCCAGCCTTCGCGGCGCATTTCTGATCGATGATGTAGCCCTTAAAATCGGCGGCCATTGCAACGGACGAAAGGCCCGCTACCAATGCGAATGCCAGGATTGCTTTTTTCATGGTTTGCTCCCTCTTAGTGAATCGGATTTTCCAGTCTGGGTTCCACGTTACTTCATTAGTATACACCCGCAAATTTTGCAACGTTTGCTACTCGTAAGAACCGCACCCGGCGTGATATACTGCACGCCGTGAAGAAACTGTCTCTCCTGCGATTTGGCCTGTGCGTTGGGTTATTGAGCGGTATCTGGATTGCCCGCACCCAGCAGCCGGTTCGTGGAGATTTGAAGCTAAACAAGATCCGGCAAAATCTCTATGAGATCTCGCCGGTACCGGAAGTCAGCGGCGCTGGAGGAAATGTCACGGTAGTCCTCACCAGGGAAGGCGTGATTCTGGTCGATGACAAATACGACTGGGATCACGACGGCATTCTGGCCAAGGTTAAGACGATCACCGAAAAGCCGGTCCGCTACGTCATCAATACGCACCAGCACGGTGACCATACAGGCGGCAACGCCAAAATGCTGCCGATGGGGGTCCAGTTGATGATATCGAAGCAGGCGCGCGAGAACATGGTCCACCTCAAAATGCCCGGAGTGCCACAAATCTCGTTTGAGAATAATCTTCAGGTTTCGCTCGGTGATGATACCGCCGAAGCGTTCCACTTCGGGCGAGCCCATACCAATGGCGACTCCGTGGTGCTATTCAGGGCACAGCGCGTGTTATCGACCGGCGATATGTGCGTGCGCGGAGACGAATTTCCTCCGCTCATCGATTATTCGGCGGGCGGTAGCATCATGGAGTGGACCAAGACTCTGGATAGCGTCCTGAAGCTGGATTTCGACACTATCGTACCGGGACATGGCCCAGTCGGCACTAAACAAGATCTGGTGGCTTTTCGGAACTTGCTGGAGAGAACCCGAAATCGCGTTCATGAGATGAATGCCGCCAAAAAGAGCAAAGACGAGATTGGGAACATGCTCCTGACCGAATTCCATTGGACTCCGGCGCGTCTCAAAAGTTCGCTGGATGGACTTGTCGCGGAGATGCGCTAGATCTTCGAGCGCTGCTGCGGTCCCGCTAGCGCGCCCTAAAATGAGATCATGGCCGCGCCCATCAGCGAAATTACGGGTTCATCGCCGACGGGGAAGCCGTCGGAGTCCCGCAGATGGCTGAAGCCCAGGGTTCCCAAAGAGCAGCTCTATCGCCTGGCGCCGCAGCGGGCGCGCCCGAAGCGCTTTGGCGCAGTGGAATTCCCGGAGCGTGTGCGGCAAGTATTGCGCGCGTGGTGGGCTTGGCTGGCGGTGGCAATCGTACTCCAGCGGGCGGGTCATTGGGGCTATGCGATCGCCGCCGGCGCGGTAGCTTTTTTCCAGTACCATACGTCGTCGGAGACTCATCCCGGCGTGTATCCGCTGGAAGCGGATCTCGATGTCGACTCGGCCGAATTCCAGAACACCATTGAGGGCGTTACGGGAATGCCGTTTATCGCCGGCAACCGCGTGGCGATCTACAATAACGGCGACGAGTTTTATCCGGCGATGCTCGACGCCATTGAATCGGCCGAATGGTCGATCACGATGGAACACTATATTTTCTGGGATGGCGAAGTGGGGCGGCGCTTCGCCGAAGCCCTAGCTGAAAAGTCACGCCAAGGGGTGGAAGTCAAGCTTCTTCTGGATGCCATCGGCTCGTCCACACTGGGGAAAGAGATCTTCCACATCCTGGCGGCCGGTGGATGCCAGCTCGCCTGGTTTCGTCCGATTCACTGGTACACGCTGCATCGCGCCAACCGGCGGGATCATCGCAAATCGCTGATCGTCGACGGCCGCATCGCGTTCAACGGCGGCGCCGGAATCGCCGATCATTGGCTGGGTTCGGCGGCGAACGCGAGTGAGTGGCGCGACATTCAAGTGGCCATCACCGGCCCCGCGGCCCTGGCGCAGCAAAGCGCTTTCGCGATCAATTGGTTGGAGACTACCGGCGAGATTCTGAGCGGCGAGCGTTTTTTTCCGGAACCGCGCGCCGAGCAAGGCGAAGATGGCGGAGTGAAAGTGCAGACCATTCACAGCTCGCCCTCGCTGGGCTTGGGCGCCGTCGGGACGATGTATCTGGCGGCGCTCCAGTGCGCCAAACAAGAGCTGCTCATCGCCAATCCATATTTCATTCCGGACGCGCGCGTCATTGAAATGTTGGCGGCGGCCCGGCAGCGCGGCGTCGCCGTGAAACTGATGCTGGCGGGCGAACACATGGACTTGTGGTGGGCACGCTATAACGGGGTCCGACTCTACGGACAGTTGCTCGAGGCCGGTGTCGAGATCTACGAATTTCGTCCCACCATGCTGCACCAGAAGACCATGCTGGTGGATGGAGTATGGGCAACCATCGGAACCGCCAATTTCGACAACCGCTCGTTCTCCATGAACGAGGAGATTAATCTGTGCTTCCACGATCGGACCATCGCGGAAGAACTCCGTGCCATTTTCGCCGCTGATCTGGAACGCTGCGACCGGATTGATCTGGAGCAGTGGCGCCGGCGTGGCCTGTGGTCGAAAATCAAGGAGCAATTTGCTTCGCTGGCGGCGGATCAGGCCTGACGTTCATGCGCACTTTTCGGATCGCGACCTATAACATTCACAAAGGCCGCGGCATGGACGGCCGAGTGCGGATCGAACGTATCCTGCGGGTGCTGCGCGAAGTGGAAGCCGATATCATCGCGCTTCAGGAGGTGATTAATCACGAGGAGCGATCAGCGGAAGAGCATCAGGCCTGCTATCTTGCCGAGCAGTTAGGATACTTTTACAGCGTGGGCGAAACGCGCAAGCACCGCGACGCCGTATATGGCAACGTGACCCTCAGCCGCTGGAAGTTTGACAAGTCCCGCCACATCGATCTGAGCGTAGCCGGACGCGAACCCCGCGGGGCATTGCGGACCGACATCAGCGTGGGCGGCGAAATTTTGCATGTTTTCAATGTCCATCTGGGCACAGCGGTGCGCGAACGCCGCTCGCAGGCACGCATGATCGACGAACACCTGCTCAAGGCGCTGGATGTACCGGGCCACCGCATCGTCATGGGAGACTTCAACGATTGGAATCACGGGCTGGTGACGAAAACCTTAGCG
>Ga0070660_100001683_pt1 | contig 15174 bp, 11 predicted proteins | sample KBSC33metaG_FD_64670 | JGI IMG/M metagenome (GOLD analysis project Ga0070660, IMG submission 64670) | Corn rhizosphere microbial communities from Kellogg Biological Station, Michigan, USA - KBS C3-3 metaG | ecosystem: Host-associated > Plants > Roots > Rhizosphere > Soil ... | reverse complement strand
GCCCGTCGCCAAGACGGGCGATGCGGTGCTCGACCGGCTGAACGAGCTTGAGGCCAAGGTCGCCGCGCTCGAGGCGCGCAACAGGCAATTGGAGCAGGATGCCGCCGAGACGCAGACCCGCGTCCAGAAGGTGGAGGTCCGCGCCGCCAAGGAAGTGCAGCCCGGCCCGGCGCCGACCTTCAGCGACGTCAACGACAGCTTCACCTTCCATCCGCGCGGCACGGTCCAGCTCGACTATGCCGCCTATAACAGCCGCGCCGGCGGTTATAATTACAACAACGGCACCGACATACGCCGCGCGCGCTTCGGCTTCGATGGCACCTTCTGGAAGGTGTGGAAATATCGCGTCGAGGCGGAATTCGTGAAGGGCAATACCAACCTGCTCGACGCCTATATCCAATATGCGGGCTTCAAGAATCTGCTGATCACGGTCGGCCAGCAAAAGGCTCCTTACGGCCTCGAGGCCAATGGCACGGATGCGCTCGCGACCTTCCTCGAGCGCGGCATGGCTAATAATGCGTTCGGCGCGGTCGGAGCGGAGCGGCGCGTTGGCGCGACGGTCGCCTACACGCCGATTCCGCAGGTGATCGCCACCGTCGGCATCTTCGGCGCGGGCGAGGGAGTGCAGCGCAATGCGACCACGCCCGACGAGACCTATGGCGTCAATGGCCGCGTCACGTTCGAGCCGGTCAACGATACCGGCCGGCTGATCCATGTCGGCGCGTCCGGCTATCATGTCAGCAATTTCGCTGCCAAGACGATCAACAATCTCGGCGATCGCCCCAATACGCGCGTCGATGGCGGCCTGATCGAGTCGGTCTCGCTCGCCCCGGTCACGACCGGCCCCGCCGCCGGCCAGACGCGTGGTGTCAAGGACGCGACCTATTGGGGTATGGAAGGCGCCGGCGTCTATGACCGCTTCTCGCTCCAGGGCGAATATAACCATCTCACGGTCGATCGGTATGGCGTGGTGCCGAGTCTCAATTTCGACGGCTATTACGTCTTTGGGACTGTGTTCCTCACCGGCGAGAGCCGCAGCTTCAAGGGCGGCGTGGTCGATCGGGTGAAGCCGTTCAACGACTTCAATCCCGCCGCCGGTCATTGGGGCGCGTTCGAGTTGGCGTTGCGCTACGACCGGCTCAATCTCACCGATCATGTTCTGTCGCCGCTCAACCATGATGCGACGAGCTGGACCGGCGGGCTCAACTGGTATCTGAACCCCAATACTCGGTTCATCGTGAATTACATCCGCTTCAAGGGCAACAACTCGCCCCTGGTGGTTGCGCCGGTCGCGATTAATGGCACCACCGCGAAGGGTGATGCCCTGGCAACGAGGTTGCAGTTCGACTTCTGATGGCGACAGCAACACGATCATTGCCGCGAAAGCGCCGGGGAAGGCATTCGCCGCTCCCCGGCCTTGGCCTCACCCTGACGGTCACGATCCTGTGGCTGACCATCCTGCTGTTGCTGCCGCTGGTCGCCTTGATCGCCAAATCGGTGACGCTCGGGCCGGGCCACTTCGTCGAGGCGGCATTCTCACGCCGCGCGATCGCCTCCTACGAATTGAGCTTCGGCGCGGCGCTGGTCGCGTCGGCGATCAATGCCGTGTTCGGCCTGCTCGTTGCGTGGGTTCTGGTCCGCTACCGCTTTCCCGGCCGTCGGCTGCTCGGCGCGGTCGTCGATCTGCCGTTCGCGCTGCCGACCGCGGTCGCCGGCATCGCCTTGACCGCGGTCTATGCGAACAGCGGATGGGTCGGGAAACCCGCGTCCGCTATCGGGCTCCAACTCGCTTACAACCCGGTCGGCGTGGTGATCGCGCTGACCTTTATCGGCCTGCCTTTCGTCGTGCGCACGGTCGAGCCGGTGCTGGCCGACATGGGGCATGGGTTTGAAGAAGCCGCGGCGACGCTCGGCGCGCGGCGCTGGACCATCTTCCGCCGCGTGATCCTGCCCGAAATCTTCCCCGCGCTCGTCACCGGCTTCGCGCTCGCCTTCGCGCGCGGGGTCGGGGAATATGGGTCGGTGATCTTCATCGCTGGCAACATGCCGTTCAAATCGGAAATCTCGCCCTTGCTGATTGTCACCAAGCTCGAGGAATATGATTATGCGGGCGCGACCGCGATCGCGACCGTGCTGCTGGTCGCAAGCCTCGTCCTGCTGCTGCTGATCAACGCCTGGCAGGGGCACGAATTGCGGAGGCGTTCGGCATGAGCGCCAAGAACAAGGCGGTCAGCGAAAGCCTGGCGACCAAGGCGATCCTGATCCTGATCGCGATCGTCTATGTCGCGCTGATCCTGCTGTTGCCGCTCGCCTCGGTCTTCAGCGAGGCGTTCCGCCATGGGCTCGGCGCCTTCAAGGCGGCGATCGTCGAACCCGATGCGTTGGCTGCGATCAAGCTCACGCTCACCGTCGCCGCCATCTCGGTGCCGATCAATATGGTGTGCGGCGTCGCCGCCGCCTGGGCGATCACCAAGCATGATTTCCCCGGTCGCCAGCTGCTGATCAGCCTGATCGACGTGCCTTTCTCGATTTCGCCCGTGGTCGCGGGTTTGATGTACCTGTTGCTGTTCGGCGCGCAGGGTTGGTTCGGCGACTGGCTGCTCGCGCATGACATCCACATCGCCTTCGCCAAACCGGGCATCGTGCTCGCGACCTTGATCGTGACGTTGCCGTTCGTCGCACGCGAGCTGATCCCGCTGATGCAGGCGCAAGGCCGCGAGGAGGAGGAGGCCGCGCTCACGCTCGGCGCGCCGGGCTGGCGCATCTTCCTGTGGGTGACGCTCCCCAATATCCGCTGGGGTTTGCTCTATGGCGTATTGCTCACCAATGCGCGCGCGATGGGCGAATTCGGCGCGGTCTCGGTCATTTCGGGCCACATCCGCGGCGAGACCAATACGATGCCGCTGCAAGTCGAGGTTCTCTACAACGAATATAATTTCGCTGCCGCCTTCGCCGTCGCGTCGCTACTGGCAGGTCTCGCGCTCGTCACCCTGGTGGTGAAGACCTTGCTCGAATGGCGTCATGGCGACCAGCTCGCCGCTGCAGGACATTAGACCCAAGGCATGACCATCACCGTTCGCAACATCGTCAAGGGCTTCGGACATTATCCGGCGCTCCGATCCGTCTCGCTCGACATCGAGGACGGGGCGTTCGTGGCTTTGCTCGGGCCGTCCGGCTCGGGCAAGACCACGCTTCTGCGCATCATCGCGGGGCTCGAAAGCGCGGACAGCGGCGAGATATTGTTCGGCGGCGAGGACGTGACCGATCGCGCGCCGCAGGATCGCGGCATCGGCTTCGTCTTCCAGAATTATGCGCTTTTTCGCCATATGACGGTCGAGCACAATATCGCCTTCGGGCTTGAGGTGATGAAGCGCGGTCAGCGCCCGCCCAAGGAGGCGATCAGGGCGCGGGTCGAGGAGTTGCTCGAGCTTGTCCAGCTTCCCGGCTACGGCAAACGCTACCCGGCCCAATTGTCGGGCGGACAGCGCCAGCGCGTCGCGCTCGCCCGCGCGCTCGCGCGCGAGCCCTCGATCCTCCTGCTCGACGAGCCCTTCGGAGCGCTCGACGCCAAGGTGCGCCGCGAATTGCGCGATGCCTTGCGCGAGATCCACGACCGCGTGCGGCTCACCTCGATCTTCGTGACGCACGATTATGAGGAGGCCTTCGCGCTCGCCGACAAGGTCGCGATCCTGGGGCAGGGGCGGATCGAGCAGTTCGACACGCCCGAGGCGGTCCAGAGCCGTCCCGCCAGTGATTACGTCCGCGAATTTCTGAGCTGATCACCCCCCGCCAGGCACCAATGCCGCGGGCGGCGGACATGACTGCGATTCCCATCTGCGCTAAAGCGGCAGGGGGAGAGCGTGATGATCGAAGTCCAATTGAACGGCAAATTCCCACCGGGTTTCCGCGCGACCGAGCGCGTCAACCTGTCTGAACTGATGCGCAACGGGACCGGCCGCAAGCCGAGCAATCCGCCGACGCGGATCGGCAATGCCCGCCTGCTTCAGTCGGACGCTTTGTCGGAAGCGCATTTCCTGGCGGAACATGGGTTCGTCCTGCTCAAGGCGCCGACGCGGGTGATCGATTGGGGCGATGCCGATCAGGTCGCCTCGCTCTATCAGGCGGAGGTCGAGACGATGATCCGCGAGCGCCTTTATCCCGGGCGTTCGCTTATCATCCGTCAGCCGCCCAACGTCATGCGTCGCGGGTTCGGTACCGCGACGCCGCAATATGGCCTGGGCGTCCACTCAGATCATGGCACCACGGCGGACGACTTTCAGCGCAACGTGGAAGCCTTCACCAGTCCCGAGATCGGCGCGCTGTGGCGGTCCTCCTTCGAGAACCCGGATGTCGAGGAATTCGTCGCGCTCGACTTTTGGCGGACCACCAACATGGGCGGACCGCTCAAGCATATGCCGCTCGCCTTATGTGATCCCATGTCGATCGACGGTGCCGACATCATCCCGACGGCGCTCGAAGGCATCGCCCCAGGCGGTGCGCTGACCTACCATGTCAGCCTGGCGCACAATGAGGACCAGCATTGGTATTATTATCCGGACATGACCCCGGAAGAGGTTTTGGTGTTCAAGCTGTTCCAGCTCAAGAAGGACGATCCGTCGCAGCCTTATCGCGCCTGCTTCCACACGGCGTTCGAGGATCCGACGGCGCCGGCTGACTCCCCGCCGCGCCAGAGCTGCGAGCATCGTGTGTCGGTGCTGCTGCTCAGGGATTAGCAGCGTCGATAGACCAGCGAGGAAGGCGGCTCCGCCTCATGCCAACCCGTCGAGCACGTCTCGGATCTTGGCCGCCAGATCCGCGAAGCTGTACGGCTTGGTGATCAGGTGGACGCCCGCGTCGAGCCGGCCATTGTGGACGATCGCGTTGCGGGCATAGCCGGTCGTGAACAGCACTTTTATGTCCGGCTGGATCTCGCGCGCTTCGGCCGCGACCTGCGCGCCGGTCAGACCTGAGGGCAGCACCACATCGGTGAACAGCAGGTCGACATGCGCCTCGCCCCGCAACAGGCGCAGCGCCGCCGGGCCGTCCGCCGCCTGCAGCACGCGGTAGCCGAGCTCGCCCAGCGCCTCGACCGATTGCGCGCGCACGTCCGCGTCGTCCTCGACCACCAGGATCGCTTCGGCAGACGATCCCTCCGGGGCGACCTGAGGGGAGGCCTCGATCTCGTCCTCTACGGGGCTGTCGAGGCGCGGAAGGTAGAGCTTGATCGTCGTGCCCTCGCCAATCTCAGAATAGATTTTGAGATGGCCGCCCGATTGCTTGACGAAGCCATAGACCTGACTGAGGCCAAGGCCCGTGCCCTGGCCAACCGGCTTGGTCGTGAAGAAGGGCTCAAATGCCTGCATCACCGTGACTTCGTCCATGCCGGTGCCCGTGTCGGAAATGCAGATGACGACATATTGCCCCGGCGCCACCTCGCTATGCGTGCGGGTATATGCCTCGTCGAGATAAGCGTTCGAAGTCTCGATCGTCAGGCGTCCGCCGTCCGGCATCGCGTCGCGCGCATTGACCGCGAGATTCAGGATCGCGGCTTCCAGCCCTGTCGGGTCTACCTCGATCCGCCACACGCCCGCGCCGCGCACCGTCTCGATCGAGATCGTCTCGCCAAGCGTGCGGTGGAGCAGATCGGACATGTTGCCGACCAGCGCATTCGGATCGACCGGCCGGGGGTTGAGCGGCTGGCGCCGCGAAAAAGCGAGCAGGCGCTGCGTCAGCGACGCGGCGCGCTGCGCGCCCGCCATCGCGTTGGCGGCGGCGCGCTGCAGCCGGGCCGAGCCCGTGGGCAGGTTGCGCTGCAGCGCTTCCAGATTGCCGATGATCACCTGCAGCAGATTGTTGAAATCGTGCGCGATCCCGCCGGTGAGCTGGCCCACTGCCTCCATCTTCTGTGATTGGCGCAGCGCCTCTTCGTTGCTGCGAAGTTCCGCGGTGCGCTCGGCTACCTGCTGCTCCAGCGTGGCGTTGAACTCGCGCAGCGCGTCTTCCGCCCTCTTGCGATCCTCGATCTCGCGCTGCATCGCCTGCGTCAGCCGCGCATTGTCGATCGCCACGGCCGCCTCGGCGGCAAGGCCCAGAAGCCATCGTTCCGATCGCGCGTCGAACATGCCCGCCTTGGCATGTCCGAAAAAAAGGCCGCCAATCACTTCGCCGGTGCGCGAGGTGACGGGCACCGCCAAATAGGATCGGACGGGAAGATGCCCCTCGGGCATCCCCTGATATGGCGCATTCTTCCCGTAGCGCGGATCCTTGGTGATGTCGTCGGAGCGGACGATGCCTTCACCCCTGAAAGTCGGGCTGAATACCTGCGTATTGCGCGGCATCGGAAATTTGGAAAAAGCCTCCATCGGTGCGCCGGAGAGCGTGTAGAGCATGTACGCCTCACCCGTCTCGTTCGGCACGTTGCGGAAAAAGGCGCCGAACTCGGCACCGCTGAGCTCCACGCCGGCGTCGGTGACGATCTGCACGAGCTGGTTGAGATCATTCTCCGCGGCGAGCGCGGACCCGGCGCGGTTGAGCACTTCGAGCGTGTGCCGCTCCTGACGGATCACTTCTTCCGTCTCGCGCTGCGCGGTCCGGTCGCGCAGCACCTTGGTGAAGCCGATGAGCGCGCCGGCATCGTCGAGGATCGGGGTCATCTCGCCCACCGACCAGAAACGGCTTCCGTCCTTGCGTTGGCGCCAGCCCTCCTCGCCGCCGCCCCGCCCGGTCGTGATCGCTTCCTTCATTTCCAACCGAAGTTGCGCGGTGGCGGCTGCCGCGTCCGGGAAAAGCCGGTCGAGCGGCTGGCCGAGCATGTCGGCCTCGGTCCAGCCGAGGATGCGCTGCGCGCCCTTGCTCCAACTGGTGACGCGGCCTTCGGTATCGGTGCTGATGATCGCGGTATCCACCGCGCTATCCACGATCTGGCGCCAGGCCCGCGTCGACTCCGCGCCGGACGACGGGTCATCAAGCATGCTCATTCGGCAGCGCTCACGAAATGATCGGGCACGTTGCGGCACTCTCCTCGCCGTCTGAAATAGCCCCGCCTGCTAGAACCTTAGCCCAAACCAGACACCTGCCAAGCCTAAACGCATCTATCCGTGCGCCGCTGGGCGTCAAACCGCGACCAGCCTGTCCGGGGGCGCATTGATCTGTTCGATCAGCGCGCGATGGGCGGGCAGGTCCGCGGTCGCGCGCTCGCCAAAGGTGCGGATTCTGCGGAACAGTTTCTCTGCCTCGCGCACGTCGGGGAAATCGGCGCGGCCAGGTGACAGATCGGTGCGGAATTCCATTCCGTAGAGGATGTATTGGTAATTGAAGAAAGCGAAGCTCTCCAGGTCGATGATGAAGTCATATCGACTGGGCGGCCGGTGGCGCCATTGGTCGAGCATCTCCCTCAGCCGGTCGGGAACCGAAGCCGGATCAACATTGTCGCGCCAGAAGGGCTCCTCGCGCCGGCTGAGGCAATAATGGAGCTTGAGGAAGTTGATGATATTCTCGTAGCGCGCGGTCATCAGCTGATTGAAGCGGCGCGCGGGCGCGTCGATCGGGCCGGTGTGCGGGAAGAGTTCGGCAATCATCGCGATCGCTGCCTCGATCACCACCACGCCGGTCGATTCCAGCGGCTCGAGGAAACCGCCCGACAGGCCGACCGCGACCGTGTTGCCGATCCATTGCTGCTCGCGATAGCCGGGCTCGAAGGACAGGAGGCGGGTTTCGACTTCGTCGATGCGGGCGCCTGCATAAGCGCGCAGCACCTCCTCCGCCTCGGCATCCGACATGTGTGCGCTCGAATAGACCGTGCCGATGCCGCGCGCCGTCGCGAGCGCGATATCCCAAGTCCAGCCTGCCTGGTGCGCGGCGGCGATGGTGAAGCTTTCGAGCGGCGCGTCCGGCCGATCATAGGGTAGTTTGCAGGCGATCGCGCGGTCGGTGAACAGAAAGCGCCGTGCCGACGTGAAGCGCGATCCCAGGGCGCGGCCGATCAGTTCGGCGCGGAAGCCCGAGCAGTCGATGAATAGATCGGCCTGAAGCCCGCCATGTTCGCGCGTGATGACGCGCTCGATCGTGCCGTCGAGCCGGAGCATCGTGTCGGCCAGCAGGTCGCATATATGGCGCACGCCCAACTGCGTCGCGCGCGCGGCGAGCACCTGGCCAAGTTGGCCCGCATCGAAATGATAGGCATAATTGAGCGGGCCGGTGAATTCGCCTTCGCCCGGTCTTTTTGGACCGCGTTGCGCCTGCGCCACGCGATGCTGGATCGTCACCGCCTCGGCGAAAGGGGGGCGCGTCCTTTCGTCCTGCAACAGCCAATAGGGCACCAGGCTGGTGCCTTCGGTGTAGAAGGGCGCCTCGAACGGATGGAAATAATGATGGCTTTTGCCGCCTTCGGGCGCGGTCAGCCAATCGTCGAAGCGGATCCCCTGCTTGAACGTGGCCGAAGCGCCGCGGATGAATTGCGTCTCGTCGATGCCGAGGAATTGCAGCGTGGAGCGGATCGTGGGGAAGGCGCCTTCGCCCACCCCGATCGGCCCGATCTCGGGCGATTCCAGCAAGGTGATTTCAAGATTGGGATTGTCGGGAAGGTTGAAATATTTGGCGAGATAGGCCGCCGTCATCCAGCCTGCCGTGCCGCCGCCGACGATCAGGATCGAGCGCTTACCCTCCACGTCAGCCCCTCACAAACAGGTTCTTGAGCCAAACCGGCCCGGAGCGCGCCGCCTGACGCCAGTCGGTATCGTCCTCGTCCTCGGGCGTGTAACCCCATGGATTGAATAATTTGAGCCGCGCGCCCTTGAAAGTGGTGGTCTGGCGCGTGACCAGGGTCAGGCCATGCTCGATCGCGGTCGCGGCGAGCAAGGCGTCGCGCGTATTGGTGAGCGCCAGCTGCGCGCGCCGCCGTACCACGGCCGCGTCCACCGCCAGGATGCGCCCCTCGAACGCGGGCATGACCTGATCGGCAATCCAGGCGCGTAACGCGGTTCCGGCCGCCTTGTTCTGCCGTTCGGCCTTTGCCGCGCTATTCTCCAGTTCCAACAGGGACAGCGCGGACAGGAACAAATTCTGCCGCGAAACTCCGGTCGCCCAGACGGCGAGCCCAGCGTCGGTGCGCCCGGCCTTGGCCTTGCGCAGCTCGAGCACGACCTGGGTGTCGAGCAGGTACATCAGCGGCTCGCCTGGATGCCGTTTTGCAGTTCCCTGGCGAAAGCCTGGGCCCCGACTTGCGCCGGGGAATTGTGCGGCCTCAACGCGTCTCTCCCCTGTCCCAGGCGTCCGAGCGCGCGGCTTCGACGTCGATCGGATCGGGCATGGCGAGCAGCTCGACCATGGTTTCGGTCTGGCCAGTCAGATATTTGAAATTCTCTATGCTCATAAGGACATGGGTCGGCTTGCCGCGATCAGTTATGAACACCGGCTCGATTCGCGCGGCCCGCTTGGCGTGGCTTACGTCCTGGTTGAAATCACGGCTGCTGACGACCTTCATATCCGTTCCGAAATGTAGCTATAAGCCTACAAAATAGGCGATCAACCTGTAGGTACATTACTACCTAGTGGCGCCCCGGCAACAGAAATGATCGGACCGGCCATAATCGGCGATCGGGACCGATTTTGGCGATTGCGTCGCAGCCCGTCGTGCATTCCCTTTTGCGGATAACAAGAAGGGGAGTGGCGCCGTGCAGAGCGTGATGGACAGTTTCTGGTCGACCTTGGGCAATGTCCTGTCGGCGCATGGACCGGTGGTCGCGGGGGCGGCGCACAGTTATGCGCCGGGCGACTTCAGCATTCATTTCTTTCTGCAGCTGGCGGTGATCATCTTCGCCTGCCGCGTGGTCGGCTGGGCCGGCCAGAAGTTCCTCGCTCAGCCGCAGGTGGTGGGTGAGATGATCGCGGGCGTGATCCTCGGACCGTCGCTGATCGGGTTGTTGTGGCCCGATGCGCAGGCGGCCTTGTTCCCGAAGGAGACCAAGAACGTCCTTTATGCGGGCGCGCAGCTCGGCGTGGCGCTGTACATGTTCATGGTCGGCCTCAAGCTTCGGCTCGATCATTTCCAGTCCAAGGCGCGCAGCGCGGCGGCGGTATCGGCGGCGGGGGTAATCACGCCCTTCCTGATCGCGGCCGCGATCACGCCGCTCCTGCTCAAGGTGCCGGGCCTGTTCGCGGCCGGGATCAGCCAAGCCAATGCGACTTTGTTCATGGGCGCCTGCATCGCGTTGACCGCCTTCCCGATGCTCGCGCGGATCATCAACGAGCGCGGCCTGTCCGACAGCGCGCTCGGCACGCTCTCGCTGACCGCGGGCGCATTCGACGATGCGGCGTCCTGGTGCGTGCTTGCGGTCGTGCTCGCGACGTTCGGCGCGGGGCCGGGCGTGGCAGTGCTCGCGATCGGCGGGGCGGTGGCCTACGCGATCTTCCTGATCCTGTTCGGGCGCAGATTGCTCGCGCCGCTCGGCCGCGCGGTGGAGGCCAAGGGCGAGATGAGCATGACCGTGCTTGCGATCACGCTGATGCTGTTCTGCCTGTCGGCCTTCTTCATGGACGCGATCGGCATCCATGGCATCTTCGGCGGCTTCATCCTGGGCGTCTTCATGCCGCGCGGGCTGTTCGTCGAGGAACTGAAGAAGAAGGTCGAGCCGGTCGCGGTCGTGCTGCTGCTGCCGATGTTCTTCACCTATTCGGGCCTCAACACGCGGATGGACATGGTCAACTCGCCCGCGCTGCTGCTGATTGCGGCAGGCGTCCTGATCGCCTCGATCGCCGCCAAATTCGGTGCCTGCTACGTCGCGGCGCGCGTGATGGGGGAAGATAACCGCACCGCGCTCGGCATCGGCGCACTGATGAATTCGCGGGGGCTGATGGAGCTGATCATCATCAATATCGGCCTGCAGAAAGGCGTGATCGGGCCGACGCTCTTCTCGATGCTGGTGCTGATGGCGATCGTCACCACGATGATGGCAAGCCCGCTGTTTGAGGTCGTCTATGGGCGCAAGGCGCGCGAGACGGGCGAGCTCGGCGCAGTGCCCGGCACGCTCGCCGCGCAAGGCGCATAAGGAACCCTTCCTAGGCTCCGGCGCGGGCGCCGGGCCGGCCCTCGTCCCCATCGGCGCTCGGGGACGAGGGCTCTTTTTTCAGAGGCGGGTTACTTGCTTTTCCAGTCCAGCGTCTTGTCGAGCGTGGCGACGACGGTCGGGTGATAGTTGCCGCGCGCGTCGGCATAGATGCGTTTGGCGATCGGCATGCCCCAGTCGCCCTCCGCCTTGAGCGCGCGATAGACCGGGAAGATCAGCAGGCCGCGGCCGATGCGGGGAAGATATTCCTCCATCGAGGGGACGGCCGGATCGTAGCGATTCTCCGCCGCGAGCACGAGCCAGGCCGAGCGGACATAGGGATTGTTCGAGGTGGACAGGCCGAGCTGCTTATCGAGCTCGGCCAGGCGATCGGCGGTCTGCTTGCGCGGCAGGCCGTTCAGGAAGCGCTGCCATTCCTGGGTGGACCAATGTTTCGCATCGATCGAGGCGATCGGCGCACCTGCATTCACGCGCTCCAGCGTCTCGTCGATCCGCGCGAGCGTCGCCGATTTCACATGAACGGCATATTCGGGAAGGCCCGGTCGATAGACCCATGTGTCGAGCTGGAGCTTGTCTTCGAGCGCCTTGTCGCCCTTGATCAGGTTGGCGCGCAGATCCGAGAGGAAGCCCGCGCTGGTCTGCGGCTGGAAGGCGTGGCGGTTGAAATAGGAGGTCAGATAAGCGTCCCAGCGCGCGCGGCCGACCGTGTATTCGATCGTGCGCAGAAAGGTCGAGCCTTTGTAATAATCGAGCTCGCCATGGGTGCCTTCGGGGTCGCCGTGCAGGCGGGTGGCATCCGCATTGGGGGCGCTCTTCAGATCGCGCTGGAGATAGTCCCAGGCAAGATCGGCGAGCGTCGCGGCGCGCTCCTTGCCATAGACCGCCTCGTCGATGCGGTTCTCGAAATAGGTCGTGAAACCCTCGTTGAGCCACACGTCGGACCAGGTTGCGTTGGTGACGAGGTTGCCCGACCAGCTGTGCGCCAATTCGTGCGCGATCACGTCGACGTTGGACTTGTCGCCGGTGATGATCGTGGGCGTGGCGAAGGTGAGGGTGGGGTTCTCCATTCCGCCGAAGGGGAAGGAGGGCGGCAAGACGAGGATGTCGTAGCGGCCCCAGCGATAGGGGCCGTAGAGCGTCTCGGCCGCGCGCACCATCTTCTCGGTATCGGATAGCTCGCGCGCGGCGCGGTCGAGCATCGAGGGCTCGGTATAGACGCCGGTGCGTGGGCCCAACGGGCGGAAGGCGAGATCGCCGACGGCGAGCGCGATCAAATAGGGCGGGACATCATGGTCCATGCGGAAGCGGTAGCTGTGCCAGCCCTTACCGGCGGGCACGCCCTTGGGCGTCAGCCGCTCGGCGCTCATCACCGCGACCAGATCGGACGGGACGGTGATCCTCGCGGTCCAGCTCTGGCGGATTCCGGGACTGTCCTGCGTCGGGATCCAGCTGCGGTTGTTGATCGATTCGCCCTGGCTGTAGAGATAGGGCTTCGTCTTGCCTGCGGTGAGCGAGGGCGCGAGCCAGCCGAGCGCGCTGGCGTCGGGACTGGAGCGATAGGTGATCGTGATGCGGCGGGCGGTACCGATCCGCACGGTCAGCGGCGCTCCCTTATAATCATCGTTGGCGCCGACCGACCAGGAGAGCGGATGACCCGCCGCGTCGGTGATCTTGCCGATGACGAGCCCATTATCGTCGAGGACGATCTCCTTCGCGCCGGGCCTGGCGAGGATATCGAGCGAAGCGGTGCCGCGCATGACGTGGGCGGTAAAATCGGCGGTGAGGTCGAGATCGACATGCGTCACGCGCGCGACCTGCGGCCTGGCATAAGAGAGCGTGTCACGCGCCTCGGGCGCGGTCAGGATCGGGGCGGGAGAATCCGGGCGGGCGAGGGCGGGCGTGGCGACCAGGGTGCCGCCCAACGCGAAAGCGGGAGCGAGAGCGAAAAGGCGCATCAATATCTGTCTTTCCGGGTTCGGATGATGGCGGTCTTGTGAGCCCGGTGCCGGCAGTCCGCAAGTCGGGACCCGATCGCGCTTATGCTGCGTTAGCCCCCCAAAGGAGATTGCCGCTGTCGCCGTGCCTTGAACTGCCGATCGGTTGGTCGACCGTATATCCGGTGCGCGAAAACGACCGGCCAAGGGCGCGCGAACGCGACACACGAACCGGCGGAGCATCCCCGCCCGCGGACAGGCGCGGGCAATGGCCGGCCATGAGGATGCGGCCGGCCCTGACCGCGCCGACTGACAATTCGCACCTTCTGTCGACGGTAATCGCGCCGCGATCCGTTGGAGGGGGCGTGATCGGTTGTTTTTCAAGATTCGGAGATGCCCAATGGCTTCATAGCCCTGTCTTACCCAGGGCTTAGCGGACATTCGAGGGCGTTCCCTAGCCAAAGGGCAGGCGGCGATGCGGATAGCGTATGTGATCAATTCGCTGGAGGGCGGCGGTGCGGCGAGCGCGGTTCCACCCGTTGCGCGAATTCTGCGTTCAGAGGGCTGCGCGCTGCGCGTATTGGCGCTCACCCCCCGCGACATGCGCGGCATGCAGGCGCTTGAGCAGGCGGGGGTTCCCACGCTCGTTCGGGCGGGCGGCGAAAAGGATCATCTTTCGGCACTGCACTGGCTTGGAGCGCGCGTGCGCGACTGGGAGCCCGACCTGATCTGGACCTCGCTCACCAGGGCCACGTTGCTCGGCCAGATCGTCGGCCAGCGGTTCGACATTCCGGTGGTGAGCTGGCAGCATAATGCGTTTCTCAAGCGCGCCAATCGGTGGTTGTTGCGGCTGCGGCAGCATCGTTCGGTGGCCTGGATCGCGGATTCGCGCTGCGTGGCCGAGCTCACCCACCAGCGGTTGCATATCGAACGCGACCGGATCGCGCTCTGGCCGCTCTTCTGTGCGGAGGCGGACGCCCCGCAGGCGACGCCCTGGCGGCAGGGCCAACCGGTGCGGATCGGATCGCTGGGGCGGCTGCATTACAGCAAGGGGTATGACGTGCTGATCCAGGCGCTGGCGCGGCTACGGGCGGAGGGGTTCGATCCGCCGGTCCCGATCGAAGTCGAGATTGCGGGCGACGGCGCGTTGCGCGGTGAGCTCAATGCCCAGGCTGCGGCGCTCGGCATCTCCAATCTGCGGTTCGTGGGCTATGTCCAGTCGAGCGATTTTCTGTGTGGCCTGCATCTCTACCTCCAGCCCTCGCGCCGGGAGGGGCTGTGCATCGCCGCGCACGAAGCGATGCAGGCGGGCTTGCCCGTGCTGGCGTCCGCCGTGGGCGAGCTGCCGCACTCGATCCGCGCGGGCCGGACGGGCGGCCTGGTTCCGGCCGGTGATGCGGGCGCCTTGGCCGGCATGCTGCACGCGTTGCTGAAGGATCCAGAATCGCTCGCGGCGATGGGTCGCGCCGCGCGGGACCACGTGCTCGAGCGGTTCGGTGGTACCGCATTCTCCGCCGCGGGAAGCGCCGCCCTGCAACGGGTAAGGGCGTTGCACCCTATGGATCAAGACACGGCCGTTGGCGTCCCCGTGGCGAAGACTACGGCCCGCGTGGCGGAGACGGTGTCGCAATGATGGGGTGAGGAGGGGTGCGTCGGCTTTCGCGGGATGACGGTGTGTATTCTTCCTCGTCATCGCGAGCGGAGCGACGCGATCCAGGCCTGGATGCGAGGCGCGCGGTGGACTGGATTGCCGCGCCGCTTCGCGGCTCGCAATGACGGTTTGTGAGCATTATTCCTTCGTCATCCCGGACGTGTTCCGGGATCCACTCCACGGCTTGACCACAACCTCCCGGTGGATGCCGGAACAGGTCCGGCATGACGTGGCTGAGAGTGCGCGTGCCCTCACCCTCCCACCGCTGACGCGGTGGGCCCCTCCCTCTCCCCAAGGGGAGAGGGGTTGCCGCACGTCCGTTGGACGTGCGGGGGCGTGGCCTGGAACAAGCGAGTGTGACCGGCGCGGTTCCGCACACCTGCTCGGCAGCGGGGAGGCTGCATGTTGACCTTGGACAGTCAAGTCCTGGATACCGCCTGTAGGCCTGCCAATGCGCAGTATCCGGTCGGGGGTGGCCGCGGACTTTGGATCGGGTAGCGTATCCGCCCCTGGAGGTTGCCCTCCA
>Ga0070660_100001677_pt1 | contig 15200 bp, 14 predicted proteins | sample KBSC33metaG_FD_64670 | JGI IMG/M metagenome (GOLD analysis project Ga0070660, IMG submission 64670) | Corn rhizosphere microbial communities from Kellogg Biological Station, Michigan, USA - KBS C3-3 metaG | ecosystem: Host-associated > Plants > Roots > Rhizosphere > Soil ... | reverse complement strand
ATAAGGCACGCCGACGCGCGCCCACAGCAGGCGCATATAATCGTAGATTTCGGTGACGGTGGCGACGGTCGAGCGCGGGTTGCGGCTGGTCGTCTTCTGCTCGATCGAGATAGCGGGGCTGAGGCCCTCGATATGCTCGACATCGGGCTTCTGCATCATCTCGAGGAACTGGCGCGCATAAGCCGAGAGCGACTCGACATAGCGGCGCTGACCCTCGGCATAGATGGTGTCGAAGGCCAAGCTCGACTTGCCCGAGCCCGACAGGCCGGTGATGACGGTGAGCGTCTCACGCGGGATATCGACATCCACGCCCTTGAGATTGTGCTCCCTGGCACCCCTGACACGGATATGCGTGAGACTCATAAGTCGAGTTTGTTCCAGTTATGTTCGGATGGCAAGCGCGGGGGCACCAGCCCGTCCCAGATGGGAACGAGCGCGCCCTAACACAAGTTGCTGACAGCGTGTTGGCAGCAGAGCTGGCAGCAGGCTGGCGGGACTCTTTGTCGGTGCGGCTCGATGTCCGGCGAGCCTTGGCGGCGCCGGCCCACGCCCCCACCCGGCCTCCCATAGGATATGCTGGTTGGGAGGCCGGGTGGGGGTGTGGGCCGGTGCGGCTCGATGTCCGGAGCCCCTTGCGGTCATAACGGGCGCGCACCATCTCCGGCCCGCGACGGGCATCAAGCCCGCGCTTAGGGAGTCTCCCCATATGCTTTCGCTCTACGACGTCAGCGTTCCCGTCTTCATCCGCTCGCTCGAAAATCTCGACCGCATTCTCGACAAGGGCGCGGCGCATTTCGCCGAGCAGGGACGCGCCGAGGGCGACCTGTCGGGCGCGCGGCTGATCGAGGACATGCATCCGCTGACCGCGCAGATCCAGCGCGCGAGCGACACCGCCAAGGGCGTGGTGACGCGCGTCGGCGGGGCCGAGAATGTCGCGATGGCCGACGAAGAGCAGACGATCGCCGATTTGAAGGAGCGCATCGCCAAGACGATCGCGGTGCTGAAGGGCGCCGACCGCGCCGCCTTCGACGGCAAGGAGGATGCGACGGTCGAGATCAAGACGCCCAACCGGACATTGGTCTTCACCGGCAAATCCTACATCCTGGATTTCTGCATCCCGAACTTCTTCTTCCATGTGACCACGGCCTATGCGCTGCTGCGCAAGGAAGGCGTGCCGATCGGCAAGATGGACTATCTCGGCGCGATCGAGACGCGGCCGAATTGAGGCGGGCGGCGCGGCCGACGATAGCGATCTTTGCGACAGACCTAACCCCACAACCGTCATCCCGGACTTGATCCGGGATCCCGCTTCTTCTTCCTCTTCCGACGCCAAAGGCAGCGGGGGCCCGGATCAAGTCCGGGGCGACGAAAAGGGGGGATGCCGCAGCAGACCATCGCGAGCCGCGTCATTCCCGAGGGTGACGGCGTGACGGCGGCGTCTTAAAGCCGCCGTCATGTCACTCTACGCGCTCGCCCGCCCCCTGCTGTTCATGTTCGAGCCGGAGCGGGCGCATCACCTTGCGTTCGCGGCGCTCAAGGCGCTGCCGGCGCGGCCCGCGCGGCACGACCAACGGCTGGCGGTCGAGGTGGCGGGGTTGCGCTTTCCCAGCCCGATCGGGCTGGCCGCGGGGCTCGACAAGGATGCGCTCGCGCCCGACGCGTTCCTCGCGCTGGGCTTCGGCTTCGTCGAGGTGGGGACGGTCACGCCCTTGCCACAGGCGGGCAACCCGAAGCCGCGCCTGTTCCGGCTGGCGGAGGACGCGGCGATCATCAACCGGATGGGATTCAACAATCGCGGCCAGGCGGCGGCGTTCGAGCGGCTGTGCGCGCGCGCCGGACGGCCGGGGATCGTCGGGGTCAATATCGGCGCGAACAAGGATGCCGCCGATCGCATCGCGGACTATGCCGCGGGGGTAAGAAGGATGGCGCCCGTCGCCAACTATCTCACGGTCAATATCTCGTCGCCGAACACGCCGGGCTTGCGCGCGCTGCAGGATGCCGCCGCGCTCGACGCGCTGCTGGAGGCGGTGATGGCGGAGCGGCCGGCGGGCGGGCCGCCGATCTTCCTGAAGGTCGCGCCCGACCTCGAACCCGCGGACGTGGACGATATCGCGCGCGTCGCGATCGCGCGCGGGGTGGATGCGCTGATCGTGAGCAACACGACCATTTCGCGGCCGATGCTGCGCAGCAAATATGCGCGCGAGAGCGGCGGGCTTTCGGGCGCGCCGCTGAAAGAGCTCGCGCTGCAAAGGCTCAAGGATTTCCGCGTGGCGACGGGCGGCAGGCTGCCGCTGATCGCGGCGGGCGGGATCGCGAGCGGCGCGGACGCTTATGCCCGGATCAAGGCCGGCGCGAGCCTGGTCCAACTGTATAGCGCCCTGATCTACCAGGGGCCGTTGCTCGCGCGCCGGATCGAACGGGAGCTGCTCGCCTTGATGCAGGCCGAGGGGCACCAGACGATCGCTTCGGCCATCGCGTCCGATCGCGGCTGATCTACCGGGCTCAGCATCTGGCATGAGTTCGTCATGCCGGACTTGTTCCGGCATCCACCGGGCGGCACAAGATCCTTCGTGAGAGAGCGGCAGCCATGCGTTTATATGCTCGCCAGCGGCTTCAACGGCACGCTTTATGTCGGTGTTACATCTGATCTACCCGCACGCATCATGCAGCATCGCGAAGGCGCGCATGACGGATTCACCAAAAAGCACAATGTGAAGCGCCTGGTCTGGTTTGAACTGACGGACGAAATGACCGCCGCGATCGCATCGGAAAAGCGGATCAAGAAGTGGCCGCGCGACTGGAAGAAGAATCTTATCGAACGTGAGAATCCGGAATGGAATGATCTGGCGGTCATATTCGGCTTCGAACCGCTTGGCTGATCTCACGGTGGACCCCGGAACAAGTCCGGGGTGACGTAGGTGTTTGTGATGGGCGGTTCGCGCACTATCAAAGCCCCATGATCCGCCGCATCCTGATCCTGTTCGTCGCACTCGGCCTGCCGCTGGGCGCGGTTTTCGCCAAGGCGCCCGCCAAGCCTGCCGCTTCGGGCCTCGTCTCCGCCGCCGACCCGCGCGCGGCGGCGGCGGGGGTGGCGATCCTCAGGCAAGGCGGCAGCGCGGCGGATGCGGCGATCGCGATGATGCTCGCCTTGAACGTGGTCGAGCCGCAAAGCTCGGGCATCGGCGGCGGCGGGTTCATGGTCCATCACGACGCGAAGACCGGCCGGACCGCGACCTTCGACGGGCGCGAGGCGGCGCCTGCGGCGGCGGACGAACATTGGTTCTACAAGAACGGGCAGCCGCTGCCGCACAATCAGGCGGTGCCGGGCGGGCGCAGCGTGGGCGTGCCCGGCAATCTGCGGATGATGGCGCTGGCGCATGCGCGCTATGGCCGGCTGCCCTGGGCGGCGTTGTTCCAGCCCGCGATCAGGCTGGCGCGCGACGGCTTCGCGGTGTCGCCCCGGCTGCACAATATCCTCGCGCAATGGGGCGGCGCGATCCTGTCCGACTGGGGCCGCGCGCATTTCTTCAACGCGGACGGCAGTGCGCTTGCGGTTGGAACCGTGTTGAAGGACCCCGAGCAGGCGGCCTTGTTCGCGAAGATCGCGGCGCAGGGACCGGATTATTTCTATCAGGGTGAGCCCGCACGAAAATTGGTCGCGACGGTGAACGATGCGCCGCGCAATCCATCGAAGATGACGATGGCCGACCTTGCCGCTTATCGCGCGAAGGAGCGCGCGCCGATTTGCGGCAGCTACCGCGTCTATCGCGTGTGCGGAATGGGCGGGCCATCGTCGGGCGGGCTGACCGTTTTGCTGATCCTCAAGCAGCTCGAACGGTTCGACCTCGCCAGATTGGGCAAGGATTCGCCCGTCGCCTGGCATCTGATCGCGGAGAGCGAGCGGCTCGCTTATGCCGACCGCGACGCGCATATGGGTGATCCCGATTTCGTGGCGGTGCCCGTGAAGGGCCTGCTCGATCCGGCCTATATCGCGCGGCGTTCGGCCCTGATCTCGCCCACGAGCACGATGGCGGCGCCGACCGCAGGCAGCCCGGCCGGCGCGGCGCCCTGTGCGGCTCCAACCGCAATCCTCGAGCATGGCACGACCGACATGGCGGCGGTCGATGCGCGGGGCAATGTGGCGGAAGTGACCTCGACGATCGAGAGCATATTCGGTTCGGGGCTGTCGGTGGACGGGGTCATGCTCAACAACGAGCTGACCGATTTCGACATCGTGCCCGAGAAGAATGGCTGCCTTGTCCCCAACCGCGTGCAGCCGGGCAAAAGGCCGCGCAGTTCGATGGCGCCGACGATCGTCTACGGGCCCGACGGCAAGGTGCGGATCGCGATCGGCGCGGCGGGCGGATCGACGATCATCGCGCAGGTCGCCAAGGCGCTGATCGGCGTGCTCGATTGGCATATGAGCGCGCAGGACGCGATCGGCATGGGGCTGATCTACGCGCCCGGCCCGGGCGGCGCGATCGAGCAGGGGATGCAGCTGGAGCCGATGCTGCCCGCGCTCGCGCAGCTGGGCGAGCATCTTCGGGTCGCGCCGATGGGGCTCAAGGCGAATGCGATCGAGCAAATCGGCGGCCGTTGGCGCGGTGCGGCCGATCCGCGCAGCGAGGGTGTGGCGATGTCGGTCAGCGGCGTCCTGTCGGGCCCGAACCGGGTGGGGATGAAGGCGGGGGTGCACGAATAAGCACTCGTCATGCCGGACTTGTTCCGGCATCCACGGAGCCGCAAACAGGAAGCAAGCCGCCCGGTGGACCCCGGAACAAGTCCGGGGTGACGGGAAAAAAGCGGCAGGGAGAGTTTATGGCGCTCGAGACCTTTCCCAATCTGGTCACGATGTTCTTCACGCGCGCACGCGAGCAGGGCGACGCGCCCTTCCTGTTCTGGAAAGACAATGGCGAATGGCGCTCGCTGAGCTGGAGCGAGACCGCCCGGCGCGTCGCGGCGATGGCCGAGGCGCTGCGCGGATTGGGCCTGCAATCGTGCGACCGCGTGCTGCTCGTGTCGGAGAACCGGCCCGAATGGGCGATCGCGGACCTGGCGATCATGGCGGCAGGCTGCATCACCGTGCCGGCCTACACCAGCAACACCGAGCGCGATCATGCGCACGTGCTGAACGACAGCGGCGCGCGCGCGGCGATCGTCTCGACCGTCGCGCTCGCCAAGACGTTGCTGCCCGCGGTCGCGCGCACCTCCGAATGCGAGATGGTGATCGGGCTGGAGCCGCTGCCGCGCGAGCGGATCGGCAACGTCCGGCTGTACCAATGGGATGCCCTGATCGCGGACCAGCCCGGCGACGTGGTCGCGGCGGAGGGCGCGGCGATGGCGCTCAAGCGCGAGGATCTCGCCTGCCTGATCTATACCAGCGGCACCGGTGGATCCCCGCGCGGCGTGCGCCAGCATCATGGCGCGATCCTGCACAATTGCGCGGGCGCGGGCGACATCATCATCGGCGATTTCACGCCGAGCCAGGAGGTGTTCCTGAGCCTGCTCCCGCTCAGCCACAGCTATGAGCATACCGCCGGGCTGCACTTCCCGATCAGCCTGTCGGCCAAGATCTATTACGCCGAGAGCATCGAGAAACTGGCCGCCAACCTGGAGGAGGCCGCGCCCACGATCATGGTGGTGGTGCCGCGCCTGTTCGAGCTGCTGCGCGCGCGGATCCTCAAACAGTTCGAGAAGCAGGGCAAGGCGGCGCAGTGGCTGCTCGCGCAGGCGCTCGCGCTCGACGCCAAGCCCAAGAGGAGCCTGGCCGACAAGCCGCTCGACCTTCTGCTCGACGTGACGGTGCGCAAGAAGGTGCGTGCCCGGTTTGGCGGGCGCAACAAGGCGTTGGTCTCGGGCGGCGCGCCGCTCAACCCGGAGGTCGGCCGCTTCTTCCAGGCGCTCGGGCTGACCCTGCTGCAGGGCTATGGCCAGACCGAGGCGGGGCCGCTCATCTCGGTCAACCGGCCGCGCGCGGGGATCAAGCTCGACACGGTCGGGCCGGCGGTGCTGGGATGCGAGGTGAAGATCGCCGAGGATGGCGAGATCCTCGTGCGGGGCGAGAATGTGATGCACGGCTATTGGCGCAACGATGCCGAAACCGCGCGCGTGCTGGTCGACGGCTGGCTGCATACCGGTGATGTCGGCCATCTCGACGAGCGAAACCGGATCGTGATCACCGACCGCAAGAAGGACCTGATCGTCAACGACAAGGGCGACAACGTCTCGCCCCAGCGGGTCGAGGGGATGCTGACGCTCGAGCCCGAGATCGCACAGGCGATGGTGGTGGGCGACCGGCGGCCTTACCTGGTCGGGCTGGTCGTGCCCGATGCGGAATGGGAAGCGTCGCTGCCGCCCGGAACCGATGTCGCCAAGGCGATGATGGCCGCGGTCGACCGCGTCAATGCCGGCCTGTCGACGATCGAGAAGGTGCGGCGCGTGCTGGTCGCGGACGAGGCGTTCACGATCGAGAATGGCGCGCTGACGCCGTCGTTGAAGGTGCGGCGCCATGTGCTGCGCGAGCGCTATGGGGAGCGTCTGGACGGGTTGTACGGCGTGAAGGGATAATCAACCCTCTCTCCCACAAGGGGTCACCGCCCCCTGTGCGGCGGTACGCGCAACCTCCGCGAAGCACCGTATATCGTTCATGCTCAGTACAGAACACCGTCTTCGATAATAAATAATATGTCGGATCGCAGAGGTGTGATTCGGAAATTCTTACTTCATCGCCTCAGCCAAACAGTAATGACAGAATATCGTTCCCCGAATATCGAGTTCATAATGGTTCAATTAATATTTTATTCATGGGTTGTTGTTTGGATTTTCCACCCGATATTCCAAAAATAGTTGGTGTGTTACTGGGTGTAGCGACAAGGCAGCCTAATGCTCCTGCTCCAAGCCGGAGATATATATGATGAATCATTATCGCCTTTATTTTCTGACCAATATCGGAGGGCGCATCGAGCGTTTCGAACCGATCGAAGCCTATGGCGACGCGGCCGCCATCGAAGCCGCCAAGCTCTACAGAGGCTCCTATCCGCTTGAGCTCTGGCAGCGCGAGCGTAGGGTCGAGGCGTTCGCGCGCTCGATCTCGTCGCTCGCGCCGTCCGTGCCCGAAGGGCGCGGCCCCGTGCCGCCTTTGTTCCGTGGCGCCAGATAGAGTCAGCGCGCCTTCCGGTAGGGCGTGAAGCCCGCGAAGGCGCGGCCGGCTACTGTTTGATGTACGGCGTGAAGTCGCCGAAGATGCAGCTCCCGAGCGGAATGTTCGCGCCCGACATGCGCAGATCGGCGATGTCGCCCCGGCAAAGCTGCGACGAATGCAGCTTGGTCACCACGATAATATCGTCGCGGAGCTGCGGACAGCCGCCCTCGAAATGGCTGACATACCAGGTCGTGCCCTGGCGATAGGCCATGCCGATGCCCGACAGTTTTTCGCTGTCGTTGTTGCTGAGGCCGAGATTGATGCAGTCGACCGCCTTGCCCGGCGTGCGGCCGGTGGTGATCCTGGCGAGCTTCGCCTCGCCGGTTTCGATCTTGGCGGCGGCGGGAACGATCGGAGCGGTGACGAGGCCCGCAACGAGGGCGGCGTGGAGCAGGGTTCGCATGGGGAAATCCTCCTGAAGCGATAACGCTTTGATACGCTTACGCGTGCCGGGGTTCATCCCTTGAATTCATCCTTTTCGGCGCGACGCCGCGCGAGCTCGGCAACGCTGTGCGCGCGCATGAACGGATTGGTCGCGCGTTCGAGCGCGATCGTGGTCGGAATGGTCGGCTCGCCGCGCGCGCGCAGCGCATCCACCTCGCGCATGCGTTCGATCAGGTCGCGGTTGTCGGGCTCGACATGGAGCGCGTAGCGGCCGTTCGATTGCGTATATTCGTGCGCGCAATAGACGATCGTTTCGGGCGGGAGCGCGGCCAGGCGCTGCATGTTGGCGAACATCTGCGCGGGCGTGCCTTCGAACAGCCGCCCACAGCCCATCGCGAACAATGTGTCCCCAACGAAGGCGATGCCGGCCTCGGGCAGGTGATACGCGATATGCCCGGCGGTGTGTGCGGGCACGTCCAGCACGCGCGCCTCGAACGCGCCGATGTGGACGCGGTCGCCCTCGCGGACCTGCACGTCGAGCGTCGGAATCTTCGCGGCTTCCGCCGCGGGGCCGGTGATGGTGCAGCCGGTCGCGGCCTTGATGTCGGCATTGCCGCCGATATGGTCGCCATGCCAGTGCGTGTTCCAGATCTGACCGATCTGCCAGCCACGCCGGTTCGCTTCGGCCAGCACGGGCGCGGCGTCGGCGGGATCGATCACGACCGTGTCGCCGCTCGCCGCGTCATGCGCCATCCAGATATAATTATCCTGTCGCGCGGGGATGCGGACGACCTCGATCATCGGAGCAACTCCAAAGCTTCCACCGCGAGGCGGCGGGTGAGCGCCTCGGCACCGTCGATGCGCGCCAGCCGCGCCGCCTGCCCCGCCCACATATTGGCGAAAGCGGCGGGTTCAACCTTGCGCAATAAGGCGAGCGCGTCGCCGCCGTGCGGGAAAGGCGGGACGATCGCGCTGGTGGGACCGAGATCGCGCGTCAGGCGGGTTTCGAGCCCACGCGCGTGACGGCCGGTGAAAAGGTTGGTCGACACCGTCGTCTCGGCGGCCTCGGTACCGAGCAGGCGGCGGTGCAGGTCGCTGATCCGGCTTTCGGGGGTGAAGAGATAGGCGGTGCCGATCTGCACCGCGCTCGCGCCCAGGATCAGCGCCGCCGCGATGCCACGCGCGTCGGCGATGCCGCCCGCGGCGACCACCGGAACCGCGACCGCATCCACCACCTGCGGCACGAGCGCGAGCGTGCCCATGTGCGACGACGGATCGGCGGCGAGGAAGCGCCCGGCATGACCGCCGGCCTCCCATCCTTGCGCGATGATCGCGTCGAGGTCACGCTCCGCCAGCCAGCGCGCCTCGGCGACGCTGGTCGCGCAGCCCAGGATCAGCGCGCCGCTGTCGAAAACACGCTGGAGCAGTTTTTCCTCGGGCAGGCCGAAATGGAAACTGACGACTTCGGGACGCACCTCCTCGACCAGCCCGCACATGGCTTCGTCGAAAGGCTTGCGGAGCGGCGGGGGCGTGGCGGGGAAACCGACGCCGAATTCATCATAATAAGGCTGGAGCGCCTGCCGCCAGGCGCGATCGTCATAGCCCTGCGGTGGCGCGTGGCAGAAGAAATTGAGGTTGAGCGGTCCGTCGCAGGCGGCGCGGAATTGGGCCGCCTGATCGCGGGCGGCGTCGACGCTCAGCAGCGCGCACGGAATGGAGCCGAGGGCGCCGCCCTGGCTGGCGGCGATGGCAAGCGCCGCATCCTGCGCACCCGCCATCGGCGCCTGCACGATCGGCACCTCGCTCCCGAACAGGTCGAGCAGCCGCCGATCGCGCCAGGTCATGTCACCATGTCCCGATATTGGGCATCGAGGCCCAGGGCTCCTGTGGCGGCAGATGGCCGTCCTGCAGCAGCTCAACCGAGATATTATCCGGCGTGCGCACGAACGCCATGTGGCCGTCGCGCGGCGGGCGGTTGATCGTCACGCCCGCGTCCATCAGCCGCTGGCAGGTCGCATAGATATCGTCGACGCGGTAGGCGAGATGGCCGAAATTGCGGCCGCCGTCATAGCCCGCCTCACCCCAATTGTGCGTGAGCTCGACCTGGGCTTCCTCGTCGCCGGGCGCGGCGAGGAAGATCAGCGTGAAGCGGCCTTGCGCATTCTCCATCCGGCGGATTTCGCGCAGGCCGAGCAGTTCGAAGAAGCGGATGGTCGCGTCCGGATCGGACACGCGAATCATGGTGTGGAGATATTTGGTCATGGCATCTCGCGGTCCGAATGAATGAATGCGGCGCCCTATAAACCGTTCGCGCTGAGCCTGTCGAAGCGCCGTCCTTCCTTGTGACATAGAGAAAGACAGGGCTTCGACAAGCTCAGCCCGAACGGTTTTATTGCTTTGGTGCGGTGAGCGCGGCCTTGGCGGCCTGACCCTCCGGCGTGTCGGGCGCGAGTTGGGCGGCGCGGGTCCAGGCGGCGTGCGCGGCATCGGGCTGACCGGCGGCGGCGTAGATATTGCCCGCCTCGAGCTGAACCGCAGGATCGTCCGGCGCCGCCTTTAGCGCGGTCGCGATGTCCTTCTGCGCGCGGACGAGGTCCTTCTGTTTGCGCGCGAGCGAGGCCGACAGATACCAGGCGAAAGGGTCCTGCGGCACGAGCGCGAGCCCCTTGTCCATGTCGGTCCGCGCCCGCGCGAGATCGTCGAGCGCGACATCGGCGCGCGCGCGATCGACCCAGGCTTCGCCGCCGAGCGTGGGCGGCACCGAGGGAGCCGCCACGACATGATCGAGATCCTCGCGCGCCTTGGCCGGCTGATCCCCCGCGAGCGCGGCATTGCCCGCCTGGCTCCACAGGCTGAAGCTTCGTGCATCATGGTCCGCCTCCGCCTGCGCGGCGGCCTGCGCGAGCGCGGCCTCGGCGGGGCCCCAGCGCTCGACCGCGACGAACGCGAGGCCGAGGCATTGGCGCGCGGGGACGCTCTTGTCGCGCTCGACCCAGGCGGTCGCCTGATCGACCGCCGCCTTGGGATCGGCCTGGATCAGTTTCTGGCAGGCGGCGACGCGCGCGGCGTCGCCCGATATGTCGGTCAGCGCGGCGGCGAGGAACAGGATGGGGATCATAAGGACTCGATCAGGGCGCCGGTCGTGGTCAGCAGCAACGCGAGATCGCCCGGCCGCGACAGACGATGTTCGCCGCCTTTGACGAGCATGGTCTGCACATCGGCTGAACGAAGCGCGCGGCCGAGGCGGAAGGCGACGGAGGGCGGAACGTCGCGGTCGTCGAGCCCCTGGAGCAGCCGCACCGGGCAATCGATCGGGATCTCGCTTTCGAGCAGGAGATTGGCCTGGCCGCTGTCCCAGAAGGCGCGGGTCGTGATTTCGGGCGTATCGTAATCGGGATGCTCGCTCACGATCAGCCCGTCGGCTTCGAGCGTCGCGCGCTGGGTCTCGTCATAGCCCCATTCGGTGAAGTCGGGCGCGGCGGCGATGCCGACCAGAGCTGCGACGCGCTCGGCCCGTTCGAGCGCGACGAGCAGCATCAGCCAGCCGCCCATCGACGAGCCGACCAGGATCAGCGGCCCCCGCGTCAGCATATCGATCGCATCGAGCACGTCGTCGCGCCAGTCGTCGAGCGTCGCCTCCGCGAACACGCCCTCGCTCTGGCCGCAGCCGCGATAGTCGAGGCGCAGCATCGCGCGCCCCTGCGCCTCGGCCCAGGCGTCGAGCGCGATCGCCTTGCTGCCCTCCATGTCCGAGCCATAGCCGGGGAGGAAGACGATGGTCGGGCCGTGGCCCTCGCGGTGCGAGAACGCGAGCGAGGGGAGGCCGGGGCGTTCGAGGAAATCGGGCATGGGGGAGCGTCTAGCACGACCCACCAGCTCGCCGTCACCCCGGACCTTTCGACAAGCTCAAGGCAGGCGTGTTCCGGGGTCCACTAAGCCTCACGCGATATAACCGAGGATGGGTGGATGCCGGAACAAGTCCGGCATGACGAATTGGATCTCAGGAGATCTGGCGCCCCGGCCTCCTGAGATCCCGGCTTTCGCCGGGAAGACGGATTTAGAGTGGTTGAAACACCCGTCCGAAGCGGGTCTAACCCGATCATGCACCTTTACCTCCCTATCGCCGGCCTTTCGGTGAATGCGCTGGTGATCGTGCTGTTGGGCGGCGCAGTCGGCATCCTGTCGGGCATGTTCGGCGTCGGCGGCGGGTTTCTGACCACGCCGTTGCTGATCTTCTACGGCGTGCCGCCGGCGGTCGCGGTGGCGTCGTCGGCGACGCAGATCACGGGGACGAGCGTGTCGGGCGTGCTCGCGCATAGCAAGCGGCAGGGCGTGGATTTCCGGATGGGGATGGTGCTGGTCGCGGGTGGCGCGGCGGGATCGTTCGCGGGCGGCTTCCTGTTCCGCCTGCTCCAGAAGACCGGCCAGATCGATACGATCATCAACCTGCTCTACGTCGCCTTGCTCGGCTGGATCGGACTGGCGATGGCGCGCGAATCGGTGCGCGCGGTGCTGGCGATGCGGGAGGGAAAGCCGCCGCCGCCGATCACCACCAAACGCCACCGCAAATGGATCGCGGCCTTGCCCTTCCGCTGGCGCTTCTACGGCGCGGGCCTCTACATCTCGCCGCTCGCCCCTTTGCTGCTGGGGTTCGTGACCGGCCTGCTGACGGTGCTGATGGGCGTGGGCGGCGGCTTCATCCTGGTGCCGGCGATGCTCTATCTGTTCGGCGTGTCGGCGCGCGTGGTGGTTGGCACATCTTTGTTCCAGGGGCTGTTCGTGACCGCGACGACCACCCTGGTCCATGCGCTGACGACGCATGCGGTCGATCTGGTGCTGGCCGGGCTGCTGCTGATCGGATCGGTGATCGGCGCGCAGATCGGCTCCGCGATGGTCCAGCAGGTCCGGCCCGAACGCGCGCGCATGATGCTGGCGGTGATCGTGATGGCGGTGGCGATCCGGATGGCGCTCGGGCTGACCTGGCAGCCGGATGCGATCTACACGGTGCAAGGGCTATGATCGCGCGCTTTACAGCGCGAGGCCGCACCGGCCCGCGCCCCCACCCGGCCTCCCAGGTAGCCTATTCTATGGGAGGCCGGGTGGGGGTGCGGGCCGGTGCGGCAACTCACAACAAGCGGCGCCTTCTCACCCTGATCGCCGCTCTTCCGCTCCTGCTCGGCGCGAGCGAGCCACGACTGGTGCCCGACGTGTCCAATACGCAGGTCGACATCGCCTACAGCTTCACCGGGGCCGATCTGCTGCTGTTCGGCGCGATCCTCTATCCCGGCGGGCGGGCGCCCGCGCCGGACACCGATGTCGCGGTGGTGATCAAGGGGCCGGCCGAGCCTTTGCTGGTGCGCGAGAAGGCCAAGGTCGCGGGTATCTGGATCAACCATGCGAGTGAGCGTTTCCGGTCGGTGCCGAGCTTCTACGCGGTCGCGACCTCGCGCCCGCTCGACCAGCTGGTTTCGCCGCGTACCGCCGCGATCTACGAGATCGGGATCGACAATCTTCTGCTCTCCCCCGCCAATGGCGCGAGCGCGAACGAACAGGCGCGGTTCGAATCGGGGCTGATCGACCTCAAGCGCCGCAGCGGCCTCTATGCCGAGCATGTCGGCGCGGTTTCGGTGCGCGAAGGCGTGCTCTACCGCGCCCTCGTGCCGATCCCGGCGCGCGTGCCGGTCGGTCGTTACACCGCCGAGACCTATCTTATCCGGAACGGACATATCGTCGCCGCGGCGACGCGCGAGATCAGCATCGGCAAATCGGGCTTCGAACGTTTCATGGCGCAGGCGGCGGAGAGTTGGCCCTTGCTCTACGGCCTCGCCGCGATCCTGATCTCGCTATTGATGGGGCTGGCGGCCGCGCTCGCGTTCGGCCGGATTCGCCGATAGCGCAGTCCGCGATGACGGACGTGATCCAGATCGGATGCAGCCCTTGTCGAGGCCCCAACGCGGTGAGGAACTTGTTAACCAACCCCGGTTAAGGCGACTCCATGGGCACGCATGACCGGATCGTATCCGCAATCACCGCGGGCGACGCGATGGAGCTTGGTCGCGTCCTCGAGATCAATGGCGCGGTCGCGCAGGTCTCGCTCGACGGCCATATGATGACGCTCGTGCGCAAGGCGAACGGGGTCGGCGCGCCGCCGGGCTCGATCGGCAGCCACGTGAAGATCCGCGTCGGCAACCGCTGGGTGCTGGCGCAGATCCGCAGCCTCAGGCTGGCACAGGCGGACAGCGATCTCGTGCTCGGCATGATCGATTTTGTCGGCGAGGGCGCGGACGTCGACGACCGGCTCGCCAATTTCCGGCGCGGCGTGACCTTGCTGCCGATGCCGGGCGCCGCTCTGCATGCGGTCGCCGAGGACGAATTGCTCGCCATCTTCGCGCCCGACGAGCGCCCGCACATCCTGGTCGGCGCGGTCTATCCGTCGGGCCAGGTGCCGGCATCGCTCTATATCGACAGCCTGCTCGGGCGCCATTTCGCGGTGCTGGGTTCGACCGGCACCGGCAAATCGAGCGCGACCGCATTGATGCTGCACCGCATCTGCGACGCCGCGCCCGACGGCCATGTGCTGATGATCGATCCGCATGGCGAATATGCCGCGTCATTCGGCAGCAAGGCCGTGACGTTCGACGTCGGTACCCTGGCGCTGCCTTATTGGCTGATGAACCTGGAAGAGCATGCCGAAATCCTGCTCAACTCCCGCGGCGTCGACTATCAGACCGACCGCGACGTGCTCGCCAAGTGCATTCTCGCCGCGCGCGCCAAGCATCGCGGCGCGGAGGGGATGAGCCGCCTCACGGTCGATTCCCCCACCCCCTATCTGCTGTCCGATCTGGGCGCGATCCTGAACGCCGAGATGGGCAAGCTCGACAAAGGCGGGATCGGGGCCGCGCCTTATATGCGGATCAAGGCGCGGTTCGAGGAGATCAAGGCCGATCCCCGATACGGCTTCATGTTCTCGGGCATGATGGCGGGCGACACGATGGCCGACGTGCTGGCCAAATTGCTGCGCCTGCCAGGCGACGGCAAGCCGCTCGGCATCATCGATCTGTCGGGCGTGCCGTCCGAGGTGACCGCGGTGGTGGTCGCGCTGATCGCGCGGCTGTTGTTCGATCATGCGGTCTGGTCGCGCGGCGACGAGCAGCATCCGGTGCTGCTCGTGTGCGAGGAAGCGCACCGCTATATCCCGGCGGTCGATCATGCGCCGGCGCGCGCGGTGCTGGAACGGATCGCCAAGGAAGGCCGCAAATATGGCATTTCGCTCGGCCTGGTGACGCAGCGTCCGTGCGACCTGGCCGAAGGCGTGCTGTCGCAATGCGGCACGATCATCGCGATGCGATTGAACAACGAGCGCGACCAGTCGCATGTCCGCTCGGCCGTGCCCGAAGGCGCGCGCGGGCTGATCGACGCGATTCCCGCGCTGCGCAATCGCGAGGCGATCCTGGTTGGCGAAGGCGTGCCGATCCCGATCCGCATCTCGTTCGACCCGCTCGACCAGAGCCAGCTGCCCGCGTCGCACGACCCGGTCTATAGCGAGGCATGGAAGCGCACCGGCGGCGAGCGCGACCAGCTCGCGCGCACGATCAAGCGCTGGCGCAGCCAGGGA
>Ga0070660_100001676_pt1 | contig 15211 bp, 16 predicted proteins | sample KBSC33metaG_FD_64670 | JGI IMG/M metagenome (GOLD analysis project Ga0070660, IMG submission 64670) | Corn rhizosphere microbial communities from Kellogg Biological Station, Michigan, USA - KBS C3-3 metaG | ecosystem: Host-associated > Plants > Roots > Rhizosphere > Soil ... | reverse complement strand
GGCGTCGCGGGCCTGCAGGCGATCGCGACCTGCAAGCGGCTCGGCGCGATCGTGGAAGCGTTCGACGTTCGGCCTGCGGTGAAGGAGCAGATCGAGAGTTTGGGCGGCAAGTTCGTGGGCCTCTCGGTCGTGAGTGACGAGACGGAAGACGCCGGCGGCTATGCGAAAGAGGTCTCCCAGGACACCCACTCGAAGGAACTGGATCTGATCGCTTCGCGCCTGCCGAACGTTGACATCGTGATCACGACGGCCCTGATCCCAGGCAAGCCGGCGCCGGTGCTGATCACGAGCGAGATGCTCGGGAAGATGAAACCAGGCTCGGTGATCGTGGATTTGGCCTCCCCAAATGGTGGGAACTGCGAGGCGACGGTGCCCGGACAGACCGTCGTGAAGAATGGCGTGACCGTGATCGGCCGCACCGATCTGATCACCAGCATGGCGCACGATGCCAGCCGGATGTACTCGAAGAACATAGCGACGTTCCTCGGCCTGATCATCAAGGAAGGGAACTTGAACGTCGACTACGAAGATGAGATCGTGAAGGGGACGCTAATTACCCATCAGGGCAAGATCGTCCACGAAACGGTTCGTCTCGCCGTGGAGCGGGGAGGGACCGCATGAGCCTGATCGCCGTTATCACCATTTTCATCCTCGCGATGTTCGTCGGTCTCGAGGTGATCGCCAAAGTGCCTCAGACGCTGCATACGCCGCTAATGTCAGCGACGAACGCTATTCACGGGGTCGTGCTAGTCGGCGGCATTTATGTATTGGCGGTCGCGACGGAGCCCATTGGGTACGGGGTCGGATTTCTGGCGACGGTTTTCGGGGTGCTGAACGTCGTGGGTGGGTTCGTGGTTACGGACCGGATGCTCGAGATGTTCAAGCGCAAGCCCAAACCTGCGGCTGCGACGGCGCCGAAGGGAGGCGAGTGATGCGCATCAACGACATCATCGATATCGCCTATCTCATCACGGCAGTCACCTTCATGCTCGCCATGAAGCTGATGAACGGCCCCAAGACCGCTCGGCAGGGCAACCTGCTGGCTGCGGCGGGGATGACGCTTGCCCTCGTCGCAACCTTCTTCCTGCAGAACGGCGAGCACACGATCATGCAGGACCACCAGGGCGGCCTGAAGGTGATCAACCTTGGCCTGATCGCGCTGGCCTTCCTAGTTGGCGGCGTGATCGGCACTTGGTCAGCGCGCAAGGTCCAGATGACGGCTATGCCACAGATGGTCGCCTTGTTCAATGGACTTGGCGGCGGCGCGGTGGCTTTGGTTGCGGTGCTGGAGTTCCGCGAATTCGCCCAGACTGGCATCTTTGAACCGGTGCCGTTGGGCACTAGCGTGCTATCGCTCGTAATCGGATCCATCAGCTTCTCGGGCTCGATGATCGCGTTCGCCAAACTGCAAGAGCTGATGACCGGACGCCCGATCACCTATCCTGGGCAGAAGTTCGTGAACTTCGTTCTGTTCACATCGGCGATCGTTCTGATTGTGTTCCTGATCGGATTCACGCACTCCTTCCCGCTGTTCCTCGGGCTCTTCGCTCTGGCGCTGGTGCTGGGTGTCGTGTTCGTTCTGCCGATCGGCGGCGCGGACATGCCGGTGGTCATTTCCTTGCTGAACTCCTTCACCGGATGCGCGGCGGGTTTGGCGGGTTTCGTGCTTGGCAATACGGCGTTGCTGATTGGCGGTGGTCTCGTGGGGGCTAGTGGCTTGATCCTCACCCTGCAGATGTGCAAGGCGATGAATCGGACGCTTAGCAACGTCATCTTCGGAGCGTTCGGCTCAGTGGATACGACGGCTGCAGCAGGCGGAACTGCTCACCAGGGAACGGTCCGAAGCTTTTCGGCAGAGGATGCGGCGATCGTGTTCTCGAGCGCGAACAGCGTAATCATCGTGCCGGGTTACGGCATGGCGGTGGCGCAGGCGCAGCACGTGGTGAAGGAACTGGCTAACAAGCTGGCGGCGCGAGACATCGATGTTAAGTACGCGGTGCACCCAGTTGCGGGGCGTATGCCGGGCCACATGAACGTGCTTCTTGCGGAGGCCGACGTGCCTTACGAGCAGCTGTACGATCTGGACGAGATTAATTCGGCCTTCGCGGAGTGCGATGTGGCGCTGGTGATCGGTGCCAACGACGTCGTGAACCCGGCGGCTCGGTATGACAAGGCAAGTCCGATCTATGGGATGCCGATCTTGGATGTGGATAAGGCTCGGACGGTCATCGTGTGTAAGCGCAGTATGAATCCGGGCTTTGCCGGCATCGAGAACGAGCTGTTCTTCCTGCCGAACTGCGTGATGTTGTTCGGGAATGCCAAGCAGAGCATCGCGAAGCTCTCGGCCGCATTGGAAGAGGTCTGAGTTCGTCGGCAACGGGTGAAGTAGGGTCGGCCATTTTGGCCGACCCTTTTCGTTATTGAAGCCAGATAAACTGCGCCCCGAACGGAGGTTCTATGAGCACAGAGTCACAAGAAGCGATCGAGATGGGCACCAAACCCTCGCCCGAACACGCCTGGTTGGAGAAGCTGGTGGGTGAGTGGGACGTGGAGAGCGAGATGATGATGCCTGACGGGTCCAAGCAGGTTGGCAAGGGCACAGAGAGCGTGCAGAACCTTGGTGGCCTGTGGGCGTATGGCGAGGGCAAAACATCAATGCCCGGTGGCCAACCGATGACCTATTATGTGGGCCTTGGCTACGACGTGACGTTCAAGGAATACCGCGCCTTTATGATGATGTCGGTGTCCTCGCACCTGTGGAAATACGCGGGAACGCTGAGCGCTGACGGTAATACCATGACGCTCGACTGCGAAGGGCCAAACATGATGGGTGAGGGGACGGCGAATTACCGCGACATCATCGAGATTCAGGACGAGAACCATCGCACGCTGACGTCAACGGGCCAGGATGAGAAAGGCGAGTGGCAGACCTTTATGGTTGCGCGGTACACGCGACGCTAGACCACGTCCCCAACTTCCGAGGTTAGAAGCACTTCTTGAGCGAAAAGCTGCTCGTACTTGCGGCGCATGAATGCTATGTGGTCGAGCTCCTTCAGCTTGGACGCTCGCTCTTCCGGGGTCAAGGTGCTGTCTCTGAGGACCTGCTCCCGCTCGGCGTCGATGCTCCGTCTCTCCGCCATTCACAAATTGTAGTTCAGACGTCGATCACTCGCATACAATGAGGACGCCGACCGACTCGCGGCCGGCGCCCTTTCTCTCCCCTCCAAGCTGTGTCTAGCCCTTGCGAGCGTAGCGGTAGGTGTCCACTTGGAAACCGTCTGGGCCTAGCTGGATGGTTTTGCGCATTGAGCCTTCCTCGACCTTTTCGCCGTCGACTTCGGTCCAGATGAGTGTGAACGAGCCGCCATCGCACGTGTATTTGCCGGCGGAACCGTAGCCGGGGCCGGAGAATACGAAGGTGCCGTTCTTTCGGAATTCGAAGCGGATCGACTTCTCTTCGCTGTCCCCGCGCTGGAGGGTCCAACTCCCTTCCACGCTGAAGTTGCCGCCGCGCACGTAACGCATGCCGTCGATCACGATGGCGTTCGGCGACTCCACGTCAGCCTTCAGCGTTCGGGTCTTCTGGACGGGGAACTCCTTGTCGGCGTTCAGGACGAGATAGTTGTCATGAACCTCGAATTGGCCGCGGCAGCCGAAGACGCCGGACGCGCTCGACTGCGTGCTGCTGAAGCTGCCGTCATCCTTGAGGACCACTTCCGCCGTGGGCTCGGGCACTCCGAGTTTCTGGGCCGCTACCTTCAAGTCGGGTGAGAGGCTCAGCCGCCACGTTCCTGCGAAGGTCTGGGCGCTCGGCGAAGTCGCTCCGAACGAGGAGTGGGCGATCAGGAAGAGGGCGCAGAGGTTGAACAGCTTCATGGAGGAAGCTTTCCGTTCTCTGCGGGTCTGACTCGCTCGAAGGGTTACGAGGATTTAGCCTAGGCTTTTCCGACCACCATGTCCCGCTGCATGTTTGCTGCGCGAAGCCTCGAGCAAAGGATACGGCCGACGTTTAGAAGAAGGACTCTTGCGACCTCCGGCGAGTCGACCATCAGCTTGTGGAGCGCCTCGCCGGGAATACGGGCGACCTTGCATCCCGCCATGGCCACGACGGTTGCGCTGCGCGGCTTGTCGTCGATGAGGGACACCTCTCCGATGACGCTGCCTGGTCCGGCTTCGGCGATGAGGTCCCCCGAGAAGGTGTTGATGCGCGCCTTGCCCTCGAGGAGGATCATCACATCTGAGTCCTTTGCGAACTGGCGCAGCATGGTGTCGCCTCCATTGAACTCCTTGACGTAAGCGATGGAAGCGACCGTTTCGATCTGGTCTTTCGTGAGGCCGTGGAGCAGGTAGTTGTGCTTAATGGCAGTTGCCAGATCGAGTGTCGCGCTCATATGTGCAAGTGTATGACAGAGAGGGGCCGATCTCCAAGCAGGTGGGCCAATAATCTCACGCGAAGGACAGAATAGGATATGCCTCGTATCAGGGACGTCCTCGCTGCGCTTGAGGAGATTGCGCCTCGGCGATATGCTTTTGACTTCGACCGTGTGGGATTGCAGGTTGGCGACGCCGACGCGGAGGTGACGAAAGCGGTTGTGAGCCTCGATCGTTCGCTTGGCGCCCTTGAGTTTGCGGAGGGACGGGGTGCGCAGTTGTTACTTAGTCACCATCCGCTCATCTGGGATCCGCTAAAGACGCTGGACGAATGCCGGCACGCCGAGCGAACCGCCATGAGGCTGATCCGTTCTGGGATCGGCTTCATCGCAGCGCATACAAACTGGGACAGCGCCAGGGGTGGGATCAACGATTGCTTGGCAGATCGGCTCGAGCTCAAGGAGGTACAGCCGTTCGGATCTGCGGCGGCAGTGGACATCCTAAAGCTCGTCGTCTTCGCACCGGCGGACTCAGTCGATAGAATCATCGACGCACTCTCCGAAGCAGGCGCAGGGCGGATCGGAGACTACTATCGTTGCGCGTTCTTGAGTTCCGGGCATGGCACTTTCATCGGGGGCGAGGGGACTAATCCGACGGTCGGGGAAGCGGGGAAGAAGGAGATCGTGCCGGAGGTGCGCTTTGAAATGCTGCTGCCCTCTGAGAAGCTGGGCAAGGTCACCCAAGCTTTGCGGGAGGCTCATCCGTACGAAGAGCCGGCATACGACCTTATCCGGCAGATGCCGAGCTACGAGCAGCCTTTAGGGCGCATGGGCAAGCTCGCTCGGCCGATGTCCCTTGCAGAATTCTCAGCCTTCGCGGATGAAAAGCTGGGAACACAGAGCTACAGCTGGGGTGAGGCGAACAAACGAATCAGCAAAGTCGCGGTCGTGGGCGGAGCGGCGGACGGCGAATGGCTGTCTGCGCGGAACGCTGGCGCGGATGTTTTCCTCACCGGTGAGGTCCGGCAGAACATCGCGGTCGAGGCGAGTGAAAGCGGAATGCCGATTCTTGCGGCGGGGCACTATGCGACTGAACACCCCGGTTGCGAGTGGCTGCGGGACAGGATGGCGGCGGCGGTGCCGGAGGTCGATTGGACGCTCTTCACGCCGGCGCCAGGGCAGGGCGGAAGGCCGATTACCAGTTCAGATCGATGACGTTCGGCTTCCAGTCGAGCTTCTTCAGCGTCTCCAGGTAATCCTGCTCGGTCATCTGCTCGGGCCTTTTGCCCTTAAGGGTGATAATCACGCCTTCCATCACGTTGGTAGCGAAGGTCTCGCCGCCCATCACGGGGGTGGTGGTTATTACCCGCTTGGCCCCTGCTTTTTGAAGCCACTCGAGGTCGGCTTTACGAACTGTTTGGGTCAGGATCGTTTTGCCCTTCAGGTCTTCGGAGGCGTAGCGCTTGATGAACAGAGTGTCGCCTGCGATCAGCGTCGCCTTAGCCCACGTTTTAGGGAACTTTGGCTTGCGTTCGTCCTGCTTCTCGCCCGTTGGATAGAACCATTTGAAGGGGAGCTTCGTGATAAGCGGAAGCACAGTGGCACCTAAACGGCGAACAGCTTTGTAGCTGCGAAGCTCGATCGGTAGGCCAATGCCGAAGAGGAGGTCGCCGTAGATGATCTTGCCTCCGATCTTGTCCAGCGCTTGAGCCATGCCAAAGCGATCCACGGCCGACACGAGCAGAACGGTTTCCTTGGTGAAATCCACCGTTCCGTCTTTCTGAAGGGTTTGGATGGTTTCGCGTTCTAACGTGTGCTTTAAGCCACTTCCATCGACCACGGGCGTCTTCTTGGCCCCGGCGACGAGCTTTAGAATCTGAGAAAAGGCGTAGCGCTTTTGGCCAACGACGACGTAGATGTCGGCTCCGCCGACTCCGAGGGCGTCGACTTTGCCGTCCAGCTCCGCGAACATCGCCGCGAATTTCTTAAGGTCGCCGTCGGTGCCGGTCCGCTCAATCTTGAATTTTTCACCAAGGATCTCGACCTCTTGGCTCTTGTTGCGCTTTGAGCTTCCGAGTGAAACGGAAACCACTTGTTTCGCCATGGTGTGACGTTACCCCCGCAATGAAAAAGGGCTCCGGCGCGAACGCCGGAGCCTTGAGAGTTATGGTCGAGGACCTTACTTGGTAGTGCCGCCCATCTTGCCGTCACCTGAAGGGGTGGCGGACGGGGTGGTGGTGGCAGCCGGAGTTTCGGTGCTCGTCGCAGCCGGCGACTCGGACATCTTCGGCGAAGCGGTTGTTGCCGCGGTGTCAGTGGCAGCAGCGCCCTCTTCGGTCTTGTTGCAGCCGACGAAAGCGAAAGCGAAAGCGACGGTGATAGCGCTCATCAGGAGCGCCTTGATAACGTTCTTATTCATGTTGTAGCTAACCTCCAATTCTCAGCAAGCCGCATCCACGACCCGAATAGCGCCATCTATCCCGACGGCCGCTTCTTCGACTTACCTGCTGATTATCAACCATAGAGAGTGCAATCAGTTCCCCCTACAGCAAGCAATTTTACCAGCCATAAGCCAATTTTGTGCAATTAAGCAGCATATTGACAATCCTTCCTAGGGGCGACCACGCTGGCCAGAGGGGCAAAATAGAGTGAATGCATCCCCTTACCGGAGCCGACGCGGAAACACTGTTATGTCACTTTGGCGAGGAGGACAAGCCGCACGGCGCGGTCGTTCCGCCCATATATCAGAACTCCCTCTTCACCTTCGACACGGTCGAGGAATTCATCGCAGCGGGTCCGAAGGCGAATGTCGGTGACGCCTACGTCTACAGCCGCATTGGTAACCCGACCGTGGCGATCGCCGAGCGAAAGATCGCCAAGTTGGAAGGGACTGAAGCCTGCCGGGTCTTCAGCAGCGGCATGGCCGCGATCTCTTGCTGCGTTATGAACTGCATTGAGAGTGGAGCTCATGTGGTCGCGGTGGACACTTGTTATGGACCATTGCGCTCGTTCCTGGTCGATTATCTGCCGCGCTTTGGCGTTACGTGCACTTTCGTGGATGGGGCTTGCGTGGCGGATGTCGCGGATGCAATCCGACCCGAGACGAAGTTGGTCTACTTGGAGTCGCCGGGGAGCCTGGTGTTTCGGCTTCAAGACATCGAAGCGATCACTCGTCTCTGCCGAGAAAAGGGCATCTATACGGCGATCGACAACACCTATTCGACTCCCTTGTATCAGTCTCCGGCAGCGATGGGCGTGGACTTTATCCTCCACAGCGCAACGAAGTACCTGGGTGGGCACAGCGACATCGTCGCCGGCGTGGTCGCCGGGCCGTCGGATCGGCTGGAGAAGATGACCCAGGATGAAGTTGCGACCTTTGGATCACTCCTGCCGCCTTTCCCCGCGTGGCTGTTGACGCGAGGACTGCGCACCTTGGCCGTTCGCGTGAAGCGGCACGAGGAGAGCGCCAACGAGATTGCAAAATGGCTGGAGGAGCACCCATCGGTCGAGCTGGTGAACCATGTCAGCCTGCCTTCCTTCAAACAGCGCGATTTGTATTTAAAGCAGATGCGGGGTTCGACGGGCCTATTTTCCTTCCAGCCAAAAAAGCAGGATCGGAAGGCGATTATTCGTTTCGTGGAGGCGCTCAAGATCTTTCAGCTCGGCGTCTCTTGGGGTGGTTTCGAGAGCCTTTGCGTGCCGCTGGAGGTCAGCCCGATTTACATTGGCGAAATGCGCCAGATCATCCGACTCTTTATAGGTCTCGAGAGTCCGCGAGACCTTATGGCGGACTTAAAACAAGCCTTCGAGGTCAGTGGACTGTGACACTTTCGACCTCCTGAACCGTACTAGAACCAGCATGCGAAGAATCTGCATTGCCCTTGCGCTCGCGCCTGCTCTCGCCGCGGCAGACGTGGCCTACACCTTAAAGCCGCTGCCCGACAAGGCATTGCTGCACGTGACGATCACAGTGCCGAAGGCCAGCGAGGTCGAGAAGTTCCGCATTCCCGCTTGGTGTCCAGGGTTCTACTTCTTGCTCGACTATCAGAAGCAGATTCAGAACGTCGAAGCGACGGACACGCTTGGTAACAAGCTGCCGGTTACCTCTCCCGAGGCGCACGAGTGGGACGTGAAGAGTGCCGCAGGTGGCTCGGTGACGCTCTCCTACGATGTCCTGGGGGATGACGCGGGGCTCGGGTTCTTCTCCGATAACGTTCGGGCCGACAAGGCGTTCGCGAACGGCCCTGCGACCTTCATGTATCCGGTGACTCGCAAGGAAGAGAAGGACTCGCTTAGGATCACGTTGCCAGAGAAGTGGGACATTGCGACCGGTATGTCCTCTAAGGACGGTGTGTACATTGCAGGCGGCTATGACGAGCTGATCGACCACCCGATCCAGATGGGGAAGTTCGAGCGCCGGACGTTCAAGGTCGGCGACATCCCCTTTGAGGCGGTCTTCGTCGCGCCAGACAACAATATCGCGGCGAATGTCGATAAGGAGGCGGAGGTTCTGCATGCGATCAGCAAGTCACCCTTGCAACTGTTCGGGCAGAAGTCGGGCTTCAAGCGCTACGTGTACATCTTCCACCTGGCGGTGGGGAACTTCGCTGGAGGTTTGGAGCACCGCGCCAGCACGTGTATCGCAATCAACAACAGCCCATCGCTAGGCATGGCAGATTTAGCCGCGCACGAGTACTTCCATTCGTGGAACGTCAAGCAGATTCGACCTGCAATTCTGGGCCCCTTCGACTACACGCAGCAGGTCCGTACAGCCAATCTTTGGTTCGCTGAGGGCGTGACCGACTACTACGCGAAGCTTGTGACCTATCGAAGTGGTGCAGGTGATCAGCGTTGGCTCTTGGACCAGCTTTCCAACCAAGTGAAAGGGCTACAGAACGGCAAGATGCGGAAGTCCGTGACGCTCGCAGACTGTTCGCGTCGGGCTTGGGAAAATGGCGGCTTTGGGGTTGGCGATCTCAGCTACTACACGAAGGGTTTGCTTGTCGGCTGGATCTTCGATGCGGTAATCCGGGCCAAGACGGAAGGGAAAAAGAGTCTCGATGACGTGATGCGCCTGCTCTACGACCGCTACCATCTGCCGCAGACGGGCTATCCCGAGGACGGCATCCTCAAGGCGATCAACGAGGTGGCTGGGACGGATCTCTCCAATCTGTACCAGCGAATGGTTTATTCAACGCAGGAACTCCCGTACGATCTTCTCGGGATGATTGGCCTCGCCATCGACCCGAACGGCAACGTTGGCCTCGACTCGAATGCCGATTCGGAGACGGTGAAGCTCCGCCAAGCCTGGCTGGCCATCCCTTGAAGCGCTAGAATCAGGCGGTGAGTCGCTTCTTTCGCGCCGCTGGTTTGATGCTCTGTTGTGCCGTAAGCACTTGGGCGAGTGCGCAACTCACCTCGTCCGAGCGGAAGGGAATCGCGGATGCTCTCTTTCTGGGGAATCTCACGCCGGCTGATCTGAACTTCGCACGCAAACCGTTTTTCGACCAGTACCGCTTGCCTCTGGTGGACCTTTCGCTGGACAAGCCGCTGGAAGCGGCCGACACGCTCATGTCCTTGCATGCGCGGGCGGCGACGGGTTCGCTGAGTGCCCTGTTGCGGCTCGCCCAGATGGACGCACTGTCGCAGAATCCGGCGCGTCCCCTTGCGATGCCTGCGGGCGGGGCGCCCGATCCTGCCCTTCAGGAGTTACCGAGTGGCTTGCGCGCCCCCGTTCAGGTGCTCGTTAGCGCCATTGAGGATGCAAACTTTGCGATCCGAACGGCGACGAAGGATCTCAGCGCCGAGGAGAAGCGGGAGCTCATCGAAACGCTTCCTCTGATGGCGAACGAGGAGCCGAGCATCACCTTCTCGTTTACGAAACGGAAAACCTTCAGTCGAGATCGCGTTTTAGCGCTTTTGAAGCGTGTGGATTTGCGCACAATTGAGACCGCTGCAGTGCGGTTGGCGAATACGGTCGAGTCGCAGATTTCTGCTTTGAAGCAGGTTCCGAAAGCAGAGTTTCACCAGAAGGTTCGGATCAACGGAGTCGTCGTGGATGTCGCCGGCAACGGCGACGACCTGCATGACGCCACCGATGCCGTCCTCACGATCGATCTGGGAGGGCATAACCGCTACACCGGCCGTTGCGGTGCTGGGGTCGGTTACGCAGCCGTCGGGATCGACTTAGGCGAGGGCGCGACCTTCGATGTGCCGGACCTCAATGTCGGAGCCGGTGTCGTTGGCATCGGGTTGGAATACGTTAGCGGGGGTAACGCGGTATTCCGAGGGAAGTCGCTTTGTTTTGGGTCCGGCTTAGCTGGGGTGGGTGCCCTGATGCGTGAGGGCGGCAAGGACCACTACGAATCCACCTCTCTAGCGGAAGGCTTTGGCGAGTTCGGCATCGGTCTGATGCTCGACACTGGGGGCGACGATACTTACGAAGTGGCTTACAACGGGCAAGGCGCAGGCCGAACGCAAGGCTGCGGTTGGCTGATCGACCGGAAAGGCGACGACATCTATCGGGCAGGCGGTTTGATTCTCAACTCACCTTTGTTCGCGACGGTTCACTACTCGAACGCGCAGGGCTACGCGAGCGGCTACCGCGAGGACGATGGCGGGGTGAGCGGTGGAATCGGGCTGTTGACCGATTTCGAGGGCGACGATAACTACCTGGGGGAGACTTACTGCCAGGCGTCGAGCTACTGGTTTTCGCTGGGATCGCTTTTCGATCAAGCGGGAACGGACACGTACAGCGCCTACCATTACGCGCAGGCGAGCGCGATGCACTGCTGTGGGGCCTACTTGTTCGATTTGCAGGGCGATGATTCTTACACCATCAAATTTGGCGCGGGCCACGCCATAGGGCACGACTATGGCGTGGCCTTTTTGCTCGATCGGCAGGGAAACGATGTCTATGCCGCGGGCGACACTCGTCCGGGGACGGGCAATGCGAACGGTCTCGGGCTCTTTCTGGACTCGGCGGGTGATGATCGGTATCTCGGTTTAGGCGGCGCTGGCAATGCGGCGCGCGGGGCTGATTCGCTTGGGGTGTTTGCAGATCTTGGCGGCACCAACCGCTATGCAGATTCGCTCTCCGGCGCATTCGGGATCGTGGGTGGCTCGCTTGGAATCGCGTGGGACGCTTCGGGGCTGAACGAAGCTCCGGCAGCCCAGCCGGAAGGGCAGGGAAATACGCAGCTTGCGGCTCCGCAGCCGGGCTCGCTTGCGAGGCCTTCCGACGCAGAGCTCGAGCGCCTCTATCGGAAGGCCACTCAGTGGCGCGTCGGCACCGCGACCGCGGAGGTGGATAGCAGTCTGAACCAGTTGATCGCAATCGGGCTCCCGGCTGTCGAATGGATGGTGAAGGAGCACCTCGCGGGAGCGGATCGATTGCAGCTTCGGGGCTTCGTGGCGGTAGTGAATGCGGTTGGGCCAGGGGCTCGCGGTATGGTTTCGGAGCAGATTCGAAGCCCCGAGATTCCGCTCGCGTCCAATGCCCTGCGGGTGGTCACAGACGGTTCCATGAAGGAAGCCGGCCAGTACATTCCGGACGCGCTGAAGAGACCGTCCCTCAGGCGGGCTGCGGCACGTGCGGCCGGTGCGGCCGGCAGCCGGCAGGCAGTTCCTGCTCTAGCCGAGATGTCGAAGGCAAAGGACCCCTTCGATGCTCTCGCGGCCGTTGTGGCCCTTTCGCAGATCGGCGACGAAGCGGCGTTCCAGACTGGCTCTGAGCTTCTGAGTGCATCGGAGTTTCCGCTGCGGAGAGCGGCGGAACGACTCGTTGCCAAGTTCCCTGAGAAAGCTTTGCCATTCGCCAAGACTCTAATCGCCGCTCCTGATGAGCAGCGGGCGCGCCAGGGAGTTGAGATCCTTGGAATGCTGGGCGATCCGGCCGCTCTGGACGCAATCTGGTCAGCGTTGGCCGATCAACGACCGGGGGTCCGGATCTCAGCGCTTACAGCGCTGAACGGCAGGGTGCCTGCGGGTTTGAGAGACAGCGTCAGCCGCATGCGGTCGGACAACGATGCGCGAGTGAGGGCAGTGGCTTCGCGGATCGAGTTTGGGCGCTAGGTTCTTCGGATCTCCGGGTCATCGTCCGGAACCGAGTGTTCGCGGGCGGGCGGGGGTTGCTTGCGATCGGTCAGATACATGCACCCGCGAACCATGCCGAAGAGCATGCTCGCGATCAAGAACCACCAGTAGATGGCGAAGGGTCCGGCGCTGAATATTCGCCGGAAGCCGATCTTCGCATCTCCGACGACGGCGCGTGCTCGAATTGGGATCTTGTTCTTGGCGCAATCGCGGCAACGCGGGCCTGCCGGTCCGATAACCACGCACTTTGCGCAAAGGTATTTGCCGCACCGGCCGCAGCTGAGCTCGGTGCGCTCCTTTGGATGACGGTAGCAGAAGTGCGCCTCACCGTCATCGCGCGGGATGTCCGGCTTGTACTCGGAAAAGTCCAAGCCGCACCGCCCGCAAAAGATGTTGTCCTGCTCGTTCTCCTTCGCGCAGCGGGGGCACGTTTTCACTGGAAAGAGAATATCGCGTGATTGCACTTTAGGGAAGTAAGGTCCTCGCAAGTGGAGCATAATCGCACCATGAAGAGAGCAATTCCCGCCATCCTCATCCTCGCTTCGGCCGCCCTGGTGCAAGCCGCATGGGTCAATTACAAGGCACCGAGCTTCAGCATGGACTTCCCGACCACGCCGACGACTCAGGAGATGAACACTCCGGTCCAGGGGGTCAGCGTGAAGACTCGGACTTACTCGGCTCAGGTGAATGGCAGCCTCTGCCTGGTGACCTGCTCGGAATTGCCTTCCTCGGTTTCCAGTAAGGACATGGGCAACTTCAGCAAGTCTTACATCGACTCCTTTGTTCGGAGTGCGAAGGCGACTGAGACTTCGCGGAAGACGATCTTTATTCACGGTTACAGCGGGCAAGAGGCTCGCTTCAAGATCGGCAACAAGGTCGGTTCCGTTTGGTCGTTCCCGTCAGGAAGGATCGGCTATGGAATCGCGGTGCTTTCGACCGCCAAGGACTTCGAAGCCATGCGGTCCAAGGCTTTTAATTCTTTCCACGCACGTTAAACGCCAGCCTCGCAGGAACTCGTCGGCGAACGATGCATGGGCGAATCTAGCCAGATATCACAGACCACCCGCCCGGGTGACGTCAGGTTGGGCAACGGTTGCTGTTAGAAGCAAGTACACCAACTTGCCGAGTCTAGAGGGGCTTAAATCCATCCGTGCGATCTTAGGCGCAATAACGCGATTTGACCGTGCTTCTCCTCTTGATAACTCGTTAGAACCCGATAAGATGCTCACACGAGCGATGAATCAGGTTCTGGAAATCCCGCTTATTGGTCTCGAAGAGACGTTTCCTGACAAGGTGTTTGTGCTGCACCACCCGTCCAGCGATCGCTATGGCTGCTTCTGCCATGAAGGCATTCATGGCTTGGCATGTTTCAGCAACGAGGGTGGCGCGTTCCGCTTCGCTGAGTGGATCGATCTCAGCGGGATGATGACCAAGGAACTGAGCTTCGACGAGGCTCGCGACGTGGCCAAAGCTCGTCCGATGCCGGTCGTCTCCCTGATGCTGCTGGATTCGATCAACGATCCGCAGATTCACTTCGTTCGCTAAGAGACGAATTCATGCCTCGCGGTTCGCACGGCGGACCGCTAGTGTTCAGTTTGCGAATGGCGCCCTGGGAGGGACTCGAACCCCCGACACCCAGTTCCGCTTCCCACTTCGGGTTTCCCCGCCCTCGGCTCACCGAGGTTCGTGGTCTGGACTCTGTCTTGGCCTTATCTCAAGGACTTAGGCCCCTCCCGTCGAGTCTCTACACGTTCCCTTTCGGGCTTCGCTCGGCGTTCCCAGTGAAGGGTTCGCCGAATTTGAGAGGTTCTACTTCCGAGGTTTCCCTCGAAGCACTCCGGTTTCGGTCAAGACTGGTGCTCTATCCGCTGAGCTACCAGGGCGCGCCGAAGCGAAAGGATACCTCCGGTTTTTGGCCGGAGTCTGATACAATGCGCCAACAATGAAGAAGTCGACGAGTGTTCCGGCTTCCTTGATCCTTGGCCTGGCAGCGTCCTGGACGACTCAAGGGTGCGGCGGCGGTTATCGCAACGAGTGCCGCGACAACTCCGGCAGAGTGCTGCCGGATTCGGCTTGCCGTGGGGGCGTCGGCTATCTGCCTGGCGCGCACTGGGTGCGCGTGTCCACGGGCGGCTTCGGCAGCTCTGGCGGATACTACGGCGGGTAGATGCGGCGCGAGATGCGCGAGCCTCGGCCCGGCTGGCGAACCAAAGTCGAGCAGTTTGGGCTCGTATTTCACACCTTTGAAGGGCTGCCCTATTGGAATGAGGCGGCGGCGTACTGCTTTACGGCCGACGAGATCGAGACGCTGGAGTTGGCCACGAATGAACTCCACCGACTCTGCCTCGAAGCGGTCGAGTATGTGATTTTGGAGGACAGGTTCGATCTTCTGCGCATCCCGGACGCTGCCCGGGCGGTGATTCGAGCCGCTTGGGAGCAGGATCCGCCGGCGATCTATGGACGCATGGATTTGGCTCTGGTCGATGGCGTGCCCAAGATGCTGGAGTTCAACGCCGACACGCCTACGTCGTTGCTCGAAGCGGCGGTCATTCAGTGGCATTGGCTTCAGGAGGTCGCTCCAGAGCATGACCAGTTCAACTCAATTTGGGAAGGTCTGGTGCAGAAATGGACAGACTTGCAGGGAGAGAATCTGATCGGAAATGGGCCGGTTCATTTCGCGAGCGGAGACGCTCCAGAAGACGTCATGACGACGGCGGTGATGGCGGACACCGCGAGTGAAGCGGGGG
>Ga0070660_100001674_pt1 | contig 15214 bp, 15 predicted proteins | sample KBSC33metaG_FD_64670 | JGI IMG/M metagenome (GOLD analysis project Ga0070660, IMG submission 64670) | Corn rhizosphere microbial communities from Kellogg Biological Station, Michigan, USA - KBS C3-3 metaG | ecosystem: Host-associated > Plants > Roots > Rhizosphere > Soil ... | reverse complement strand
TGGGTCACGCCGGAAGGCGGCGGCGGGCCGAATTACCCGAACATGTAAGGCTCGAACGGCGCTGCGGCGCCGTTTTCGTTTGTCAGTACATCCTCCGGCCATGCTTGCCGAAATTGTGTCCCGTGACGATCAGCGAGCTCTCCACGAGCGTGGACAGGCCCAGCAGCAATTGCACGAGCTTGTCGTCTGGCAGCACCCAGATGTTGCCGGCCGGCTGTTCGGCACCGGTCGCGGCCATGATCAGCGGCGCGATCCAGCCCGCATCCGGCTCGACGTCGAGGATGACGGCATCCGCCGCCGTCTGCATGTAGACATCGCCGCCGGGCGCAAGACGGAAACGCACGCCGACGCCCGTCTCCTGCGGCTTGACGAGTTCCTGCATCGTACGGTTGTGTTCGTCGATCCACAGCTCGACGTCCTGCGGCGTCTCGAGCGGGGTCCACGGGACGGGACGGAAACGGGGGCGGTCGCTGGCGGTCGTGTCGGATTTCGGATTGGCGTCGGCTGTCATGTTCGGGTCGATCAGGCATCAGGAAATGCATGCGGACGGCATGCGCCGCGTATGCTAAGGCATCAGGCCACGAGTGTCACGAGGTGCGCGGTGACGGTCTCGCCATCGATGCGCAGCTCGGCGGCCGCGATCGGCAGGGTGAAGCGGCGCGGGCCCGCGCTGCCCGGGTTCACATACAGCACGCCCCCGCGCTCGACGCAGGCCGGACGGTGCGAATGGCCGGACACGACGACCCGCACCCCGGCCGCGCGCGGATCGATGGCGAACTGCTTCAGGTCGTGGATGGCGTACAGCGCCACGGGACCGAAGTCGACGCGGGCCGTCTCCGGGATCGCGCGCGCCCACGAGGCGGTATCGTTGTTGCCGCGCACGACCGTCAACGGTGCGATGGCCACCAGGCGCTCGAGGATATCCGGCCCGCCGATGTCGCCGCCGTGGACGATGTGGTCGGAACCGGTGAGGAAATCCAGCGCCTCCGGCCGCAGCAGGCCGTGCGTGTCGGAAATCAGGCCGATCCGCATCGAGTCATTGGTGGTGGTGGTGGCGGCTCAGCTTGATCGCCGTATAGATCGAATACAGCGCCGCCAGGCCGACGACGACGTACACGACGCGGCTGGCCGGACTGCCCGGACCGAACAGCGTGGCGACGACGTCGACGTCGAACAGCCCCACCATCGCCCAGTTCAGGCCACCGACGATCAGCAGGGCCATCGCGAGATAGTCGAGTCCGGCCATCACCGTCGTGCCGTCGCGCACGGAAGCGCGGCGTTCCGGCAAGTGCCGGCGTTCCATCGTGGGTGCGTTCATGGTTGCCATCATGTCCTCCTTCAGGGGAAAGATTGATCCGACCCGGCGCAAGCCGTTCAATCAAGATAGCAAAAACGCGGGAAGTCTGCGCCGCTTTTCCGTCGAGGCAGCGGCGGCGCCAGCGGACATCAGCCCTTCCAGGTACGGTTGAGGCCGGTATCCGTATGGATCCAGCCGCCCTTGGGGCCGGAGCGGTAATAGAAGCCGACGCCGCCCTTGCGGAAGCTCTTCACGAGCCCGCCCAGCACTTCCTCGGTGAGGCCGGCGATGCGGACGTCGGCGGCCTTGCCGGACATGTGCAGCGACTGGCGCGCGGCCGGCACGCCCTGCTCGATCAGGCGGTTGTTCGAGGCCGGCGTGCGGTAGCCGGACAGGATCTCGAGCGGCCGGTCGAGGCCGTAGCGCGCGACGAAGGCCTGCGAGGCCCACAGGGTCTCGATCAGTTTCGGATCGATGGGGATGGCTGCCTTGCCGTTCACGTCGCGCAACAGATGGCACAGTTCCTGGTACGCGGAATCGATCACCTCGCCATCCTTCCAGTACAGGACGCTGGCCTTTTCGCCGCTGGCCGGACGGACCACGGACAACGTGCGCGGCTTGACCCAGAAGTCGATGTCGACGACCTGGGCATCGAACAGGTCGGGAGGCGGTTCCATCTCGGTGCTCGGGGCCTCGAGCTGGTCGCGGTTGCTCGCGCGTGCCGCGTGCGCGTCGATCAGCGGGACGGCGACGAGCCCCAGCGCGGTCAGGCGCAAGCCTTGGTGAAGAAAATCTCTGCGGGAAGCCATAACGAACTCATCATTGCAACCCGCGTACTATAGCGCAAGCGCCCCGCCGAAAAAAGATGGGTTCACGTTGCGACATGGCGCAGCTCATTGGCTGCAGTTGCAAAATCTCTTGCGTGCCGGCGCCGTTTCGGCGTCGAGTTGTTTCCACAGGAAGTCGCATTCGAGGCCAAAACACGCCTTGTCCTTGCCGGCGTTGACATACCCGAGGCGTTCGAAGAAACCGCTGGCGGACCCCGGGCTCTGCATGTGGATCTTGCGGATATTCCATGCGCGCGCCTGCACTTCCAGCGCGCAGACGAGCGCCCGGCCGACGCCGTTGCGCAACAGGTCCGGCCGGACATAGCACAAGGCCACCTTGCCGGCCTGGTTCAACAGCGCAAGCCCGACCACTTCCCCGTCCCGTTCCGCCACGACGACAAAATTGCTCGGCGACGACAGCCAGCCGAGCACGTTCTGCGTGGTCTTGTTGCCGAGCCAGGCTTGCAGGATTTCGGGACGGCCGCAGTGATCCTGCAGGCAGCCCTCCTCGATCGAACGGCGCAACAGCCCGCAGGCCGCCGGCGCATCATTCGGTGTTGCCTGGCGAATGTCGATACCCATGGTTTTCAGCGTCAACTCGAACAAACGGTGATTCAACAGGCCGGAGGCCGGCCCAACAGCAGAAGGCCGGACTATAACCCAAACACGATTTGGCTGCTTTGCCGCGCCCGGAATCGTATGCATGACACATAGCGCGTTTAAGCATATGATAAAAATATACTTTTGTTTTGCTATTTTTTAACGGATCATCCAACTCCCCTAGAGAGTCTCAATAAAGGAACAATAAAATGGCGATCCCATCCGTTTCCTCGCTGCGCCGGGCGCTGCTCGCGCTGGCACTTGGAAGTGCCGCGCTGCCGTTCGCTGCACACGCAGCCGACGTCGAACTGCTGAACGTGTCGTACGACGTGGCGCGCGAACTGTACAAGGACATCAATCCGGCCTTCGTCGCCGAGTGGAAAAAGACCACCGGCGAAAACATCACGATCAAGCAATCGCACGGCGGCTCCAGCAAGCAGGCCCGCGCCGTCGCCGACGGCCTGGAAGCGTCCGTCGTGACGATGAACCAGGCCAACGACATCGACATGCTGGCCGACCGTGGCCTCGTCGCGAAGGACTGGGCGAAGAGATTCCCGAACAATGCCGCGCCCTATTACTCCACGATGGTGTTTCTGGTGCGCAAGGGCAATCCGAAGGGCATCAAGGACTGGGCCGACCTGGCCAAGCCGGGCGTGAAAGTCGTGATCCCGAACCCGAAGACCGCCGGCAACGGCCGCTACACCTACCTGGCCGCCTGGGGCTCCGTGATCAAGAAGGGTGGCAACGAGGCGCAGGCGCGCGACCTCGTCGGCAAGATCTTCAAGAACGTGCCCGTGCTGGACGCCGGCGGCCGCGCCGCCACGACGACGTTCACCCAGCGCCAGATCGGCGACGCCCTCGTCACCTTCGAAAACGAAGTGAACCTCGTGCGCGCCGAATTCGGCAACGACTTCGAAGTCGTGTACCCGTCCATCTCCGTGCTGGCCGAATCGCCTGTGGCCGTCGTCGACAAGGTCGTCGACCGCAAGGGCATCCGCAAGCAGGCGACCGCCTACCTCAACTTCCTGTATTCGGAAACAGGCCAGGCCATCGGCGCGAAACACTACTTGCGTGTGCGCAATGACAAGGTCATGAAGCAGTTCAGCGCCAACTACAAGCCGATCCAGCTGTTCACCGTGGACGACGTATTCGGCGGATGGCGTGCTGCGCAGAAGCAGCATTTCGATGACGGTGGAGAATTCGACAAAATTTACTCCTCAAAATAAGACAGAACACATACTTCCGTTCAAAAACAAGGCCCTGCGGCAACGCGGGGCTTTTTTTTCTTGTAGAATCTTGCTCATGGACTCGATATTTCACTGGTTGGCGTAGACATGCGTCAACTTTTGATGCTATGGTTCAACTTATTGCTGCTGCATAGCTAGACGCTATCTGCCGCCCCTCGACGCTGATGTTCAGCCGCCGTCCGGCGCCCGATCATTAACCGTACCCAGACACCATCCATGATCAAGAAAATCCTCGCTGCCGTAGTGATGACGATCTCCAGTGCGGCCGCCCTCGCCGTGCCGTTCGGATCGCAATCGGTGCTGGTCGTCGAAGACGACACCGGCAAGGTGCTGTTCGAAAAGAACGCCAGCACCGTCGCACCGATCGCTTCACTGACCAAGCTCATGACCGCCATGGTCGTGCTCGATGCCCACCAGGACATGAACGAGCCGATCGAAATCGAAAAAGAAGACGTCGACATGCTGAAGCACAGCACGTCGCGCGTGCCCGTCGGCGCGACCATTCCGCGCCGCGACGTGCTGCAGCTGGCGTTGATGTCCTCGGACAACCGCGCCGCCGCCGCGCTGGCGCGCACCTATCCGGGCGGCATCGACGCGTTCCGCGCCGCCGTCAAGCGCAAGATCGCCGCGCTGGGCATGACGCAGACCGTGATCGAGGAACCGACCGGCCTCTCCCCGAACAACCGCTCGACCGCGGCCGACCTCGTCAAGATGGCGACCGCCGCGTCGAATTACGCGGAAATCACGCGCATCACGACGTCGTCGAAGGACCTGATCAACATCAAGGGTCGCGAAGTCGAATACCACAACACGAACCGCCTCGTCGGCGCCAAGGGCTGGGATATCGGCCTGTCGAAGACGGGCTATACGCAGGAAGCGGGCCGCTGCCTGATCATGCGCGTGAAAGCGGCCGGCAAGAATGCCACGATGGTGCTGCTGAACGCGGGTGCCTCGTCGGTGCGCATCCTCGACGCCCTGAACATCCGTCGCCACGTGCTGGGCGACGCCGGCCCCGTCGCGACGCGCGCCGAGTCGTCGCGCGTGCGCGCCAGCGTGGGCGGTCCACGCATCCGCGCGTCGGTCGGCGGCAGCACCCGGCGCGGGCACAAGCACGTCGTCGTAACGCGCCACCGCCGGCACCACTGACCGAACGCACGTCGCAACGGCAAGCCGGGACGGGTCACCGTCCCGGCTTTTTTAATATTTACACGGTGCATTCTCCGGTATCATGGCGCCTTTTCAACAAGCAATGACCGCATCATGAAACGCACCCGTGTCCTCGCCGCGGGCGCCGCCGGCGCCCTCCTCGTCGTTGCCGCCACCAGCTTCGCCAGCCCGTGGTGGACCTTGCAACGCCTGCAAACGGCCGTCGCCCATCGCGACGCCGATGCCGTCAACGCGCAGGTCGACTTCCCTGCCCTGCGCGAGAGCGTGAAAAGCCAGATCCTCGCTTCGATGAATGGCGCGCCGGGCGATGGCACGAATCCGGTGGCGGCGCTGGCCACGTCCTTCGCGATGGCGGCCGCCAATCCGCTCGTCGACATGATCGCTTCGCCGCGCGGCGTGGCGATCATGCTGGAACAGGGCCGGATCAAGTACCCCAGGAAGGCACCGCACGCGAGCGATGCCGACGTCGCGCCGGAACGCCCCCGCTACGCGGTGAACTACCGCGGCTGGAACCGGTTCGCCGTCAAGACGCAGGACGGCAGCTTCATCTTCCGCCGCGCCGGCCTGTGGAACTGGAAACTGGCCGGGATCGAAGTCGCAGAAAAACCCTGATCGCTAACGCGACTTCAACTGGCGCACATGGCCTTCCAGCTCGGCGAAGGTCGGGCGCTCCGTGGCCGAGATGACCTTGCGGCCGAATTCCACGGCGATGGCCGGCGCATAGCCGTTCATCGACGCCAGCAGGGTCGTTTTCACGCATTGCAGCGCCTTGACGACTTCCTGGTGACGCCTGTGCAGCAGGCTCGCCAGCGGCGCGACGAGGCCGTACGACAGCAGGATGCCGAGGAAGGTGCCGACCAGCGCGGCCGCGATCAGGCTGCCCAGCTCGGCGGGCGGACGGCCGATCGCGCCCATCGTGTGCACGACGCCCATCACGGCCGCGACGATGCCGAACGCGGGCATGCCGTCGGCCAGCTTGTGGATCGCCTGGATGGGTATGTCGGCGTCTTCCTGGTAGGTTGCGATCTCGTTGTCCATCAGGTTCTCCAGCTGGTAGCCGTTCATCGTCCCGGACACCATCAGCCGCAGGTAGTCCGTGATGAAGTCGAGCAGGTGGTCGTCCAGCAGGATGACGCGGTACTTCACGAAGATGGCGCTCTCGTACGGCGCGTCGATGTCGTCCTCGAGCGACATCAACCCCTCGCGCCGCACCTTCGTCAACAGGTCGAACAGCAGGGCCATCAGCGACATGTACAGCTCGCGCGTGTAGCGCGAACCGTGGAACAGGATCGGCAGGCTGCGCCAGGTCAGGCCGATGGCCTTGCGGTCATTGGCAATGACGAAGGCGCCCAGTGCGCCGCCGAAGATCATCAGGAGTTCATAGGGCTGGAACAGCGCGGCCAGATGGCCGTCCTGCAGGACGAAGCCGCCGAACACGGCCAACAGCACGGTGATGAAACCCACGACGATCAACATGATACCGCTCCGATAACTTTACGCAGGTCGCAACTTTAACATTGTTGCCACATGGAAAGCAAAGGCCGCGCATCAGGCGGGTATTTGGATTGCGACAAAGCAATAGGTCTCGTACACTGTGCCAAGCGAAGTGCAACCGTAATCCATCATCGCAATCCAGACAGGGAATTAATATGCCCGGCATAACAATCGACGTGAATGGCACGCGAATTGCGACGATCGACCTGACAGAAATGCAGGTGATGGACGTGTCCGTATATGGCGCACTCGACACGGATCCAAAAGCAGACCTCACCGCCTCTGGCGGCAATTATGAAGACGGGGGTTGCGGCCATCTGATCTGGATCGCTGAGCATGCCCTGCTAACTGGTGAGATATTGTGCGTCCAATTCACCGAGATCAGCGGCATCGCAGACCAAGGCAAAACCATTGCGGAACTGTATCCGGATGAGCCGGCATGCGAGCAGACCGACTTTACGATCAGCGCGGACATGGCCGCAGAGATACGCTCCCGTCCGAGGCTACACAAGGCATTCATCGTTCAGGCCGGGACATCATCAGGTCAACGGGCAATGGCGGCCAGCGATGAACGCAACACCTGCTTCACGTTCAGGCTGTTATGGGATTGCTACCGCCCCGACAGGGCGCGCATCAGTCTGCGGACCTACTGCTTCGATGATGTGATTGCCCGCAAGGGTGGTACCAGGCATTTGGAAGCCATGCTGTCGATTGGAGAAAGCGCTTCGTTCTCGCTCGTCGCGTAAACACACCTTGAGGCTTAGAGGGTGTAGACAAAATCAATAACGTAGCTGTGGCATGCTGTCTCGCTGTGGCAGGAGCATGCCATGGCAACGAGAAATCCACTCGACAGCAGTAAGTCGTCAAGCAACGCCGGCGGCATGCCACCACATTAAAGCCTAAGCATATCGCAGTTTTGCACGATATTGTGACGAAGCGCGCCCAGACCAATTTGCAGCAAATCGTCTACGAGTTACACCACCGCTGTAAACTGCGCGTGTGCACTGCAATGATGTCTAAAAGTTAATAAGTAATGTCCGTCACCCCAACCAGAATGCCTCCCGCATGTCGATCCGGCGCTGTAAGCAATTTGGCGCCACCAGCGAACGCACACCGCCGCTCGTCGTCAACACCGATGGGCGACTGCTGGCGGTGAAACTGACGCCGCCGAGCTCGGCGATTCGATCTGTGCCAAGCCGATGCTGGATGCGCTGGTCAGGCGCTGGCCATAAGTGAAGCATTTCTTCGGTGGCGCCGCTTACGATCGGCGCACGTTGTTAGAAAAACGGCCTCTCTCGACCGCACAGTCGAAGTCGCACGTGATCTGCAGGGCAGGACGGCCTTCGCGGGTAACCGTGACGCTGGGTCGTCGAGCGCAAGTTTGCTTGGGTCGCGCGATATCGCCGTCTCGTCCGACACTACGAGCAACTTCACGACGTGTCCCAGGCAATAATACATTTCGTTCTCGTCTCATCAATACCATACAGGCTGCGTATCCGGTGGCTTTTTACACTTTCTCTAGAAAGTCCTGGGCAATTCAAACCTGACCCGTCGAGTGAATGCTTCGTTGTCATCGCATTTTCCTCCCGCACAGCGAAAATATGTACAGCCACGGTATTGATATCGCCCACTCGTATTGAATAAGTTCTCGAGGTATGAAAAGTGAAAATTTGTGAACATTCTTTACATTTTAATTGCTAAGCTGGCAGAGCATTTCTCGCATTCCATTTTTGGGAATGCATTAGTTCGCTTGGCATCTTTGGTGCTGATCCGCAACTTTACATACTCTTGAGGAATACTTATGAAGAAACCGATGTTGCTTATTATCCTTAGTGTTATTAGTAGTATTCAATTGCATGCAGAGAACTTTAGATTTAATCCAATACCTCTAAGCGACTTTCAAACATCCCAGCAACTAGGTGGAAATTCCAGACTAAAGATTAGTGTTTCGTTAGATGAAGCTGCAGAGGTCAAAGAATTAAAAATCGGAGGAATCGTAATTTGCTCTGCCACTGCATGTTATAGGCCAAACACCATCTCCAAACAAGACTCTGCTAATGCATTAAATGGAACAGCCAAGTTAATAGCTGATGCCGTCATCCCTGCGACAGAAATAACAAGCATATATCTTGAAGAGCTAAAAGGAGCGAATGTTTCCGGTTCGGTTGCGCTTGCAAGCCCGTTGAAAATTGAAAGTGGTTACTACGGTGGTGAAATATTTGTCACATTAAACCAATCTGGAGAGAACCAGTCGAGAAACTATGCTCCTTCATACGCAACTAGCAATCTATTACGTGAAAGTGGAATTTCCATCTATTACAATCCTAAATTTCCGGCGAAAGTCAATCTCGGTCTTGGTGTGACAATTTCTATGCCAGAGCGCGCATTAGAGAGCCCTACCATACTCAATGCGCAACTCACCGATAACGGAGAAAGGTTTCCACTCGTCGACATATATCCATATTTGCGGCTGAGTAAGCCTGTTGTCATAACGGCTAAGCCTATCGAGAACGGAAAAAGCATGGCGTTGGCCAAAGTGCGGGTTCGGACATCTGACGCAAATCCGATGCTGACCACTTCTTTAATATCTGAAGTTAACAAAAGTGTTTCGACGTTTGGAGTTCTAAACAACTCTTTCTTTGAGTCATCAGTAACAGCTAAACCTCAAGTGGTAGCGGCAACTGCCACAAGTAATACAGCGTGCTATGATCTTTTAAATCAAAATGGTGCCACGACCGCCATAAGAAACACTGCGCAGTCACATAATGGCATTGCATACTATACTGGATGCACAGATATACCTCCATATATTCATATTGTTTATATAGATTTGATTTACGGCCAGACTAAGTTCCTTCTCCCCTATAATTGGGTTACGGACCCGAGTAATGGCCTAGTCCGACAACAGATGCGCCCGATAACCGAATGGGCGCCGCAAGACTGGAGTGTCGCAATAAATGGCTTTACGTGGGCTGGCGCCGATGGAACTGGTCCAGGACAAACAGGATTAACCTTGGGATATCTCAGGTCTGCTGGGAAAGATGTAGGAGTTAACCGGCAGGGGGGAGGCCTGTACGGAGGCACTGGCGCCAGTGACGGGAACAAGCTTATAATGTCTTTAAACTCTAACTATTCCGAGGGGCCGATCAATTATACGGAGTCGGCGACAGTTGGTTATTCATATCCTGGTGCGGTGAATGTAATAAGTTCATCGACATCTGTTTTAAAGAATGACTCTTTATGCTCGGGAGACACCACTCGGAGTCGCTGGTCTGTTATTGGCTCAGGTTATCGCGGGGGAATGGTTTTGATCTCCTCGACATCTGATGGTCAGACGAGTGCTTCTGAACTGTGTTCAGTTGTTAGACTTCTCTTAGGTGGAGGGAACGCTCTAAGACTTGATGGGGGACCTAGTGCTGCGATGACCGTGGATGGAGTTCACGTTAACCCGCTTACCGGACTATACAGCTTCAAATATGGAACGGCGCGATATATTCCACAGGTTATCCAAATCGGCATTTAGGTAAATTTTAACCAAACCTTAGAGACTTCTCTTAGTAGCTTCTTGGGATAAATGCAAATGCAGCTCCAGTGTTTTTCGCAAAGCATTGGAGCTTCCGATAATTATAAGCCCAAAATTTTCTAGGTAACATTATAAGCCAGGGCCGGATTTTCAACTTTATGAGGGTAGATGATGATGTGGAAAACGTTTTCCATGGCACTATGCTTGACCTTGGCTGCAACAATTTTAAGTAGTGAAATAACAAGCAAGATCAATTTTGTTTATCAAGATATAATGGGATGCACCCAAGGATGTTTGGTTATTGCTGGCGGATGGCCGTTTGCCTATCTCGTTGATTATCCTGGCATCTCACCAGTTGGCTCGGTTTCCATAGTTAATGCAGTTTTAGGAATGGATAAAATTTTGGTCAACCAAATGATCAAGACTTTTCTTTTCTGGTTCGCCTTGATTGAAATAGCCGTAATGGTCGCAACGATAGCCATGAGTCGTCACAAGACGAGGTCGAGTTGATTTCGTTTACACCCTATAACAGGGTGTGGGCAAAATCAACTTTGATAAGCGAGTCTGTTGAGTAGCCTACGCGCCTCGGCCAGCCACACCCAGGCGGCCGAGATATCCAGCTTGCGGTCGTGATGCATCACTGTACGGCGCCAGCGTTCGGTCCACGCATGGGTTCGTTCAACGACCCAGCGCATGGGCAGGACTGTGAACCCTGCATTGATAACTGCTGCTGGCTCAGGTCCCGTCTTGGGGTCATGCAGCGTTCCGATCGTGCTGTTACCTGGGCGACGAACGACTTCGACGCGAATATGATGCGCCTGCTCGATGTCATGCGCGCATTTCCCGCCGTACGCGCCGTCGGTGTAAAGCCTTTCTAGCCGAGGGCTCTTGGCGCACGCTTGCGCAACCACGGCTGCGGCAGCATCTCTGTCCTGCACGCTCGCGGCGGTGACCGTGACTGCGATGAGTAACCCCATCGTATCAACGACGAGATGGCGCTTTCGCCCCTTGACCTTCTTGCCCGCATCGAATCCGCTTTCGCCACCCTGCGGCGAGGCGCGAGTGGACTGTGCATCGATCACCGCCGCGCTTGGGGTGCTCGTGCGCCCCATGCGTGCGCGCCATTGTTCACGCAGTCGGTCCTGCATTTGCTCAAATACGCCAGCATTAACCCAGCGCGAAAACGCCTTGTAGACCGCCTGCCAAGGCGGAAACGTCTCGGGTAACAGTCTCCAGGCGCAACCCGTGCGCAGCACATACGAGCATGCATTCACGATATCGCGGCGGCTGTAATGCACAGGCGTCCCTCGTTGTCCTGGCACGCGCTCGAACAAATCCGCGACCAGTTCCCATTCGGCGTCTGTCAGGTTGGTGCTGTACGGGGAAATGTCCTCGCGTCGGTGCGCTGCCGTGTAGCCATACCGCTTGGCACCCTCGGCTCGCTCTGCATACGCCCGGCGCACCGGCTTGAGGCGTACGATGCCTTGCGCACGGAGCGCACGGCGAATCGTTGCATCGCACACGCGTAATCCACAGCGGTGGTATAGCTCGTCGGCGATCTCCTCCAAGCTGGCCTGAGCACGCTGCTTCACGATATCCTGCAAAACCGCGATATGTTCAGGCTTCAACGTTGGTGGCCTTCCTCCGACGTTGCTTGACGGCTCAGCGCCGTCGAGTGGATGTTTCGTTGCCATGGCATGCTCCTTCCACAGCGAGACAGCATGCCACAGCTACGTTATTGATTTTGTCTACACCCTCTTAGAGCGCCTAACAAAACCCCCAAGTTGCCTGTAGAGCAACTAGACGGTTTTGTTAGGCGCTCTAAGCGATTGATGAGGTTGAGCGTGACCATCTTGATCGTCTGTTCTTGGCCGAGTCCTCCCGACCGCGACGGGCAGGAACCGCCCCAGAGGGGCCAGCTAACCAGGTTTGCTGCCTGAGGTTGCACAAATCATATTTTCGTTGAGATCGGATGAGTTAGCCACGAATCAGCACTGTCGCTTCGTTGCTTGCAGATCCAGGCGGACCATAACGTTTTAAAACTTTGGCGCCATGCATGAACTGGGCGGTCTCGAGAACAGGAATCACGGTTTGAAACAGCACATCGGCATCAGGTCCATACATGTAGAGGACGCCATCGCTTCCGTCGACAGCTATTTCGTGACCGTCGTACTCACCAGCGCGGTCTTTCACAATTGCTGACTCCAGGCGGTCCTCCAGTTCGTATAAACGCGACAGATCCGGCAACCCATACTGGAAGTACACAATGACCGCTTGTTCCACATGCCTGGCTTGCTGTGCAGGCTGCGTGGGGTGAGCGGTTAGAGATAGCGAAGCAAGTCCCAGCAATGCAGCAATTTTGTGCTTGATGTTCATGTTTACGTTTCCTGTAGCAGCGGGCAACTTACATGCGGCCGTCTGCCTCTGGCCGGGTGAGGTCCGTCAGTTGAGACCGATTTCGACCCAAACCGGCCCCTCTTCCGCTTAGTCTTCGATCAGCGTCCATTACGCAGCGCAAGATTTGCTAAGAATTGCTTGAGCCAAGTGTCGATCGATGAGTGTCGCGACCTGTGCCGCGTGCGTATAGGCCAAATCGTGAGCCGCATCGGCAACGATCTGAAGGTTTGCGTGTGGCAGGCACGAGGCTAACTTCTCGCCGACCTTTACTGGACTGATTGGATCGGCATCGCCCCAGAGCAACAAAACAGGCATATGAAGCTCAGAAAGGCGCTCTGTAAGATCTTCGTGATAGTTCAGGAACCAATCAGGTAGTGCCGGGTAGTCGTTTCGTACCGAAGTTCGCCAATCTTCCGCGCCTAGCCCCGTGACGTCCATGCCACCCGATGTTGCAACGAGAACAAGGTGTGTCACAAGGTCAGGCCGGGCCAACGCCGCGTGAATGGCGATGACGCCACCCATTGATTGCGCGATGAGTGCGCACGAGACATCAAGTTCAGCAACAACCTTGTCGACAAGGTCGTCGATACCTTTCACGTCAGGCTCGGCCGGAGTCGGACCGAATCCGGGCCACCCAAAGTGAAGTTTTTCTGCAGGGTGACGAATAAGTTCCGCAGCTGGTAGCCAGAAGTCCATTCGTCCGAGCGCGCCGGGAAGAAAAAACAGTTTTGAGGGCATAGGTAACTTTGGTCGACAAGATTAAGCGCTGACAACGTGTTTTATTCAACTCGACAACGCATTGTTGGAGCAGCAGCGCCGGCTATTGAATTGCGGTCGATTTGGAATAGTTGGCGATATAGAGTCTGGCCAGGTTTTCGGCAGCCTCGAGCTCGGCCAGCGAGAGCCTGGGCAAAAGCCGTGCGAGCGACTGGCTTGCATCGCGTGCAACCTCGATGTCGAGCTCATCGGTAGCGGGTGGCGAGTCAGTGCTTGCGCATCGATACCAGGCATACGCCTTGATGAAACTTTGTTCGACGCCCTTGCCATCTTCGGATGCCTGGCCGAGATGCCACTGGGATTCCCGGTCGCCGCTTTCTGCCGCCTCCGTCCACAGCAAAATGGCCCGGTTGATATCGCTCTCCCCTCCGAGACCATAATAGAGCAGATACCCAAGATTGTTTTTGGCTGCCCTTTCGTGCTCGTCTACAATCGCTTTTGCCCAGTGCCGGCGTGCGGAAGCATAATCCTTCATTCGGTAAGCTTGAACGCCCCGATTGTATTCGGACTCTTTCGGCGTTACACCCGCACAGCCACAGAGCGCGGAAAAACACAGCAACACAACAGTCTTTTCAAACGAGAACGCGGTCATCCTGGAATTCTAGAAAGGTCCCCCGATCGGAACGGCCAGTGTACCTGGCAGCCTGTCGTCGCCACAAAGGCAACTCTGCTTCTGGCCCATTGAACCCGGCCGTTGGATTCAGAATAGCATCTTGCTCGGCAGGAAAAATCACAGATTATTGCAGCCAGCCGTGCCCGGCGCACCGCAATCAACCCGGCGGCAGATCACCGCTCCACCATCCCCCTGAGCCCGCTCGCCCGGTGCGTCCGCCGCAGGATGGCCTCCCCCAGCACGGCCGGCGCCGGCGTCGTCAGGGTGAACTGCCGGCTCGCGCGCGTGATGCCCGTGTAGACCAGCTCGCGCGCCAGCACGGCGCCGCCCTCTTTCGGCAGGGCCAGCACCGTGTGCGCGAATTCCGAGCCCTGCGATTTGTGGACCGTCATCGCGTACGCCGTCTCGACGTGGCGCAGCCGCGTGGCCAGCACGCTGCGCACGTTGTCGCCTTCGAGGAACCACACGCGCAACGAACCGGGACGCGCGGGGTCCGGCAGCGCCAGGCCGATGTCGCCGTTGAACGTGCCGGTCGGGTAGTCGTTGCGCGTGACCATCACGGGGCGTCCCACATACCAGTCGCCGCGCATGATCAGGCCAGCATGCGCCAGGCGTTGTTCGATGGCGTCGTTCAGGCCCTCGACGCCCCACTCGCCTTCGCGCACCGCGCACAGCACGCGGAACGCCTCGAAGCGCTGCAGCACGGCACGGACCCAGTCCTCGTGGTGCGCGTGCGTGCCGCTGCCGGCGCGCAGCAGTTCGAGGTAGGGGCGGTAGCCGTCGATGGCCAGCTGGATCACGTGGTGCTGGTGCGCGTGGTCGATCCAGCGCAGCACGCCGCTGGACGCCTGTGCGCGCAGCACGCCCGCCGCGCCTTCCACGTCGCCCGCGTTGACGGCCAGCGCCAGCTTGCCGATCGGGCCGCCGAAGCGGCGGCTGTGGCGCAGCATGACGGTCTGCTGGGCCAGCGCGCCGCCGTCGCCCGCGAAACCGGCGGGGATCGTCTCGCCGCTCGTGGCCTGCACATAGGCCAGCGTGTCGCCGTCGTAGCGGCCGGCCTGGGCGTCGTGGCACAGGTCGCCCAGCACGGCGCCCGCCTCGACCGATGCCAGCTGATCCTTGTCGCCCAGCAGGATGAGCGTGCTGCCCGGCGGCAGGGCATCCAACAGCGACGCCATCATCTCCAGGTGCACCATCGACGCCTCGTCGACGATCAATACGTCCACGTCGAGCGGATTGCCGCGGTGGTGCGCGAAGCTGCGCGTGTCCGGG
>Ga0070660_100001667_pt1 | contig 15251 bp, 14 predicted proteins | sample KBSC33metaG_FD_64670 | JGI IMG/M metagenome (GOLD analysis project Ga0070660, IMG submission 64670) | Corn rhizosphere microbial communities from Kellogg Biological Station, Michigan, USA - KBS C3-3 metaG | ecosystem: Host-associated > Plants > Roots > Rhizosphere > Soil ... | reverse complement strand
GCGGCCCGTGGGACGCCGTAACGTCGGCGCATGCGCCCGACCTGCCCGGTGACACCTTCAGCTTCGTCGCGCTCGAGGACGGCACGCTCGTCGTCGACGACGACGTCCCCGACGGGAGCGCGACGCCGCTCGCCGACGCGGTCGAGAGGGAGCTGCGTAGGCCCTACGAGGCCGTCGCGGTGCGGCGGGACGACGAGGATGGCCTCTGGCGCATCGCGGCGGTCGACGTGCTCATCGCCGCGGCAGCCCCGGACGACGCCTCCGAGCGCGTCGATCTCGCGCGCGTCGGAGGAGAGGTGACCGCGACCGTGGACGGTGATGAGGCCGATCCGGATCGGGCGCCACGTGGGCTGCTCGACCTGCTCGCACACCTCGACGGAGACGCGGCACTCACCGGCGAGCGGCTGGACGAGACGACCTGGGTCGCGCAGCGGTGGGCCCTCTGAGGACCCCGGTCTGCGGTTTCCCCGTCGAGAGCCGTCCGTAGACTCCGAAGCGTGACGGACAGCCTGCGGATCATCCCGCTCGGTGGCCTCGGTGAGGTCGGCAAGAACATGACCGTGTTCGAGGTCGGCGACGAGCGCATCGTCGTCGACGCCGGGCTCGCGTTTCCGCGCGACGAGCATTTCGGCGTCGATCTCGTGCTCCCCGACTTCTCGTACCTCGTCGGGCGGCCCGTGCGGGCGATCGTCCTCACGCACGCCCACGAAGACCACGTCGGCGGCCTGCCGTACGTGCTTCGCGAGGTCGACGTCAACGAGGTGATCGGCACGCGCCTCACCCTCGCCCTCGTGAAGTCGAAACTCGACGAGCATGGCCTCGCCGCGGTCACCGCACTGACCGAGGCCGAGCCCGGCAGCGCTCCGATCGAGCTCGGTCCGTTTCGCATCGAGCTGATCCGGATGGCGCACTCGATTCCCGACGCCACCGCGGTCGTGATCGAGACAGCCGCGGGGCGGGTTCTGCACACGGGGGATTGGAAGCTCGACCACACGCCGGTCGACGGCCTCAAGACGGACGTCGGCGCGCTCGCTGCGCTCGGCAACCGCGGGGTCGACCTGCTGCTGGGTGACTCGACGAACGCCGAGCGGCCGGGAATGACCGGCTCCGAGCGGCTCGTCGGGGAGGCGTTCCGCCAGCTCATCCCGCTCCGGACCGGGCGGATCATCGTCGCCTCGTTCGCGTCGAACATCCACCGCGTCCAGCAGGCCGCCGAGGTGGCCATCGCGAACGGCCGCAAGGTCGCGGTCGTCGGCCGCTCGATGCGCAAGAACATGAACATCTCCCGCAGCCTCGGCTACGTCGACCTCCCGGACGACGTGATCGTCTCGCCCAAGGAGGCGATGGACCTTCCGCCCGGCGAGGTGCTGATCCTCTGCACCGGCAGCCAGGGAGAGCCGATGTCCGCGCTCACGCGGATCGCCTACGGCGACCACCAGAACGTCGTCGTCGAGCGCGGCGACACGGTGATCATCTCCGCCAAGCCGGTCCCCGGGAACGAGCTTCGCGTCCACGACTCGATCAACCACCTCGCACGGCTCGGCGCGGAGGTGCTCCATCAGGAGATCGCGCCCGTCCACGTGTCGGGGCACGCCTGCTCGGAGGAGCTGCGCACGCTGCTCTCGCTCGTGCGGCCGCGCGCCGTGATGCCGATCCACGGCGAGTACCGCATGCTGGCCGCCCACGCGCGGCTCGCAAGTGACGCGGGTGTGCCCGCCGAGTCGATCCTCCTGGCGGAGAACGGCTCGGTCGTCGAGCTCACGCCGCGTGCCGCGCGCATCGTCGACCACGTCGAGGCGGGAGTCACGTTCGTCGACGGCCTGGGAGTCGGCGATGTCGAGGACGTTGCGCTGCGCGACCGGCGACGCCTCTCCGAGGACGGCGTCCTCATCGTCGTCACCACCGTCGCACTCGACGGCGACGGCAGCGACGTGGCCCCGCCCGAGCTGATCGCGCGCGGATTGGGGGAGGACGAGGAGCTGATCGACGACCTGCGCGCCGAGGCGGAGCGGATCGCCCGAGAGCTCGCCGGCAACGGCGTCACGGAAATCAAGCTCATCCAGGAGCACATCCACGACGGGATCGGACAGGCCGTCTACCAGCGGACCCGCCGCCGGCCGATGATCCTTCCCGTGGTGATCGAGGTCTAGATGCGGGACTGGGCCGACGTCCTCGAGGCGAACGGCGCGACGCCGGCGACGGTCCGGCGCCTCGTGGCGCAGCTGCGCGCGTGCGAGGCGGCCGCGATTGCCTTCTGTCGGCTTCTCGAGCGTTGGGGCAAGGGCGATGCCCACCCGGCAACGCCGGGCGCGCGGCGTGCGGCCTTCCGGCATGCGGCGGATCGGGTCGAGACCGCGCTCGCGGGCCTCGAGACGCCTCTTTCCGCTTACCTGATCGAGCTCGAGCCCGACCGGGCCGAGGGCAGCTCGTGGTACGGCGGCCCGGGGGCGGGCGAGCTCGTCGAGTGGCGCCCGGTGCTCGAGCGCGCAGGCGTGACCGCATGCCCGAATCGCACGGCGGCGGTGTACCTCGAGCTGGCCGTGCTCGTACGCGCGCTCCAGGGGCTCGACGACGCGGTCCGCCTCGACGTGGTGCCCAACCGCTCCTCGCTCTGGGCGGGGCTCTTCGACCTGCGGGACACGCTTCTCGGCGCAACGGTCGACGACCTTCGCGCGCTAGCCGCCTGACGTCCTGGACCCATGCCGCCGCGGATCGTCGTCGTCGGTTCCGTGAACCTCGACCTCGTCGTGCGGGTCGAGCGGTTGCCCGAGCCGGGGGAGACCGTGGGCGGCGGGACGCTCAGCCGGGTGCCCGGAGGGAAGGGGGCGAACCAGGCCGTTGCGTGCGCGCGGCTGGGCGCCGACGTGACGATGATCGCGGCGGTCGGACGCGACCCGCAGGCCGAGGAGGCGCTCGCGGGCCTTCGCGCGGCAGGCGTGGGGATTCTGCTGGAGGAGACCGACGCGCCGACGGGCGTGGCGCTCATCCAGGTCGACGCAGCGGGCGAGACGACGATCGCCGTAGCGCCCGGCGCGAACGCGACCCTCGGCGCAGTCGGCCTGCCTCCGCACGATGCCGTCCTCTGCCAGCTCGAGATCCCGGACGAGGCAGTCCTCGCGGCGTGGGAGGAGTGCACCGGCCTCTTCTGCCTCAACGCCGCGCCGGCGCGCCCGATCGCCGTCGACGCGGACCTTGCCGTGGTGAACCGCCACGAGCTCGAGACGCTCGTGCGGCGCGACGGCCTCGTCGCCCTGACGCTCGGCGCAGAAGGCGCCGTTCTCCTGGACGACGGCGAGGAGCTGGCCCGCGCGGCACCGCCGCCGGTCGACGCGGTGGACGGCACAGGAGCGGGAGACGCGTTCACCGCGTGTCTGCTGGTCTCGCTGCTCGAGGAGCGCTCGCACGAGGAAGCGCTCCGCCGCGCGTGCGCGGCGGGCGCCCTCGCAGCATCGCGCTTCGGCGCGCAGCCGTCGCTGCCGACCGCGTTCGAAGTCGACGAGATCCTCGCTCGGAGATAATCGCCGCGTGGCCACGCCGATCATCCTCGACTGCGACCCCGGTCACGACGACGCCATCGCGCTGCTGCTCGCGCTCGGCAGCCCCGAGCTCGAGCTGCTCGGCGTCACGACGACGTACGGGAACCAGACGCTCGAGAAGACGACGGCGAACGCGCTGCGCGTGCTCGAGCTCGCAGGCCGCGGGGACGTCCCCGTCGCGTCGGGCGCATCGGCGCCGCTCGAGCGGAAGCTGGTCGTCGCCGCGCACGTCCACGGCGAGAGCGGCCTCGACGGCCCGACGCTGCCTCCGCCGAGCCTCGCACCGGTCTCGGAGGACGCGGTCGAGTGGATGGCCGGGGTTGTCGCGGACGCCGCAGGCCCGGTCACGCTCATCCCGACCGGTCCGCTGACGAACGTCGCACGCTACCTCGACGAGCACGGAGCGGAGGGCCTCGAGCGGATCGTCCTGATGGGCGGTGCGATCGCCGAGGGCAACATGACCCCCGCCGCGGAGTTCAACGTCTGGGCGGACCCGGAGGCAGCGCAGGCGGTTCTCGACGCGCCGCTCGACGTGACGATGATCGGCCTCGACGTGACGCACAAGGCCGTCACCGGCCCGGACGTGCAGCGCCGGCTCCGCGATGCGGGCTCGATCGGCGTCTTCGTCGCGGAGCTCGTCGACTTCTTCACCGTCTATCACCGCGAGACGTACGGCTGGGACGGCGCGCCGATCCACGACGCCGTCGCCGTCGCGCACGTCCTCCGTCCCGGGCTCGTCCAGACGAAGCTGCGTAACGTCGAGGTCGAGCGCGAGTCGGAGCTCTGCCGCGGCCGCACGGTCGTCGACCTGTGGCACCGCACGGACCGCCCCGCGAATGCGCACGTCGGCGTCGACCTCGACTCGGCGGCCTTCTTCGACCTGCTCGTCGAGCGCATCGGCAGACTGGGGTAGGTTCGGCGGATGGCGGACGTGATGGTCTTCGTCGAGGTTCCCTCCGGTTCGCGGAACAAGTACGAGGTCGACGCCGAGACGGGCCATATCGTGCTCGACCGGCGGCTCTTCACGTCGATGAGCTACCCGGCCGACTACGGCTTCGTCGAGGGGACGCTCGGCGAGGACGGTGACCCGCTCGACGCACTCTGCCTCGTGAGCGAGCCGACGTTCCCCGGCTGCCGCATCCCCGCCCGCGTCGTCGGTGTCTTCCACATGACCGACGCAAAGGGGCCCGACGAGAAGATCCTTTGCGTCCCGCACAAGGATCCCGCGTGGATGCGCGTCCACGACGTCCACGACATCCCACCCGAGCTCCGGAACGAGATCGAGCACTTCTTCCAGGTCTACAAGGACCTGGAGGCAGAGAAGGTCGAGACGCGCGGGTTCGGCAACCGCGCAGAGGCCGAGGTGATCGTCCAGGAAGCCCGCGCCCGCGCGGCCTAGCCGTCGTGGCCAGGCGCTCTGTACGCGATCACGTCGACGCGCTCAAGGGTGACCATGCCCTCGGTCACCATCTCGTCGAGGAGCGGCAGGACGCGCTCGATGTTCTCGGCCGAGTCGACGAGCTCGATCACGATCGGGAGGTCCTCGCTCAGGCGCAGGATCCGCGACGAGTGGATCCGCGAGTGGGCGCCGAAGCCCTCGATCCCGCGCAGGACGGTCGCGCCGGCGAGGCCCTCCTTGCGAACACGGGCGACGATCGCCTCGTAGAGCGGCCGGCCGTGCCACGTATCGGATTCGCCGACGAAGATCCGGAGCAGCTTGCCCTCTCCCTCGATGCGCATCAGATCGCTCGTCCGGCGGCGACGCCGAGGTACACGGCGACGAGCCCTGCGGCGAGGCTCCCCAGCGTGTTCGCGAGGGCGAGGCCGATCGCCCCGTCCTCGAGCAGCCGGTAGCTCTCGAAGGAGAGCGTCGAGAACGTCGTGTAGGCACCGAGAAAGCCGATCGTGATCGTCGACCGCAGCCAGGGGTCGACGCTCACCCGCTCGGTGAGGAGCACGAACACGATGCCGATCGCAAAGGCGCCGCTGATGTTGACGACGAATGTTCCCCACGGGAACGCGCCCGGCCACCGGCGGCTGACGGCGCCCTCGAGCCCGTACCGTGCGAGCGCGCCCATGGCGCCCGCCACAGCGATCCCCACCACCGTCACGACCGGACACACTACGACGAACGCGAGGGCGGCCGCGCAGGACTCACGCGGGCGGTGGAGAACGAGCAAGCCCATGGCCACGAGGAAGAAGCGGACCGCGCCGGCGCGGACGCGCAAGCCGCGCAGCCCTGCGCGCGTCCGCAAGAAGACGAGGAAGACACGCGGGCACCACCATCCCGAGCTCTGGGGGCTCGGTCTCATCGCGGTCGGCCTCGTGCTCGCAACCGTCCTCTGGCTCGGCTTCGACGGAGGGCCGGTGGGATCGCACGTCGCGGGCTGGCTCCGCAACGGCCTCGGCGCGGCCGCACCGCTCGTCCCACTTGCGCTCCTCGGTATCGGCGGCCTGATGCTCGTCCGCAGCGAGCTGATCGACCTGCGTCCCTTCCGGACCGGCGTCGCCATCGGCCTCCTGGGCCTGATGATCGCGTTGGGAGAGGGCCACGGCGGCGATGTCGGCTCGGCCCTGGGCGGTAGCCTTGCGCGCTTCATCGGGGAGGCCGGCTCGCTGATCGTCGGGATCGCACTCGTTCTCGCCGGGCTGCTGCTCGTCACCGGCGCCTCGGCAGGCGCGCTGCTCCGCAGCTCCGGGAACGCCGTCCGGCAGGCCGGCAACGCCGCTCGCCGGTCGATCGAGAGCATCGAGTGGGCCGACTGGAGCGACACCGAGCCGTCGGTTGACGGCATCGAGACGGCTCCGCGAGGGCTGCCCCGCACGCCGGTCGTGCCGGTGGACGGCATGGAGGCGTACCCGGACGTCGTCGCGGCAGGGCCGCTCTCCGCCGAGCCGCCGCCGCTGCTGCCGCCCGAGCCCGACGTCGCGTCGGAGGAGGGGCCGACGGCGGACGACGCGGCGCTCGACTTCGAGCCCTCGACGAGCGGCGAATACCGGCTTCCCGACCGAGCGCTCCTCAAGGCGAGCCCGCCGACCCGCGCCGACTCCGCCGACGTCAGCGCCCGCACCGCGCAGGTGCTCACCGAGACGCTTGCGCACTTCGGCGTCGAGGCGACGGTGGTCGGCACGATCGCCGGCCCGCGGGTCGTGCGCTACGAGCTCCAGCTCGCGCCGGGGACGAAGGTGTCCAAGGTCGCAGGCCTGAAGGACGACCTCTCCTACGCGCTCGCGACGACGGAGATCCGCATCCTCGCGCCGATCCCCGGCAAGCAGGCAGTGGGCGTCGAGGTCCCGAACCTCGCGCCGCGCATGGTCACGCTCGGCGACATCTACGACGATCTCCCGGGCACGGCAAGCCCACTCTCGGTCTGGCTCGGCAAGGACATCTCCGGGAACGCGGTCTGGACCGACCTCGCGCGCATGCCGCACCTCCTGATCGCGGGCACCACCGGCTCGGGCAAATCGGGCTGCATCAACACGCTCCTCACGTCCGTGTTGCTGCGCGCGACCCCTGACGACGTCCGGATGATCCTCATCGACCCGAAGCGGATCGAGCTCAACTTCTACGAGTCGATCCCGCACCTGCTGACCCCGGTCGTGTCGAGCCCGAAGGAAGCCTCGGCCGTGCTCCAGAACGTCGTCGCGGAGATGGAGCGTCGCTACGAGCGCCTGTCGCTGATCCGTGCCCGCAACCTGCCCGAGGCGAATCGCACCTTCCGCGCGCGTGGCGAGGACCCGCTGCCGTACTTGCTGGTCGTGATCGACGAGCTGGCCGACCTGATGATGGTCTCGCCGCAGGCGGTCGAGGACGCGATCATCCGGCTCGCGCAGAAGTCCCGCGCGGTCGGGATCCACCTCGTCCTCGCCACCCAGCGCCCGTCGGTAGACGTCATCACCGGGATGATCAAGGCGAACGTCCCGAGCCGGATCGCGTTCGCCGTCTCGAGCCAGACCGACTCCCGCGTGATCCTCGACGGCTCGGGAGCGGAGAGCCTCCTGGGGCAGGGCGACATGCTGTTCAAGCCGCTCGGAACGTCACGCCTGCAGCGCGTCCAGGGCGCGTTCGTGACCGAGGACGAGATCGCGCTGATCGTCGAGCAGTGCCGGTCACAGCGCGGTCAGCAACTCGACGAGACGCTCCTCGAGGTGCCGGAGGCCGCGCCCGCCGAGGACGGCGACGACCTCGACTTCGACCCCGACGAGGACCCGCTGCTCGACCGCGCGATCGAGATCGTCGTCCAGACGCAGACGGCCTCCGTCTCGCTTCTCCAGCGCCGGCTGCGCGTCGGCTACACGCGTGCGGGCCGGCTGATCGACATGCTCGAGCGCCGCGGCATCATCTCGGGCTACGAAGGCTCGAAACCGCGCCGCGTGCTGATCGAGGAGCACCAGCTCGCCTCGGTGACCGGCTCCGAGTAACGCGGCGTTCCTTACAACCCGAGCGCCGGATTGCGACTAGGCTGCGCCGGTTGCGACACCGGTCCAACTTCGTGTCGAATCCCGCGTCACAGAAGCGGGAGGCTTCGTCAAAGCATCATCAAGGAGGGTACGTACGTGGCGATTCGCAAATGGATGGTCCTCGCCTCGGTCGCGCTCGTCGCGGTCTCGGCGTTGACCGTCGCCTCGATCGGGTCGGCCAAGCCGGCTGCGCCCGCCAAGCTCCGCGTCGCGCTCGTGACAGACGTCGGGGGCCTCAACGACAAGAGCTTCAACGCTCTCGCGTACAAGGGTCTCAAGGACGCGCAGAAGAAGCTCGGCATCGACGGGCGCGTCTTCATCTCGAAGAGCTCGGCCGACTACATCCCGAACCTCACGACCGGCGCGCGGCAGTACGACCTCGTGGTCGGCGTCGGGTTCCTGATGGCCGACCAGGTGGCAGCAGTGGCGAAGCGGTTCCCCGACAAGAAGTTCGCGATCGTCGACTTCGCGGCCGCGGGTCTCAAGGGGAAGCCGAAGAACGCGCGCGGCATCCTGTTCGCGGAGCAGGACGCGGGCTGTCTCGCCGGTGTCGCTGCGGCGTGGTCGTCCAAGAGCGGCGTGATCGGCTCGGTCGGCGGACTGAAGATCCCGCCGGTCGACCATTACATCGCCGGGTACCAGTACTGCGCCAAGAAGTACAAGCCGGGCACCAAGACGCTCAACGACTACTCGCAGGACTTCGTCGACCAGGCGAAGTGCAAGGAGATCGCCCTCAACCAGATCCAGCAGGACGCCGACGTGATCTTCCAGGTCGCCGGCGCATGCGGACTCGGGGCGCTCCAGGCCGCGAAGGACTCCAAGGACTGGGGGATCGGCGTGGACGCCGATCAGTTCTACCTCGGCAAGCACGTCCTGACGAGCGCGTTGAAGAGGGTCGACGTCGGTGTGTTCGACACCATCAAGCTCGCAGGCTCGTCGAAGTGGAAGGGCGGCGTCGACGGCATCTACAGCGCCAAGAACGGCGGCGTCGGCGTCGGCAAGGTCTCGACGACCGCGCCGCGCCGCACCGCGCTGATCAACGTGCTCGGCAAGTGGCAGAAGGACCTCGCCTCCGGCAAGGTCAAGCCGCCGAGCACCGTCAAGTAAGGCGACAAGAGCAGCGGTTCGATCGATGGGCGGGCCTCGTGCCCGCCCATCGATCGTTTCGGTAGGCCGAGACCGGGGTAGACCGCGGGTATGCCACGCACGCGCCTTCTGGTCGCCTGCGCCGCGATCGTCGTTCTCGCTGCGCTCGCGGCGGGCTGTGGCGGGAGCGGTGACAGCGGAAGCAGCGGCTCCGACGTCAAGGTCGCGCTGGTCACCGACATCGGCGGCCTGAACGACCGCGGGTTCAACGCGCTCGCCAACGCAGGCCTCGAGCGCGCGGAGAAGGATCTCGGGATCCAGGGCCGCGTCTTCATCTCGAAGTCCGCGAGCGACTATGTCCCGAACCTCACGAGCGCCGCGCGCGACGGCTACGACCTGGTCATCGGCGTCGGTTTTCTCATGGGCGACGCCCTCTCGACCGTCGCGCAGCAGTTCCCCGACACCGATTTCGCGATCGTCGACTTCCCCTGGGCGGCACTCAAGGACAAGCCGCAGAACGTGCGTGGCCTTGTGTTCGCCGAGCAGGAGGCGGGCTACCTCGTCGGCGTCGCCGCCGCCACGGTCGCCGATGGCGGCAAGGTGAGCGCGGTCGGCGGCCAGGCCGTCCCGGCCGTCGTTGCGTTCCTGGCCGGCTACCGCGCGGGCGTGAAGGCCACCGACCCGGCCATGGACGTGCTCCAGGGCTACTCCCAGGACTTCGTCGACCAGGCGAAGTGCAAGGAGCTCGCGCTCACGCAGATCACGCGCGGCTCCAAGGCCGTGTTCGCCGCCGCCGGTGGGTGCGGGCTCGGCGCGCTCCAGGCCGCGAAGGAGCGAAACGCCTGGGGGATCGGCGTCGACAACGACCAGGCATTCCTCGGACCCTTCATGCTCACGAGCGCGACGAAGAAGGTCGACGTCGCGGTCTACGACACGATCCAGAGCGAGATCGACGACAAGTTCGAGGGCGGAACGGACAGCCTCTTCGACGTCGCGAACGGCGGCGTCGGCTACGGGAAGGTCAGCGCGGATGCGCCCGACCGCGACGCGCTGATCGAGAAGCTCGACGACGTGTCGAAGCAGATCGCCGACGGCAAGATCGACGTCCCGCGCGGGTAGTACGTCAGACCCTGTCCGTGGGGTCCAGGCACTAGAATCGCGCGACGATGCCCGAGCGCCCGCAAGTCCTCGAGATGAGGCACATCACGAAGCGCTTCCCGGGGATCGTCGCCAACGACGATGTGAGCTTCGACCTGCTCGAGGGCGAGGTGCATGCGCTCCTCGGCGAGAACGGCGCCGGCAAGTCGACGCTGATGAACATCCTCTACGGCCTGTACCACGCCGACGAGGGCGAGATCGTCATCAAGGGGACGCCCGTCCGGCTCGGCTCTCCCAGCGCGTCGATCGGGGCCGGCGTGGGGATGGTGCACCAGCACTTCATGCTCATTCCCGTGATGACGGTCGCGGAGAACATCGTCCTCGCCGAGGAGCCGACCCGCAGCGGAATCGTGTTCGACCTCCGCGAGGCCGAGCGGCGCGTGCGGGAGATCTCGGACCGCTTCGGGCTCGCCGTCGACCCGACGGCGAGGATCGAGGACATCACCGTGGGCCAGCAGCAGCGCGTGGAGATCTTGAAGGCGCTCTATCGCGAGGCCGACATCCTCGTCCTCGACGAGCCCACGGCAGTGCTCACGCCGCAGGAGGCCCAGGATCTCTTCGAGGTGATCCGCGGCCTCACCGCGCGCGGCAAGTCGGTCATCTTCATCACCCACAAGCTGAACGAGGTGCTCGACATCGCCGACAGGATCACCGTCCTGCGCCGCGGCAAGCTCGTCGAGACCTTGCCCGCCGAGGGGGCGACGGAGGCAAGCCTCGCGCGCCTGATGGTGGGACGAGAGGTGCTCCTCCGGGTGGAGAAGACCTCGGCCAAGCCCGGCAAGCCGCTGCTGCAGGTCGAAGGGTTGCGCGTCCACGACGACCGGGGCCTCGAGAAGGTGCGCGGCATCTCGTTCGAGGTGCGGGCCGGCGAGATCGTCGGCATAGCGGGCATCGACGGGAACGGCCAGACGGAGATGATCGACGCGCTCGCCGGGCTGCGGTCGATCGACTCCGGGACGGTGCGCATCGACGGCGACGACGTCACGCGCGACTCCGTCCACGGTCACTTCGAGGGAGGGCTCGGCCACATCCCGGAGGACCGCCAGCGCCGTGGGCTCGTCCTCGAGTACTCGATCGCGGAGAACATCGCGCTCCACGACTACCGTTCCGAGCCTGCGTCGCGGTACGGCTGGCTCTTCCCACGCCGGCTGATCGAGCGTGCCCGCTCGCTGATCAAGGCCTTCGACGTCCGCGGTGGGAGTCCGAGCACGCGCGCCGGCGCGCTCTCGGGCGGCAACCAGCAGAAGGTCGTGCTCGCCCGCGAGATCGAGCGCGACCCGAAGGTGCTGATCGCCGCTCAGCCCACCCGCGGCCTCGACGTCGGTGCGATCGAGTTCGTGCACCGCAGGCTGATCGAGGAGCGCGACGAGGGACGCGCCATCCTCCTCGTGTCGCTCGAGCTCGAGGAGGTGCTCTCCCTCTCCGACCGGATCCTCGTGCTGTACGAGGGCGAGATCGCGGGCGAGTTCCCGCCGACTGCGAGCGAGGAAGAGCTCGGCATCGCGATGACGGGCGCCGGCCGGGGCGAGGTCGCAGCGTGAGCGACGCGGGCGGCATGCCGCCCACGCAACCGTTTGGTCAGCCAGCGGCGTCCCCGCCCGAGGAAGGGGGCGAGAGCTTCGCGTCCCGCATCGCGCTCGCACAACGCGCGGGCGGTGCCGTCGCGCCGCTGCTCACGGTGCTCCTCGCGTTCGTGATGGGCGGGGTGGTGGTGCTCATCACCACCGGGAAGAACCCGATCAACACGTATCGCGCGATCTTCGACGGCTCCGGCCTCATCTGGTTCTTCCAGATCCCCTGGGACACCGGCTCGGACGCCGCCTTCAACCTCCAGCAGACGCTGATCCTGACGACGACGCTGATCCTCGTCGGGCTCGCCGTCGCGTTCGCGTTCCGCTGCGGTCTGTTCAACATCGGCGGCCAGGGCCAGTACCTCGCGGGTGCAATCATCGCGGTTTGGGTCGGCTCGTCGTTCGAAAGCATGAGCCCGATCCCGCACGTCGTCCTCGTGCTCCTGGTCGGCACGCTCGCAGGAGCGCTCCTCGCCGGAATCGCCGGATTCCTCAAGGCGACCGTCGGCGCCCACGAGGTGATCACGACGATCATGCTCAACTGGGTCGTGATCTGGGTCGGGCAGTTCCTGTTCGGGCTCGGTGGGCCGCTCCAGAACGACACGCAGACGTCGGTCCCCGTGTCGAACGACGTCGTCGAGGGGGCCAAGCTCCACGTCTTCTGGGGCGACGCGCTGCTCCAGGGCCTCCATATCGGCTTCTTCATCGCTGTCGGCTCGCTTGTCGTCTACTGGGCGCTCCTGAATCGCACGACGCTCGGGTACGGCGTCAAGGCGGTCGGCTTCAACCCGGAGGCAGCGCGGTACGGCGGGATCAGCGTCGCCCGCAACTACTTCCTCGCGATGGCAATCTCCGGCGCGTTCGCAGGGATCGCGGGTGCGATCGACATCCTCGGCTGGCAGTTCCGGCTTTCGACAGGGGACATCAAGGCGTCGGCAGCGTCGGGCATCGCCTTCACGGGCATCGCGGTCGCGCTGCTCGGCCGCAACACAGCGGTGGGAACCTTCTTCGCGGCACTGCTCTTCGGCGCACTCCTCACCGGGACGTCGACCCGGAACCTCGACCCGTCGATCTTCCAGCCGGAGCTCGCGTCGAACCTCACGCTGCTGATCCAGGGCCTCGTGATCCTCTTCATCGGCCTCGACTTCGTCATTCTCTGGCTCCTGGCGCGCATGCGCGGGAAACGCGTGGCGATATGACGAGTGTCGCCCTACCCGCCGTCGCGGCCCGGAATCCGCTCCGGACGCTCGCGTGGGGCGGCATCGTGGTCGGCCTCGTGGCGGCGTTCGTCGCCCTGCCGCCCATCTCGGCGCGCTCGTGGATCCCGAGTCTGCTGCTCGCGCTCCTCGCCGCGTTCGCAGGCATCTTCGTGTTCACGAGAGGCGAGCGGCGGTTCGGCATGTACGCGGTCGCCACGGCGATCCTCGCCTTTGCCCTCGCATACCTCGCGACGCGCTCGTCGATCGGGAAGCTCGAGACGGTCGTCGTCTGGTCTGCGCTCTTCGCGGCGATGCTCCGCTACGCGACGCCGCTCATCTTCGCCGCTCTCGGCGGGATGTTCTCGGAGCGCTCGGGCGTCGTGAACATCGGGCTCGAGGGAATGATGCTGATGGGCGCGTTCTTCGGGATCCTGGCCGCGGACAAGCTCGACTCGTGGGTGCTCGGCCTCCTGATCGCGATCCTCGCCGGCGGCGCTGCGGCGCTGCTGCACGCGGTCTGGTCGATCCACTTCCGCGCCGACCAGATCATCTCCGGCTTCGCGGTGAACGTCCTCGCGGCCGGCCTGACCGGATACCTGTTCATCGACATCTACGGACAGGAGGGGACGCCGAGCGACATCCCCAGCATCCCGAACATCCACCTCGCGTTTCTCGACGGCGTGCCGTTCCTCGGGGACATCTTCGGGAACCTCAACCTGATGATCTGGCTGGCGCTGATCCTGGTCCCGGTCTCGTGGTTCGTACTCTTTCGGACGCCGCTCGGCCTCCGAATTCGCGCCGTCGGCGAGCACCCGCGGGCCGCCGACACGGTCGGCATCGACGTCTACAAGATCCGCTACGGCGCCGTGGTCGCCTCGGGCATGCTCGCTGCGGCCGGAGGCGCATTCCTGTCGATCGGGTTCGTCAACTCGTTCACCGAGGGCATGACCTCCGGCAGGGGCTACATCGCGCTCGCGGCGGTGATCTTCGGCAACTGGCGTCCGTACGGAGCCTTCGCAGCCTGCCTCCTGTTCGGCTTCTCGAGCGCTCTTGCGGACCGCCTTCCCGAGTACTCGGACTCGGCGGCCGTGCTCTTCCAGGCGCTCCCGTACGTCCTCACGCTGATCGCCGTCGCCGGGGTCATCGGGCGGTCGATCCCGCCGGCGGCGGACGGCAAGCCGTACAAGAAGCAGTAGGGGCATGGCCGCGAACGCCGTCACGCGCACGGAGGACCGCACATCCGGCAACGGCCGAGCGCTGGCAAGCGTCGTCGTGGGGCTCGCCGCGACCGCCACGATGCCGCTCGCGATCGTCGCCACCCGCTACTCCGGCTCGTACGAGCTCCTGCACGCCGGCGTTGCGATCCCCGTGGCCGTCCTGCTCGGCGCGCTCGCGATCGGCATCGCGCGCGGTGCGCTGCGACTCGACGACATGCGTCTCGGCCGTGCGGGCGGTCGGCGGACGGCACGCCTGGGGCAGGCCCTCGGCGTGCTGGGGATCTCGCTCGCGGCGACGTGCGCCGTCGCGCTCGCCGTCTACGGAATCCTCACGTACCTCGGCGAGCGCTAGACCGATTCGCCGTCGGCGGATCGCGACTACACTCCCGGATTCGTGTTCGAGATCGGTTCCAGTCTCCGCGAGGCGCGCGTCCGCCAGCACCTCGAGTTCGAGGAGCTCGAGGGACAGACCAAGGTGCGAGCGAAGTACCTCCGCTACCTCGAGGAGGAGCGGTTCGAGCAGCTTCCCGGCCATGCGTACACGAAGGGCTTCCTCCAGGTGTACGCCGACGCCCTGGGCCTCGACGGTCGGCTCTACGTCGAGGAGTACAACATGCGGTACGTCGGCGGCGGGAGTGGTGCCATCGAGGAGGGGAGCGCCCCGCGCATGCCACGCGCGCCGGTGGGTCGCCAGAGGCGCAGGCGGAACCGGCGCGAGTCCGGCACGGTCGGCGTCGCGCTCGCTGCGATCCTGCTGGTCACGGCGCTCGTGATTGCCGCGTGGCGCTTCGGCGGCCACGACGAGCCGCAGGTCGACGGCGTGAACGCGCCCAAGGCCCGCACCACGGCGGCCACCAAGCGAACGGCGACACAGCAGCAGGTGGTCGTCACCATTCATGCGCTCCGCGGCCCGTCGTTCATGGAGGTCCGCGCGGGCAACGGCACGCCGCTCTACACCGGCACGCTCGAGAAGGGGCAGACCCAGCGGTTCACGAAGAAGTCACTGTCGCTCTCGGTCGACCG